>Ga0153947_1000055_pt1 | contig 44664 bp, 67 predicted proteins | sample TSNJ031MetaG_FD_104697 | JGI IMG/M metagenome (GOLD analysis project Ga0153947, IMG submission 104697) | Attine ant fungus gardens microbial communities from New Jersey, USA - TSNJ031 MetaG | ecosystem: Host-associated > Fungi > Mycelium > Unclassified | place: USA: New Jersey, Wharton State... | reverse complement strand
AATACGATCGTCGCCTCGACTGGCTCGATTAGAATTGCTATCCTATTATGCAGATTGTGCAGGAATCTAGAAGCCGCCGATTATAATGTCTTCGACTTGATGGTGCATTTAATTTGATGCAAGGTAGGTGACACTCAGAAGGCATCATAACTTTCAAACATGATGAGGCTGAAGCATTGTCACCAGGCTCTGTAAACTTGCATGATACCAACTTTTCAATAATACAAGAATTTATATTTATCATGAAAATAAATAGTTACATATTGGTCTATTTTCTCTTGATCAGTATTTTTGTGTCCAATGTGCAATGGCCAACAAAGAGACCGAGGAGCAAACTCTGGGAGATAGTTCTGCCAGACGTGATCCTAGGACTCTCACTACACTCTCCGACATTATCTCATGTCTCTCTGTTTTACAATCGGAGGAAGCTGAGGTATCCAATGCACTCACCGACCTTCTCGATGCCCGCGAGCCTATACTCGCGTCTCTAACACGTCTGACGTCACTAGCTCCAGAGCTAGATGGACTGCAGGTTGAAGCACAAATGTTTTCAGAGAAGGTCTTGCGAACGGCCACTACAGCAGATCGGATAGGGAGCAAGGTTCGCTCTTTAGACGAAGAGATGAGCAGGGTGAAAGAGGCGGGAGATCGTGTTAGTCAAGTGATAGAACTCAAGGTATTTCTTGCAGCCTTCTCCTTCCGCAGCTTTTGATTCTGCACCAGTCCTCTCTATCTGCCCTCCATGCCTCCATAGAAAGCCAAGACTGGGAAGCAGCCACACTAAATTGTTCGAAAGCAATGACTCTACCCCTGGATATCATTTCAGGTCCATTAGCCGGACAGACAGTCGTATGCAACTCAATCCTCTTTTTTGTCTGTACTTAATTCAATAGCCTACCGCAGAAAACCACTTGCCGCCTTCAGAGCAGCTCCAAGAAGCACGAGAAACTCTACTCTCTATCTTCCGCAAGAAGTTCGATGAGGCTTCTCGTGCGAGGGATTCAACTACTACAAGTAGATTTTTCAAGCTATTTCCTGCTATTGGATGGGAGGACGAAGGCTTGCAAGCGTATGCTGGATTTGTGATTGATTTAGTCCGAATGAAAGCACCTACTACAGCGAAAAGTGCGTATATCAATATATTCATTCAAAGCGATCTTAAATTGGGTAATTCAAAGCCTCCTCTTCGCTCTATTACATCAGTTCCTTGACATCCCTATACGAAAGCATTGCAATGATTGTGGATCAGCATCAACCTGTTGTAGAGAAATATTATGGTTCAGGGAGGATGAAGAGCGTGATTGGGCAATTACTGGGAGAATGTGATCGAGTGACAAAGAGCCTACTTGAGGGTTGGGAGGAGGAGAGGTCAATAAAGCGTAAGGCATGTAAACTCACAATATAAGAAGTTAGGTATTGATATTAAGTTTGGTTCTTATAGCTAACCGACATTTGCAACAACCCTCCAATACCTATGTTTACCTCAAACGGTCGTCGCCAGCAACCTTCTGAGGAAGCCGTGGTGGACCCACGAGAGATTGATAAAGTCTTGTCAGAGATAGCTGGGATGCTTGGGAGATGGAGCATGTTTAAAAGATTCTTGCTTGATTCATCGAGTGTGATTATGCTGTCTGTCTCACATTGTATAGATTACTAACCGTCATCGAAGGAATCTTCGGTAGAAGATGAAAATTTCGAGAGTTCCCCACTGAAGCTTTCAACGGATGGGTCGTCTGGGCCTCCGTTAGATCTGGAAGCAACTGAGTCTCAAAAGCTTTTCAACGAAATCACCTTCATATACTTCATACCTTTTGAAATCTGGTATATACGTACGATCGTTGACAAGGTTGGTGACTTCAGGGATGTCCATGGTTTTCCTTGCTCAAGTTTTCAGGCTAATCGAATGTCGAGTCCGGACGTCTCCCAGATACCAGTGATTACTACAACTCCGGATGATGTTTTTTATATTCTCAAGTCAGTCATTTCACGGATGATATCAACTGGTTCCGTTCTTGTCGTGGGGCAGACACTTGAACAATTACGAGAGGTTGTTGATAAAGACTACATCGGGATAATAAAGAAAAAACTGGACGATGTTTATCGTAATCAAAATACTCCTGGATCGAATGCGCGAGCGGACAAGATTGAAAGAGAGAACAGGATGTCATTCACTGTACGTAGTCTGGGGCTGCCTTGTGGCTACAATCTTACCAGGGAACAGATTCTATTAAACGACTTAGATATCTCAGCATCTCATCTAGAACGACTCACCCGTGATCTTGCAGAGGGGACAATCATATCTCAAAACTTTACAAACGCGGAGGAAAAAATGGTGAAGTCTCATATCATAGGTTTCCAGTCGATAGAGAGCAAGTTGAAGTCTACTTTACGGGTGGGTATTGTTTTATTTATTGTTACATGAGGACAATCTCCTTACAATACCTAGGCTGGGATCGAACAACAGTTCAACCAATTACTGCGTCCCAGATTGCGAAATTTCATACCAGATATCTATAACAACGTGTCATACCAGTTGGACGAAGAAAGCTATTCAGTAACAGAATATCAAGATATCGTGCGGAAACGATTTGTGAAGACATGGGAAGGACTAGTCGATGGATACAAGGAAACGTTTACCGACAACAACTACCGATCGTTCTTTGGCCTTGCTCTCGACGCCCTCCTTCGTCCCTGGGAAAAGTATATGCTCAACTTCAAGTATACAGAGGTATGTAGTCGGCTAGAAGCGTTTGCTTGATGGTATTTATCTGGGCTAGCTGGGTGCAATCCGATTTGACAGAGACCTACGTGCGATCACTGCATACCTCAGCTCTCAGACGTTGTTTGGAGACGTTAGAGAAAAGTTCGTGCGATTGCAGCAATTTTCGACGATCCTCAACCTGGATTCTGTGAGTACGATCCTCGTTCTGCTTGATCCTACTCACTTGACATAGGAGGAAGACGTTGAAGAGTTCTACAACAGTTCCGGTATCACGTGGAAGTTAACTGCCCAAGAAGCAAGAACAATCGCCAGTCTCAAAATCTAGGTATAATGTAATCGTAATGCAAAACACATAAAAAATTCATTCAAAGTAGTTTCACCCTCTCCGCAAGGCATCTAGCCGAGCTTGTAGTGCGTCTTCATCTGTAAGAGCTGCACCGCCATCATTACCGACACTATCATCCTCTGCTTTCCCTGCTCCACCAGCAGAAGATCCGCCATGACCACCGAGGGCCACGGGTTGTCGATCTGCAGGAATTCTGGACATTGTTGCAATGCCGGTAGGTGCATCGGTGAGCTGGAATTTGTTGAACATTCACTGAGAAACATGGGCAAAAAACGGAAGAAACACACTTGTTGAGAGAGATCAACGCCAATCTCGTCTAGAACCTGTTTGAGGATCTTATCTCCCTCTTCTTCTTCGTCTTCCTCTTCGTCCATGACATCGTCGACAGCATCGGACATCATTTCCTCTTTCATGTCCATCATTGAGCTTTCCTTTTCAAATTCGGTCACTATGCGTTGGATCTGAGGAAGGTTGAGACCACGATTCATCGAGGCCATTGCCTGAGTGGCTGCAAAGTGAGTTACAAGGAACTGGAAAGACAGAGGCTGCCTACACGGGTAGCACCCCGCATAGCGTCGGCCATTTGTTGGTTACTTCGCAGTGTCTGTATCCGAAGGCCAACAGCCTGCAACTGAGTACGCATCTGATAGAACCGCTGGACATATCGGCGTGTCCGTACAAGGTCCTTTGCCATGATCTTGCACGCATTCTTGTGTTTTAAATCCGGTTGGTTGAAGGATCTAGGAATGAGACAGGGCATATCCCGATAGCTTGAGACGGACAAACCAACTGTCCAGATTTTGCACTTTTCTTGATATCTGCGACGAGTTTTTTCTCGCTCGCCTCGAGTTTGGTGCGTTCGCGATCAAGCTCACGCTCGGCCTTGGCAAGTGCGCGCTGATGTTGACGCAGTCTCTCCGCTGGAGTTACTGTACGGCCAAAAAGGGTCTCCTGCGGTTACTGTGAACACTGTGGTATTGGGGGCAAGGATATAAGGACTTGCGATGATGTTCATGATGAAAGGGGTTGTGAGGTTGTGATGTCACAGTCATGGCTCTTCTTGACATTGGTACCCGATGTTCCCTGGACTCCTGCTCTACTTATGACTTTCTACCCATCCTTTGTCCAGACTGTTCAAAGTATTTCTGCAGACACCACATTCGTTCTGATCTTCACTCCTGTCTATCATTGCCTCAGAAATCAGATGTTCAGTATGAAAAGCTACGGCGATGCGTTTTCAACAACTGCAATAGCCTCAGCCTTGACGCATACAACTCTGCCGTTGCCGTTACCTGCACAAACTGCAATAGATCTTTCTGCGCAGAGTCAGAGTTCAATGGGTCGCACTTTCCCTATTTTGATTCGTTATTTTCCAGGCATCGCCATCCAGTGTCCCACAAATGTACTCCGGTCGTCGATGCCAAATTACAGACGAATGAAAAGGCTCGCGAACTACTTACAAAAGTTTCCTCAGGTTCTAGAGCTAGGAATCCAATTAAGAAAACCACCAGGCTACCTACAGATCCAATGAAACTTGCCGCTTATCACCGAGTCGAGGTGATTAAGATGCAGCATAAAGCTGTACCTCTCGATCCAAAGGACAAGTTGGCCTCTCCTCCTTTGGATGAGCGGCTACATATCAAATTCAAATATCGTGAACAGGAAAAATTTTTCTGGGTGCGAAAGGTTCGTGTAGCATCGCGTTTGATCCATCCAGCCTCAGGTAGGGGTACTGTAGACGCTCATCGCGGGCAAGGCCCTGGACTTTTTGTGTGTTCAGTTTAACATTAAGGACGGCAAATCTGTATGTTTTGCGAATTCGTAGGGATGGTGATGTTGCTGACATTGGCTTGATAACGATAGCCCATCAGACTCTCAAAGGGAAAGCCCGAGACACAATTACGGAATAATGCGACCCTTCTGGACCAAGTAGACGACGGATCAGTTCTCATCATCAGTCAAAGTTCCTGAATGCAGCTCAGCACTTGGATATACCTGTACAACCAAGGATGAAGTAATTCTTTTTCTTAATCTTTCAATACAGAGCATCGCAAATAAGGCTATACAATCTAGCAATGCATGGTATACTAATCCTATCAGCAAGAGAGACAACAAAAAGTCCAACCCCATTCAATGGATGAGTGGAAAAAATTACCCAATGAGAAATCTGACGACCAAGATGCACCAATCACGAAACGAGCGCAGCCAGGCGCCTGAGATGCGAAACATTAAGATATGCAGGGACATATGTCTCCAGTCCTGATACCTCCCGAGGTAGCGGTAATTCATAAGGTCCTACTTCTTCTGGCTCTGGCGACAGCAGAAGATGGTCATTGCGATCGTTAGCTTGGACTCGAGAGGCTACCACTCGAAGGATCTCTGGCGAAATCGGATTCTGTGACTCCAATTAAAGTTTTTGCCCTAGGTTTGATGACAGAGATCTTACCTCATAATCAGCGACATAATAGTTGGTGCACATCCTCTGGATCTGCATAGGACTGAGCATCCAACAGACATCGTAGATAATTTCAATATCAGCAGCCGTAGCCTGGTATGGCATCACGTTAGCATGTGTTCAAAGATAAAATCACTGGCAATGATACCTTTTTCAGCTGAAGGAGCTTGGTGGCCTGCATCAAGTGCTCCAGTTGTAGTGTCCCTTCGGGCATATCGTGTGACTTGCACCATTCTTCTATACGGGTTATATTATACTGAATTTGCATAGCTAAGGCATGGCGCTTTCAGTAACGTCAAAAAAAGGTGTCTTCTCAGACCCACGAACCTCGTTTCCAAGATGAAAAATTTCGTCGCATGAGAAGGTCGTTAAAACTCGTTACACCAATCAACTTGAGTAGCTCCGTGATAACCTGTTGCACAACAGATTCCTCCATGTAATAGCTCTTCAGACTCTTCCAGACCCTGTTGAGGAGACTGAGGATTTCGTCCATGCTGAACGCTGGCTGAGTATTTGAATTCAGAAGTCGATTGAATAATCGGCCACCACCGTCACTAGTTGTGAACCCTGGTAGTGACTGACTTTCAATCAGGGCAGGAATGACCATCTTTGAAAGTTTCTTCTTTGCCCCCAACATCCAAGTGTGATAGATGTTATACTCCAAGCTGTCAAGATCATGCTTGACAACAGATACAAGACGCTCGTAATCAGCCCAGTCAAAGGGCCGAACAGCATTTTCCTCACCAGGTCCGATGCCTTGCAACATGTCGCTTTCAGCAACACATATGAAAGAGAGCATCTCATGGACATTGGACAGCCAGAAAATACCAGGAACAATTGCCTCCTCTCCTTGGAAAGACTGTACCTCCATCAGTGACTCATTCAGTGATATTTGAAAGAAACATACCATAACATGGGCTTGAATTGTTTGCATCACGTTCGCAAGGAATCGTTCGCTTTCTGCAATTAAACCATATTTCCACATCTCGTTTGTCACCAAGCTGATAAGGTTGGCTGGGAATAAGATCTCCTTCACAGCCGAAGGATTAGTCAGGCTTGGGACAGGAATCTTCATTCCACGGATCAGACCATCCAGCACATCCTCATCCAACCTCTTGGCATCCATCATTAGCCGGATCTTTTCTTCTGCAGGATCTTCATAATCACGGATTCCAGGAAGTCCATTGATATTGCGGTAGCGCATAAAGTTGTCTTCGCCATTAAATGCCACGGAGACAGCGCGTGGGTTTGCCGTTTGCGACTTCTTGACGTCAAACATGAGCTCGTCAGCTGAGGTACGACTCTCTGGAGGCACCAAATTCAAGACTCCAGCAGAGCTATGTCTACGCTGGTGCCGATTGTTCGAATTGCCATTGACAGTGGTGCCATTGGGTTCCAAAGTACGCAAGTTCGTAGCAAATGTCGGCGAAAGCGGTGGGGGTTGATCGCCTCTTGGACCCTTGGTCAGCGTATTGAGTGCATATGCACGATTCAGCTGTTCCCTGAGACCGCTAACCTCGTTCTTGAGCGTTGCAATGACAGAGGTATCTTCCTGAGTACGGACAGGCGTAGCCTCCAAAGCCTTCTGCTGAGCCTCAATTTGGGTTGCCTGCCGCGAGATCTCGTCGGTCAACTTCAAAATTATTTCCTCCTTCTCCCCCAGTCGTGTCGTGACTTCTTCTAGCTTTTTCTCACTTTCAAGCTTGGCCTGGAATATTTCCTCCTTGCGCACCAATTCCGCTTCTGTCGTATGTAGGTTAGTGATGGTTTGTTTCAACCGGGCATCAGTTTCTTCATGTCGGTTCATCCACTGCTGTAGCTGTTGCTGGAGTTCCACAAGCTGTACCTCAATCTTCTTCTTCTCCTCTGACCGTTGTTGTAATAATTGTGTGAGTTGAACAACCTTATTCTCTAGCTGATAGGATATTTCCTGGTACTTAGAAAGCGAGCGAGCTTCTTCCTTGAGGGCCTTGAGCTCACGACGGGCATATCGACGGCGAATACACGATTGCAGGTAGATGACATGACGAACGTCAGACCTGAACACACGACGAGACGCACTGACGTCCGGAATGAGTAAAAGAATTTCGAAAGTATAATTTTTGAATCCTTACACTCCCCGTAACAGGCTCTGTAACAGGCTGGCTGCTTGATACGTCCTTTCGTGGACAAATCGTCGACGGGTTTGCATACCACGGATTCCTGAGAAAAGTGAGTCTGATGTATGATTACCTATAAGTCACGTACTACTCTGAAGAAGAATGGTACTGCGTCGGACATCAAGGAAATATTTCCTTTGTGTGAAAGCACGAATCGCGCTTTGCAGTCTCCTGGCTGCAACTTCACGCCGAATACTCTCCACAAGTTTCCTGGCAAGGATGCCACGCCACCAAGTTTGAATTTTAATTGTCGCCTGGCGTAACGTCCGATACTTTTTCATTGCCATGCGACGACGCATGTTCTTTTGCACCACTGTAATCATCGCGTTGAGCCTATCTGATCGAAGCGACTCCAAACCTGCCAGCATGCCAGCTCTGAAGAAAATTTTGGTTAAACCATTCTGATACATGTCCGTATCCGCGATGGTCTTTTCGAGGATGATAGCACAAAGTCTACAAAGATCCATAGACTGGATCATTGGTTGCCAATCTGAAGATGGTACGAGCATGTAATACCTACTCCCGAGTTAAAGATGAATTTTATACCATCAATCTCTTGATTACTCACCGTTCTGCAAATTCTTCGTACGTCCACCGCGTAGGATATCCAGCACAACTAATCCGAATGGTCTCTAGAACACCACAAGCACGTAGTTGTCCAAGGACTTGTTGAGGTTGAAACTCCCAAGGACGCTTAGCCTCGTTGGGCTTGATGCACCGGATATAGTGAACATTGGTCACTTTGAGAGTCTCCATGAGTGCGATCAAAGAGGACTTGAAGATTGAGCCCTGTGTAGGTTTCCTGGAAGCGAGCAAACCGCGCTTGGCACTTCCTGAAGGGGTCGAAGCACCAGGAGAGGCATTTGATGCTACCCATGATTGGCGACCAGGATCGGGGATAACAGACGAGCGACGCGAGCCACCGCTACCAGTATCTGAGCCAGGACCAGTCGGAGTATTTCCACCCTCTGTGGCCTTGACAGAGTTGAGAGCGGCATCGAGGACTTCTTTCAAGAATGAGTTCCTCGTAGCGGTGAGAAGGGCCATGTGTTCATCTGGAACGGTGTCGCGATTCTTTTCCAAGAAGCCTTCAACCTCGTATGTCACATCCAATGCGTAGTGAGAGATGGTGAAAGACGTATTGCCAAACCGTGGTTTCTTGTAGACATTTCTGAACTCATTTTTTGGAAGGATTTGGGCATTCAATTTCTGCAGGAAAGACGCGTCAGTCCCAGCGGGAAGGCGAGACTCTTCGTCCAATAGCGAAAGAACGCCAAGTTTGCTTTCAATAACGTCAATGCAGGGCTGATTATCGAAGAAGTCGATGAACGTCCAATTAATTTCTTCCTTGACATACTCTTCTTGCTCCAACTTGAAGACATGTGAGTTGAACTAGGAGATAATGAGTGGATCACTACTATCATAATCCTCGGATCAAGATACCTCTTGCTGCAGCTTTTCATTTGCATAATTGATGCTAAACTGCTCAAAAGAGTTCTAAAAAACAAGTCAGTACAAAAAATCTAGACTGTGGATACATACATACCTTCTGAAAATGCTCAAAGCCATAGATGTCCAGAACCCCGATGAACATCTCGGCCCGTTCTGCAGCATCACCATTCTCTCCCGCCAGACTCTCGTTCACGATTGCCACAAGCCACTCAAACATGCACGCATAGATAAATTTCGCGACAGAATCGCGAACAACGATTGCCTGAGCCGCACTCAACGCAGTCACAATTTTCTCAGACCGTGTAATTAACTGTTTTTTGACCGTCCACTTCTTGAATTCTGCAAGGTTAACACCAAGAAAGCGCGTAGAATATTGTAACGCAAGGTCATTGTCGTCGATATTACTCTCATTCCGCATGGATGTAACCTTGATATTGCCGAGGTGAAGCAAAGCGGCTAAAAGACGAAAAACAGCCCATTGTTTCTCCACTGATATACCGACAGTCGACAGTGCCTGTTGTGTTGCTCTAAATTCCTCCGCGTCGTCAACCCCAGTGATGAGCGTTGACAAAGGTCCACCTTGCTTAAGGTAATGGAATTTTGTAACATCCATATCCAATCCAAGGTCCTTGCGCTCCTTTGACGGTGCACCGGCACATAGCTGGTAGAAAATGTGGTAATTCCGTTCTGTCAAGGGCTGAAATACCACTCGGGAGCGCTCAAGGAGATAGGTTCGGATCCGAGCGCCAACAATCTCCTGCTTCCCATCAAACAGAATCTAATGTTATGGCTTAGACGACGCATAATGGACGAAGACGAGAATCAAACCTGAATGTACTTGCCAAAACGGGAGGAGTTATCATTTCGGGTGGTCTTCGCGTTACCAAAAGCCTCGAGGATGGGATTGGTTGCTAGTATTTGCTTCTCAATCTCACTTGAGTCGTCCAAGGAAAATTTTGACTTGGATTTTGAATTAGGACTGGGAGGATTGACGGAAGCGAGGTAACGCATGATGAACTTGGCCTATAAAAGAACATCAATCTTTCTTGTTTATTGCCTTCAGGAAAAAGTCCGACCGATTCTGTTTTTCCAGCACCACTTAAATAAAGTGAAATGAGAAAAGGACATTATTGAGAAGAATTTGGCTGCCTACCTCTCTCCAGATACGATGATCGTCTGTCCCATTCCCTCCTTGCGCATCGCAGTATAGGCATCTTCTGCAATGGCGAAAAGATGTGGTTCCAGCTCCCCTCTTTTTCGACCGCTGTATGCTTGTATTATCTCAGGACCGTAAAGAGTGACACGCTGGAATGGATTGACGGCTATTAGGACAATTCCACTGTATGTGTAGATACTATGCTGGGCATAACGATTGCGGATAGTGTGTAATACTGATGACAGTGAGGGAGCAAGGTTAATGATGCAAGGGGTTTACACACCAGATGGTTCGTTAAGATGGGATAAGGTGGCCAAGTCGTCTGCCGTTTCTAGAAGAGGGGGATTACGAAGGGGCGGAAGCCCCCCTTTCCCGTCCTTGATTTCCTTCCCTGTTGTATTAATTGTAATTTCCTGATAATTAAGGGTGAATAATTAGGAGTGATCTTCGATGGATTTAATGTACCTTGCCGCGTTCATCCAGGAAACCAAGCTTAATGTTATCGTCAGCAGCTTTGGTCACTGAGACGACCTCGGCAGATATCCAGGCCTGATCCTTATCCTCAAACCAGACCCGCGTGCCCTTGCTGAATATGTTCTCCGCCATGATGGAGTGGCTTGGGGCGGAAGGAAACCGTAGCGAGCGAGGATGGTGAGCAGGAGCAGGTGTTGATGTGTGTTGAGTAACGATCAAATGACGGTCAAAACAACCCAAAATTGTTTCAGCTTTGATATCGACCAGTTGACCTGAAGCAACCTGAATCCCTTGGTTATTTAGAACTCGGGAGTCTGGTGATGCCGTTCCTCTATCATACTTTCGTTGGGAGTCAATCAAGTAATTCAATGTAGTGTCTCAATAGCTTTCACAGAAGTATTCCGAGTGGTGTAATTTTCTATGTGTGGATCATGGAGACGAACATAGGCGTTGCAGTATGATTAAGCGGGTGACCGAAAGAAAATAATTCTCATTCCGATAAAAATACGATTCAGTTGCCTGTGTCGAGGATATTTTCTTACTGTGTGATCGCTTGGCATGTACAGCCTTCGCTGCATGTAGATTTACATAGTTATCACAAAGATTAAGCCCATAAGTGATGGTGAGATGTACTCGCATCAGAACAATGCCGCAGTTTTTTATAGATGCTTATCTTCTGCCTCAGCTGTAAATCTCTCATTTGCGTTGTATCAAAGAACAAATGGGTAGTCGAGATGGAAATGGAGTTGAAATGTGCGTCGATATTCCAGGACGTTTATAATAAGCCGTGAGAATGAAGTAGAATGATGTAGCGTGTTTGGACAGTCAAGGAATACTTACTTACTCTGTCCTGTACATTAGCTTTCTCCATTTTCCTTTCTTTTCCTCCATGGACACAATTTTTGGGCGTAAAAAATCTCGACAACGACAGTCCTCTCTTTCTCAGCAAGATCTTGGTGAACGATCTATCCCATATGACCAACTACCCGCAGCCCTTCGTTCTCCTATACCCGTCGCAACTATTAATCAGGGAATCAGAGGGATTTCTGCACCAAATACAAATCCATCACTTACAGACTCGGGAACTGGCATGAACAATTATACCATGCAACAGCACAGACGACTCAACGATGTTCCTCATAAGCGACCGGAGTCATCCACAATTTCTGTACCATCTACTGGCTTTTCGAATTCCTCCACTCTTCATGATGATTTCAATACTCCTACTCCATCTCCTCGCTATGTCAAGGCGCAAGCACACAGGAGTGAATTGTCTTTTGCCGGCCGAGTCTCCAGCAATGCAGATTTAGGACAACTTTCACCCGGCGACCAGTCAACCACGCCTTCAAGACCGTCATCCGCGATGACCACCAAATCCGACCATAATCGCAGCTCTCGTTATGCTGCTTCCGTTTCTTCTGAGGGGGGGTCAACACACCACCATCATCATTCTATCTCCCAGCTGTACCACCGATTTCCTTTATCCGGCGATACTTTCAGCTTCCCCCGTCCAGAAACAGATGCAGAAATTGAAGCTCTATTCGAGATTGTCAAACGTACGAGGGACTTCCCAGACCTCCCCCGCGATTTGACCGTCGACCAGAAATGGCACTTGGTCTACAATGACGAGCATATCCGCTGGGGTAAAGAAAAGCAGAAGGAACAACAATCGAGAAGGCACAAAGACTCAGGACAATCAACTAATGTTATGCCGGACTCGCCAGAGTGGTATCTGAAGAAGTTCGTAGACAAAACAATTACGGCAAAGCAGGTACAGAGCCTTGGAGTCTCATTGCGGAGCAATGAAATGAGGTATTTTCTGCTGTTCCAAAGGCTTGCGAATATCCCTGATTCTTTTAAGCTGGGTTAAAGCGTTCGTAGAGCTTCAAGGCACTTCAGTTCTCGCAAATGCATTGTCGCAGATCAGCAGGAAAGGTTCATCTAGGCGTGAGGCTGATATAACTTTGGAATACGAAATTGTCAAAGTTCTGCGGAACCTTTTTAATAACGCAGTGCGTCTGGTCCTCAAGTAGTCTGGTCTGCCTAACGCTTTGAGTCAGTTTGCCGCAGACGAAGCATTATCGCATTCCCAAGTAGTCGCCCAGATTGCCTCATCTCTCAACACGCCCTATATACCCACTCGAAAGAATATTCTTGAGATCCTCGTTGGGTTCATATATAGTGATGGATTACACCCTGTCATCTCTGCCCTTGAAGCTCTTAGTCAGGCGAACAATGAAGGCACAGGGTGCTATGATTACTGGTTCAAATCACTATCAGCATCCTTGTCCGGCAGAGGCAAGATGGGTAGTCTTGTTGGCGCCAGTGAAGATGTGAAGCGGGCAGGGGCTGAAAGTTCTTTAAATGAGTATACTGTGAGTTTGGGTTGATCCTCCCAAAGTCATGCTTAACAGGAGTTGTAGCTTGCCAATTTTTACATCATCTCTTGCATTCTCCGCTTCTTAGACGACGTAGACCTACGAGTGCATCATCGAGCTCAGATGGAGATGGCGGGTCTAAGGGACATTTTGGCTGCTTGCGAGTCCTTTGGTGTTTCCGATATCACTAAACAACTTGAGATCCTGCAGCAGATGTTGGCAGAAGACGAGCAAAAACTCCAGGAGCGTCTCGATCAACAGATTCTCGGAAGCTTCACAAATCTGCAGGATATTTATAACGCTGTCCTTGCCAGGATCAAAGATACTAAGGCAGAGGATTACCTCTTGTCGATAATGCAACATATGCTCCTTATTCGAGAAGAGGGTCAATTAATGGTACATTACTACCAGTTTCTCGATTCACTTGTGACCGATGTGGTGATGGACAAGAAGCTAGGGAGTGCAGAGCATAGGTTTGGCCATTCTGTGGAAAGGATCATCGCACAGTCCAATGAGGTGGATCGCTTGCGAACCGATGCTGATGAGGCTAAGACCCTAGCTATGCACCTGAAGGTAGAGAAGGAAACATTAGAACACCAAATTTCTCTCGGAGAGGAGGGTCTCATAGGCAATTTGAAGATCCAATTGACCCAGCAGGAGGAAAAGCTTAAAAACTCTCGTGAGACTGCTTCACGGCTCCAAGGGCAATTGGCAGCGCAGAAACTTGAGTATGAAGAACGAATTGCACAGCTAGAAATGCAGATCATGGAGCTTTTCAGGATGCTCAAGGAGATTGGGGTCGAAGCTTTGGTGGAAAACGGCTCGACTGATCAGAAGGCATTTATTCAAGATTTAGAGAAAACTTTTCAAAGACGACGAACCATCAACATTCTTGAGGGACGCTCAAAGAAAAAGAAAAGTGGAGCGAACGGGACAGTGGACGAAGAAGAGGAAGAAGAGGAAGACCCGGACTCGACGCCTGGTAAATCTGCAAGCCTACGACGTTCTCGACCACCAGGTAGTACAGGCAAGAGGAAGTCATCAAGAAAACCGTTGACTCAGATAGTTGACGAGACTGGACGGGTTTCACAGTTCATGGATGCTGAGGAAGAGGATGCCCAAGAGCAGATTCAACAACAAATGGCAGAAGGCGCTAAAATGGTTTGTGGCCTCAACAGATCATTATTCCTAGTATTGATTGTCAAGTCAGTATTCACCTCAGCTTGGTTCACTGAATAGCATGCGGAGTATTAGAGGTTCGCCTCGTCGTACCGACAAACCTGTTCTCCTCGAAACTCCTTCTAAAGCTCCAAATCTTATGCTCTCTAAATTTGATAACGCCAGCCTTCGCAGCACGGATCGCTCGTCATCTCCTGGTCTCCATGATGATGATAGCGACGTTCCTCTATCCAATAAGAGTAGTCTCGTGACTGACACAGATGACACTCAGCCAACTTCTATTGCTTCGGACGTTGAGTTGGCCGCACCCCCAGGTTCATTTGCAGAACAATTACAGCAACATCTGCGTGCCAGAGGCAAACCAGTACCTGCTATCAATGACACTCCAGCTCCTGAGACGCCCAAATGTCTACCCGAAGACTCAGATCCCGAGGGTTCAACCAGATCTCCAACTTCTTCTCCGCCACCTCCGCCTCCTCCTCCTCCTCCTCCTCCTCCTCCTCCACCACCACCACCACCACCACCACCTCCGCCGCCACCACTTCCACCCTCAACTGGTGGTGCTCCGCTGCCTCCGCCTCCACCACCCCTTCCAGGTTCTGGGAAAGCTCTTTTGCCCACTTTTGCTGCCCCGTCTGCCCCAGCCCCTCCTCCTTCTTCCTCGATCGATTCAAATCACAGCATGGCATCGAACTCGGCTCGTGCACCGTTCTTGAGTTCTAACACCGGAATGATGCGTAAAGAAATGCCTTTGACTCCAAACACTAAGATGAAACAGCTGCAGTGGGACAAACTTCCTCATCAACAAGTCTCGAGAACCCTTTGGAAGGATGATGAACCCCAGAAGGAGAGACTCATGCTGGAGAAACTGAAAACAGATGGTGTATGGAACGAGATGGAAGAAGACTTCAAGGCGAAGCAGCTGGTGATTAATTTGATGGCTAGACAGAAACGGGCAGAGTTAAAGAGTGTGTTGGATCCACAGACTCGTAAGCGTGTTGGTAAGTATTATCATCCACTTCCCCGAGGAAAGACCAAATTTTGCCTCCAGAGATTCTTATCCAACGCGTCCGGAAGGTTGAACCGGAGGAGATTGCTCGTCGCATACAGCAGTTCGATCAAGAGATTTGCACACCTGTATTTCTGAGCGAGTTGAAGTCTATCCTTCCTACGGCAGATCAAATTGGTAAGCTCAGCATTTACCGAAACGTGCCTTCAGAGGAACTCGTCGAATTACATCCCTCCGACCGGTTGATGGTGAGGCTTATTCAAATCGACCGACTTAAGCAGCGAATAGAGGGTATGCTGTATAAAGTAGCATTCGCTGAGACCTGGTCATTGTTGAATGATGTAAGGTTTCTCGACGATATGATTACGTGACTTAATCTAATAGGTATGTTGCTAGTCTGCCAAAAAGTTGTTTGAGGCTGGAAAGGCTCTCCTAGATGCCAAGCAATTCAAAGAGCTTCTGAGTGTAAGCGTTGGATCTGGATGTGCCGTTCATGCGTTGACTTTTCCTTAGCTCATCCTTCTTATTGGCAATTATATGAACGGCTCAGGCATCAAAGGTGGTGCGTTCGGCTTTCGTGTGAGCAGTATCAACAAGGTTGGTTCATATACATATTGTGATGACATTCTTCATCGCCAGTCTGAAACTCTGTTATCAGCTCGTAGACACTAAGTCCGTCAACAATACAACCTTGCTACATTTCCTAGAAAAGACAGTTTCGAATCATTTTTCCGATATAGAGGAATTCTTGGATGAACTGGAACGGCCTGCCGAAGCCTACCGGGGTGAGTATACCCAGAAAAATATCGCACTATGGCTGAACATGCTCTCAGTCAACTTACAGGATGTCCGCAAGGGTCTATCTGAATTACAGGAGGGCCTGGGTCATATCCGCCGAGAACTTGACCTTCATTTTTCGGATTTGAATGCAGATGACCAGTTTGCAACTCAGATGTGGGCTTTCATTGGAAAGGCCAAGGAGCAGCTGGAAGACCTTGTGGATGATGTCCGTAGTGCCGAGGCTACCTTTGCTGAAGCGATTGGTTACTACGGAGAAGAAGACAAGAATATGTCAACTTCCGAGTTTTATGGTATTTTCAAGATTTTTGTCACATCCTACAGGGCAAGAGCCATTTTCATTCAACTTATGACTTTATTAACTGTCTTCGCCAGAAATGTAAATCGGATAATCAAGCTGCCCTCGAAGAGAAACTGGCAACTGAGAAACGCAAGCAAGCGATGGAAGAGAACAGAGTGCAACGCTTGAAAGCCCAAGAAAATTCTACAACTGACGAGGAATCTAATGCTGTACTGGATAACATACTGCAAATGCTCAAGAATGGCGAGCCAATCCGCAAAGGCAAAAAGCAAAATCGCCAAGGCAAACCACGTCCGTCTATGCCAGTCATTATTAACACAGAGGGTGGAGATCAGACAGGAGATACTGGAGATATCGCGCGTGACATGCTTATCAACCTCCAGTCGCATGGATTCGTAATACCACCTTCTCCCCTACCGCCCTCGACGCCATCCCAGCGGCGAGAAAGACGAAGAAGGGAACGGCCCTCTTTACACCCTGAGAGGGAGATACCTCCTTCGCCTTTATCCGTAGAGATATTGGATACAAACGAAGATTCTACTTCGGAAGCTCAGGCTTCAGATGACCAAGTCCCCGAAAGTTAGGCAGGGTCAGGGTCGTTTTGTGATTTAATATTATTTCATCTGTATTCCATCTGCTTTCCTCACTATCTACGCATGTATTCATCATTGACTACTTTGCATTTTCACAACACAGACTATCTCGATCACACAACACCAAGAAAATGGTAAAACAAACCTGAGATCTAATCAAACTTTGTTGATCGAACTTTGTTGATACTTTGTTGATGCCGTCTAACGTCACGGGCTGATCTTCGATATTTTCAACGATATTTTCATCTCTACCTTCATTCTAAATCCCAAATTAAACTGCCTGACAGCCTCCTCACTCTCTTTAACATGCGTCCTTGGGCAATCTTCGCTTCTCTTGTTCTATCTTGCGTTTTAGCACAATCCAACAGCAGTCTCGACCTCGACATTAAAGCTATTGAGGCACATTTCAACCAGTCACGCATTGTTCCTGACTTCCTGGCAAACTTCCAACCCAAAGCCTTGCTTGATGTCAACTTTGGTAAGTGATGACCCAAATTACAGTGATGCAACAGCGACAGTTCTCATTGCGTGGCAGGACAAGGGAATATACAACCTGGCCAATTGTTCACGAAAGAGCGTACGTTTCAAATCCCTGCCTTCAGTCTGACTGCTTAGCAAATAAATGCTTGACCCCAGAGGTCGGATCTGCACCCACTTTGACAATCCAAAGTAACAGCCCTCTGATTGGCAGTTATCTATTGGCCATGCTCGATGCAGACGTCCCTAATTCAAAGCTGCCTCAGGGTAACAATCGTCATTGGCTAGTCCGCGGGGTAACCATCGACCAGAGTGAGTATGATTGACTTCAGACCGCATATCTATCCGCTCAGTCGACTTCTTCCAGACTCCACAGTCAGCAATGCAACCGGTACGGTGACCACACGTTACTGGGGTCCTTGGCCCGCTGCTGGCTCTGGGCCTCATCGGTAAGTCTAGACCGTCCCCTTGAACTCTCAGCTTCCGCTCATATTACGGATAGCTACGTCATCATGCTTTACCCTCAACCTGATGACTTTGCTCCTCCTAGCGAGCTCGCGGGAAATGATATGCCTGTCGGACCCATGAATTGGAACGCATACGTCACGGTATGCAGTCAATTTATTTTTCTCATGCTGCTTACGGACTATCATTGTGTTTAGGATTCTCATCTTAGCGACCTCCTTGCTGTAAGTGATGCCATTGGTAGTGCCCGACTAAAGAGCTAATCATAACTAGGCTAACTATTTCCAAGTTGAAGAGGGAACTGCCAGTACATCGATCTTTTCTACTACGGCGGTTATTACCTCCACGCTACAAGTCGCTTCTTCCCAAGCTTCAGCTTCTACTTCTTTAAGTTCCTCCAACCAATCTTCCAGCACTAATGTGAACAATGGAGCCAGTGCTTTGAGTCTGAGCTTCCCCATTATTTTGAGCCTAACCTCCTTAGCTACTGTTGTGATTTTTTGATTGGTATGAAGGAATGCTGAGCTTATAATTACATTCATCCCTGGAAATAGACAACTGTTGTCGTAGACCGTCCTATGCTTCTAGCTCCATGATGAACACTGGGGTCTTGTGGATTCAATCACTTTACACAAAAGTCATAATGAAAACATCAACGGATTGTGCATTGTCCCCGCCGACTGGCATTAGTATAACATATAACATAATATCCAGATAAAGAACACTCCACTGGTAGTATGGCAGGAGGGTTGTCCACTATTCTAAGGGTTTATCTAAGTGAGATCTCGTTTTCTATTCTCTCTTGTTGAAATGAACTGCCGCACCCGAACTATCACTCCAACACAACATGTTATGACACGACATGCTCCATTTCACTCCAACATGGCGCTAATAATTTATTCCTTTATATTTCCCTTCATCTACGAGACCCTAGACAGATATAAAAATTCATAGTTATTTTCACCTTTCTCAGTTGTCTACCTTGATAGGTGACTCCTGAGGTAAGACCATCAACTTCTCAACTAGCTTAGAGTCTGTGCTGATCACTGCAATGTAGACTCTTATAGGTAATAAATCAGTCGTCTACCTTGATAGGTGAATCCTGAAACTAAACTTATATCTCAGAGCATCAGTAAACAAGACCTGAAGTACCTTGAAACTCATTGTTTCTGGTAGACTGTCGAAGTGGCACTATAGATTCGTGATATATATAGACATCATCATACAATGGGAACAGTGCAAAAAATAGCAGTCTCAGTCACTCACAGTACAATTATCTACAAAGGATCACATCAAGTGATGGGTTTGTTGAAATATGTTCACTTCATCATTCTAGCATCACCATTCTTGTTTCATTTTTATCTGTTACTTTACATCTGGTCTACTATATCCACATGGGTACTACTCCTAGGACCAGACTCTTATTTTTGGTCCTAGTAATCATGATACATATTTTTCCCCTCCTTATCTTGAGAGTGGGGAATGATGAACAGTTGTGAAATGCCCAGCATGAACTCCTAAAAAGTTCCAGAACACTTGTTACAACTTGAGTCTAACCCATGAATTTTTTCTTACCTTTATTCTTCAGAGCAAATTTTTTCATGTTCTTCATTTTTCTGTCTTCATTCCTATCATGAATTTCACCATGGGTCAACATCTTCACTTCATTAACATACAAGGCTTTCACTGTGTCTAGAATATGATGATGGTCACAGCAAAGGCCAGCCTGACTGGAAATTGAAGTCTCTTGAGAGGCAAATTAACATGCAAGTCCACTTCAAGAAAACTTCACATCAACCTGAAAGTTGAAATACAGATCTCTGGGGTGTCGAACCACTGGATATAAACCTATTCCACAAAAGATATCATGCAAGATCTCACTCATCCTCATATAGCAAACGGACAGGCGAACAAAACTCGAGCAATGTTTCTCATGCTCATGCTCATGACAAACGCAATCAAAAAATTCATTATAATGGAAACAATAATCCAAACTGCACGACCAAATCCTGAACCAAGAAATAAATAACACACTATAGATTTTAATGCTTCAATCTCCATAGCGTTCGCGAGCCTGATATGAACAGCATGGTTTAGAATAAAATTTTGAATCGGCAAAGTCGAAAGCATGTCTCTGGATTTTCGGCTGCTACTTACCGCTTCCTGGGCTTGTTGCACATATCCAGAGTACCCTTCGGCAAATTTGCCTATTTCCCTGGCCTTGGCCGCTCCAAGGCCCACACCTTGCGCATATATCGCCGTTGGGCTACAAAAACATTTGGAAGAGCGTACAGAAAGACTGGGATTGACTTACATGGGTTCTGTCCGACCATCTTCTTCCGTCCCTAACCCAAAGCCCTCTTTCCATCCCATCATCTTGAGCAATTTGTTGCCCATGTTGTTAGAGTCCTCGCCAGGGTTTACTGTCGGGGCTGGTGGGGGTGTTGTAGGGCGAGGTGGAGGTCCGTCCGATTGTCGTTTCTTCTGAAGTTTGTTGGGGCCTCCTTCAGGGATCGGTGCATCCGGTTGGTTGAAGAGAGTACGCCGTTCCAACGCCCTGTCACGGTACTTGGGTTGTTCGGTGGTCTTTCTAGCATGGGCTTTTTGACGGGCCACCTCTCGTAAGTTGGCATCTTTATAATTTCTCTGTAATTTCAGGGCGTTATTCGATTTCCCGCACAACGGGGGAAAGACAGAACAAAAGGAGACGTCAGCTTGCTTTGATATGAAACAACACTAAGACTGCGAGCCTTATGCAGATCAGATTCCCTGTTATGTCGTTTGAGCTGATCCAGAGATTTGAATTGCCGAGCGCACAGCAAGCACATCAGGGCGCTGATATCGGCAAATTCGGACTCGGTTTCTGGAGGAGTGGACTGGGTAGATGGGGCGGGCTCCGCTTTGGTTGTCACGACATTCGTTGAGACAGAGGTGGCCTGCATGCATGAGAAGACCAATAAGAACCAAGTTCCATCGTGGTCTAAGGAGTCCAAAAAAGGTCACCAGAGTGGTTGCACTTGAATGATCCCTGTTATGGGATAATTCTTCTTGGACTTGATTCCACTTGTTAATATTGGTGGCAGTCTATAAAAATCAGAGTAAGGCTAGAAATAACATGGGAGATTATCAGAGATTTTGCCTTTCTACTGGCAATCAATGGTGCCACTTTTTTGACTTGGTGGGCTAGAGCCAATGTTAGGATTATGAAAGGTATGAAACGCCTAGTCACCTTTGCTGGGATCACTAGTGGCTTGCGTGTCATCTGGCAGTTCATTGTTGGAGCCATCATCCATAGACAACAAAGCAGGTTTAACTGGACCTAAGCAAGCAGACAGTTCAATATATATTTGGATTGCATATAGAAATGCACAAGTACCGAAATTCAACTTGGCTGGGCCTTTGTTAAAGTTGAGAGTCACCGGTTTGTCAGAAACGGGGAGTGTTGACGGAGCAATTGGCCCATCCTTGACCGAACCTCATCGAAGATTAGTGTAAAAGAAGATGCAACGAAGTGCAACGGCTTGTTACCTTTAGCCTTCTTCTTTTTCTCCTTGTCTTTATCCTGGTCCTTGTCTTTAGCAGAGGAAGTGGCAGGCTGGGCTACTTCATCCACTTCGAATTCAAGTACAGCTGCTGTAGAGCTTTCGTCCCAGTATCGAACCCACGTGCCTTCAGCACCACCTAGACTCATAGACGAGGGGAGACACGCATCATCTCGAGACAAGAAATCGGTGACAGGTTGAAAAGAATAGGGATGAGCAAATGAAGCGGCGACGGGGCGGTCCGATATCCTAAATCCATTTGGATGTATTTGTGGCGACATTGTTGCAGCAAGGACTACTGAAGCGGACTAAACCAAGTCAATGCCATAGAAGAAACCAAAATTTGACCAATACCTGGACATCGACAAATTCTACAAAGGCGAAGCCAAAACTCGCCATTGTGACTTTATCTTTGATCAAAATGATTCGTTTCATTCCTTTTGCGCCCTGATTGTGCACACCCGACGAGGAGAGCATGGCCTGATAGATTGCCTGGGGCCCAGATAGAGGATCTAGGCCACGGAACAGTAGTACAGGGCTCTGAGTATTTCCAATATCTCGCGTGCCATCATTCGCGTTAGCACGGTTGAAGCGCCGGTCGCCATGGGAGGCACTCTGGGAGTAATCAATCTTGACTCGGCGGCCATTGTGTGGGAGTCCTGTTTCAAGAGCCTTGTAGAAAGTAGTGGTTGCTGAAGCACCGTGAGAAGCAGGCGGAGGAACTTGGATGAATGGGAAAAGGGGATCAACGAAGGCACGGGCGTGGTCCACACTGGTGAACTGCGCGAAGCCGAAACCCTTGGATGAACCTTTGAAAAATCCACGACGAAGAGACGTCAATTAGAGCGCATAAAGAAAGGGTAATGTGCAAGTGCCTGATGTTCTGTCTCGAATGATTGTGACGGTTTCGATGCTACATGATTGTGATGTGAGGTATGCTTGTAGCTGAAAAATTGTGAGCAATAGAGTAAAGAGTCTGCGAAGGAAAACAAACATCCGCTTCTGTGAAATCTGGATCTAATCCAAGGAAGATGACATGTGGGCTTGGTTCAGAGGGTATGAGGCGTTTCTTGTTGAAACCACCACCTCGATGGCGGTCGTCTTGGGCGGAATCTTGATAATCGTTTTTGTGATGGTACCCGGCATTATTGGAGGTATCATCGTGTCCATAAGAAGGATCAAATCCCTGGAGCCGCATTGAAACGTCTGAAAAGGACACACAATAGTACTTACCCCAGCATTGAATTTTCGCTTCTTTCCTTCCCCCTGATATTCGTCGTCTCGTCCACGAGGCCCCCCCCGTGTTTCTACAGCCCATGTATCATTCCAGTTATCTTTCCCTTTGTCCCACTCGCGGTTGTAGGCCATTTTTTGCTAGAAAGGATGGTGGAGGTCAGGTAGAAAGAGTGATTGTAAACATGAAACAAACAAACATCACCTTCATCCTTGATCACCATGGGACACGGCAAGTACACATCCTCATTTTCTCAATTATTCTGCTCACTGCGCAGCTTGCAGGACCTGTCAAGGTACTTTTATTTCATATTACCCTATAGAACAGAGTTTATCTGTTTGTGTAGGAAGATCCTGCCATCGAGCGGTTCAATACATTTGTGAGTTTCTGGTTATCCCATCTGGGCTCCTCACCAATGCCCTGCTAGCGCGAAACCGCCTACATGAGATTCAGATGGAGCTCACCCACAGTGCGTACAGCATTTCTCGGCTTCATTGGGGTACCACTCGCAATCTATTACGTCGCGGACAAGTATCAGGTTTGTGACCTGCTTGAGTATGAATCTATGTCACTCATCTAGTCGCACAGGTTCGCTGGGACTGGGTAGGAAAACGTCGAGGTCAGCCGCTAGACTCTACAACGCTGCAGACTGCGTGATATGTCCTAACCATTCGGAATATAATATTACCCTTTGGTCTATTACCATACAGTTTCTTCAAATTCTTTTACAGATTTCTATTCCAGCCGTACAAACTGCACCAATGCAACTGCTGAGAAGAGCATGGGCAGGGGCTCTCTGCGAAAAATTCTCAACTGCAATGTCCAGATGTTCAAGTTCATCATCCCGAAATTCCTTGATCACCTCTTGAAGTAACGGTATGCTCGGATGGTCACCTGGAAACGACTCCATCTCCCTGAGTTGGCTGATGATGATATACGTATGAGTCATGAGATAGAGCTGGTTGGAGGCTTACTCGTTGTAGTGCTCGCCTATCACAGACTCAACAGCCTCTGTGCAAGCCATCGCAGCCTCTGGGCCCATGAGTGCCGTGATGGCACCTAAACCAAAGCCAGCTACCTGGGCTACATTAATGAGCAGCGTTGGCCGTGCCCGGTGCTGCACCTGTAATTTGTTCATCACATACAAATGCTTCTTCTCCTGGTCCCACATTTCCTGTGCTCCAATGAGTACACCAGCCAGCACAAGCAACATTATCACTTGCCTGCAATAGCGCACCTGTCTTGGGCTCTCGGCCAAGAACAGCATGTTGGCCCATATATATCCAGTTTGCGGCTACCTCGCCAGCTTGGTCCACCCTGATCACAGCCTCCAATGTGGCACACTGTTCCCCCGTCAGGTTTCTCGGGGTGGCCAATACAGCTGGATCCTTAGTTTTCTGTGGGTCTGTATATCTAGAAGATGCCAAAGTCTTTGTAGATGTGGTAAGGCTCCGAATTGTAGCCCGGCGAACAGCCTTGTATACATTGTGGGATAGCATAGAGATGTGCAATCACGTGGAAAATCTATCTCCAACTTCACCCCAATATGTCTTCAACGTGAGGATTCTCGTAAATTGTACGCATCTTCTGACCTTCCACAAGGTTTACTCCCTCAGATGTAATTGATATGTTAGACGAGAAAACATGGCCTTCCAGTCTCGGCATGTACATTCAGCTTCATTTACCTTTCAACATCAGCTTATCGTATCTTAGGCCTTCTCGATTGGGATACTACCAAGATCGTATTTACCAAACGTAGCCTGATCGAGTTCCTCAAGAACGTCTTTTTTGATCACAGATAAAAATCATGATATTGAGCACCAGCCACAGGTACACGGATGTAACTGTCGATACCAATTTCGCAGCTATCGCCAAGCTCCCACGTAAGCACAGTTTGACACAATTACTGACACACTTTTAATTTGGACTTCTCAGGTTACGCAGAATTCGGAAAGTTCGCTGCTGCCTCCGGTGCCGCTGCGCCACAAGTAGCTGATAAGAGCGCAGTCGTTGAAGGTTGATATCTCATATTTGCGTAGTCATGGCCATTTATTTGATTAACCCTACTGCCGACCTCAGGAAATAAATCCATCGGGGTAAGTCTATCCGGGCTATCTGTCCCTTCCTTTAACAGTCTCGATCCAAAAATCAGCCTCAAGACAGTGCGGCTGCGGAAACACAAGAATCTGTATACAAGCCCTCTAGGTGCGTGACCTGCTACTTCGCAGTGATGGTTCACACCCTAAACTTCACAACAGGCGCGTTCGCGACGCCCCCGGTGGCAAGGACTCGATCAAGAGTATCTTCGATTCCGAAGAACCCGAAGGACGGGAAGAATATAGACCTTCGCGAAGGTTTGTGTCTTCCGTTTTGCCACTATCACCAATTCTCGAACCGTCTTTCACAGGGTCAGGGAACCTCCAGGTGGCAAAGATAGCATTTCACAAGTGAGTCTTAGCATGCACTCAATCATAATTGACTGGACTGTTTATTGACATTGGTAGTTATGGTGAAAGTAGACTTGGTGATATTGTACATGGAAATAACAATGCCTGAGATACAGCTTACGTTCGGTTCGATGTACAATCTCATACCTCTGACAATGATGAATACAAACCACCATCATTGGTATAAGCTCCCCCGATCGTCGGCTCGTAATAAATTGAAAAATCTGGTTTACGCTGGAAGACACCATGACCTTTCCATGTTCACTTCAAAACCTACCCAGTCTTCGACTTTTTTGGACATAGACACCCTCATAAGAAAACTCATTAATAAATGCTTTGGAGTCTAGTGCTCTAAGCTGTTGAAGAAGAATCACATTACTAATTACACCAATGCTTTACTTAACAGCATCAATGGCATCCGGAAAAAAATGCTAACGGGGTCAAGATCTCACCCCACTTTATCTGATCTTCAACCTCCTAGCCTTCACAGGATTTGAGAGTGAAAACGACAGATATCGACTGTGACGTGGAGTTGAATTCAAGATCTATCTGGCAGCTTTTCTCTCTATTGCAATCCTCAACCAAATGGGATTTTCCGAGAGACTTGGGAGATACCATATTGTCATTCTCTCGCTTCGCTTGATTCTTTGCGTTGCTCCTCGAGGCATAAACTCAATTTCCTCAGGGGTCGGTTGCGAACTCGGACTCAGCTCTTAACCTAATTGGGGTCATTCATCAATAATGTTCCACAAATGGAATAAAGAAAGTGATTGTGATTTCAAAAAGAAGTTTACTTCGCCTGTTCATCGGATCAATCACACAAAAAGCCAAAAAAAACCCTAGATTTCCAAACAGAAAAAACAATTCAACATACAACATAGGCTGGATTTTTCATTTGCCTAATCCTACTACCTTCTTCCATCCAAATTTACGACAAACTTTGACAACTTGCCGTCTCCCATTCCTATCAAATTCATACCCTCAAGAACCCAAGAATTCAGAACCTGGTCCTAGGGGAATGTTCATTATACTGAGAGAACCAGCTCGTCCCCCCTAAATTTCCAAAAATTTCCAACGAAGCATCAGAACAATCAAAGCCTCGTTTAAAATTACTGCAGGAGATCTGTATTTCAGCCTAGCGGAAAAAGAGCGAGCTCGATCAACATGATCGGCATTTGTACCGAGGTCCGCATTGCAAGATAAAAATATACGTTAAGTACCCGGATCCTGATGGAGATCCCCGGTAACTCTGCATTCCTTTCTTCTCAAACTGTGGATTTTTTTCCAATCAAACCAAAATTGAAATCGTCCAGGGGCCTCTCATCATCCTGGTAGATCTTAAGCATGTGCTCAATACACTGAACCAATAATTATATTTACTCAAGAAATCTGGTATTCCACCCAAGAAGGGGGTAAATCTAATAACACAAAGAGATCACCTAACAAGCACCGACGAGTACGCAAATAAAAGCTGATAAGGTAGACAAATTAATGAGAACGTAACGATTAGTACAAAAGACAATACCACGGAGGATAAGGAGACAAATGATCCGCGATGGCAGGCATAACAGCAGGGAGGATATAACAGTTCACGCCGATTAGCCACTAAAGCACCATATCTTGATATCGTGATCATCGCTCCCAGAAACAATCTTATCCTCCCCAAGTGCAAGACAACTCACGGCAGCCTCATGACCCACGAGCGTCGCCGTGCATTTTCCCTCTCTTGACCATACCTATAATTCAAAGTTCAATTTGTCGAGCATAGAGATGGAATCGTCACACACTTTTATAGTACGATCATGACTCCCACTAACCAACCTCAATTTGTCACTTGCAACGCACCACACACCTTCAATATGTCCAAAAAACGTACGGGTGGTCTTCCCAGTCTCTATATCCCACAGTTTGATCGTATTGTCTAAGCTTCCTGATACCAACATCGGTTTTTTGCGTTTTTCAACTACTTTCACTTCCGAGTCCGTGGTAGGATAGGGGGAGATGGTAGAAGAAGAAGAAGGATCAAGCGGAATAGAATCGTTAGATGCACTAGGGCTTGACTGCACCGCGGCCGCCATTTCTTGGGGTGCAGTAGCCGATGGAGAATCTGTCTGTCCTTCGCAGTCCTCATCAACTAGCAACTGCAAACTCTGCACTTGTCCAACATGTCCAGTTAACTGCCTGACACACGTCCGCTGCGTTAAATCCCATAGCCGTATTGTGCCGTCATCAGAAGCGGAGAACAACATCTTCCCGGGATCGATCTGGAGTGGGCACGTCGATGGTGACGATGTCATGGAGGGTGTGTCCAAAAGCGATTGGCCCAAGGACGGGGAATCTCCATTCGTCGCAGTCGAATCCCATAACTGTACTGAATTGACCCAATCCGAGTGTCCTCGCAACGTAAACGCTCCTCCGTTTCTTAGATTCCACACTTTGATTGTCGCATCCACACTCCCAGATGCCAGTACATTTGAATCGTAGTTCAAACACACTACACCATCGGAGTGCCCTGACAATGTCCGAATGCACTTTCCCCCCCTCCAATCCCACACCTTGAGTGTGCTATCCATGCTTCCTGTGATAAGTTTGACCTCATCAAACTGCAATGCTTTGACAGCTCTCGTATGACCCTTTAGGCAATGCAGCTCCACCCCCGTTTCCATATTCCATACTCTGACTGTGCGGTCATATGAGCCAGTAATGAGGACCGGGAAAGCTGGATGTTGTAGCGTTTCTGAGAACTGCAAACACATTACACCATCGGTATGACCCTTGAGTGTTTTAACCGTGCACCGCCCTCGTCTCCAATTCCTTTCAATCGACAATCGTTCGCTGTACACGTCCTTCCAAGGGCGTGTGACAGATCGTGGTATCGAACCCGATGGGGTGTCTGAGGTTGGAAGAAGCAAGGAGCCTGGTGCAATCAAAGAACAGGCATTATCATTGCCCGAGACAGCATCTTCAGATCTCTGACGTTTGAGAGGTGGGGTTGAGGGATCGGTCAAGCAATCACTGGCGAGAGGTCGTTTGAGCAAAGAAGAGGTTGTAAGGGATATAATGGTGGACGTGGACTCTGCGATCGAAGGTAAAGGTAATCGTACGAGTGAGGGAGCGGTGGGTGAACAGGGCATGGGCGTAGGAGATGGAAGTCGGACGACGCGTTTCTTCTCGAGGATGGGTAGACCCCAGCCACACTTTGTGCACTTCTGGCCGATGTGTTGTTCACAAATGCCTCGCCAGAGGATATCGTCGTCTGCGAGTGACCGCCAGCGGCGAGACACCTGGGCTGCTCGACAGAGGGAAGTGGCATCGAGGTAGGTCAGGATTTTGAGAGAAACTTCACGAGGAAGGACAGCAAAGGGGTCGATACGGATGAGATGAGCAAGGAGTTCTGTGAGGAGCGAAAGCTGGGAAAAGCAACACATTGTAAGGAGGCCCTGTAGAATCAAAGCGCGCCGGGGATGGGACGACGAGGAGAATGCCTGCCAGATGGCGTTGACCTGCTCTCGCTCCTCGAGCGGCAGGACATCCAGCGACTGTTGGCACGGGTCAGTAACAGAGTCATGTCGGGTAGACCACAGACCTGCTGAAGCTTGAGATTGGTACCCTCGTCTGCCATGCGCTGATGGCGCACACACAGTTTCCTTGGGGGCTGCTGAGGCGGGCGAGCACAAGGCTCCGAGCTGCTGGAAACATGTTGGACGTGCATGGCGTCGCCGGGGCCGAGAGCGAGGAGAGTATCACAAACGTAGGAGGATTGGTTTACTATAACTGTCATATGTGTATATATATATATTATTTGTCCGCGATGTCGCCATCGCAGGTCATCCTTTTGCCACTTATCATAGCACTTTTTATTCATTCAGCCTACATGCCGCGTCATTCAATTCAAAATATATCAAAACGAATCCAGCCTCAATCCAGTGTCAGCCTCATTTGTTCAACAGGCACCGGTACAAAGTTGTCCAGCGAAATAGACCGCGAGGCCAGCTCCGGTTCACAGTGCGGCGGAACAAGCTGGCGTAGGAGGTCTGGTCGCACAGAGAGCTCTGCACCAGCGTCAAATCGAGCATTTATCCTGCGAAAAAAACAGCACTTACCCTCTCGTGTAAAGTTGAACAGAGGTGGAAAATCTCGTCCATTCGGCATCCTTGCACCTTCAACACGCAGCTCGTCAAAGAATGGGTGAGCAAGCGCCTCAATCGCACTCGACCGTGCTCCAGGTGTGTACTCCAGCAGCTTCGATACCAAGTCAATGGCCTCAGGTGCCGTGCGGGGCCGAAAGACCTGAAAGAAAAACAAATCTGTCATGTTACTCGCGACAGAATAGTCACATGAAGCGCACTTTTGAGAATGGATGTGGCTTGATTTGTGGAAATTTGTGCTCCATATAGTTCGGATTCATGGTTTTAATCTGCTCTCGTGATGGGGTACCCAGCACCTTGATAATCTCTACCAGCTGGTCAATTCCGCTTTCGCCAGGGAACAGTGGTTGTCCGAGCATGAGCTCTGCCATCACACATCCTGTTGACCAGATGTCTGGGAGAAAGGAGACAAGTCAGTCCACTTGAATTATTGTCATTCATAGAATACTTACCAATATTGGTGGTGTAATTAGTTGCACCGAAAATCAGTTCGGGCGCCCGATAATATCTTGAGCAAATGTAGCTGACGTTTGGCTCGCCTGCAACTAGAATTTTGGCCGAACCAAAATCACAAAGCTTAAGGACACCAGTCGCTGGGTTAAGAAGAAGATTTTGGGGTTTGATATCGCGATGGCATATGCCAACACAGTGGATATAGGCAAGAGAACGAAGGAGCTGGTACATGTACAATTTGATCTGGAGCATGGGCATGGGCTGTTTAAGTTTCGCATAATGGCGACTGGCACGGTAAACGGTTTCTGGAACATATTCAAGAACAAGATTAAGATAAACTTCGTCTTTCTACCTCGATACATCAGTCAGATCGCTGTAGGGCGCTTGGCTAACGGACCTTGTCGCCATTTGAGTAGAAAAAAGCTTTGAGGTCGACGACATTCGGGTGAGAGACTAGTCTCATGATCTGGAGCTCGCGATTCTGTGGAACAAGAATAAAAGATCAGCTGCTCGAGAGAGAGGGGATCAGCCATTGATCCGGGACACACCTTGAATCGCTTGTCCTGGAGTACCTTCTTGATAGCAATATCCTGTTCTGAAGGAAGAAGCTTTGCCTGGAAAACGACACCAAAGGAGCCATTGCCGACGACCTTACAACTGTTGTAGGAAATCTCCTTGGTCTCTCCATCCTTGCCATCGGAGGCGATGACCTTGACGACCTTATGGGGATCGTCGAGGTCTAGAAGAGCGTAGGGTAAGTATGGAGCAGAAACAAGAGAACAAAACACACAAGATATCTTGACACCGTTGATGGGTCCATGCGTCGCCATGACTGTGGATGGTTGTAGTTACAATCTGGGATCCATGCACAGGTCCGCGCAGTGCACGGGGGGCGTGTTGGGTGCACGGGGGATTACTATCCGATCAGGTGACCGACACATACGCACAAATACTAGATCTAGCTCGCTGCGGATCTCCTCCTGTCGCCTGTCATGTCATGTCCCAGGCCATGTCACAGATCTCTCCAGATCCTCGAGAATCTCGACAAGAAGATACCAGTAGATCCCGTAAATTTGTAGGCATAAAATCTCTGCAACCTGTATTATTTATATCTCCCTCCATATGCTATAAATCTCTTTCCGTCTGTCCTCGGTCTTCTCTCTATCCATCATGTCCAGCCTTCCTCAAAGCTGGGCTTCCGGCTCAACAACCACCACTGCACGGAGCACAGACAGTACACCACCCACCAGTACTTCTTCCCACTCTCAATCCCTCCCGCTCACCAACACCCGATATCGCCGTGCATCCACTGACGACAAACCATATCCAGGGAGCGGAACACCCAAAGACCCGTTTGTCGTCGACTGGGCCCTCGGTGATCCAGAAAACCCTTTCAACTGGTCAAGAACTAGACGATGTTTTATAACTGCCCAAGTACGGTGCATTCTCTCCTTGGCCCTCGTTCAATAGCAAAATAATTACCCTCCCTCGCAGCTCGCAATGTCCACGTTTACCGTTTCATTTAGCAGCTCTGCCTACACAGGAGGTCTGCAAGGCATACAACACGATTTGAACGTTTCCAGTGATGTCGCTATCCTCGGCATTTCTCTTTACGTCCTCGGTTTCGCTTTAGGGTGCTTTCATTCTCCTACACAATCTTGAAGCCACGCACTCAATTCATTCCAGCCCCCTATTATTTGCACCCCTTGGCGAGGTACTTACTTTCTTCAAACCTGCCGACAGTGTGATAATTTCGGCTAAACTCAGATGTTCGGCCGCGTGAGTCATCTATCGGCATTGATCAACAAAATATCAATTGGTTGCATAGCGCATCATTTTCATCGTGACACTTTCACTGTATACTTTGTTCCAAGTACAAGGTGCACTTAGCAAGAACTTGGCCACTCTGCTTTCTTGCCGTCTCATCACGGGCATTGCCGGCGCTTCTCGTACGTTTCCCTCCCACTGTCTCCTCGCTTACCTGGTTTCAATCTTGTTCATAGCTCTAACTAATTCCGGCGGTGCAGTCTCAGACATTTGGGATTACCGTGAAAGAGGTTTAGCTTCTGCCATTTATGCAACCGTCCCATTTCTGGGTCCAGGTGCGTACAGTCTGGACTATTTTGGTCCTGTATCCAACACTACACCCATCAGTCATTGGACCCATTGTGGGCGGCTTCGTAGCAGAAAATTCCCGACTCGGATGGCACTTCAATTTCTGGCTTATGTTGATTTTGTCTTTCCTTACACTGGTTGTCGGGTATTTCTTCACTCCTGAAACGGTACGTTTACCATACTTTGAGGCATGATCAATCTAATGATATCCTTGGGTGCTAGTACAAACCAGTTCTACTCCGATGGCGGGCACAGAAACTGCAAAAGGCATCGAATAATACTATATATTACACCACAGTATATGATCTTCACCGTTCCAAATCATTTTTCCAAACTATGCTTACAGATCTCAGCAGGCCTTTTGGTAGGCTTTCCTGTTGCAAATTTCGCTATTCAAGACTCATATTCATTTATCTAGTCTTCATCGTAACCGAACCTATTGTTCTTCTGCTATCACTCTACATCTCTATCATGTATGGTACCTTATACGCTCTATTCTCCGCGTTTCCTATCGTCTTCCAGCAACACAGAGGGTTCTCACCAGGTCAAAGCGGTCTAGCTTTCATTGGTGTCGGGGTTGGCATCATTATGGGTACTATGACGCAATCTATCCAGAATAAGATTTACCGTCGCAGCATGGACCAAAGCGAGACGGGTCGTGCTCCGCCTGAAGCGTACGCTCTCACTGTTGTTTCTAATTTCTTTGAGTTCACACGTGCTGTTGCTTTCCAGCCGCTTACATATGGCCATCGTGGGGGGTATTTTTGCCCCTGTGGGTCTCTGGTGGTTCGCATGGCAAGTGCATTCATACTCCCAAATGAACTCGGGCCTCACTTCCAACTTGCAGGACATCACAACCGAACATTCATTGGATAGTCCCGATCCTTGCGGGCGCGCCATTTGGTTTCGGTATCGCACAGATTTTGCAAAGTCTCACAGCGTACCTTATGGATACGTATAACGTGTACTTTGCTAGTGCTATCGCTTCAACGGTTGTTTTGAGATCATGTTGTGGCGCTGCATTTCCTTTGTTCAGTCCGAGTATGTTCGGTGCATTGGGAGATCAACGTGCTATGAGTGTGTTTGCTGCTCTGGCGACTGTTTGCACACCCATTCCTATCCTTTTTTGGGTATGTCCGCTCCCTGAGGTTGTTGCCAAAGCCGCTTATCCTGTTGTCTGATGGTATAGAGATACGGATGGTGGATTCGAAGCAAATCCCGTGTGGCTTTCAAAGATAGTGATCTCCGACGAGATACATCATCGAAATCGACTGCAGATGAATGCAAAATCTCGCAGCTCGGCACTATTCATGAAAAAGACAATGATCAAAAAATTACCCTGCCGACGGAGGAAATCCCCCGATGTGGACTTGTCAGTCAGGCACTCGACAATAATAGTCGACAGATTTGCGCTATTCCAAGGGTACATTCGTTCCTGGAACTTGAATCCCAACAACCACGCCCGTGTCGGACAAATTCCTGAATCTAGCAATAATTTACACACCTAGTACACGACTATTCCCTCGCGGGTCCTGAACGCCATCTTGTTTAGATTCCTAATTCAGGTGCTGATCTGTGGATGTAACGACAGAAGATTTGCTCAGCTGGTAGCGCCATTTGTATTTATTTCACACACAGACTCTTAACAAGATTATGCTCCTCATCCATAGTTTAGACAGGTTCTTATAGATGCATTTACCCACATGTCATTCTTGTTCATCATCATACGTTTCAATCGTTGTTCAATAATTTCTTCGCGATGATACTAGATCGGTTGTGTCAATTTGGCATTCGGAGTTGTTGCGTCATCCGTCATTCGCTCAAATGTGATGTTTGTGAAAAGCTATCTAATTTAATTTGAGAGACAGATCGTTGAAGGGTAGTTTATGCCGAAATGTGAAGTGAAGTGGAGTAGATACGTCACCCCTGATCTTCTTATGCGGTAATTTGGGCAATGGGTTTAATTACTTTTTCGGAATGGTTTCATTCACGCGAGAGAGAGGAGGGGGAGTCACCCTTGTGCAAGGTCAGACACATGTTTTGCACGTGTTGATGAACTGCAGCTTCGAAGCGCCGATGGTTATTAACTCCATCTAATTCAGCGTGTGCAACATGTGATGATCTTGGGTGCCATACTCGATGCGAAGACAGCCTATCAAAGGCGTGGACCGCCCATTATGGATGACTTTCGCTATCTAGCAATGCGTATACCTAGAATGGGTAAAAGAGAATATGCCATACCGACTCGAGGTATCATAATTACTTCATAATAGAACTGGTTCTTTGTTACCATCCATGTAACCGTCAATACAAAATACTGAGTTGTCAAGTGTCTCCTGTCATGTTCAAGGATGGGTTGTCAGGGCATAAAAGAGTCATGCGACTTGAAAGAGGCAGCTATAGCTTATTTGTGATACCATTAGATACACGAGGACAAGTTACATCTCTTGTGCTGATCGTACCGCAGTTTCTATCTCTTACAGGTATAGCATAGTCTATTGTTGATGGCAGCGTAGGGATTGAAGAACCGGAGATCAGTGAAGCGGAGTGTCGTAGAATAGTCCATGTTGGTAGCTTGCAGACACACATTGATGTACAATTATTTGATTAGAGGTGATGTATTTTCGTTTACAGGTGGTGGGGTGGCCAAGCTGTTGGAGCATAAGATTTGCGTACAGTATGTCACTATGTGACTTTGGTTGAAAGTCGAATCTCATCACGCTGATTACTCTTTCAGAGATCGTGCAAAATGAAAAAAATGATAACTGTGTCTTCAACCTCAGTTTACAGCTCTGAATTCGTTTTCAATTTCCTCAAAGATATTCTTCATGGTTTGCCAAGAACATCTTAACAAGAGGTTCCTCTGAGACACTGGAGGGAGCAAGCGTCCAATCTCTTTGATAAGATCTCTAGCTTCGATCTCTCCGCACTATAATAAGCCTCCAGCTTCTATCCGCAAAGGTGATTGGTCTCTAGATTACGGAATCTGAAACGGTCTGGGAGAATCCTCATGTTTGAAAATCATGTCCGACATCTTGGCGCAGACCTTCCCCAGATTCCCTTCAAATTTCCCAGATCGAGAAGTTAAATTTTAGTCATCTTGTGCAGCAAGGTGTTTTCCTGATGATCTCTAATCAACTCGTCAAATTTGGAGATAGTCTATTTTTATAGCTAAAAACACTGTCCATTTCGGAGTGGTTGCTTTCATCACGTGCCTAAGAATAGATGGAAACGTGTATGCTTTGCCGAAACCAATGTCCCTGCGCGGTGTAATTTTAAAGAGCCTACAATGATACCTATTTATCAAATTTTCAAGTCTGGCATGAACAAGATGATACATTCAACCTTCAACTGCTTTATGTTTTCTTAATCTCATTTATTTCTGTTACCTCGGGCTGTCCCCTCGGGGTCATTAATCGATCCGATCATGGGTGTTTATATGTTGTTATGCAACGAACCTCAGGAAAGATGGGTTTCGAAGCTAGTCAAAAACAACGATCCCGTGAAACGCAATTGAGGTGGAGATGGCCTCACACCTGAAAATAAATCTTTACGTCGGGGTTTCGTAGTTCAATCTCATGGAATCTTGGATTTCAGCCCTCCAACTTTCTTTTCTCATCATCGTTCCTAGATTCACTTGTACAATTGTACTTGACATTAACGGCAACAATACTCCTGGCGATGATAGGGTCGTGTTCAAGTCCCTCCATATTTCCAGTGATTCTCATGTGAGGTCGGCGCTGAGACGCCCCAACCAGTGCCGGTAGGTCTGCTATGGCTGGGTCCGCCGCCGCCATGGTAAGGGGCGTGGTAGTATACCCTTCGCCTCCTGTGATTGAGCCAGGCCCCATCCTCGCTGAAACAGGCATCTGTGTCCCTGACCCCATTTTCAGCCTCCCCTTCCCCGTACATTCGGCTTCGTTTGCGTCGGCCATGCCGATCAGTTGCATCATCTACGTAAAAGCGTATAAAGATTGAATTTGCTGAATAAAATCCAAGTTTGCAGGAAGACTAATAGCCGGACTGACCTGTTGCTTGAATTGGTATTGGTGGACCTAATACATCACCCGGAGGAAGATGAAAGCTACGATCGAAAGTAGGAGTATTGTCGTGGTTGGTCCCCCGAGCGGTAGGCAGCATGCCACGGTCTCGTGTAAGGTCGTTGGCACCTACCGGTTGCCTGGTGGGTGTGAACACATTTTGGCTGAAAGAAGGTTTCCGAGGGAGGGATGATGGTAGAGCAAAGGTTGATGCTGCTGAAAAAGCCAAGGGCGGGAGTTCCGTATCGCCCGGTTGAGAGATTATTTGCCCGGGTTCGGGCACAGAGACACGCATGAAGTCTAGAGCCACAACAGCTCGCTCGCCAGTTGGAGGATCCCAGGCTCTTGTTGCTTGTTCTGCTATGTCGTCCAGGAGCATATGAGTATAATTAAATTTGTCAGTCAGAGATGGGGCTGGAAATCTGAGGCAAATAACACATCACATGGCGGAACACTAGACATGAAGATTTGTCCAAATACCTGCTTCCGATGTGGTTAAGGACAAGAGCCTGGGCACCAACGCGTTTGGAAAATTCTCCAGCCATCACAGGCGTGGAGTGACCTCTTGCTAGAGTTGTCTTCATGACGACTTCCATACTCCTCTTAGACAGCTTTCCATTCACATCTCTTCCAGGAGATATCGTAGAATCAGTAGCTTCGTGGATCAGTAGAGTAGGGCTGGGGTCTTGACATAAGGGGATGAGGGGTGAGGGATCATAAGTATCCCCGAGCACCACAATTTTATGCCTAGGAGATGTTATTTCATCGAATATGTAACCGATGCATGGCTCTGTGAAACGTTATGGTTGAAGTATCGGTATACATAAGCATCCTTACCACGATGAAGAATAGGGCCTGCGTGAATTGAGAAGTGGATTGTTCGTCTTGAGGCAGGCGAGTACATCTGAGAATCTACGTCACGCCACAATCCTTGGTCATCTGCTAGAATGTCCCTCCCTGGAAGTTCACTGGAATGCAAAACATCCCAATTCCTATAACTCGAAGACGCATTTGGATCATCCCCGTCAAATGGCGGATTACAAGGTGTTATGGGATCATGGGTTCTCAAGAGCTCGTGGACGACATATGCATCGGAAGTACGCGTAAATGTCATTTTAAGGTTTTGACGAATGAATGAACGCAAACCGCAAGGGCCATAGATATGAATCGACAACTGGGGGTGAAACAGAAGAGATTTTTACTCGGTTCATAAGGGAGTCAAGAGATCATGTACCGCTTTCCTGCGCTCACCGAGAGGATCATCGATGCCGGGTGCTCGGAGAATATTCCGCAGAAGAGTTGGGATTCCCATTATATGGTCGGCTAATTTCGAACATAAGAAATACACAGACTACATAATGGCAAAGGGCACCATGCATGTGAGTCACGAAGAGTTTGTCAATTTGGCTGATCTTGATGCGGGGTTTTCGACATTGGAGGACGAATTGGCGAGTAGTCCCCTCTGCACAGTCAACCACTAGAGTTGAATGTGAGAGGTAGAAGAGACGAGACTACAAAGGACTAACTCCACAGATTATTTCCCTCAAAGAAGTCGCAGACGAGGGAAGAACAGTTGCGATTCAGAGTGGGCCCTCCGCCGCTAGAGGTACCTAAGAAAGTCACATTCATTGTAAGCGGCTTCTGGACTCCTGTGTTAATTACGTGTGGCACAGATGAATACACAGAACGGCGCAGGACGACATGTGAGCTAGAATTTAGGTCCACGTGACGGATTGGGCTGACAGTTGAATAGTGATTATTATTCATTCAAGAGTTTCCAACATTCCTCCATGCACAGTCACTCCTTTCTACACCCAGACTACGCCTACAATATCTCTGATACTCACACAAAGGCTCCAGATATCTTTGTAGTCCCCCCAGAGGAAGATCAAATCCCTCCATGGTGTTGTTACAACTCTCAGCAGAGCTGGTCTGCCGAGGACGAGGAAGAGAATAACTTGATATACTCCCAGGCATCCACCAATACTCCCCTTTTCTATAGAGACGTCGCCGGCATGGAAGGCCTCATTTTGCCCATCCGCAAAGGATCAGCCGAGACAAGGTCAATCGTCGATGCGTTAGGCGATGCAGATGACTTCTTAGATCATGAGTATGATCCATACAGGCGCATGGAAATGGACTCCATGGTAGACGGTGCAATTTTTCCTGAGATGGACACGGACTCTGGATATGCTCGCCACCACCAACACTACTTCCAAGAATATGGAGTTCAGCTTTCCCGTACACAAGTTGACAATGATTCAGATATAGTTGAAATTATCAAAGTTCGCAAGAAATCCACTTTCATTGATGGTCCTGAAAATCACCCCTGGTCTTCTTCGGATAGGCTTGCCAGCAAATTGACTTTGCGCTCCCGAGCCACCAGAGCGTTTCAAATCCTCAAAGAAAACCTTCAGACGTCATCTAAAACAGTTTTCAAAGCAAAAGGCTTGGATGGCTCGCTGTCTCATAGTTCTCCCAGATTGCAGTCTAAGTTACAGTCAAGACCACGGGCTCAGGATGTCTTTTCTCCAACTGAAGATCAGCCAGATTGCTCTTACACATCGAAGGTTCGGCGGCGACCCTCAGGTCGCCTCTTTAGCTCCGCACTCAAGCGCCGGACATCGACTTCGTTCAACACATCAAACCATAGTTTACCCACGCCTGTCCTACAAACTCAGGAATCTCAAATATCATCCCAGCAGAAGCCCTCTTCACGACTATCTGATGGGTCCTGTACGCCCTCAAGATGCTCTTCGTCTAGCATCAAAAACGAAGCTTCAAGTACAAAAGACGACACGACCCTTCTCATTCAACTTGGGGATGATGGATCCACACCTTCATTACAAACTCAGAATGCTATCTACCAAGACCAGCCGAGGTCAATATCACCTGCATCTTCATCTCGGACAGAAATTCCTCTTTCCGGAAACCGAGCTAAAAGAGGTTTCAGTGCTCTAAATCTTCGTAAAATCTTCCAGAAATCCCCTCCTCAACCACCCCCCGATGTCCCACGATCCACACATCAAACTTTCGGCAGTTGCCCTACTTGTCCTTCCTTATCCTCTACACCCACTAGCGAGTCAGGGCGCACATCTCCCACCACAGATTCTGTACCCCAAACCCCCACTAGCTTTAATGAGATTGAAACTAGGCGTATCATCGCTCCCTTGCAGAGCTCAAATACAGCTGCCAGTGGTTTAAGTCTAGGGTCAAGCTTGCAGAGCGGTTCTGTGAGTTATCAGTCCTTTAGCTCTGTCTCTAGCGGAGCTACTGCAGCTACGCCTGGTCATTGCGTCGAAAAATACATTTCATCTGGGACGCGGAGCATCCATCACAGCTCCCTAACAAATAACTCTACATCGGAGCTATCTCGACCCTCGATGACCAGCTCGCATTCCGCTATCTCTATAAACACTGCGGACGGTAGGAAAACCAAAGCTAGTGATCAAAAGAGTGCTGTATCCAGCCCGGCGGAGGCTTTCTCAGACTTTCCCTTTGACATGAGCTTACACTTGGAGCTCGACTTGAATCTCGGCTTGGGCATCAATATGATACCGAGTCCAAGTGGCGGTATGCTTTCAGCTAACGGCATGGATAAAGCCACCGTTCCTGAGAACATGCTTCGTAAAGTTCGTGGTAGGGCCAGTGTCTCCCGGAGTCTTAGTCTGAAGAACCTCAGAAACAAACTTGGAATCAGGAAACAAGACGATTCACCGGCACCACAGTTGCCTAAGCGGATCAGTGACGATCCAGACTTTGAAATGAGACTGGATTCCCTGCATTTCGACGATATGTCATTTGATGCGAATAACTTTATCACCCGTTGACTGGTTTGATGCTCCGAGATTTAGGTGAGTTTGCTTTTTCTGGCTTCAAAGCGGCTGATAGCATACATGTACGATAGGATATGAATTCTTTTATTCACCGGATTCACTCAGCAGGATATTCTATTGATCGAACTTTTTCATTCGTTTTGATACCCATCTTCCTCTACACATGCCTTAATTCCTTGACATCCGTATATCCATGTACAAATGAATCCCTCTTCTCCAACTGGGCTCGCTTGAATGAGCCTGAATAACTTTGCTTCGACTTCTGTTCTCCCTTGTGTAATATCATGTTCTTCACCTATGTTTTCATGCGCTTTTCAGGTGACTCTGGCTTTGGCACCGAAGTGTAGAGCTCTGTCGATGCCAATGTGCTTTCGATGCTTCTTTCTGCTTCTTTCTATGAGCTTTCAATGCTTTTTCTCACTTTTTTCTATGACTCTGCCACATTCTACACCATGTATGATAGTTGTACAAACCTGGAGTTGGAGAACATGGTAACAGGTTATCAATTTTTTCCTGATCATCGAAACTAAGGGCCTTTATCCTCACTCAACGAGCCAGTAGAAGCTATTCGTTGATTGGCTGTCATGTTCAGATTTGCATAGGGAGAATCTATCCAAACAGCCTACCAATGAATCAGTGACCTCTGAACATGCTCACCGAAGAATTTTCCATCGCACCTTGGCAATGACCTGCTCATGACCACTCTCATCCACTCTTTTCTTCACATTCTCTGCCGAAACACTCGGGGTGTTCACAAACCTCGCTAAGCTCTCTACTTTCCCAAAGTCAATCCCCAATTCTTGTATCGCACTCTTGACCGCTCCCACGTCAGCTGCTTCCTTTCTTGCATTTAATGCGCTGATGAGTTGCGACGTATAGAATTGCGTGTTTAATGTTGCCTGTCCCCGATTTTGTCGTGTCGTTTCTAGATCATTTGCATGGTCTGAACGCGCCTGGAACAATCGTGCGGTATTTGACGCTGCAGGTTCCTGTATGTTAACAGCACAAGTTCGGGTGAGTAGCCACACTGACAACATTGGAAAGGGCGTACGTGTCGAAGGCTTTTCATGTGGTGATCTACATTGACAGGTCCCAGCTGCCGTAGGTTAGCCAAGAGATGTGGATCTTGGGCATCTTTTTCAATCACTGAGTAAACGTACACAGACCAGGATTTTTGTTAGAAACAACGAACGAAAAAAATCATCGAGTGCACCTTTCGACCTGTGTTCACTGGCTAATGTCTCATCAACTTGCTCCCCTGTCGTGCCAGTAGATGGACCTGGCGTTCGCTTACCAGCCCACTTGGGAGGGTCCACGCGTTTGGGAAGCTTTCTGGCTGCTTTTGATGCCGAGCTTCCCATGGGATGATGTAAAGGCAATGGAAGATGGTTATCCAAATTCACCATTGTACGCATCTACGCACCCAAAGTTTCTGTAGATAAAAATTGATTTTTTCTTTGGTTTAACGTACACATGCTGATACAGATACAGAGTACGTAGAGCGTCATGACAGCATCATTGAATCCACCCACAACCCAGCCCCTTACCTTTTCGGGGAACGAAAACTCCAATACTAAGGTAGCAACGGAAGAATAGAATGGGAAAACTAAATCTATCTTTTTACGACCGCTAGTATCACAGTCGAGTATTTGTTGTACAAAAAATATGAAGCACATGAGGGTAAAGAAGAGGTAAAGTGAACTATTCCGTCAAACAGATTCCGAGCGCCAAAGCTAAGACCAATCAAACATTGCACGATGCACAAGCCCCTTTTTGATTCTGGGAGAAGGCAGAGGAAAAGGATATAGAACATGTTATGGGAAGAGGGGTATAAAGCAATGAACGATCGATCCAGAATTTCTCAATCGATGACTGACAGCTGTGGCCAACAAGGAAAGGAATGTGTGATTTTGAAGAGGTGGAAATAGATAGTGTGGAGATAGATAAATGGCATGAACGTTCATTTTTAAAAAAGAAATCTCAGAGTGATTAGAATCCACCCATGTTATTGGTAGGGTTCTGCTGGTATGTTTGGTACATGTAAGGTTGGTAAACATGGGGATGCATTTGGTGAGGCGGCAATCCCCCGTATTGAGTCTGCCCAACACCGAGGATGGTGGCGGGTTGCATTGCAGGGGACTGAGCTCCATAATTTGGTATCTGCGGAGCAGTACTACTTCCTGGAAGACGAACGGAGCGAGGCAGTTGCCTCGAATTGTTTCCATCAGGTGTTCGAGTACCGAAGGGACTGAAAGAATCAATAGACGGACTATACGGAGCAGGAGCAGGGACAGGTTGAGCGGGGTTGGGTCGGCGAACCTGAGTAGATTGCGGTTGGACATATCCAGCATCTATCGGAATGGGTGCAGGTCCCGCCTGGGGATTCTGGCCTCCCATTTGTACAGCCGCCATTATCGAGGCAAATCCTTGATCATTAGGCGGGTAGGCAGGAAGTCCTGGTACACCGATATATGCAGCCTGATTTCCGGACCTTGGCTTGCCGCCGAGCGGGAGGCCGGAGTAGGTAGGTTGATAATTGGGAGCCTGCAATCCAACCTCTTCGATGAGTTTGCGATAAGCTTGTGTAGCAATGACCTTCAACTCGACCAAGACACGCTTAGTAGCTTCAATGTAATTTTGTTTGTCAGCAGGATCAATGGATGTACTAGTCAAGATTTTGAGCACAACAGTGACGCCATTGACCTGATCGCCGAGAACATCGGTGAGGACGTGATCTCCAGGGGAATTGAATAGTGCCTCAACAATCTGACGAGAGGCATTAGGCTCGCTCTTCTGATTGACGATGCGAAGGACGGTCAGCGACGCCAATTTATGGGTGCACAGGTGTGAGAGATGCGGAGTGAAGCGAGGAGCCAACAAGTTATAACGCGACGGGAAGTTGGAGGTATCCAAAAGCCAAGTCAGAAGGAGCGCTCCATTCGGGTTAGTTGCTAATGGAATAGAGTTCAGAATAATGGCAGTCGCAATCCTACGCTGTTGACTGAGGGTGATATGAGGACTTTCCAAGCAAGCTCTCATACTGCGAGCACCAAATCGTCCTTGAGCAATTTCCCACATGCGATCAACAATGGCATCAAAGATAAATTCGTTAGCCGGCTGGCCAAAATGCAAGCAGCATCTGAAAACCAAAGGTCAATATCCAGATGTAGATTTCAATGCACAGAAGAACGCTTGCTCACTGTACGACATAATTCCCAAAACTGTCCAATAAGAGGGGAGGTACATAAGCCCTCAAATTCTGGGCGATCAATGCGATTTCTTCAGGGGCAGAAACACATTCGATAATCTTTTGGGCAGCCCATGTACCATTTTTGTGGATGCCGATCATGGCCAAATGCGGGGCTAGACGTTCCAGCATCGCAAAGCGAGGTGCAGAGGAACACTTTTCGAACAACTTCTGTACAACCTATAGACAGGTCAGTACATAATTTGCCAACACACAACATCCAGCTCACTGTGTTGCCAAGCCAATCAGATGCAAGGTCCACAATTTCGCTATCTGTGAAATCGGTAGCAACTTGGTCTATCTCCTCAGTGCCCATCGGACCGGAATCAAGGCGTTTTCGAAGTTCACGAAGCTTAGCAGCATCCCAGCGTCTGTTGTTGGTCCTTTCGGAAACGAGAGGAATAGTAGTGTAATACATGGTCGGAGGACGGAATTCTACAGATTGATTTAAGTTCAAGCAGTCCCAAGCTTCCATACACAGGTAGCTCACCTGCCAGGGCTTGAACGTCCAGCTCTGCATCTGAGCTACCAGCACTCAGTTCCCTCATTATCATCTGTTGCTCGGTGACCGATAGAGTAAGACTGGGGGGCTTGGCCAATCCATCAGACACGTTGTGGTTGCCAGAGCCAATCATACTGAGTAGAAGGTTCGACCTGTAGTTCTCGATAGTCCCCCCGAGGACTTGTTGATCAGCGGGGATAGTAGATGCACCCTTGACGTTGCGAAGAGCATGAATTGTGGCACCGACGCTCAGATCACCAGCACCTTGAACAATAATGCTTGAACTTTCTTCCGGACCACCAGTACCTTCTTGCCCATTCTTGACAGGAACTTTTGCGAATCCGATTCTGATGGCGCCAACGTCACTTCCCAGAACATCCCGTCCATTGAGAGCCTTCCGAGCGCGAACCGCATCGTCAAGACGTTCGAAATTGACTAGAAACAGAATCAAAAGATGACTAATTGAAGAAAACTTCTCTGACACGTACTGAAACCACAGTTCTTGTGCGTCAAAACTCTAGCTGACTCAATTGGCCCATAAGGACTGAAAACGCTCAAAATGGTAGCGGGAGTGGTAGTTGAAGGGATGGAACCAATCCAGAGAGCACGAGTGGGAGTTGATTGCAATTGAGCGTCTATACTGTTGAGAGAGCCGTTCCCAACTGCATTTTTGCCCGCAGCATTGGGAGAAGTAGGACCAGGACTTATGGGCGTGCCCTTGGCCGGAGCGACTGGGGCACTATCAGCCTTACCAAATCCGATCCGAACAAGTTGACCGTTAGGCATGTTGATGTTACCTCCCAGTCGATTCAAAACATCGTCCTTGGCACGGATAGCATCAGCTTGATCAACAAAATTGACGAAACCGCATTCCTTCGAAAAAGAGTTATTCAAGTTTGACAACAGTGAGGAAAACGGCGGGGCACACCTTTTCGGGAAGAAGTCGCAAACTTTCAATCGCACCATAGGGAGCAAAGACATGAATCAATTGCTCGCTTGTGACGGAACTATCCAGATTCCCAATCCAGAGCGAACGCGTCGGGGTCTGTATCTGAGACGATTGACCCTCCGACTTGGGAGAAACAGACCTATTCTGGCTGGTTTGGCTATTGGGAGCAAGCAGATAAGCAGATGTT
>Ga0153947_1000053_pt1 | contig 44700 bp, 68 predicted proteins | sample TSNJ031MetaG_FD_104697 | JGI IMG/M metagenome (GOLD analysis project Ga0153947, IMG submission 104697) | Attine ant fungus gardens microbial communities from New Jersey, USA - TSNJ031 MetaG | ecosystem: Host-associated > Fungi > Mycelium > Unclassified | place: USA: New Jersey, Wharton State... | reverse complement strand
TTGGCTCTGCCATCAAAAAGGACCAAACAGGTCTGTTTCTCATACTTGGCCTGTAGTAGATCTTCCATCAAGATGTTTTGTGTAGCAACTTGACTCGTGATGCCGAGCATCGTTGACTCCAGGATCAGCGTGAAGACGCCGACAGAGTCGGAAGAGACTTTGATATGAAACTTGTCGTATTGACGGGGAGAATATTGTTCAATGGAAAGAAGGATCTTTTTGTCGTAGAGATCTCTGGCAGTATAGAAGTACGATCCGAATTTCGGAGTAACTCCCGCCTTCTGGAGTTCGCGGATGTGCCAATATTGTTTAGTAAAGGGAACAATAAATCGTTTCTTCCTGAATCTCGTTCAACACTACAGGCATACTGTGGTACAAGATTGACGTACCCTTTTCTCTGCTGCATGGTGCTCATCGCAGCCTGCACATGATCCTGATAGCTGCTAATCTGCTCTTCGTAGTACTTTTTTCGCTCTTGCAAGTGCCGTAATGCCTCTCTCATACTTTCCATCTCACGTTGACGCTGTAAACGCTTCCGATGTTTGCTCCGGACATCACCAGCTATTGCATTCAGAAGGCCCTGGAATCCATCATCGCGGTTGATCTTGCCTTGTTTTTCAAGTTCAAGAAGATTTGTAATTGCCAAGGCTTTCACAGCAGCAAATCTCCAACTACAATGAAGTGAGGAAAGAGTGTAGCCAGTCTGATAAAACTCACGTTCTAATGTCTTCCAACCTGTATGCATCATCAACTGCTGATGGCTGTCGCTTTGAGTGTTGTCTACCTTGCTCGCCGAGAGCTTCAGCCTCAAGGATATCCTCCCAAACAGATTCATCTTGCTCAGTGACAGGGCGCATCAACGATTCCAAGAGGTCCTGGGCAGGCTGTACTCGTAAAATCGCTAGTACTCCACGTTTAGCCTGAACCCAGAGCGTCTTTTCTTCTGCAAGAGGATCTATCGGGGATTGCATCAATCAATGAAATTACAATAGATAATGAGTGTGACCTTTGACTGTAGCAAATCGATTGGTGAGCTCAAGAGTGATGGCCGTATCTCGGGCATCTTTCAACTCTTCATCTGCAAGATTCGGTACTCCTAAGAGCTCATTAAGTATGATTCGCAGTGTATCATCGGATTGTGGTGCCTTTGGTCAATGTGATCTGAGACCTTGTTGCGATATCAAATTCTGATGTCTTACCAAAAACCTCAGATGTTGCAAGAGCAGGCCATGCATTGTATAAACCTCGTTTGGTGAGATATAGATGGGTTTTGGTTGTACCGTAACATCCAGGAACTCGTGCGCGTAAAAGTATGATTCGGCATCAGGTACGTCAGCGACTGCTAGAATTAATACCGTTTTTCGAAAGAATAAAGAATCGATCACACCTTCAAGGAGCCAAGCGCACATGCGCCCAGATGCCTCCCCGACGAAATCGTTGATTGGCATAAACGTGGGTTGGTCATCTCCGAAATGTCTAGCAGTGATGATTTGGGTCAGAACCTTGGATACCTGAGCAAGGTTCTTGCGTGCGGTGACTTTGACAGTCTTTGGAATAATCTCGAAAACTTCTGGAGTCCTGTAGGAGAATATTAGCTAGTACGATAAGCTACCAAGTCGAGCTTACATAATGATAGGATAAATGTAGCGGTAATAAACCAAGCGTCCAATGCAGGCTGCGTATTGTTCTTCTGCACCATCGGGGAATCGTTCCTACTGAATTTCAAAAATTTGTATTTCTATCCAAGAAATCACTTACTCTTAACGCAAGAAGAGTTTCGCGAGCAAGGTACCTCATACTGAAGGGCATCTTCTTTGTAGATGAAGTGATGGCTTTCACAAAGGCATCTGTCCACCATTGGACGAGTTGAAGCTCTAATAACAAGTTGAGCGAGTATCAAATGATTAAGAAATATGCCTACGGCGAATGTACATAGCCCTCGTCTCCGGGTATTCGAGAGCTTCTCTGAAATTAACATCTTTAGGTATGGGGCTGGTCACTCCTGACTTGAGTTCCTCCATAGTTATACGGGAGTGATGTAACTTTCATCATAATGAGTGACATTACTGGTGTTTAGTGATTTGATGTAAGTGCGTACCAGTGTTGGATCAGTCTCGAGGTCCAGATCGATTGAATCAATGACCTCTCTGATAATACTTTGGAAAGTATCCCGGGCAAAAGTGCTTTGTTTTGGTCGAATGTAATGAACTGTGATGTTCAGATAGATTGGATGGTTCCGCACAAGATTGTCGATAGAATCTGTATTCGTGATTTCGTCTCGAATTCCAAGCTGTATTGATCAGAAAGTACTAAGAAACATTCAAACAAGAAGACGACTTACCTGGAGCAATTTTAACAGTAAAAAATCTTCGCGGCGGTCTTGACCATAACCGAACAATGTCAAGACCACTCTCTCGATGAACCTTCGACTAGGCTCCGGCACATTGTCTAAAGATAGTTTAAGGAAAAGCCGACTGAGATATTCACCGCGAGTCTGTAAGAGGTAGAAAAGTTGTTGATAAAGTTCAAGCTTTCTCCTCGCAACATGATCTACAGCACTAGATCCAGAGAAAGGATCACCGTGTTTCGCCAGGAGTTTAACCCTAGCAGCATTAGTTGTTACACTATCAGCCCCCTTTCGTTTCTTTGCATTATCAACTACTAGCGCAACTTTCACGTCGAGGTTGTTAACTTCATTCTCCAAAGCTTGGTTCTCGCGGATACATTCCACAACCTGCTTCCTGAGCCTCTCGACTTTAATTTCCTCGTGAAAATCTGCCTCAGAATCGTCGAGCAGATGAACAAAATTCTTGATTGTGCCCACGGAAACGTTGGTACCCATCGTAAGTTGGCGATATTGCTCACGAGTCTCCTTGGCCCTGAAAAGAGACTGAATCTTGATGACTTTGCTAAGATTAGTACAATAATAGTCCATCTTCTCTTTAAAATGACGTCTGATAAGAGCACCACGCAATAATGCTTGTAGGATGACGGCGACATAGTTGCTACGATGAAGGTGTTCGCGCCAAGCATGATAGTCATTTCTGACAATGACACCTCGAATATAGGCTTGAAAACCTGTTATATTGGGAGTTGCATAATCAAGATTTCGTTTAAGCTCGAGATGGCGAAGTCGAACAAGACTGGCTCGAGAAAAAGCCTGAAGTGAAGAGACCATTTTTAGGTTCCTCGGAGTTTCAAGTGACTTAACCAGTGTTGTGTGCCTTTGACAGGCAATTTTTGCCCGGGCTTGCGCTTGGAAGGTTATCATGAGTGGAGTGACACGACGCAATCCACGTATGAGGGCAAGTAAGCGCTTCCTAGCCAGATATGTGCGCGTGGCTGCCTGTATGCGGATCACTACGTCTGTGAGATTCTTCAATTTCACTGACTGGCTTCGAAAACGACGTCGGACCAAAATTCCACGGAGTTGGGACTGAACGCCAATGAAGGCCGGGCTCAGCTTAGCCAACCGACAATTCTGTCTTTGCAGAGACAGTCGAAGGAGTGCACCCCGAGCCAGAGCTTGGAAATGCACAATTGAAAACCCGATTTTGGGTCGAGTGAATGTCTTCTTCAATTCCTGTCGTGCTGCTCTTGTGATACGAGCACGAGCAAATGCCTGTAAACGGGTCATGGATAAGCCGATGGTGCGAAGTGCCCCCTTGAATTTCCGGAACCGACGACGCTGCAAAACACCGCGCGATTGCGCTTGAGCCTTGACAAAAATGGAGGACATCACCCCGATGGAATGCAAATAGACTTTCCATTGGTGTCTGACCAAAGTAGATCGGGCAGCCGCCTGCAAGGCGATAATCCATGGAATGAGATTTCTTTGCTGGTGTCTCTTAGCCTGGATCTGATTTCGGAGCAAGTGACCTCTACATTGGGTTTGAAGCTTAGTAACGTATCGTTCAGCAGAATGCATACGAGCTTGAATATTAGCACGAGCCCTTCTTGCAAGATGGCTGCGAGCTAGAGACTGGACGGCAATGATAGAACTCTCGTTCTCATATAAGAGTCGGTGTTGGCCTGAAAAGTAGTAGGATATGGGATTTCACTCAAGAGAAACTGGTAGGCTTACGCTCTTCCTGTGACTCTACATCAATCTCTACTTCCTCATCAATTTCTTTGGCCAATTCTCGTCCGACATTACCGAAATTAGGCATCGGAACACCGGCCTCCTTCAAGCCTTTCTGTGTCTTTTGCAGGTCATCGTCGGAAAAGTGGAGATGGCCAATCAGGTTGCCAATTCGTTGAGCCATTCCTCGACGTGCGAGTAGGTGACTCAAAACAAGGCACGTTGTGAGTACAGGACTTGGAAAAATAAAGAAAATAGTCACCTGAGTGCGTGAATACAGTAGATGACTTTTGGTATATTCTTCTTCTCATATAAATCTGTGAGTTCAAAAATGAAGCCCTATTCTCTTTGTGAGGTACTTCATCCGACGATCGATTTTTTTGAAGCTAACCTCAGGCAACCCTGCATCACGAACGAACTTGAAGAATACATTGATGTTATCTGAATGACGGAAGTCACGAAGGTTTGACGACTAGAAAGCGAAAGGAGGTCGACATTGTATCCCTCAGCTAGGTTTACAAATTATACCTCAAAAATCCGTCGAACAACTCGAGGATGAAAGGCTCTGACCAATTTTGCAAGAACGACGCCATTACGTAGACCTTCTTCCATTTCTAAGATGTTGAAGCCAATTTCTTCTCCAATGCACCCCTCAATCCATTGATGTGCTTCTCCGACATGACAGAGATACTCATATGCTTGAATAAGATGCCGTTGCGTGTCGGCCCAGTTCCTTCCATAATATCGAGTCGACAAATTGGGAGCAGCATGTCCGCTTGGTGCTTTCAGCTGCAGGCGACCGGGAAGCCCTGCAACACCATCACTTTCGGGAATGGCAAACCCCGGAATTTCAGGAACGCTTTGGCTACGGAAAAGAGACGCCGACGTTTCTGCATATAAATCTTGTTTAAGCTGGCCTTTCCTCGTAGATACTCGGTTGACATTCTCCTGAATTAACTTTGGATCCTGTGTAGATGCAGCTTTCCCCTCTTCCCAGCTCTCATCGCCATCACCGCTTGCTACACGAGGGAAGTGATCTCTACGACTGCCGATAAGATTGTCGTGTGCTGAAGCCCTCTTACTGGACATGTATGAACTTTTATAAGGGACTGAGGATAAAACGGATGGGGACGAACATCCTATAGGCGTCGTCAACGATAACTGTGATAGGTTACTCCACTTTTCATCTAACTCCGATGAAGGGGTGGTAACAAACACTTTTGCAGATCCTTGAATGTAACTGAGGGAAGTAACAGATTTATTACGACCGAGGGTATAGAGTGGTTGTTCGGCACTCTTTTTGGGCGTTGACAGAATGGAAGATTCATGAAGAGATTGTGATCGGTTTCTGGGACTATCCATTGAAGATGTGGCTTGAGAAAGCGAAAAAACATGATGAGAATGCTGAGCAGCTACGGGTCGAATGTCAGGGCTACTGTCTGGCGAATTCGTTGATGATGGGTGTGAGGATAGGGATATATGGTTACGAAGAGGGGAGCTTTGCCTAACACTGGATGTTCTAGGCACTTCGTAAATGGATCGAGAACTGGATGGAGGAAAAATTTTCTGCGAGGTTGAAGGACATAGGACGTGTTTGGAAGAAGCAATCACCGTGGATGAGGGTATGTTCCGACGGGGCGACGTTGATGAGGGGGTATCTATTTCAGCTGTGGTATTGGGCGAGAATGGTAGTGTGATAATAGGGTCTGGCATGGTTCGTCGTTTGAGATGCATTGCAGTCTCCATAGTAGAAGGGCCATTGTTCGAGGATATTGGGTTGCTCATGGTATTCGGTGTAACATTTCCCAGAGCAGAAGGCTGTAACCCTGATCTTAAATTGTCGGGCATAGAATTGTAATTACCAAGAGAATGTTCCTCTGTCTCTACCTCTCGCACACGCTCTTCCCACTTACCCCTAAGAACGTCCAGACTGCTGCTGGGACGATGTGAGGGTGCTGCTCGTCTTCTCGATCCCAGAAATGTGTTGGACGATCCAATGGGAGTAGCAAGAACACCCGGTCCCGGCTGAGAGTTGTTTCGTGATGATCGTGAACTGCCCCCATTAGATGATGTCCTTTCCAAGAGACGCGCCTGATAGGCAAATGGCGCGCCAGGCGAAGATTTATGCGTGTAATCTGGTGTCTGATCGGACGAGCTCATGGGCACTTGGATGCATAGGGAAGAAAAATAAACCGGAATATTGACCGATCGTCCATGAGCCACGTGCTATGTCTATTACCTTTCTAGGCCTCAGATAAACTTTGTAATGTGTAGTTACACATTGCTTATACAGACAGTTGTGTTCATATAGATATTATTAGGAATCAACTGGTTTGTTTATGGCAACTGAAACCCTCGCACAAAAAGACTGCATAAAAGGTTTTATAGTTTTGACGAAACCTTTGTCTGCCGCTTTTCCCACTCCGTACAAGCAAGGTTACGCAGCTCACTCTTAAGTATCTTCCCGGATGCTGTTCGTTCTATTCCAATGTCGATCAACGGCAAACAAAGACGAGAGGTAAGACTTTCTCACCAAATGGCCGATCCAAAATCAAAACCATCACTGGCACAGCAAATTTGGGCAATCTGAGAACAAAGACAATCAAAGGATAAATGTGACATGAGCAGACTGCCAAACCTCTTCTGAGCTAATGCGATTAAGCCTTCTTCAGTTAACTGACCTCTATTTTCTGGACGGGCAGACACTACAGCGGCAACTTGTTCACCCAAGCGGGGGTGGGGAATTCCAACACCTGCAACCTCTGCTACACGAGGGTCAGAATAAAGAGCATTTTCTATTGACACAGAATCCTAGCCCCAATCTTAATCACAGACATCAACACTGAGGGGATTTGACTGACAATGTTTTCGCCCCCACGAATAATAATATCCTTGACTGACCGAAGCTTCAGTAGCTGCGATGATCTGACGGGGAAAGCCTTACTTCGACCACGAACGTAGAGGAACCCCTCTTGGTCCAGATAGCCCAGATCACCTGACTTGAGCCATCCGTCTTTAGTCAAGACTTTGTCAGTTGCGGCTGAACGATGAGACCTAAGAGAAGATACATGACCAAAACAAGCAAGCTCCTTACCTTGATCATGCCAATACCCTCGCATAACATTCGGGCCTCGTATCCAAACCTCTCCAACTGCACCTGTAGGCACTTGTTTGTCGCCCTCCATGATAATAATATCGTTAACAGGGGAAGCCAGTCCACTGTAAGGATATCTAGTATAAAATGCAGTTTAGATCCAGATAGAAATAATACTCACCAACTTGTCGTTCGGTTAGCATAATCCTCTCCCGCTGCAAGACATCCCCAGTCCAAAGAAGACAGAAAAGGCAGAAAACCTGACTCACCAACGCTTGTCACAATGCTACTCGTTTCAGTCAGGCCATATGCTTGGCTCCTAATGTAATCATGAGGTTATAGTCAATCTTGTGATCATGCCTCCTCACATAAGTGCATCAGGAAAGGCTTCCTTAGCCCGTTTAGGTAATGTTTCGGGTGCTGGGGCACCACCGAACATGAGCCCTTCAAGCGAACGGCCTGTATGTGTACCGTCCGTAAGGTCTGAAACCATCGATGGAACTCTGAATAGGCGTCATAACATATATTCATTGGGTACATCTTCCCAGAACGCACCCTCCAGCTATTGCAACATGCTCTTCCTTGATCAATCTGGGGGTATACATAAGAGAACTTTGACGAGCCGACGAAGGGGCCAGGTTGAAGTAAATACCTCGTAGCTGAAGGGAAGTGAATGGTCGTGGACGGAAGATATCATTAGATACCGAACCTTCTTGGATATCCCATTTACGCATCAAAATGATTCTAAGCCCAGCCATGGTCGCCAACATCTAGGCATGGAGTAAGCTCGATTGACGCTGGGATGCAGCAAGTTGCCATACAGTCAGACTGGTGGAACCAGTGACGTGGAAAAATGGAACCGAAATCAGCATACTCTTCTGAGGTCCTGGAAGTGGGACAGGGACATCCTCTCCACGCCGGAGGGCCGCATGCTGATTGCTAATTATGGTCTTCTGCCCCTTGAGAACATGCAGGTAAAACACACAGATTTTGCTCACATTGATTACATTAGTAAGCCATTGACGTTGAGTAGTCAAAACGCCTTTGGGGAGACCGGTTGTACCTGTTGATATGCGTGAAACGAAGGGTCATCATCTGTACTAGATGGAGCCAAATTAGCCAGTGACATACCGGAAGTGAACAAGATTGAAGCATTATCTTCTGGAACAATTTCGGGATCATCAGTCAAAATGTTTTGGGAATTGCCCTTATAATTGGCCAAAGCGTCATCCCAAGTCACCATATGATTCCATTTGCCTTTGCCCTCACTTGCCTCCAAAACTAAGAGACCAACAGTACCAGCAGCAAATCTTGAAGCAATGGGCTCTAAACGATCCGCTCGCTCTGGGTCCAATATAATTAACTTGCTTTGGGTATATGTAAGGCAGTGATGCAAAACATCCATAGGAAGCCAGCTTTGTAGATGGTCAGCAGTTGGTATGTCAGGAGAGTCCATGATACTAACGCGTTGACCAACACCGAAACAGCTCCAATGAGGTCTAGGCAGTCAAGGTAAGACGGGATGGACCTTACTATGGAACAGTAAGAACATACGGCAAGCCCAGAAAGCAACCAAGAATTCGGGATAATTCCGGGAACAGATAGCGACCCTATCACCTGGGAATATCATGTAATTTGTCGACAAGAGAGTGGAAAAGACAAATACACACCCTTGCGAATATCATACACATCACGGTACATAGCCGCAGCCTTGACGGACGACTCGAAGACCTGATGAAACGTGTATCTTCGTTTCTCATAGACAACATATGTCTTTTCTGCGTGATCCTTGGCAGCCTCGAGCCAGAAAACTCGCAAAGACGACCAGATGTTCTTGTAAACTCGTAAGAGACGACCATCAATTAAACGCATTTCAAACTCATGAGGCTTCCCAGGTGCACATAGAATGGCATTGACTAGTGCAAGAGAAGATGAGACGCGAAGGTCAAGTACGAATCATTTACGTACCTTCGGCGAGTATCCGCCTTGGCTCCCAGTTAGACATTAGACAAAGTAGATCACAGAGAAGCACTTTATATATATAACGAAGGAACTACCCTGAAATCACATTCATGGACAAATACCCGGATGATCTCAGTAAACATTTGAGGATCAAATTTCGACTGGCAATTGGTCCCATACGAAAGAAGAGTTGTCAGGTACAATTTAAGGCAAGTCTTGGCAAATACCACGGGGTCTTCACTGACCTGACACCACGTTACTCGGTGTGTAGCATACACCTTGATTTCAGATTTCAATGTCCGTGTTATACTTAGAGGATATACTCAGTTTTGAATACTAATCAAATTGCAACGCTCATGAAAACGAGAGCAGTCAAATGGCATGAAATTTCACTCAATGATGATCATCCCAAATGAAGAATTTGCATTTGTTTTTCGGCTACCTCGGCACCTGTCTGCATATTCATCACCTGTCCACATTCAGCGGTAGATCCATATTCTGGCCTATTTCCTTGTTGTATGTCAGCACTTGTATATGGTTCCATAGCTTCAGGCAACCTGTCTCCCAAGCCACCTCCTTCAAACAGCCCGTCAAAGGATATCATATATGCTCAACATACAGTCGTATTCCACTTCTGTGTGAATCCGTACCCTGTGACTCGTGACTCTGCAATGATCCATAACATCCATAACCCCATTGGCCTGGATATCAAATCTATTTTTAGACTGTTCAGATTATCCATCTATTGTCTAGATAATTTCATTTGCTGCTATGGACCATGATTATCTGATAAGACTCATATGTTGACTAATAAGCTACTCAACCCAACACAAGAGTACAAGGAGATCAGTACTGCATTATTCAAGGCCGAACTTGTCCTTGAAATTCACCAAGCAATTTGCGAGAAAAATTCATATCAGAATGATGAACTTTATGTGCAAGATGATGCTCACCCAAGCCATTGTGTCAGGAGGCCTTACAGCAACTTGTAGCTGACAATAATTCTACATCTGCTTGTTAATTGGTGCTCCAGCTACTTTGAGTTACCTGGAACAGCCTCAAGCATTGAAATCAATCTTCATTACAGCTTAGTTTGATTCACAATAACTTGCCTGAATTCTAAGTGTATTTTGTTATAATATCTGTGTAACAACCCTCTTCTGCCTCATGTATGCAAAAGCTAAATGCTCTTTTGTTGAAATATTGAACGATACACTAAAATTAGTTTGTTGTTTTCTTGGTTGTCGTGTCTTTATCGTATTAAAACAATGGACGACGTAGCTATTGTACTGTAGCTACTATATATACAGTAGTAAATCGATACATGACCGGTGCGCGTTTGCTGCGGTCTAGCCTTGTCGTAGCTTTATCCAACATCTTTTGTGTTCTCTAGCACATGGAAGAAGCGACATGCCATATGCTAATCCATCTTACCCCCTTTTATGTATCTTCCCTTGTATACCTCACTCAGGCCATATGGTCCAATACCTTCTTATGAAATCCTTATCCATGTACTTCTATGACTTTCTTCTGTCAAATGCTATTAGTCAAGAGAACTTAGATAGGTAGTATATAAGGATCAGTAGGTAGTAGCACAATCCTGTATATTCAAACCTATTATAAATTCCTTCTATATACATTCCATCTCCAAGAAAGGTCTCACATTCTCTCTATACATTTGGAGATTGTAACCTGAGTTGGATTCAGAGGTTGTAACATGTAACAATCTGGAGGTGTTCTAGACTTACCAGCTGGGTCACAGTCCATCTCTGTACAAATTGATCTCTGTGATAACCTTGGGTTGTCCACAGACTCCTTTGGGTAAAGACAAAGACGACTGTAATCAGCATGCATCCTGCTGTGAAGAACATCAAGATAAACAAGCCTTTGTAAGAAATGACCTTGGTCCCTCGAAGCAGTATGAGAACTGAAGTGTCTACATCATAGTATTTAGCTCTTTATACGACTAGGGCAACTGATAATGTCCGTGGAACACGTAATAAAGTCTAAGCATTGTTCTGCAGGTGAAACTGAAACAAAAGAATCAAAGATAGACAGGACAACGTGACGACACGTCGTGAGTTTGTCGTTCCAACAGCTTTGTGGACGAGTGAAAAGATGTACCTATTGTCGGGCGCTATACTCAAATAAGTTAGGCTTCATCTCCTGATGATCAACCGTTTGATTTTATGATGGTATAGATACAGGTCGTTGTTATGCGTTTACAACAAGTCCCCCTATCTAAACCCCACAACTATACCGCTGAAGGACATTTCGACTGAGGGACCTCATCACATCATCTCAAGTCTGCCAACAAACCATTTCCGCCCAGTCTGTGATTCAGGGCGACTCTCTTGTAAACTATGACGCGCGTAAAAGGGAAGGTGTCAATGTTATAATGTGAACTAGACATCGGACGCGGATTCGATCATTCGATAGGACGTAATGGAAGGTTCTTTTCAGCCTTTCTTGGGCAAATATTCTTTGAGATAGGCAGCAACTAGATGTTGTTCCGAAGACGTCGCAGTGACTTTCCAGCAAGGGAGAAGTTTTGAAAGTCAAACTTACATGTATGAGCGTGTGAAAATGTAGAAGGGCGAAAATAGCTCACTAGATTTTATCCCTAGACCTGCAGTTTTCGCCGTTGTTGAGGCGTATTATCGAAAAAGGAATGTTTCCACGGGACGGTCAAGCACACAGATCATCTTTGTTCAACCCTTTCGATAGAGCACATTCTGGTTCAATCGTAACCAGATCTTCGTCACGTTCTTCCATAAGCTCGTATTCGGATCCTGTGTCAATAGTGGACCCATATAGAGACAACAGGTGCCGTTTGACGCCTTTGCATTTGTCCATTCGTGGCTGACCCTTTCCTCAGGTATGCTGCAGCACCAAAGAAAGTGATTCTAGGTGTTTGCGCCATGGACATAAAAGCAAGGAGCAAAGCCATGAGGGAAATATTGACGCGTTTGGTTGAACGGGGAAAGGGGGCAATCGAAGTCCGACTCTTTGGTGACAAGGTTATTCTAGATGAAGGTGTTTACAAATTCGGATCATGAGGTGATAAAATGTCTGACGTGTGCTGAAGACGTTGACAATTGGCCACGATGTGATGTCTTGATTTCATTCTTCTCGACTGACTTTCCCCTGGATAAAGCCATATCCTATGTTAAACTTCGTAACCCTTTCTGCATCAATGACCTCGCGCCCCAAGCCCTGCTTTGGGATCGCCGACTTGTAGGCATAACCCTTGATCACCTGCAAGTTCCAACGCCGAGGAGAATAGAAGTGTCACGCGACGGTGGTCCAAAGGTAGAGAAAGAAGTGGTTGAATTCATGGAAAATCGGCTTGGCATCATTCTGAGCCAATACCGAGTGACACCAGAAGTAACACTGCGAGAAGATGGAGACGCTATCATTGTCGATGGGGTTGTGATGGAAAAGCCGTTCGTTGAAAAGCCTGTCAGTGGCGAGGATCATAATGTTTATATCTATTTTCGCGGCGGAGGGGGACGTCGGCTCTTCAGGAAGGTAAGCCTGGTCTACTGTCATGCTTGGATTCAATCTGAATCATATTGTTGCACATAGGTTGGAAATAAATCCAGCGAACTAGATCCTAACCTCAATCATCCCCGAACGGATGGCTCATATATATACGAGCAATTCATTGACGTAGACAATTTCGAGGATATCAAGGTCTATACCGTGGGTAAGGAGTATACTCATGCAGAAACGCGCAAATCCCCCGTCGTAGACGGTGTTGTGAGGAGAAACACAGAGGGGAAAGAAATAAGGTAGGAAGGTTGTTCAATGGCTTGTCTCTGTCCCTTAAACCACTATATCAGATTCATCACTCGTCTGAATGAGGAGGAAAAGTCTTGGGCCGCCAAAATCTGTGAAGGATTCGGACAGCGTGTGTGCGGTTTTGACATGCTCCGGTGTGAAAACGGGCAGCGAAGTCAAGTCATTGATGTCAACGGATGGAGTTTTGTTAAAGGCAATGAAAGCTATTATGGTGCAAGCCTCAGCTGACGGATCAGGACCCCTGCTCATGAAACATGACTGTAGATAAGGCCGCTGATATCCTTGCCGCCCTTTGCATGCGCTACTCTGTGTCTATCGATCGGCCTCTGCTAGGCCCAGAAGGACCAGACAGAGAAGCCACCACTTGGATTTTGAAAGCCAATGTGACTGTCTTCAGACACGCAGACCGGACTCCAAAGGTGATTGTTTTTTCCAATCGTATTCTCCTTTGACCGACAATTATCTCGACAGCAAAAGCTGAAATTTAACTTTCCTATCGGAGAACCTTGGACACAGCCATTTGTGGCATTGCTCAACGGAGAGACGGAAGAAATCATCTTAAGAGAGAAAGAGCAGCTGAATTTGATTGCAACAGCCATCGAAGAGGCTCGTAAACTTGGTGCAGACGGCGAAGAGCTTAATAAACTAACGCAACTCAGCACCGCTCTATCTAGCAAAATCGATCTTCCTGGAACTAAAGCTCAACTTAAGCCTGTCTATTCGAGAAAGCAGGTCGGGCATGAGAGGAAACTTACGAAACTCACGCTGGTCTTCAAATGGGGTGGCGAGGTGCGTTCACTATGATTACTCTGTAAAAGTATTAACCTCTTGAACCAGTTCACGCATTCCGCTAGGTATCAATCCCGCGATTTGGGAGAATATTTGAGAAAGGATATCTCAATTATGAGTATGTCAAATAACTTTCCTAATCCAGTATTTCGTGTTCATTCCCATTACGCAGACAAAGAGGTGCTCCAAAAAGTCAAAGTACGTTGTAGGTACACATTGCCAGATGTGTACGGCTGAACTCATAAATCAGATATTCACATCTTCCGAGCGTCGTGTCATCGCTTCTGCTGAATTCTTTGCAGCTGCTCTGCTCGACCCACAAAATTCTGGCTATTCGGCACCTTTATCGATGAGTAACGGTCAACGATCGTCTATTGAGGCTAATGGCGGCTTCATGAACAAGAATTTTCCTCCGCAACCTGACCAGCAACCTCTCAATCTCATTATTCGCAAAGACCTCTTGGACGACTCCAACGCCGCCAAGGATCTGATGGATGATGTGAAGAAACGACTTAAGATCCTACTCAGGCCCGGTGAGTCGGAAAAAAGACCTGATCTTACATGGCCGAAGAGTATGAAGAAAGAGCCTGTGGAAGTGGTGAAAGTGAGGGGTTTAATTTTAGGACCTTGAACAACGCCTGATTTTTCCAGTAGGAAGTTATTGTACTTCTCAGTTCATTCCGAGACATCATGCGGAAGAACTATGAAAGGTTTGACGTTGAGAAGATCCAGGACCGGTGGTACGCATTGAAATATAAACCTCTTCTCGATTTCCTTACCACCTCTTTCAGGTGTTGTGGTGATCAGCCTTTTCTCTTCCGTGAAAGATGGGAAAAACTTTTTGAAGACTTCTGTGATGTAGAGCAGAAAAAATTTGATCCATCACGAGTATGACCAATGTTATATTTGCGAGCGGTAATGCTGATTTTCCCCAGGTATCTGAGCTTTATGACACTATCAAATACTGTGCTCTCCATCATCGCGCATTTCTTTTTGCCATCTTCAGCGAGAATGGTCGCAGTGATCCTGTTCATACCGGGCAGGACAGGAAGATGCATGAATTATACAGTCGCGCAAAGGCACTCTTCGACCTTGTTGCGCCCCAAGAATATGGCATTGACCCTGAAGAAAAGTAAGTAAAAAATATGAATTTCATGGGTTCGTCTGAAGTATCGAGAAGGGAGGAAATTGGCATCTTGACTTCCCTTCCGCTCCTTCGCAATGTAGTACATGATCTTGAGGAGGCTCGAAACAACAATGGAAGCTCTTTGACTGTTTACTTCACTAAGGAAAGTCACATCCATACTCTTGTCAACCTCGTCCTACTTTCTGGACTTCCTATCGCCAATCGACGCATTCCAGAACTTGATTATGCGGTGAGGCCGGACTTCCTTGGGGTTTTATCCGCCTGGTGTACTCACGTCCTACTTCTAGTCACATATCACCTTTGAACTTTATGAGCGGAATCACGGTCGAGGCAAAACTGACAAAGAATACTCGATACGCATATCCCTGAGTGAAGGGGCTCATTCTTCCAATGTTTTGGATTCGACCCTAGACTCCCGTCACTCACTCAATGTACAACCTAGAAGGTATGTTTGCCTTGCTTGGAGCTTGCAGCAGGATGACTAAGTACTGTCCAGAAAACTCACACAGCACTTACCTTATAGCCTTGTGATAGAGAAACTCTCGAAGCACTTCCATAGGACAGCTGACGTACGTGCGGGTATTTTCTCCGAGTAGAGCCTGATTTTGAGAAGTTGCGTTTACAATAGGACGATGATATTGGTTTGGTGGAAACTATCGATGCAATACCTCAACCAGTCAATGATAGTATTATTGACTAATAGCTCCCGCATTGTTATTCGATACATGTTGTATTTTAACCTTTGCGTTTTACGATTCACTCGGCTCATCGACCCATTCCTGTAATCCAAGTTTTTGTCTGTATTCGTGCAATGTGTCTGATGAGAGCTTCTGGAATGCGACACCCCCTGTGGGTTTTCCGGTGAATGATGGATGGTCTTTGTCGAAAAGAGCCGAGTCCGATTGTGTCAACTGAGATGATTGAGCAGCAAGTGCGGAGAAGGATGGCCTGGACTCCTGATATCTGAACCGAAAACGTTAGAGATGTCTGGACATTGTTTCTTGGAGCCGAATACACACAGTCTAAAAAAAGTTTGAGTAATACGTCACTAGCACGTAACGAGGAGAACGTACCTGTATGCCTCTTGATTCCATGCATCTGACCCCTTAATTTGGTCGAGCCTGTTTCTTTTGAATGCCGCTTTGACATCATATAGGATATGGAAGACATGATGCTCTTTCGGTCTAAAATGCAACAAAAAAGGTTTCTCTAAGGAAGGAAAGAGATAGCAACAAGCACACGCACTTCCAGGGTCTTAAATGTGAACTCAGATGAAAGTTACCTTTCTGGTCGATAAGGGGATGAAAGATGTCCGTGACAAATTGCACTGTCGGAGTTCTCTCCGGGTAATCGTTAGGAAAGGTTATCTGAAAGCGCAGGACGGCACCGACGTAGTAGCCTGACGGTTGAGACGTGAGTTGTAATAATTTACCGACAGCCGTTGAGACTCGAACCCCGATGGACGAACAGAACTGCATCCCAGATGAACAGGTTTACGGGAGAGGGTACAACATAGATGCCCAGGGGGCAGTGGTTTGCATGTCTCAAGGATGCATATTCCAATGAGATCGTGGTACAAGCAACAATGGATTGCGCTTCAGATGATGCGTTAGTCGTGGTCATTGAAGAGGTAGCAGCAGAGCCATGATTGCTTCTACCCGACCAAGACTGAGTTCCGAGGAGAGTGTTTGTAACGAATGAGCTCAACATGATGGTCAAGTCCTAAGCTTAATGGACCATGCTCACTACAGCCAAAGGTACCAGTAGGCGCGCAATTGTGCAGGAAATTGACAGTGTATATATAATAATTAAGCTACAAACATCCTGTGCTATCTGCCATAACCACCTTGATATCGAGGACCTGGCTGATCTCCCACTAGGCGGTGATGACTGTAAGAGTCATCCCTAGTTGCCCTTTGTCCCGCGCCTCTGATTGAGAAGGACAAAGTACCACTACGATCCCTCTGCAAACTTTCTCTAGAAGGACCAGGACTATCAACAGAATCCGGGCCACCCATCCGAGCTAACAGAGTTGGCCTTGTAGCGGATGGTGGTCGGGGAGGTAAACTATGTTTGAAATTGATCTTTACTTTCTCTCTGTCAGGATATGCCTCGTCGTGACCTCGTTCTGACGGTCTATCTTGCTCAACTCGATGCCTTCCCCTTGCATTGTCGCTTTCTCTTTCTCGTTCCCTTTCCCGTCTTCTATCTCTGTCTCTCCCTCTGGCTCTGTCTTTCTCTCTTTTATCCCTGTCCCGTCGACGATCTCCATCTCTATCCAATCGCGAAAGAGCTCCACCGGTCTCACGATTTCTCATGTTTCTCGAATTTCTGAACCAATCATCCGGGTCGCTCTCTTCTTCGAAATTTTTGGCAGCCTTTCTCATTCTCTCCATCATTTTCTTCTTACCCTGTCTACCAACTCCATCAGGAGCATGATCATTCCATGCGTCGTTGTCACGTTCCCAATCTCTCAGCCTCCTTTCTGGTCGTTTTTTAAATTCTGCATGATCGTAGAACGGTCCTGTAGAAATGTTATTGAGGCCAAAAGCGGAAGATTCTACAGGCCTATCCCGTCTGTGGGTTGCTTTACAGTCCTGGGAATAGTCAAATCAGATCAAGGCAGGAAATGTTCAGTTGGAGATTTCAAACGCACGTCTCCCCAGTGATCCACTTGGCCACAATTGTAACACCACTCATCTTCAGCTATATACCCTTCCCCACCTTTACCCAACTCCAACTCATGTTTTGTTCGTCGCTCATTCAGGATTTGAGCCCGTTCTTCGTCTGCCACATAGATATATAACCTCCACCATGTTGGGCATTCCTATCTCATCGGAAGAGGATAAGCTAAAATGCCTATACTTGGAATGGAACGCACACTTGTCTGATGGAATTTAGAATAACACCGGTTGCATCTTCCAGTGTTGCTATAGTCTCTTCCCACACCTCGGTTTGGACAATTCTATGAACGGAATAATCAGAAAATTTCTCCTCATGAGGGAAAACTTTTGCACATACACTGATGATATGTCCTTTCATACCACACGAAAAGCAGACTTTACTCACTGGACAAGACTTGGTGACATGCTCATCGCGTACGCCACATGTCAAACACTAGCAACACCAAATACGCGGGCACAGTGCAGTTGCAGGTAGAAAAAAAAAAAGGATGTAGGTTTTGTACATAAGATGTGAATGTAAGGACATGAAAAGACAAATTTACTAACGATGAGTACACGACAGTCTGCAGTTTTATGGTCACCTTCAGTACCACAATTTTTGCATACTGTCCGTTTTAGCTTTGATGATTCGTCTTCGGGTTCTTCAAAATACCGCAGAAACTCCTGTTGATGATGAATGAACACCAACTAGATTGAAGCCATTTGAACCCACCTTTTGGCGCTCACCGCCATAATCGAGGTACTTGATATAATCAGCATCATCTTCATCTTCATCTGTTGGTGGCAAGATCTCAACCGGTGTCGATCCAAGCACTGACACATGAGCAGGGAGTAAAAGTTTCGTGCCGATAGAGTTCTGGCTGGGGGGATCGACAGTGTCATATGGCGGCGGAGGGAGGTTAATAGCTGAAGGCAGGGGCGCAGGAGTGGTATCTTCGAAATATAAATCTTCATTCAAATCTGTATTTCCGGTGGATGATACTCGGACTTCTCTATGATGTTTGTGTTTTTTGAGAGAGGATATTCGATCTTGTGGTACCGGACTCGAGGTATCAATCTTTGGAGTCAAAGACCCATCTTCGTGTTTCCGTTTCGCTTGGGGAGGGTCTTGCGATGCGTCTGCTTCTTCTTCAAATTCCTCATTAGAAGTGTTCTTTGTAGTCGCAGCAAGTGAGTCGCGATTTGGTACACCACGGTTGTGTTTCCTCCTGCGTTTACGTTTCTTTTTTGTTGTGGTTTCACCGCCTAACACATCCTGATTCTGGAGAAGAGATATTGCTGGTACGTCTTTGGAATCGGCGGAGGCAACCAAAACAGGTGAATCAGTGAGGTCTATGATTTCTGGACCCGCCATGGTAAGAAATGGAAGCTGGTTTGGGCTTTGTTTCGGAAATTCCCACCCTCTCAAACGTGTCAGGGAGTACAATATTCTACGGTACAGGAGGCAGGCGATACTACGACACTTAAACACTATGAATACGTGTCACAAATCTCTGGGAGGCTGGTTCTTGAGTCTAATGTGAATAATCATATCTGGTGATACGGTTTAGTAGGGGATTGATTATATGGAGAGCTGTCACTCGCTTGCGGTAAAACGTCTCAGAGTCTGGTGGCACAGTCTAATAAACTGATGAGGGCGCTGCGAGACGAAGGAGAAATGCTATAAATCACCTCATTCCTACGGGCACCACGAGTCTTCTTGATGCCTTGCTTTTCCAATGCTTCACGGTAGTCTTTATCTTCCCTCAACCACTGAAGGGCAACCTTGAACAAAGTTGTAGCAGGTGGAAACTGGGCAGCGAGAACAGATTCCTGGGTAATGGGCCATGGGGAAGGCTCAGTGATGAGGGAACCCAAACGCATGTGCGCAACATGAGTAGGGAAATCGTCGAGGCCATCGAAGATATGTGTGGCATCTTTTGAAAGCATGATGAACCTGGAGGTAAGAAATATTGAGCGGGATACATACACAAGATAGTAGAGCCGCGAGTCTCGCTGTCGTTCTTGAGAAAAGCAAGCAATTGATCACGGACGAGTACATCCAGGTCCACGGTGACCTGTGCAGATGTGAGCTGTCGTCCTAGAGGGATAGGGAAATAGAGTGGGCCTCGTCAAGAAAAAGGATATCCCATTCAGCCATGAGCCCGAAGCAGAGCTGGATCCTGCGGCGCTCGCCATCGGATATTTGGTGCATATGCCAGTCAAGATCAATGTCAAGAATGTCAACAAGGTGATCTCGGCGCTCCTTGTGTCTGTAGCCCCCAACAGAGTCCAAGAATGCCGAGACGACGATATCGCCTCTGACGACAGGATTCATAGCCCTTGGATGAGGCATGAGTGGTGACTGATGGCGCAAGACGATAGACAGACCATTCGGTGCCGAGGAAAGTGATGCCTGGGGGCGCGTCACGGAAGACATCGCGGCCCTTGACACGTATGTCGGCCCCAGGGGTGGTGACGAGACGTTTGCCGGCGAGGATTTGGAGGAGGGTGGACTTGCCCGCTGGACGGGTCAGATAGGTTCCCAAGAGGAGCAGAGGACAGACCTCCATTGGCGCCGATGAGAAGGGTCCTGGAGCCGCTTGGAAGAGCGAGGACGACGTCGAGGAGGGAAGGTGGGGTGAGGGGGCTGTGGGAATAAGTGAGTCCGACGACGGAAACAGCGAGCATGATGGTCGGGCTCTGATTGGCTGGCGAATTTGTGATCTGCCGCAGTGTTTCCCATCTCTCTCCGTTCTTTCTACCTGTCGCTCCTTTGTTTTTATTTTTTTTCTATGCAAATCATCCCCCGTCTTCTTGCCGTACAGGACCCCTGCATTGGGCCCAATGACTGCCCAGAGCCAGAGCCCTGCAACTGTGCCTCCGACCAGGAGTGCATCATCATAAACAGGCAAGTCCGTTCTGACCTCCCTGGATTATCTCTCATTTTTTCTTTCTTTAGGGACTGTCATACATGCAGCCAGACCACCTGCGTCGACTCAGGGTCCTCCAAGTCGGGCGGGGGTGTCAGCAAGGGCGCTTTGGCCGGCGGAATCGTCGGCGCAGTCCTCTTCTTGGCTCTCTCAGTCTCCCTCTTTATGTGGTATCGTCGCAAGTTCGGCCATCGCAAAACAAAGACCCGTGCGCGCGAACCGCAGAGGGACAAGCCCGCTCGCGCCGCTGACGTCCTCAATCGTCCCGACCCTACGGAAAAGCTTACTATCAGCTCTTCCCAGCAATCAGCAACCATAGGCATCACTGATCCAGAGTCGCATGGTACTACTCTGCCTCCTCCGTCTAGACCTCATCTCACAAATCCTTTCGACGATTCCAATTCTATCGAAACCACAAAAACAGAAGGTCCAAATGTCATCCCTATCGCCCTCGAGTCCAGTGGCAGCAGGTCCGACACAGACGCCCATTCATCTACACAATTGTCTGCCGATTCTTCAGGTCCTCTGAGACCTCCTCGTTCTCCAGACCTCAACCTCAATCTCGAGCACGTCAATGTTTCCAACGACAACTTTCGCCAGCTCTATGCCACCTCTACTATCTCTGGCATTTCAGCCTTATCTACAAATTCCTACATGTCTGGTGCTAGCTACTCAAGCGACTTCCTTAACGAGGCTCCCGTAATTGTCACCGCCAACAAGAGTCCCGTTCACCAGGTTCTCAACGCCCTCAGGGCCGAAGTCGTACCTGCTGGCTCCGTCCCATCCTCACCTGACAGCAGCCTCAAGACACCGCTGTTTGCTTCTCGTCCTGCTATTACTTCGCCCCTGGCTGCAACGTCGTTTGGTCCCAATGATGTCCTCAAGGAAGCTGACGAGGACGAAGTTGCTGATCCATTTGAGGATAATCGACTCATGACTGCCCCAGGCAACGCTTCTCCCATTGCAACCAGATCCGATCCAATCTCTCCCAAACCTGACTCCACCAAATCCGTATGGATACCTGATGATCCAACAGCTATTTCAAGCACTCGATCTGATGATAGCCGACCTTCCAGTATCAGCACCCAAACTGGCTCTGTGGCTAATATTGGCTCTGTCACTCGTCTAGATGTCGGTTTGGGTGGCTTGGCATCACCATCAACTCAACATAGAGGGGTTTATAGAACAGCCATGGGTAGGCTGGTTTCCCCGCTGAGCGGTGGCTCTTTGCAGCCTGGACCGCTCCAGGAACAGCAAGCAAGGGCTTATGCTCAGGCGCAGGGAAGCAGACGGATCTCTGGTTCCTCTATCATATCCGCTGCATCTACGAGGGCTGATTCAATCTTGGAAGCCTTCCCCTTTGTCCCACCCTCTCCAATTTCTGACCGCCCCATCAGGTCACCTGTTTCCCCTCTCGCGAATAGTGTTATATCTACATCATCGCCCCCTCAATTACCTACCAGAATGTCTGCTCAATCTTCCCCTCCACCCACTGTCACCGTCGCTCCTGCATCGCCGTTGAGTCAGCGGGACTTCAAGGCGAATGACACTTCAACTGTGTCTTCAGATGACGAAGCTCTTCCTGCTCCTCCAAACAGGCATACACTTGGCATGAGCACTGGCTCCCAGCTGTCTACCACTTCGACAGGCCTTGGACAGTTCCCTTTCCAGATCGATACTGGGTCAAACAGTGATGTCAGCAGCAGTGCATCGCGTCCGACCACTCTGAGTGTTCGTCACCGTGCCAGTCTTGATACATTGGCACTCACCAGTGATCTGACAACATATTCTCTGGATTTTGTCCCCCTGCTTCCTCGCCAGCCGCAGACACCCTGACCTTGTCGTGACTGTCAATTTCAAGTTTCGTTTTTCTTTCAGGCTATAACGTGGTAGGACTGTGTTTTTAAGAAATGCCCACTCATGAAATGTATTAGCTTATTTCTAAAAAAATCCACGTTTTTAGAAGTGTACTCCCTTTTCTGCATTGATAGTGCTTCTTGCTTCCTTAATGGAGTTTGGTCTTTCTATAAACCTGCTCTTCCTTGCTTTTCTTCTTCGAACACGTAGAGATAGCTGTTTTCGGCTACACCTATCCCCTTTTTGTTTTATCTGCGTCCTGGTGCCGACAGACTTGGGTTCATATGCGAATAGGGTTATTGTCATTATGTAATATTTTGAAGTTCTCTTTCTCTAGTTCTCAAAAAAGCAAGTTACAGCAAAAAGTCTAGCCGTTGGTCATTTTGCAATCGGCAAGTTTATTGTTTGCCGGTGTGCTTTGAGAACATCATTGTTACATTTTTCGCTTCTTTCATAAATAATATCACGCTTGTGCTTGGTATCCTGCAATCAGCAGCGGTCATATTAGCTCGACCGCAAAGCTTCAAGGATTCTACTTCTAGCTTCTGGTGATCCCGTTTATTTCCTGTGCTGTAACAAGTATTGTGAACCGGGTTCTCAATTATCGATATTCAGGATGGAGATTGAGGTTCGGCAGCTGACGGAGATGGTGCGCATTTCGTTTTCTCGTAAGGACTACATTTACAGGCTGACGTTAAGTAGGGTGCAACGAGAGCACAGGCACGCGCCGCCTTGAAACAATATAAAGATGTCATGCAAGCCGCAGAAGGTATCTTCGAGGGCAAATTTGATGATGTGAAGGACGATGATGACGAAGACGCCGACGACGACTTAGAGATGATGGCCTTGACTCAGGAGTCGAAGAAAGTTTACAAGACGGTGTGTGTGCCGTTTCATCTGTAGATTTGGAACATGGATTGTACTCAACTATTTGGTGTGGCTTTCGGGCTTCGTAGATACCAGAAGATGAGACGGGTTCTACCGATGATGATCAAGACATGGATGACAGTGAATTTCTGCTTTTTATCTTTCCTTGAAGTAAATTCTGATTCACTTTTGTCGCACATTTTAGATGATGTGGAGGATTATGTAGATTATGATATGGATTTTGAGACTGGCCCCATGGATGGACACCAGGACGTTGATCCGTACGCAGGTACGTTCACCATCCGCAATATATGCTAGATTTTTCTTATCATGTTCTACAGGAATCTTTTTCTCCAAAGATCGTCGCGAAGAAGTCATCGAAATAGAAGAGGAGGCAGAAATACTCCAAGTGCCTGGAACCACTGAACGTGTCAAGATAATGACCCAGGGTCAATGGATGAAAGGCTGTCCTGAAGGCTCAGAACAAAGTTTTTTGTTTCAACTCTATTCCTTGCTTACTGACGAAACACCACAATCCTGTCCCCAAGGATGTGGTGCGAGTTGGATGAGGAGTAAAACAGACTTTTTCAGTTTTTTCGTATGTGTCTGCACTTGGAACGCTTCGGTTACTGGCTCTTACTATTCGCGGCTCAGCCTGAATTTACAACGTTTATCAATCATGTTCGAAAAATTGTCAGGAAGAAGTGTCCACAATGCCAATCTATTTTCTGTATTGCCTGTGGAGAACCTATCTCAGCAGATCGAACCCATAGACCCGGTGTTGCGACAGATGATAACGAGTTATTTCACTGCTCGAATTTACAAGGTGTTATTCTTGGAATTGGTCTCGCGATAGTAGAGCAGCACTTTGTAGAGGATATTGTAGGGGAAGTCGAGAGCTCGGAGCACACGACTAAGCGTCGCAAGATATTACCAATTTCTCTAGATAGTTCACCTTTTATTCGGAACCGAGGAAATAAAGCTAAAGAGGGCACCGGATACGCTGGAGACCGGAAGGAAGATGTGGGTCTTTTCGTTTCCATCTTTCATCTCCACTTTTGATCATCGTTTTCCAGATCTCTGGACAATTGGAGGCACTAACAGCACAAAAGGCAAAGGATGCAAAAATTGGGTCTCTTTTGATAGCAATCCGGGAATATCTACCTAATTTACATCGGAACGGTGGGGGTCATCCAAGTGACTATCTCGTGCACCCTACGGCTTTAGCCCATCTACGACGGCGATTTAACTTCATCTGCAGCACACTTTTGAAAAATGACTCGCTTGCAGACATGTCGGAGCGCTCAGTACTGTACTTTGAGCTTTTGGAATGGCTCGAGGTGAGTTAGGCCCAGAATCCTATCTACCAACTTGGTCAATTTTTTCCGTAGACAATCTCAAATCACGAAGCGTTGGCTAGTATGATGGCAATGCCAACCATGACGATGGTTTCAGTTGTTCCGGTCTCTGGCAAAAAATCAGCTGCAGGATTGAGAAGGCGTGAGCGAACAACCATATATGAGGGAAGCTCAAGTCCTCGTGAATTTTTGCAAGCTATTGCCACTCAAGCTCAAGCAGCGATGAAGGGTCTAGAAATTGTCAAATCGATTGATGTTGGCCTCGAACTCACTGAAGAGCAGAAGCGTATGCCCCAAAAATTGGGCAAGAGACCTGAGCAGGAAGACGCTGTATTCTTGAACGAGAACAAGAACATGATGGATTTCTGTCAGCAAATTCTGAACACCATCAAAGCCATCGATCGATCGCTGCGAGATACGAAGGGTGATGAATTTGTGAACCGCCTTCATTCGTCCCTGCTTCAGAACCCTTTGACTGGTGCTGAAAAGAAGATTATACAAGTTTCTACTGGCGCGAGTGAGGAGGCGGTGAAGAAGGCCTATGTAGAGTGGGCGACTTCGACGAGGTTTGAATACTGTGATCTCAGCATTGAGAAGACTCTCGATGAACCGGAGGACCAAGCGCCACATTACAAGTTCTATTATAGTAATGAGGCAAGAATGTTAGCAAATGCTGATATTCCCAAGCGTTCGCTTGCTATTGCCAAAGAGGTCGGTTTCTTGACAGGTATTCAGACTATTGGCTTACATGCTTCAGTTGGCTATTCTCAGTACTAATCTTCCTGTGGCATGGGACTCATCGATATTCCTTCGTGTCGATGAAACTCGAGTGGACGTGATTAAAGCATTGATCACTGGACCAGAAGGTACTCCGTGAGTAACTCTAGATACATTGGGTTTTCTTGGATTTTGATCCTCCGTTAGTTACTACAATGGATGGCAAGTTGAGATGTCCATCTGAAGCCGAACTAACACCAACTGCACCACAGCTACTTGTTTGATATTTTCCTCGGTCCAAGTTACAATCAACTTCCTCCCAGTGTAAGATATATGACTGTACGTTGTCTGTATTCTTACAATGTGCTCGTCTGCTGTGCTAACATCGTACACAGACAAACGGAGGAAAGTACAGATTCAACCCCAATCTTTATGCGGTATGCATTTTTAGCTGCCCCATAGCCTGTAATATCCATTGAATAAATACTGCAGGACGGCAAAGTTTGTCTCTCGTTGCTAGGAACGTGGTCAGGGCCGGGTTGGGTAGCCGGCAAATCGACATTGTTGCAGGCGAGTTGTGCAGTTCCCTCTCAGCACGTTTTGGGATTGAATTGAATATATGTGTGCAGGTGTTGATATCAATTCAGTCCATGATCTTGTGCGACGAACCATATCTGAATGAGCCGAGCTGGGCATCCGACAGTGGGACACCTCAATCTCGTAGCTGTACGTCGCCTGCCACTCATTTGTGACAGTGGCCGCTTGACGATTTTTTGATTAGATTCTGCTAATGTCAGACGAATGGTGGTTAAGACCGCGGTGCGTGCTTGCTGTCATTGTCCAGTCCCATCACCCTTCTGAACGTTGATATAGATGCTAGACAATCTAAGAGATCCCCCTGAACCTTTCGAAGATGTCATTCGCACTCACTTCCGCTTGAAAGGTCGTTCGATTAAGGCGCAATTGAACGAATGGCTTTCTAAGGACGACAATTTGCCTATTCAGGCAGGGGGCGGCGGTTCGACCTGTAAGGCCAGCAAGGCAGGCGCCAGTGGTAACGGATTTGCTAAAGATGTAGAAGAGCTTCGAGCCCTTCTCACAAAGCTCGAAGCTGACTGAACGCTCAACATTGTTTTCATGGCATATACTTGTAGCTATTATAATGTACATCACTAGAAAATGGATAACTAAGCATCTCGGATCGCCGTTTGTTCCGTCATGACAAGACAGTGGATAGCATGACATGTGATTACCGTTGGTATTACAGCTGAAAGATAAATGTCATTCTTACGATCCTACCTTCTTCAATAACACCATGAATGACTCTGCAATTCACGCTATAGCCGGTGCGGCAGGAGGAATCGTTGCGATGACTGCAACATAGTAAGTACTCTTTGACTGCCTTGCCGGGAATGTTTCTTATGAGGTCCGAGTCCTCTTATCTTCCTTTCCACGCGTGCTGCTGTCGAGACTAAGAATGAATCCAAGGTCTGCACGTTGTTCAACGGCGCACAGGCTACCAACTGAAACTGCCCTCGTTCGATGCCCAATAGTCAACATTTGAAGCCATCGTTGATATCATCAAGCGTGAAGGTGTATTGGGTCTCTATAGTGGGTTGGAGTCTAGTCTACTCGGTATCGCTGTTACCAATGGGTAGGTCCTTTCTTTTTCGATCAATTTGTCTTGGAAACTCGTCCTAATACATATATCTCCAGTGTATACTATTACTTCTATGATCGTGCTCGCGATACTATTCTGCGTTCTCGGCAAGGGAGCAAAGCCCTGAGCACAGCGGAGTCCATATTGACAGGTTTGATCGCTGGCACGTGCATCTTATATGGTATAATGAGGGCTTGAAGGGACTGAGAGAACGTAATGTTTTCCTTTAGGATCAGCAACTACCATCATCTCGAATCCTATCTGGGTCGTGCAAACATCGCAGGCTGTTCGTACAATGAGTCCTGACTCAAATGAGAAGGTCACCATCAGCAAGCTTAGTTTCTTCGAGACTCTCAAAAACCTTGTTGCCAAGGAGGGTCCAAGGTAGATAAAATGTTTTTTTTCATCTACACGAGACACTGAACAGGAAACAATCATCATAGTGCTCTATGGCGTGGTATTGGTCCCGCCCTCATTCTCGTAATCAACCCGATTATTCAATACACTGCCTTTGAGCAACTGAAGAATTTCTTGGTTGCCCGCCGCACAGGAAACTTGCGCGCAGCTGGCGTTGGCGCCGCGGCTGCTGTTGCGTCCTTGTCCGATTGGGACTTCTTCCTTCTTGGAGCCTTTTCCAAGCTCAGTGGGTTATCGCATTCGGAAAACGAACCTATACTGATGTTCACCCATCACTGCCAGTTGCCACGTCCACCACATATCCCTACATGTATGTCCTTGAAAAGCGGTTTGCGTCAGCTCTTTTTGATTTCTTGATGATAGTGTCGTCAAAAGCCGCCTTCAGGCTGGATCTAACAAATATAAATCCTCGCTGGATGGTCTTTTAACCATCCTTCGCGACGAGGGTTTCCTTTCTCTTTACAAGGGTATTAACAGTAAAATTATACAGAGTGTACTCACTGCTGCCATCCTCTTTGCTGGCCAGAGGCGAATTTTTGAGGTTACCAAGAAGGTCTTGTTTTGTTCTCTCTTACTATTCATGCATTAGTTCTGAGTAGAATTCATTTTCAGGCTATCAACCCTGTCGCGAAATAAAATTAGACTTTCAAACGGAAGAAGTGTATTATACCCACTCGGTTTAAAAGGCCAGTCTTGAATGCTGGGCAAGGACTGATACTAGATTGCAAGCCTTACCACAGACGATTGGGTAGAGCTACTTGTCCAGTGCAGCAATCACAGTTCCAAGATGTCTGCGTATCTTAACTCTGGACCTGTTCATGCTCAATCAGGTTTAGGGAGAGGCTTCAATTTTTGTTGGGTTCTGTTGCTGTCGCATGATTTGCTGCGAGGTCAGAATGCAAACGAGTATCAAGTGAAAGTAGCTATGGTGACAGTCTCAAAAGGATGGGAAACCCTGTATCACAACAGACATCTATTCTTGCGTAAGTGCGAAACACTTGAACAGAGAATCAATCCGTGATCGCGACAATGTTGGTTCTTGGCTGTCAACTAGGATCTCTATGAGGAATGAACAATCATCTTCCACAGAGGGGGTAAAGTTTAATTTCTTATTCAAGGCTTGAGTTAAGTCCAAACTAGCTAGAGAAAAAGACATATTTGTAGAGCCATTAAGTGGTTTTAAGCTCCTCAAAAGATAGTGACTCAGTGCCGACGTTTTGTCAGATTGCAACCTCAGAAAAATATTTGACAAGTTCCCGCAGGACGTCACTCGGCGGTTTCCCGAGTTGGCTCGCTGTTAGCCGAAATTCTGAACCAGGAACGTATTCCTCAACACGGATATGCCACCATCACTCAAACTCAATGCCGTTGCATTTATATCACCTCAAAACCATCCCATACTAATACGCACGTTCACAAGGCAAGATGAACACGCTATTCAATATCACTATATTGCCCATACCAGCCTGGACGTCATAGAAGAACGAGGTTTGCAAAAAAAACAACTCGCACGAAAAACCTAGAGTTGACGGCATACCAGTCACGGCTGCTGGCAAGGGAGGCGATTGTTACCTTGGCCTTCTCTATACACTAGAAGATGTTGCCGTGTATGGATATATCACACCACTCAAAGTCAAGATCGTTCTTGCCCTGGCACTGACAGACTCTGTCGTAAAGGATATGGATATACTCACGGTGCGCGCAACATCATATTCTTCCAGTCCGATGAATACTGGCTTATTTTACGGCCAGATATTCAAAGCGATGCACACGGCCTATTACAACGCGATATCCAATCCATTCCTCAGACTCGAGAACAGCATAGAAGACGCATCGCCATATCCCCTCCTGGGGAGCAGTAAATGGAAATTGTTTAGACGTCGGGTTGATGAAGTAGCCCGAATTGTTGCAAACTATCCAAATATACTATAAACCTCATGATGCTTCTTCCTTTCTTCCCTGCATTTTACGTAGTCCGACTAGATTGCGCTGAATGCTGGTGTGGTTCTACTATCTTTTCATCATCGAGCAGCTTGACACCGTTGTGCACGGATGGCAAGCATATTGCTTACTCGATGATGCAGATGGTAGTGGTCTGTGTTCCAAGAAGAGAACAAGATAAGAACCCAGATAAAACTTTGCCCTCTTATTGACTCAATTGCAGAGAAGAACACCGTAATTGAGACAGATACGAGGCTGACATTTAGATAGATCAAATTCATGTTATAATCCTAGTCGAGTTTTGAACAGTTCTTCTAGCCCTTCGTGTACCTCTCTCGCCATCACTCTCACTACACTGTCCACATCTGTGGAGGAGATATAAGCTAATGTTATTCTAGCTCTCTGGATGACTTCCTGAGAGAGAAGTGTTGTTTTTGAGAATGATTCACAACTATATCGTGTCGCTTCCCTGGCGAGGAGGCCGAGGAAGTGTAACGCTGCTCTTCGCAGAGGTGGAAATTTAGAGTTCTTGGCAGTGGGTGCGTTATCCATTGTATCCGGCCGTTGCTGTGACTCGCTGGAAATACTTTCTTCAGAATTTTCCTCCCGTTTCGGATTCTCCTCTTTATCGATGCCGTCTTGTTTCACTGGTACACTCTCGATTTGCAGTAGATCTACCATGGCTCCAGCTAGATCCTCAGCATAGGCCAAGACTGCAAGTGAATAAGTGTTCACACAATCTGCTAGCAGGGAAAGCGCGGATGTCCTCAGTGTAGTTGGAATGTCACCGGCTCTAACAAGTTTGAAAAGTGGAGGAATCAAAAGGTCAGCTGGAACAAGTATTTTGATAAGTTATCAATAGAAGAATGGAGTGGCGGGCCTACCATATATTCCAAGGCTGTCCCCACATCTTTTGATAACAATCCCCAAGGCTTCTCCGATCCTTGTCTTAATGTCTACATCTTGCTGGCTTAATAGACTCGTTCCAAGGCCCTCTAAGTTTCCTACATATTCATCAGTCAAGCCCTTCAATACCTCCCGGCCCAGTCCGTCCACCATAGCAGCCAGGCCTTGTACTGAGTTCAAAAAAATGTATGAGTCTTCATCCTGCACTGACTGCAAGAATATTGATAGGATTGCTGGTACAAGGGCAGGATCAAGCCCTCGTACTCCCTGTCCGGTGCCTCCTGTTTTTGATGGAGTTACAAGTTGTCGTAGAAGCAGCAAGCCATGGGCCCGAACGGGTAGGATAGGATCTTGGAGAAGTTTCAGTGCTTTGCGGTAGATCTCCTGAGCACTCTCTTCTTCAAAAGATTTTAATTGAACGTTCTGCGGCTGAGATGTTGAGGCCAGCCTTGCAGTCATAACAAGCCGAGCTTCACGCGCGAGTGGCCTTAAAATTGAGGAGCCATCCTTGGAAAGAGGTTCAAGAAGAGAAAAGATGTCATTGAGGGTCGGGGTCGATCGTGCTGATATATCCCCGTCGGCTATTAGATCAGTCAGCTAGGAAGAAGCGATGATACCAAAAACACATCACCTTCGAGGACAGATAACAATAAACTGAGAGCAGTTTCAATCAATTCATCATCTGGTTGTATATTCTCCGAGTCTGATGCATCATCATCACTGTCTCCCTCATCCGACATGTCCTCAACCTCTGGAGTTGATGGCACTATCCTCAGTTTCTCTTCTAACCTAGATCCTTCCACCCGTTGAGGCTCTAAGGATCCCGGACTGTTGGCGGTTTCAAGGACGTGAAGGATGAACGATAGCATTTTCCGGGGTTTTTGAAGTATATTTGACGTTGTGCCTCCCGATAATTGTTTCTGCATCTGCATGATGATCTGCAGGTACAGTAGAATTCTATACGCCTATCATGAGTCCTGTGAGAAGCAGAGCCAATCTTGACATACCGGAGTGAGTCACCATTAGAATGAGATTTTGCTTCTCTGTAAGCTTCAAGCAAGCGGACGAATAAATCAGAGGAGACATCCTCTCGGTCAATGCTCTTCATTAAATCAACAAAATGTATAGGATCAGGATAAAGGTCAAAAATATTAGCATCGAAGTTCGGATCATCCAGATTCACATCTCTGGGCAGTCTGTCGGGAGTGAGCAGAGATAATGAGTTTGGCAACTCTATTCTGTCCAAACCCTTCAGTGGATAGGAAGAGGCAGATGATCCTCAGCTCACTCGGGAAGGAGGTAAATACGTCCCTCCAAGTCAACCTTCCAGCCTTCTTTCTGACCGCCCTTTATTATTGACCACAACGTTTCAAGGCCTTCACTGCAAGTGACTATTTTGCCCCATGTCACCAACACATTTCGAAGAGATTCCTTTAAGTATGGATCGCTTGTTTTGACTTTGTTAAGGTGATATAGTAACGAGTATAAGGGTGAAAGTATTGGTGATATCAATTCGGAAATGAAAGATGGTGATGGATCGGCATTTGAGAGAAGCGTCAATAGTACCTTCAGAGCGACTTCTGGTCGTAAATGATTTTTGTATTTTGGTGATAGTTGATCAAGCTGCTGAAGCTGAAGCCCGTCGATATCCTCTTGGGTATTTTGGAGAGGTTCATGCAATAAACCCAGTATGATTGACCTCTTGACCGGAAGTAACGTTGGAATATTCCCTTCACGGAGCATATGTGATATCGTAAAAGCAGCTGCTCGTCGAAAAGCAGGTGGCGATTTGTCAGACAACAATATGATAATTCGAGGAATTACATGTTCAAAATATACCTGGTGGAGTTGGTGAATGCACAGACCTACTGCAGTACTCTTGCTCACCTGTGACTTGGTATTAGAGGGAACCGCATTCAACAGAATGGAAACGTGTTCCAGCTTCTCTACGGCAATACCCTCGCCACTTATCTCCTCCTCCCCAAATACAGCACCAAACAAACCTTGCACACCGTCTGGACGTAGAATCTGTCGGCTAAGCAGAGTAGTGCATGCGCGATAACTGTGCAGGGGTGGTGGAGGCGAACTCGAGATGATATTTCCGAGTGAGGATATCGTTTGTACAGTTGGTAATCTGCAAGTCTGTCTGTCATCCACGGAAATAGCATGCTAATAATCACTCACATACTAAGTAACCGCATTATCAATGGCCTTATTGCATCTACAACTGGCATACCCCCTGTGTTCAGCGACTTTGGTAGCCAACCCAAAGCTAAAGATGGTCGGAGGACATCGACGAGATGTTGCCTTAGTAAAGTAGTCGTGATAAGGCTTTTCGGCAGCTTTCCATGCACACCTCCTGGAAAAAGGAGGCCGAGGATACGAAGAATGAGTTCAGAAAGGAGGGAGTACTCCTTTGACATGTCCGAAAAGTCAACGATCCTTGGAGATGGACTGGCGGAGGGCACAGAAATTTGAGTTGGCCATGCTTCTTGGATATGATTGAGTAGAGGTTGTGTCCCCCATTTAAAGACAAGAGACATTATGGTCCGAATTTGACTGAGATCTCGAGTGCCAATCACAGGAGCAATTGCATCGTCCTCGATGCCCAAAAAATTTTGTATGCGTTCCACAACGTTCAGTGCCTCACGAGCAGTTAGAAGTTCGGCATCCTGCACAATGCTAATGTTTTCTTGGGACCATTCCTCGCCACGAGAAGAATAGTATTGTGAAAGGCGAGACTTGAGTACTGATTTGAGATCATGTTTTTGTTTAGAAGACTCTAGATCTGTCCGTATGAGGTTCTGTCCATCATGAAGGGCACTTGAAAGTTGTTTCGCTGCTATGGCTTTATCTAACGGTTCATTGAGTCTGTCGACCATGGATGGGGGAACTCGACGGGCGGGTGTTAATTGGGTTCATTACGTCATGGCTATCCACACAACACAAGCGAACAAGCGAACTTCAAATATAAATCTACTTAATTGTCGAGTCATGGACAAAATTTTTAAGCCACGTTCAAACCAGCTACTCCTTCAGTTGCCTCATCTATTACTGAATGTTCGAGCAGCTTGGTTACTTTTCCAATAGCAACAGTTCGACCTGGAAGTTGATGCAGTCAAATATAGAGTTTATGAGGAGCTTTTTTCAAGTACCTTCATCGCGGAGAGTGAATCGGCCGAGCTGCGGGTGGTCAGTGAATTTCTCAACACAGATGGGTGCCGTCGTTTCAATAAGTACGACGATTTTTTGGCCTATTAAATTATCAAGAGTGCTCTTTTCAACGGTCTAGAAGACTAAAGAAACGCACCCTTTTTAGAAAATTGAGGTGGTTTCTTAGATTTGCGGCCAGTGGCTTTGTCAAAGTAGTGTAGCAGTTTCTGGATGTGTCCATTGATTATAAATATCACAGGGTGAATGAGCTTGCTCACCGAGAGAACAACTTCTTCAGACAAGGTGTGCACATGCAACACAGCGGAGTATCCTGCACAAATGATACTCTTGTGCTCCAAGATCGCCAGTTGGGCCTCAAACTGTCTAACAGCATGTATTGGATGTGAAGAGCTAGCGAGTACGAAGCCGGGGCTGATATCGTCGTCATCCACGCCACGAATGCGCAGACGAACATTGTCACCACTGATTGCCCTGTCCACCTCGTTTTCCGTCTCGTCATACACAGCCATCACGTCGACGCTATCCTTGTTGGGCATGAGTAAAAGTGTATCACCCTTGCGGACATGCCCAGATTCGATTTTGCCGACAACAATAGTACCCATGTCCTTGTACTTCTCGGAGATTGGTATCATAAGGGGTGCATTGACTTTACGATCTACCATGGGCATTTTGTCGAGGTATTGAAGGATAGAAGGTCCACTGGCGACCGTAGTGACTCGTTAGAATACTATGAAACGAACAGACCGACGCACTTCCACCATGGGCAAACTTTCTTGTCAACAGGATCCTTGAGGTTGGCACCAGTATAGGCGGACACAGGTAAGAAGAAGACATCATTCTTGGTATTGAAGCCAGCAGCCTTGATAAAGGGTGTTATTTTATCCCTGATCTCATCGAAACGGGATTTCTCCCATTGGACCGTAGGATCGTCCATTTTGTTGATTACAACGAGTAGCTTGACGACTCCAGCTGTCTTGACCAACATGATGTGTTCACGGGTCTGACCACCCTTCTCAAAGCCAGTTTCAAACTCGCCCTTACGAGCAGATATCACGAGAACAGCAACATCGGCCTGAGCGGCTCCGGAGATCATGCTCGGGACATAAGTCTTGTGCCCAGGGGCATCAAGAATGGTATATCTCCTGGCATCGGTCTCAAAGTATCCACGGCCCACTTCTACGGTTTTGCCTTTGCTTCGCTCTTGAGGAGTAGAATCAAGAGCCCAACTGAGATACCACGACTCTCGGCCAGCCTCTTTGGCCTCTTTTTCATATTTTTCCATAGTCCGTTTGTCCACCATGCCGGTGATAAAGAGGATATTTCCGCCCATAGTGCTCTTGCCAGCATCGACGTGACCAATAAAGACAATGTTGAGATGTTCCTTAGTGTCTGTGACCCGATATCATAAACTAAGCTGAACGGGGATGATTGGATAAGGATGGACGCACGATCGCCGTACAGATCCTCGATGACGGCCAGATCGGCTGCATTCTTGACATCTGAGGCGACCGCAGATGTGTCTGTCTTGGCCTTTTCTGTTGAGAATGATTTAGAAGCAGTTCCAGCAGTTTCTATCTTGAGGGTCGTCTGAGGCTTCGGTGCAGCGATCTTTGGAGGAGTTGGGGTAGTCTGAGAGGTAAGCTGGGGGGCTGAGGAAGGCGGTGGTGGTGTTACAGATGTTGATTTCGTTCCGCCGATGTTGAGAGAGATGGTGGGGGGAAGAAGAGGAGCCTCAGTCTGTTGTGGAGGAAGAGGCAGCTGCTGGATGTTACGGTTAAATCTGCCTGGGACAAATTCTGAGGCTCCTGCATTGAGGTTGCTGGCCATGGTGGAAGAAAGAAGGGCAGCTTTGGGCGATCAGATCACTTGCTCCAGACTACCATGCCGACTCCCGACACCGAACGCTATCTTGCCGTCCTTAAGGCCTCCTATGACTACGACCCTCAGTCCAGCGACGAGATAGCCATCAAGGAGGACCAGCTCCTCTTTCTCATCGAGCGCACCGATGATGAGTTAGTCTTATCTTCCCTCTACCCGCTCTGTCCTTATCCCTTCTCCAGTTGGTGGAAAGTCAAGATCAAGGGCAGCTCGCAGGAGGCAGATACCCCTGTCGGTCTCGTGCCGATGGCCTACGTCGAACAAGTGAGAGCTTGTTCATTTTTCCCGACCGCGTTCAAGTGACTTTGGGCAGGCCGAGCATAGATACCTAGTGAGAGCTCTCTACGATTACGAGGCCGCTGCACCTGGAGAACTCACAATTGGTGAAAATGAAATTCTGCTTGCATTTGAACTCGACGAGGACTGGCTTTTGGTCCAGAATCAACAAGAGAACGGAGGCGCGGGTTATGTCCCCGGTAATTACGTCGAGGAGACAACCGGCGAGGAACCACCCCCAGAACCCAAGATCATTATTCCGACTTCGGTACACTATTGCTTGCTCGTCTGTGTCCTACCCGTTCTTATCATAAATAGAAACCTCGCCCAGTCAGTACTTATGCCGACCCCGCCGACCGCGTGGCCGCGTCAAAAGTCACTGCGGATGATATCAAAACGTGGTCGGTCTCTGAGGTGGACAAGAAGGGCAAGAAAAAGAAGGGTACACTAGGAATAGGGAACGGATCCGCATTTTTTGCCAGTGAGTCCGACAAGGTACGCACATATCTGATTCTCACTTATCTATCCTAATTTTACGACTTTCAGACTCCAGTGCAGAAATGGCTAACAAGTGACGTCATCAACATTTCCAACGAGAAGCCCAAACATATTGGAGTTGAGATCGGAGGTACTGACCCTGCAAGTTTGCTATTTAACGTGGGGAAGGACAATGTAGAAGTGATCATGAAGAAACTGGAATCATCTCGGGAACTCGCTAAATCACTCACTCATGATCTACCAGGGTCCAATGGAAGTCGGTTCATTGCACCACCTTCATCGAAAGGTGCTGAAAAGGGCACTGTCCGTTTCTCGCCAGCATCACCAACGATCATACCCTCCAGGGAGGAGGAAGAGGAAGAGGAAGAAGACGATCTTCATGCTCCCAATGGACATGGGGAAAAATCAAAAACTGGCCACAGCGAGTCAGCAATCGCCTTGTACGACTTCACCGCAGATGGGGAAGATGAGCTAAGCGTTACAGAAAACGAAGAAGTTGTGGTCATTGAGCGCGATGGGGATGAGTGGTGGAAATGTCGTAATGCTCGCGGAGTCGAGGGTGTTGTACCTGCATCCTATTTGGAATTTAAGGCTAGCTCATCGTCTCCGGTATCTCGAATGCATCCTCTCCCAGAAGAGGAATCAGAGAGTGATAGTGATGCAGGGGCCAAAAGGGCTGACCAAGATGCTGCCGACAGAGAGCAGGCTGAGCGGTTGCAAAGAGAAGAGAAGGAACGGGTGGCAAGGGAGCGCAGGAAACAAGAGGCTCAACGAAGAGCAAAGGAGGCCGCCGAAGCCGAGAGACAGAGGCGCAAAGAAGCTGCAGCCGCTGTAGTGAAGAAATCTCCGCCTCCAGGGCAAGTATGATCTGTAGTATCCCGTTTCCTCTGAAAAGCTCATCAAGCTTTCATTTCAAGTAACAGGTCTGAAACTCGAAGCAACGCTTCGTCGTCAACACGCAAGTCTCAGGAAGTCACATGTACGTTTTTCTCGAAGCTGAGTCACCTCATAGTACTGACCCAATAATTCATCAGTTCCTCCAGCTGAACATGTCCGTACATGGCACGATAGAACAGGTCAATTTCGTGTTGACGCTGCTTTTCTCGGCTTCAGCAACGGCAAGCTTAGGCTACACAAGATTAATGGAGTCGTTGTAGAGGTCCCATCTGAAAAGATGTCTCCTGATGACATGAAGTTTGTGGAGAGGCTCACTCGAAAATCACGAAGACCGGGTACAGGACAACCCAAACCTCCTTCTGATGATGATATACCCCTTGCTACTCTACAGAACTCTATCTCAACTCCGTCCAAATCTCAAATCTCACCTTCAGTAACTCAGATGCAGAAAGCGAAAGGGCCGCGTATTGATTGGTTTGATTTCTTCCTTTCTGCAGGATGCGACATAGATGATTGTACGCGATATGCATCAGCTTTTGAACGTGACAAAATCGACGAGACTCTCCTGCCCGATATCACGGACTCAACTATGCGCTCTCTTGGGCTCCGTGAAGGTGATATCATCAGGACCAGGAAAGCCATCGAGAAGAGACGCCCAGGTGAAAATATGGAGAAACAAAGCGCGTACGTCAAGGAGCAGTTAAAGCGGGACGAAGACTTGGCTAGACAATTACAAGCACAGGAAACTGGTGGGGGTTCTGCCAGAACACCAGCACCGAACCTCTTTGCTGGTGCTGGTGGCGCCCTCAAGAACCCGCGGAGAGGGAGGAAAGAAACAACAAAGACTTTACCCATCAATGTGGACATTGAGGCGCTCTCTTCGGCATCTGAACAAATCAAAAGGACTGCATCTCCTCAGGCCATTAGCCCTAGTACACGTCCCGGATCCACGCCTGTTCAGCCTTCGAAGACCAATGTTGCACCAGCTACTGCTTCCAGCGGATTTGAAGATGACGCTTGGGCTCCACGGCCCAGTTCGACCAAGCCAGCGATAACGGCATCCACGCCTTCGTCTGCCACGCCTTCGTCTGCCACGCCTGCATCGGTTCCATCACCACCAGCATCAAGCACCCCCCTCACTGCTGCCGCCGTTACACCAACATCGACCCCATCTGTACCATTAGCACAAACTTCTGTCACTCCCACCAAGGGCCTTTCCCAAACTACGCAGTCAGACATCTTTGATCAACTCGCGAGACTCAGCCAACTTCGTGTGACGCCTCAACCATCAGTTCAGGTACAGCAACAGCAGCAGCAGGGTGGTAATCCAACTGTCATTTCTCCACCTAGTTTCTCCGCCGGCCTTGGAATGGGCAATTCACCAGTACCAATAGGTCAGGCGCTTTCTGCGCATCAATCTGGGCTGTTGCCAGCTTCAACTCAGCCGCCTCAACAGTCCTTTGGTGACCCTCGAGGTCCATTTGCGCCTGTACCCGCCAACCAGAGTCTCTTGCAACCATTGATTCCTACTCAGACTGGGTTCAATAGCTTTGTACCTACGCGTGCAAATATCAACTTGTCCGCATCCTCCCTGCCATTCCAGAATCAACCAAATCAATTCAATCCGACGTCCTCGTTTTTGGCGCCACAACCGACGGGAACAAGTTTTCAACAACGACCCATCATGAGTCAGCCAACTGGCATACCTGGACTTTCACCTTTTGGTTCGGAATCAAGGATCAATACTTCGCCTTTTGGGATGGGCTCAACGTTCCAGCCAAATCCTGGCCTTTTCAACTCTGGTCCCAGTCCCGTCACTGTTCGTGAGTTCATCATATTGTCTGGGTCTATTTTCAATTGCTAGATAATTCATAGAGCCGACTGGGGTATTTGCTCAATCACCATTTAATAATCCGGCGTCTCCACCACCCATTTCGCCCAATTCAAACTCTAACAGTACAGTTCCCGCTAATGTCTTCGCATCTATGAAATTAGGAACTTTTGGAAAAGATGAGGATTCAAATGCTCCTCAATCTGCAGGTGCATTGCTCTGTCTTTGTGTATGACCGGATTCCCACTTATTCTTTTTTGATAGACAAATATAATGCTTTGCGACCTAGTAAATTCTAAAGCCATTCTATATTTCACTTCGACTGATCATCAATTCCAGATCTTGGCCCTCAACCGACTGGATGGGGTGGATATAATGGATATTCTGGGTTCTGATGTTACGTTTGCCGATTCTCCTACTCTTTTCGTTTTGGTCCTCAGTCTTCAGGTTTCGGGCCTTATATCTGAACTTTGCCAAATATATCACTCCTTTCTCCTAAATGTGTTACATTGTCAAAGAAATTTCAACCTAAGTATATTGCCAATTAAACACACGATACTAATCATAAGATGAGACTCCATTATCCGTTGGGCGGAGCGATAAATATGACTCAGGACGACGAGCCCTCTATCGACGTCATGTCTATGATACCTTGCTTGACACCGACTCGGAAGAGGAATGTCCGCAGTGCAATCCGAACGTCGGACACAATCTCACGCGCCAAAAGTTCGATCGCTAAAGGGTAGATAGCAGGCATGTAACGGGAAAACTGGGTGGATGTTGTTCATATCAAGGTATCGAAAGTGAAATGAAATCGACTCACGGCTTTGTCGTCTAGTCGGCTCAAACCATCGAGAATCTCAGCTACGACTGGGGTCCACGCGACAATATTTTTGCTCTGGGTATCTGTCTTGAGTTTGTTATAGTCTTGTAAAACTCCAAGTCCAAGTCTGAACCGACATGAGACCAGTTGAGAGAAATAATCGTCGTGGATAAAAGGATAACTTACGGTAACAATCTATCTGCTATCTGAGGTCGAGCGGTAAGATAGTCAGATCTCGTGTCGTAGTACATGCGTAGAAGGATATGAACAAGAGTGGCTGCACTGCTCGATTCCTGTTTGAGAAGGTTAGGTAGATGCTTCATGAAACCTTGTGACGAGCAGATTAGCCGCACGCGAAATCAAGCACGACTGCTTCAACATACCAACTTTCCACAGTCCCGTGCGAAGTTCCTTGTCATCATTGAAGGCTCGAGCAAACTGATAACTATGGTCCAACTCTCTCATGAGCAGAAGTAGTTGATCAGGAGGGATCGTAAGATAGACATCATTGTTGCGTAGTAATTCGTTTATCATTTCAATCAAAAGAAGCTGAAGCACGCATTTGACAATAATTTGCCTGAATATTTTGCGTCGTGTAGCCAGAGGGTTGTGTATTCCGGTCTTGATCGGTTCATTGGAAGGACACAAAGGAGCAGGTAGAACGGTCAATCCGTTTGATTCTGATGGATTGACTCAGGAGGCTGTTTAGTTATATCGACGTATAGTAACGTACCTGGAGATGAGTCAGATGAGTCTAGGCTGTTGTCAATTGCCACACGGAGACTTTCATCGAAAAGCTGATGGGGGGTAGTCGTTCGGAATAACTTGATGAATGATGTTGTCACACGTTCCCACTGAGTTACACTAAATTTCTTCACGTTTTTTTCCAGGAATACTTGTAGACAAGATGTACCCAGTCGGGCGAGAGTATCATTTTCTGTACTGTCGTCAATCTTGAATCTCAGTAATCAAACTCAGAAAGATCATACCTTGGCATATACACAAACACAAGAGATCCAATAATCCATCCAAAAAACGTTCCAAAAGGTCAAAATGATACGTATATAGATCAATGAGGTCCCGAAGTGCTTGAATCATGGTGGTTTGTAACCAGACACTTATGTCTTCCTGGGTGATGAATCGTGACATATCCGTATCTTGGCTAGAATTGAGAACGGCAAAAATAGGGAACAGCAGCTCCTGTAAAACTGTATCCCAAAATTCAGCAGGAAAATCACGACCGCGTGTCTTCAGGGTCGAGAACAATGAATCTAAGGCTCTATGCAACCGTGAGTCGAGAGCTATACGGAAAAACAAAGTACTTACACTCGTCTGACCTCCAGATCTTCCCCGTTCATGATGATATCGTAAAACCCAAATAGAACCGGAAACCAAAAACGTATCATGCTATCATCCATGCTGACGGTGAATGAGGTATTCGTAGTCCCAGATGATAGTGAACACTCCGGGCTTTCACACATAACGGGAATAACACCTCGCAACATTGCAATTGCTAGAAGGCTGATTTTTTGATATTTGCTGACCTTGCAGAACTCCGTGATGCAGACTGTAAGATCAGCGAAGGCACCATGACGGACTACAGCAGCGAAATGCTCTTTGTTGAGCCTGGTCACAATTTCAAAGGCAGAGCTCGCAATGCGCTCCGTTAAAACCTTCGACGCAGCGGAAAAGACGCCAAACATAGTTCGCCAGCCTGAACGCATATTCTCAACGCGAGCTTGAATCATCTGCTGGAGACATTGCAAAACCTGGAAAGTCAGGTCGGTTAACTGGTCTTGATTCTCAAAAAAATTGTTAAATATACCATGTCCCTAATCTCAGGGTTTTGGTTGTGAATCATGGTGTATTCGAAGGGTTTCAAGAAATCCTTCTGGAACTTGAAGTTCGGCAATTCCTCTTTCTCCAGAAATCGCATAGCGAGCTGGCGAAGGGAATCTAAAGCGAAGAAGCCAACATGTGGGTTATTATGACAACACACCTGCAAACACAAGATCAGTAAATGAAAAAGTCAAGCCGAGGCAGGCAGACTTGATTTATGTGCTCTCCCAAAATTTCCCACATATTTGACCATTCAATACGAATACGATTCATGTTGTAATAAGAAATTTCCACCAATTTTTGTAAGCTGAACAAACGAGGTTGTTGTGAAAGACCAGAAGATTGGATTTCTTCCCACGACACGTCGCTCAAGGCTTGGACAAAGTCCACGATGGCCGTCTAAAATTTTATGAGTAAAAAAGCTCGCTTTACCCTACCAACGCACCCCTGATAGATAGTGACTTAGAGAGAACACCATGTCAGCTGCAACAGTGATGTGTGTTGATCGACTTTCATTCGCAAGCTCTTCATTCGGTACTTTTTTTGAGCGGCTATGAGCGGCTATCAATAACAAACCGAGATATCAGCTTGAAGTTCTTACCTTTTTTTCCCTGGCTCTGAAAGCTCGACGCCTCCACTTATCAACTGCATGTGTTCGAGTTGACTAACACAAGTCAAAACTTGATACCAAGAGCCTTTGAGGTTATTTCCTTCGGTAACAGCAACATCAAGCAGAGTCTTTATAGCTTCCATGTTTTTGGTTCTCATCTCTCCAAGGTTGTTGAGGAAGGTGAACTTAGCGAGAGTTGTGACAAATGCATTTCGCTGGAGCTCCAAGTCAAAAAAGCACACGATCTTGATAGAATTCTTGAACCCGTCCAGACATGATTCCACTACTTCGAGGTCGTCTGTATCCTGTAGAGGTCCCGAAAGACCGGCAAGGAAAGCTATCCATGCAACCTCAAACATAGGGCGGACGTGGATGAAGTGTGATGCACTGAAAAACTGGTCACCCGACTTTGCTCCCTTTCGCTGAGAGCGCATCAAAGTGCGGAAAAGAGCCTGAAGAAACATCGTCAGTTCTCCAATTCATCAAATACCATCTCGCACCAACCTCAGTTTTCGTAGCCATTCCATGAGACTGCATCATATAAGCTTCTCTTTGGAGGTCTCTTCCAACGCTGGCGAGGGCACTTGCAAGACTAGATCCAGCAGATGCAGCCAGAATGGGCGCCTCAACTTCATCTTTCATCTTGATCTCGTTGGTGACGATCTCATCAAAGATGTCCGATAGAAACTCTTCCGGAAGGTCGCCATTATCATTGATACCGCGATTGTTTTTGGTGAACTCGGCTTTTGTCATCCGCTTTTTGACTTGAGGATTATGAGCATCAGTGTTGAGAAGAATCACTGAGTATGCCAGAACATAGGCGGCATCTATATTGTAGAATTAAAGGAGGCCATAACTTAAACAATGGTGGAATCTTTACCAGCATTGGCAAAAGGAGTTTTCGAGTTACCAGCAATATAACGATCGGCGAATTTCAGCATATACCGGTCAATCTTCTGGGCCTCGCCAGGTAAACGGAATGATTGAAGGAACAATCTAAGTGCATTCACGAAGGGTAAATTGCGAAAATCAAGTTGGTCGACAAAAGCATGCATGATTGCAATATTATCCTCATCACTATAATCTAGGATTCAAGCTTTGATGGAATATCTTGGTGAGGAAGTGAACATACCCTTCACCCAGATACTCTCCAATCATGGCTTTGTTGAGACCGTCGGTATGGTGCAAGAATTGGGCGATATCAAAAGGCATTCTACTGGGAATGAGACCATTTTCGATGAGAAACTCGATACCCTTGATCAATGATGTGCACGTCAGATCAAGATTCTGGGAGAAGAAACCGTCGCACTCTTTTGGGTTTAAAGTTGAACTTCTTAATGCCCTCGAGCAGTGTCGTTTTCTTCTGCTTTGCACTCTCAAATCGAGTCGGGTCATCTGCGAGTTCCGGGGTTGGCTGTTTGAATGATTCAGAACTTGCAACCGAAAGTTCGTCTGTGTGGCCTTCTTGGATGATGCGTTCTCCTTCTTCGCGAGGATGCGAACGAGTAGGAGGTCCTGTCTGCGCTTGTACATCATCAGCCTTTCCAACGGCAACTCCCCAAGCAACAAGTGACCGCAACACAGAAACAAGACACTCAAGCCCTTGCCGCCGGAGCTGCCCCTCTGAATGCCCCATTGCCGAAGTATCCAAACTACCAGAAACCACCATTATAGAATTTCCAAGTGAGGGCGCCACAGCGGGCTGAGAGCTTTTAGGTGTCGCGTTGAAGGCTGGACTGGTGGGCTCCGTACCCTTGTGAGGAAGAGATGATATTGGCATGGAAGCAAACTTCGAAATGATATTAATGAGGCTGCATGACTATAAGACCTCGAAATCAGATTCAGACAAGGACGTACTGTTCATAAATATTATCGGTTGCCTCACTATCGCAATCATAGTTCAGGTAAATTTCAACAAGAGCCTGGGGATCTTGACAGAGGCGAGAGAGCATGCCAAGGATCACTGCCTTCTGCTTCAAAGTAGATGTCCGCATCTCAAGTATGGGTATAAAAATCTCGTGGAGTAACACCTCAATCTCTTTCTGGTGGACTTTTGAGCTAAAATTTTATGAACGCAGGATCAAGATTAATCCGCACCTTGAGCTTGGTGCGCATGCCCGACAATACTCGCCAAAATATCTCAACACTAATGTCAAAAACTTGAAGTACGGGGCTGACAGCGTTACGACTCAGGCAAAGGCAAAGGTGTTGGTTGACCGCCTGTACGAATGACATGGGTTCATTTTGTGAGTTGGAATAGACAATGGCTGTAGAATCCACAAACAAGGACATGTGAGAATTCAAGATGGTTAACACGAGATGTAATGAAAGGAGCTTGGAGCGCATAGGGTGCGATTTTGAGTCATGTTCACTAGAACGCAATCTGTTTTAAGAGGAACTCATCAAAGAACAAGGTTTACCAACCTTTCTTGGTTTAAGGGTTTCATGGTGAGTTTGCAGAGGGCACGAAAGACGAGATATGCATCTTTTACAAACAAGTCTCGCTGAGTGAGCCTATTCCTGATTGGGCTGTCGATCTGACTACTCCTAAAAGTCTCTACCCTATAGAAAGTAATGAGTGGAGATTTTAAAAACGAGGATACTGTGCACACTGACGCTTGAGACGAATTTTCCTCTTGTAGCGATGGCAACTGCGGAAGAGAATCTTTCTGTTCTTC
>Ga0153947_1000052_pt1 | contig 45398 bp, 53 predicted proteins | sample TSNJ031MetaG_FD_104697 | JGI IMG/M metagenome (GOLD analysis project Ga0153947, IMG submission 104697) | Attine ant fungus gardens microbial communities from New Jersey, USA - TSNJ031 MetaG | ecosystem: Host-associated > Fungi > Mycelium > Unclassified | place: USA: New Jersey, Wharton State... | reverse complement strand
ATTCGCATTCGAGGCCGAGGCCTGGAACTCGGCGATCAAGAGGACATTCAACCTCACAAAGGTATTTCGACAAAAAGACCAAGGTATGGCCGTTGTAACGCGAGATTTGAGGAAACCTAATAACATGCATCTGAACAGAATTTGTTGGTATGTTAAATGAGATACGCTTTGGGCGATTGAGTGCAAAATCAATCGCCAAATTCAAGAGCCTCTCTAGAGACATTGTTTATGAGGATGGGCTGGGTCCAACTGAGCTGTATGTTTCAGAAGTTAAACCAATCCTACAACTGACATGTGCTTAGCTTTCCCCGCCGCGAAGATGTTGATAAGTCTAATGGACAAAGGATGCAGCGATTGTTGACCGAAGAACTCAAATTCCTATCATCAGATGGCGGTACAATAACGGACCCAGACCAACGTACTAAGATGCTTTCCAACTTTATGGCGCCGAGAGAGCTCCGCCTACGTGTTGGTGCGCAAGTGATGCTCATAAAAAATGTGGATGAGCAATTGGTCAATGGAACAATGGGTCGCGTAAAGCGATTCATTGATCCTACTAGTTATACCACAGAAACGGGATACGACCTTGCCAATGGAATTGGAGCCACGGGCGCAATATCCAAGAAATCCAGCAACAGCGTCCGCTATCCTGAGGTAGAATTTTCCCTAGCAAATGGGGAAAGGAGAAATGTATTGGTTACCCCAGAAAGATGGAAGGTTGAGCTTCCAAGTGGAGAAACTCAGGTTAGCAGGACCCAGGTGATTCTTTCGTGCTTTCGTTGCTTAGGTTATATCTGACCGATGAGCTACCACGAAGTTTCCACTCATTCTTGCATGGGCAATGAGTATCCACAAATCACAAGGCCAGACCTTGGATCGTGTCAAGGTTGACCTCAGCCGAGTGTTCGAGAAAGGTGCGTTGAGAGTGGCCTCGTCTGTATTCAAGTTCTTATCAGGTCAAGTTCCGTAGGTCAAGCTTATGTTGCGTTGTCCCGAGCGACCTCCCTTGAGGGATTGCAAGTTCTCAATTTTCAACCAAGCAAGGTATAATTGGCCTTGTTCTCTACCGAAGTCATCATTAGCGCTAACGATGCTCCTAGGTTTCTGCTCACGACAAAGTTGCAAAATGGACCATGACGTTGGAGACAATCTCCGACGATTGAGTGCGGCGTGTATGCAGGATGGACTATCACGACGCCAATTACGCATAACTTCTGACCCAATTGCATTGTCTAGACTCATGGCATTGTCTTCCTGTTAATGCATATGCTACTAGGAAACGGTCCGTCAGGCACGTAGATGTATCTCAAACCTTCTGTATGCAAGGCTGAAAAGGAAAGGCCTTTTCCGGAAATGGCACAAGGTAATTGGACTCGGTTGTTTATTGTCCTGATCAAGACAAGAACAAAGGTCAAACAAAGGTTCCATACAATTTGTCGGCATGAGAGACAACGTTTTGAGAGCTAGTTGCCGCAGGCGTGAATACTAAGTGTCAGTGCTCGCCGCTGGACTCCCTTTTATCAAGAGCAATTGGATCCCTGAGCAGATCTGGATCGGCCACCCTTACCTGCCACCTTAAAACTCTTGATCCACCAGTCCGACTAGCCTTGCATTGCTCTTTCTATTCTTTTCTATTATTGACATGTCTAGTCTATCTTTATTCCTACTCAGTCGTGGCGGTACTGGTTTCCCGCTGTAAGTTTTCTTCCAAGGGACACTTATAATAAAGTAGTCTTCGCACTTGGTGACTCAGCTCACATCCTGCCCTTGATTTCTTCCCTCCCCTTCGCGCTTAGTTCCCGTCTTAGCATGCCCCCAGTCTCTCGTGATCCCTCCTTTTCATGGGCTTTCCCTCTTGTCAATGACGATGCTACTGAAAAGTGAGACCCTCGTGGGAACTACACGCCTGTCTTTAACAATGATTATTACAGGACAGTCTATACTTCCAGCCACCATACACCTCATTCAAAACCTTTCGAGCGTCGCATCGTCAACCTTTGGAAGATGCTGACACGTTCCAGGAAACAGGATAGGGAGTCCATTTACGCGAAGGACTTTGTCTTTGTCACAGCAACCGTCCCCCACAGGCGGGGCATCAATGCGTCTCGATCCAATTGTCGGTCGCTATCTCATTCCTCTTCATATTCTCATGATTGAGGATTCAAAATCTTGCGATTGTTGGGGTCTTACTCCTACTTCTCCACGAACACTCAATGCATATATGTCATATAACCTATCCTAGTTGATCTATCCAGTTACTGCTCTGTTTGAATGTTACCATTCTGGATCTTCTAATTTCTCCTGCTTACTGGTACTTGTCGCCTAATGTTTCCTCGGTCATTAGCCTTTCTTGCAACTCCAATACCAGGGCAGCGTCCGCAATAAAAGCTATCTGTCCAAGAGATACTTGTGAATGATTTAAGACAAACTTTGATCACCAAGTCATTCTTGTCCTCATTCCTCGAGCGGGCTGGAGGCAATCATGATCATGTGGTGTATGACTTCCAGAGTGATTGAGTCATGAAATTATTTCAACTCCAGGACGTCCTGGTTAAGATATAGATGTGTAAGCTACATTGTTACAGGCGGTAAAGACTCCTCTAGATAAGCCAATGTAAACAGGACAAAAAATGATATCCATGACATGTCAAAACACAAGATGATCAGCCCAATGTCGTACAACACTTTCCCCACGCTTGTGCTGTTCAAAGCGGCGGGAATCTCTGCAGATGATCATACCATGTGAATTTCGGACCCCAGGAAAGAAAGCCAAATGCTTCTGAAATGGAAGTTGATTCAACCACTCCGCCATCCTTTTCTGTGCAGGTGTTACCAATGGATGCAGATTAGATTTGCTGATAGGATACGATGCGCCTTCCGGACTGTCGACAGTTTGTACGGCTGCGCTTTCAAGTTCACGTTCCAGCTTTTGGAAAACAGTAGCGAGCCTTTGTTGGTAGGATTCCTCGGATTCGAATTGCTTGATCCGTTCCTTAGAAGCCTTTGAGTCGGCAGAGAAGCGGTATATCACGTAAGAGAGTATGGGAATTATTAGAAAGGGAAGCATGCCATAAACCATCTGACGAATGGTTAAGATCAGTGGTCAGCTGTCAAGTAACAAAAACCCACAAGATTGAAAGGGAAGCGAAACTGGGCGGCAGGAGGCAGGAGGGGTAGAGGTCTGATTCTACTAAACCACTCGCGAGAGAATAAGAGTGGCTCTGACGGCAGAGTATCTGGTAATGCAAACTTTTGGATCACATATTCATAATCCTCTTTCATCTCTCTAGGTCCCCATTAGTCCGAATATTTGCAATACATCCATCGATTACGCACATGTTGATTCCGTTCTTGATGTATTCAACGAAAATGTCCTCGACTTCTATTGCAGATGTACAGTAGGGTACCGTGAGGTCGTTGATGCTAATTTCACCAGTCGGATAGACTCAATGGATAGGATAAGAAGCGAGACTTACGCGTTGGCATAAAGTCGGAGATGCTTAAAGCGTGAGAGCGTCTTGAAGAAGATCTCGCCTGTTAAAAATGTCAATAGGAAGAACATTCTTTGACAAGAAAAAGCTCACTGGGATCTGCCATGACATCAATTAATGGGCGCCCTGTGTTTGACCACTGATCTTGGCAGTAGAATTGTTCTCCGGTCTTGGATAAGAGTTTAGGTCCGAATGTATTGAATAACGAGGAAATAATGGACGGATATCTGAGCAATCCAAGGTGTGGCGTGGCTATAGTGATAAAGTTGACAGGCTCAATTTTTGCAAAGAACTTTCGGTGCTCGAGAATACTATCAAGGTAATCAGAAAACATTGGAATGTTGTGTGTAGATAGGTTTGCTTTACCCCAGCATGTACCGTGCAACCAAGCCCCCCAGGCTATAGCCAGTAACAGATAGCTTGACTACCACTTTGTCCTCCCTTGCGAGTTCTTCTACTCGATCACAAACCTAGCAGAATGATAGGTCCACGTCAGCGCAAATGGGGATTGGTATGGCGTTTCGGCATGTACTTCGTCAGCAGTCCGTTCCCCTCCCCAGTCGATTCCGTCATATGTGGCTTTGTTTCTGTTGTTTTGTGTCAATAGAACATCAAGCCCTTCTCCGTCCCTATTGGGTTCGGCATGTTTGTTCTTGATGGCGCAACTTAATGCCGCCAAATTGACAGGGTCACCCCACATCCCATGAATTAGGACCAGGAGGTGAATTTGCTGGACCATGGAGTTCTCAAATAACCCAATGTACGCATCTGTTCGGCATCATTGATGGCTCTGACTGCACATGCCCAAAACGGTGATGTTCCGATCCTCAGCCACATCGTTATACAAAAACACCTTGGTTTGGCCTATTGAACTGTATCGTGAAAACGCAACGTAAAATATATGACTGTGACGCCTTTCATCTACTCTCGTGTACTATATGAAGATATTTGAACGAGCTGGTGATAAGCGGATGACATTCATGTGTGATTAAGCAAAAGTGGGATGAGACCCTACAGAGTCAGTAGTGGTTACATAACTATAGCTACATTCGACTTGGGATCAGTCTTGTGGTAGCTCGAGTGCAGTCAATAGTTGACTACTTAAATGTTATAATGGTTATAATCTAGTGGTATATTATCTCGCGACGATCACATGATGGGCGCCTGATACATCATTCCAAGATCGGCACATAGATAGGCACACCCTGCAGCTGTAGGTCTCTCCGATCCTTCTCTTTCCTGGTCTTCATGTCTTATCCTGTTAAGGAGATCCATACAAAACCCTATGAGGGTCAAAAGCCCGGGACCTCTGGCCTCAGAAAACGGTGTGCTTATGATGATCGCCTTGATCATAAAAACGTACTTATTGTGGGCGCAGGGTCAAGATCTTTCAACAGGAGGTAATACCACCGGAAGATATATCTCTGAATGGAATTCTCAAGGAGTTCACGTAGCACTATACAGAAAACTTTGTGCAGGCCATCTTCGATTCTATTGACGCCAAGGGCTCCACTATCGTCCTTGGTGGAGATGGTCGATACTTTTCTCCAGACGCAGTTCAAGTCATTCTCAAGATTGGCGCTGCTAATGGCGTGTCCAAGTTTATCATTGGCAAGGACGGCATTCTGTCCACTCCGGCTGCCTCCAACATAATTCGCAAATACAAAGCTACTGGTGGCATCCTGTTGACCGCCAGCCACAACCCAGGGGGCCCGGATCATGATTTTGGCATCAAATATAATGTTTCCAATGGTGGTCCTGCACCAGAGAACGTGACAAATAAAATATTCGAGAAGTCTAGGAATATCTCCAGCTATAAAATAATAGAAGCATCTCCTGTCAGTTCTTTCCATGATCTGACGAACTTGCTTATCGCTTTGCCATAGGTCGATCTTGGAAAGATTACTGAGACGACATATGGACCCTCCACCGTCCAAATCATTGACTCTGTGGCTGATTATCTTACCCTTATGAAGGAAATATTCGATTTTCCTCTAATTAAATCCTTCTTGCACCAGCACAAGAGTGATTTCAAGGTCCTCTTTGACGGTCTCCATGGTGTAACGGGTCCTTATGCACGTGCCATCATCGTTGATACCCTCGGTCTCGGCGAAGACTCTGTTCAGAATTGTGTACCCCTTCCTGACTTTGGCGGTGGACACCCCGACCCGAACTTGACATATGCCCATACCCTTGTAGAGGCGGTTGAAAAGAATAATATTCAGTTTGGGGCTGCCAGCGATGGAGACGGAGACCGAAATATGATCTATGGCAAAGGTGCATTCGTAACGCCTTCAGATTCGGTGGCGATCATTGCACACTGGGCTGATGTCATCCCTTACTTCAAGAAGGATGGTATCAAGGGATTGGCTCGCAGTATGCCCACAAGTAAGGCTATTGACTTTGTCGCGAAAAAGAAGGGATTGGAATATTTTGAGGTTCCTACTGGTGAGAGAATTCCTCAATGGATACGAAACTCGCGTGGTAATAATTACAATAGGCTGGAAATTCTTCGGTAACCTCATGGACGCCGGAAGACTTTCCATCTGCGGTGAGGAGTCCTTCGGCACTGGATCAGATCACATTCGTGAGAAGGATGGTCTCTGGGCGATTGTCGGTAAGCGTTCTGAGATCAATCCTTTATCTTGTCTTATCTACTATTTGCTACAGCCTGGCTCAACATACTTGCTGCTGCCAACGCAGACTCCCCAAGCGAGCTTATTGGCATAAATGAATTATTGAATGAGTTCTATGCTACCTATGGTCGCTCATTCTTTAGCCGATACGATTATGAAGAGGTTTCCTCTGAAGGAGCAAATGCACTTGTTGCCAATCTCAATAAAGCTCTTGAGACCGGCTCGCTCAACGATACCACCCATATATCGGTTTTTACCGCTACCAAATTTACGGTGTCGGGCTTATACAACTTCGAATACAAGGATCCTATCGATCATTCGGTTTCCAAGAACCAAGGACAGGTAATTACTTTCAGTGATGGCTCCCGGGTTGTGTTCAGGTTGAGTGGCACCGGTAGTCAAGGAGCTACTGTGCGCATGTACGTTGAAAGGTACCTGGGCCCAAATGCATCAGCAAGCGAGCTTAGCAAGAGTGCTGCTGAGGGTCTGAAGGGATTGATTGAGGTCGCTCTGGAGATCAGTAGGCTCCGTCAATTTCTCGGTGTTAGCGAGCCCACCGTGATCACTGTCAGTTTTTTCTAGCCATCTTCATCCGAGTACTGTGACTGACGGAATTTGTGCAGTGAAAGTGATGTGCCAAAGGCATTGTCCGGACAGTATATCCAATAGACCTTGATATCAAAACCGAATAACTGCAGAATTGAATGTGAAATCATGATTGCACAGACACCTAAGAGACACCTAAGAGAAAACTACAACTTTCCGCCAGACTGTTCGTTCCGCCCAAATATGTCTGCAAAAGCCTGACCTAGTTCGACTAGCATATCCTGAGTTACCATACTCCTCCCTGTTTTCTGAAAAGCATGGCGACTGGCAGTTCGTGTGACAATGCTTCCACCTACAGCACTGAGCAGCGGTATCCTGGATGCAGGGATGCTTTGATCGCTAGGACGTCGTAGTTTAGCAGAGTCATCGGAGGCTAGTGAACAATACCTCACCCAAACACTCCTTGTTCGTAACACCGACCCCAAGCAAGAAAGGCCCCAACAGACCCGCTTAAAACGTCACCCTGACCACCACATCTCTTGGAACCGCCCGGCGTATCAACTTTGATAATCTCACTGAACTTCTCTTTTTCAGGGTTAGCTCCTTGCAGCTGGCTTGCCTCAAGGTCTGCCTCTGTTCCTTCTGTATCTGCAACAATAACATCCTGAGCTCCTTTCTGGAGCACCGTCACGCCGCCAAGCAACCTTGATAATATTTGTGCCTTCTTATCATGCGGAGTTTCTGGGCTTATGCCAACCTGCTCTGCAAGGCGTCCGAATTCGACAACGTTGGGTGTGATAACCGCACGACGATAGCCTTGAATGAGCGACCTGTCCTTTCCAACCAAGTAAAGCCCATCGGCATCGAGGACAATGAACATGCCACGCTGGCGGGCAATGTGAACTGCTGTTCGAGCATAGTTCTGCATGTAGTCTTCGCGTCCAAGTCCAGGACCCACTACGAGAACATGAAGGCGGCAAAGAAGGGACTCTAATTCAGATACTACTGAATCACTGGGCCTTAGATGTAGTCAGAAAGACAAGATAGTGTATGGGTAGGAGGCAAGTGATACTGACGCATCCTCGCGGAGAATAGGGTGGACAATTAGGTCTGGAGAATATGATTTGATTGGCCCAGCCGCTGTTGGTGAACAGATCACATGAGATAGATCTACACCCTATTCAAATTTTGAGAATAAGTCCTGACGAGGCGCCGAATTATGCAGCGCGCGTACGAATCGAAGGGCAGAAATGGCAGAAAAATAAGGAGCTCCCGTGTAACTTCAAGACATGTCAGCAAGTCATTCCATGGGATAAATCAAAGAACACAACTCTAGTGCACCACCAAGAACACCAACTCTGCCTGAAGATGGTTAAGTATGGACGGTCGCAAGAATTGTGGCTGAGTGATTCTTGTGGCTCTCGAATACTGACCAGATTGGCCTTTATGTAACGTGCCATTTAGAGGCGGTATGAGAGCCTTCATCTGCTCGAATACATGTCGAGGAATAGTCATATTTCCGTGGATAAGCCGGTTTGATCAAATGGAATCAGTTGAACGATTATGAAACGGAATCATTGTCGGAAACGCCCGGCTGACATCATGACATGTTTTCAGATCATAGCGGAATTTTTCGACCGGCAATCACCCGAGGGATAATTCGGGAACTTGAAAAATTTGGCTTGAAATGCTTAGGTTCGCGTTCCATCGAGGTTGGCGGCGGAGCCTACAATCTTCCAATCCAAAAGTCGAACCCTCGCGCCCGTATGCGTCGTTAACAGAGCCTCAAAGGATACGGAATGTTGCAGTCATTGCTCATGGTACGTCACGCGCTTTTATGTTTCCAATCGAGGTTTAAGTTCGTTCAGTTGACCATGGAAAAACATCTCTGGTCGATCAGCTTCTCCGTCAGTCCGGGACTGTGAAACAGCTCTCTGTTGCCGAGCAGATTCTTCAATCTCCTAATTCTGCTTCGTCTGTGGCGGACGCAGGTATTCAGAATGGTTTCATTACTCGAGTAATGGACTCCAACGACCTGGAGCGCGAGCGCGGAATTACCATACTCTCTAAATGCACGAGTATCAACTACCAGGGCAACCTTATTAATATCGTGGATACCCCAGGACACGCCGATTTTGGAGGTGAAGTCGAACGAATACTGAGCATGGTGGACAGTGTTGCATTGGTTGTAGACGCGACTGAGGGACCAATGACTCAGACCCGCTTTGTATTGAGTAAAGCCCTAAAAATGGGTCTGCGGTGCGGTTTACTCGTCCTCAAATTAGTATAAACTGCTGAACAGAGGTCTTTAGTCCGCTGGTGGTCGTGAACAAGGTTGATAGGCCGACCTCGAGGGTTGCTCAAGTTGAAAGTGATTTGTTTGACCTTTTCGCTACGCTTGGGGCAACAGATGAGCAAGCTGAATATCCCCTCCTTTATTCCTCCGCAAAACAAGGTTGGGCTTCTGATAGCGTCGCTTCTGCCTCTCCGGAGCCAAGCATGGAACCTCTCTTCAACCTCATCCTGTCACACGTCCCTGCGCCAACTCACTTGAAGACCACAGGTCCATTTTCTATGCTAACAATTCAGATAGAGACCGACCCATATCTCGGTGTTCTCTATCTTGGACGGATACAGAGTGGAAAACTCAGTATTGGAGATACCTTGTGGGCGATTGATCCAAAAGGAAACAAAGTTGGTGAAGGAAAAGTGAAGCGGATCTTGAGGAGGAAGGGCCTGGAGAGGGAAGAGAAGGAGGTTGCTGGTGCTGGTGAGATTGTGAGTATTGCTGGGATTAAGGACGGCGGCGTAAATGTGACATTGGTGCATCCAGATGGATGGGGTGATGCGGGTCCTCGACCTCTGCCAGTGCGTGAATGTTCTATTCAACTCAGTGGAACCAAAATTCACATTTTTACAGACTACCCCAATTGATCCCCCAACAATTTCAGTATACATCTACCCCAATGACTCTCCTTTGGCCGGAAAAGAAGGCAATAGGCTCACCTCGCAGCTGATCCGCGAGCGTACATTAAAAGAAGCTCAGACAAATGTGGCACTCAGAGTCCTTCCCGGCCCCACAGCTGAATCTGTTGAAGTTAGAGGACGAGGTGTTCTGCATCTAGGAGTTCTTCTAGAGACTCTGAGACGCGAAGGCTTTGAGTTAACTGTTGGATCTCCCAAAGCTGTCATGATACCCAACCCAGAAGCATCTGACAGACCAGGGAAATCAGGCATGCTAGAACCTATCGAGGAGTGTACTATCATGGTCAAGGAGGATGTTGCTGGAACTGTGGTGCAGAAACTGACGATGCGCAAGGGTGCAATGATTTCGTACGACTCCGGATCGCATGGAGAAGGCGAAGGCTGGGTCAAAATCGTCATGGAAATCCCTTCTCGTGGACTGATTGGATATCTAGCTGGAGAGTTTAAGAATGATGTTCATGGTCAAGGCACGTTGAATCATATCTTCAAAGGGTATGAACCCTTCAAAGGTGAAGTAGATACCGGGCGGAGAGGAAGTCTTATTTCCATGATTAACGGTGTCAGTTCTGCATACGCTATGGCCCCTCTACAGGCTCGAGGGACTTTGTTCATCCATCCGGGGACTCAGGGTCAGGATTTTGGATGTTTCTAGCTGCCGTACTCTGACACCTGACTTTTATAGTTTATCCGGGGATGGTCATTGGGGAAGCTGGAAAAGCCCAGGATCTCTATCTTAATCCCTGCCTGAAGAAACAACTCACAAACATTCGAGCGGCTGCAGCGGATGAGAAGATAGTTTTGGGCTCTCCTCGTGTCATGACGCTGGAAGAATGTCTGAGCTATATGGGTGATGATGAGATGGTAGAGGTTACTCCAAAAAGTATCCGTTTGAGAAAGGTAATACTTGACCCAACACAAAGAATGCGAGGGAAAGGACGGGTAGCATAGACCCCAATAGGTCACATCATACTCCAAATTACACTACTCAGTTCATCAAGTACCATAGATAATTGATATAATATTATATTTCTTGACCCGTGCATCCGTTGCTCACAATGTTTGAAAGTGTGGGGATAGTTGGCAGGCTGAATAGGTAACGGCTAATGGATATCCACTCCTCGTCGCACGTAAAATTTTCTTAGTGTCTTGGAGTTACCTCTTTTAATCTATCATTCATTGTCGACCCTCAGATTTGTAGCATAAATACATAGCTAGTTTTAGGATAGACTGCTCTCTCCAATTAGCATCTTCATCAACTCTTAAGCCCATTTCCTTGGACCATTCATCCCCCTTCGGAAACTCTTTCCACAAAATTGAACATTTTGACCCCAGCACAGAAGTATTTCTTCCTCATCCCTCACTTTAATGATTACACGACTCTGATCTCATAAAATTTGACCGCAAACCACCTCGATCATAAGTCCTAGTCCACATCAAACTTTCTCAACCAAAGAAACCACCCTGTTCTCTAAAATCATCGAACAACAGCATTATTAGTCTATCATCGTCATTCACACCAAAAACGATCATCCGAGGAAATTTAGGTATCTGAAACCGATTTATCACTTACAAGTCGCTTACAAGTCGCGCGTGTACACCCTCCCAACTTAGGACATCCTCCAGGAATGGCTTCGGTCTCTCAACACCCTGCATAGCGGCAACCTCACTCTGCTTACTGTCTCAGCACTTGCTCAGATCTTTCGTGTCGTTCCGATATTCTATAAAAACCCACGAGATAATTCTGAGTTAGGGGGCTTTGGCCTCGATCTGAGTTCAAGTCTATATAGATGATTGGTATCAGTTCAACTCATTTGGTAGTAGTATTTCCTACTTATCGGGCCGCAGATCTCCATGGGACCAGGTATAAAAGAATGGCAAAAATGAGACTTCAGAGTGACATAGCCACACACCGGATCATAATGCTGGAAACCCAAAAATCACGTATAGCTGAGACAGTGAGCTCCTTGCAAGCTCTGAGGACGATGACGTTGAAAGCAATGCACAACCTCGAAGGTTTATATACTATTTTTATCCCTCTATCTGGCCACGCTAGTCAAAAATGGAAATTTGATCGGTCTGGGCTTCGATCCTATCCTAATTTTTCGCCGTCGTCAGCTTACAGTGGACTCGCTTATAATATTTTGGACTAAGCATGTGGCATCGAGTCAGCCACGGAGAAATATTGAGGCTTCCAATGGTATAAAAATTGCCCATCTCCCATCGAGTTTCTGTTCCTCCCTGGTCAGGCCATCTGGCTAACTTATCCTCTCCCTCAAATCCTTGACGGATCTCTCTGGTCCTTGCCATACCATTGTGCTCATAGACGACATTTCTCTCGAGCTCCGAAAGTCTCCAAAGAATTTGACATCATGCTCTCCGTACCTGTTCTATTATTCTTCTTTTTCGCAATTGGCTCTCTGGCTAGAAGGGATTGGAGGCAAAGTTCATATCGATATTATTCTGCATATAGTTTGTTGAGACATCACTGTAGCCCTCATTCTATCCTCCTGACACTTTCACATCAGGCTCTAACAAATTGACCGAATCCAACGACTCCGGGAGGACGTTCACACAGGACATCGTGTACAGAGGTCAAGACTTATTTAGGTGAAACAAACTTTATTCTCTAAGCTCTGTTTCATTGTTTACATACTTGCACAGCCGATGGGTTTTTTTCACTGGACCTGATCCGACTCATGGACCTGTAAACTATCAGAGCCAGAGTGATGCGCAGTCCAAAGGACTAGCTTATATGGATGGTGACACCGTAGTTCTCGCAGTTGACAATACCACGACGCTTCAGCCAGGCCAAAATCGTGACTCGTAAGTCTGTGGCCGAACAGGGCGACGAATGAATTCTACTCACCGTAGCGACTTTCTAGGGTTCGGATAACTTCCCAAAAGACATGGGACAGTGGTTTATTTATCGCAGACTTTGCCCAGATACCATTTGGATGTGGTGTCTGGCCAGCGTATTGGCATGTGGGTGCTGACTGGCCCAACGGAGGTGCGCAGACTTACAGAGTGAATTACGTCTCACCTACACGTTTTTGCAGGTGAGATAGACGTAGTTGAAGGTGTTAATATGGGTACCACGAATCAGTATACCCTCCATACTTCTCAAGGTTGCACAGCATCCAGAGGCTCCGTAAGCATAACTGGAAAACCGGGCAGCTCAGCCCAATGTGCAGTAACAAAGAGCAGTAATACTGGGTGCGCATACCAGGACACTGATGCTAGGTCCTACGGCCAAGGCTTCAAGGACGCGAATGGTGGAGTCTTCATTCACCTGATAGAATCCACGGGAATCACAGCCTGGTTTTTTTCTCGCAATGATATTCCGATAAATGTCCAAAGAAATTCCCCAGATCCAAGTACTTGGGGTTCCCCAGCAGCATACTGGAGTTCAGATACTTGTGATATTGCCCAGCATTTTCATGGTCTCTCGTTGGTTATTGATTCAACTCTATGCGGTGATTGGGCTGGCTTAGAGTACGGGACGTCAGGCTGTCCAGGTACTTGTGAGCAGGCGGTGGCCGATCCATCAAATTTCGAGAGTGGGTAACATCAATAAAGTCTTCTTGGTCGAGGCTAACATTCCATAGATGCCAAATGGAAGATTAATTACATTGCCGTATTTCAGCCAGTATCTTAGTCATTTCCACCAACAATGCTAGTCACGAAATGTATGATACTTGTAAGCCAAATTCATCTTCTGTCCTGGGTAGCGTGGCAATCTAATTCATGATGGTAATGGTACACACCAACTTCATCAGAACACGAATTAGGTTTGATATATATTCCTTTGACATCCAATAATGAGACCAAGCTTGCGAAAATTAATATCTACAGCAAGATGATGCTGACTTGGAAGTCCTGTGTGAGGTGTGAGGTGTGATGAGTTTATCTGTTGCAAATGCGAGTTTTATGTCTTTTGGCTTCTGTAAGCGGCTAATTCAATACTTCGGGGATCTGAACAGTACCATTGATACAATGGTTCGGTTTACAGTTTGATATAAATGGTACATGATTTTGGACCATTGGCCAGAGATGCTGGACTTGACTCTAAAGACATCTTATAATATGCACTTGTTAGCATTACATTATCTCAAAAAAAAACTAACTATGTAACATTCAACTATTATTCAGACATGGATTCCCTTACTTATGGGAAGTGATGCTGCAGTGATAAGATTTTATTCAAGATTTATGATCTTTGTAGTGGTGGTTGAATAAGTGCAGCTGGGTTCACAAGATGAATACTCGCTCATAGCATTGACAGGCAATGACAGCGATAAGTAACTATTCGTTAAAGGAAGGAAGCAAGACTGGGCCACATAAAAGGAGATCACGTGATCATGAATTCGTCAAACTTTGCTTGAAACCTTTTACAAATGCTTTGAAAGGGAGGAGGAACCATCCCAGGCCGCTAGGATCATCACAAAGGGTGTAAATCTCTGTGCGTGAGCGCTGTACATGGGGCTCTTCGTCCATATTCATGTCCTCAGATAGCTGAGGCTCGTCTGCAAAAGACTCGCGCTTGCGTTTGAGGAACTTGGAACCTGGCGTAGCGGTTGCACTAGGTAGCAAAGGAAACATCGAGACAGACGATCCCAAAACTGCTGCAGAAGGTGACGGGATGAGTGTGCGTTCACCATCTGCTGTCGACATTGGTTGAGCCTGCGTCAGAACGCTTTCTGCATCAGGTATCATTGATCTAGTTTGAAATCGAGGTAAAGGATGGTCGGCTTGAGTTACCCCCGCTTCTAAGGGAGCACCTGGAGAATGAAACCCTTTATGAGGAGCTGATGACATATTGTGAGCAGCCTTTGGACCCTGAAAACTCCCAGAGTTACTGAAAAGGTCTTTCAGTGGAAGTACAAGAATAAACCCAGAGAAACGTACGGTTGACAGTACTTCTTGTGTAGCAGCCAGGTTTGGACATCATAGTCTACGTCGGGGTTAAGTACGATCTTCTGGCCGCAAGTCGCGCATTCAACCAAATGAGGATCCAGGAAGCACTTGAATTGGATATCACAGAAGAAATACAACTTCCGTTCAAGTGCCTTCACAATATCTGTGGGACTTGGACTTGGATGAGCAGATAGACAATTTGGATGATAGGAAATAATGTACTCGAGATTATTGTTACAGGCAAATTTATGCGCTGCCCAGCTCTTCAAGCTATATTTTTCTTCCAGGAAGACCCACTGTTGGCATGATGTACACTTGATTCGCAGAGATTCTACTGTGGAGGTAGTGTCATCCAATTCAAGGAGCACTTTTCGGACCTTCTCGGTTCTAGGGACAACGAAAGACGGATTGGCCACAAGTCCAAGATTCTTGTAGGTTGGCTTCCTACAGTCGTGTCAGGACGCCCAGGCACCGAAAACGACTTCAGAACTTACGCAGGTATTTTCTGATCGCATCTAGTCCGATGCAATTCCCAAGGCTTTACACTGTATGTTTGCCTAGTAGACAAACGCACCCATTTTCTACATCTGGTACACAGTGCGCGATGTGCTTTGAAGGAATCGCATTCAGGCTCATTTATGAAATATTGTTTGCGTTCAGTTTCTGAACGTCTGATACGGCCGGTACTGATACTATTGGAATCTGGAATGCTGTCAGCTATGGATGTGCCATCATAGTAGCTTTCAAACACCAGGGCTTGTGATCGACTGAGAAAGGATGTAATTCGTTGAGATGATATGGGCATCCATAGACGAGTATAGGCGCACAGGGTATTGTGGGTACCTTTTGGAGCTGGTTTTTCCCGGAAAGGACCAGGGCGGGGGGCTCCCTTCCTATCCCCACCCATATTTTGACGGAGGTACTTGGCAGTTACGGCCGATTTCTCCAGTGTTTCTTTGTACTTTCTTGCATCCGTCCGTTTCTGCGAGGTTTCAGTCCTTAGAGTACAAAGAGTTCTATTATGGCCAAAAACCAGAAGGTCTCAGGCACGTACCGAAGATCAATGATGGGTATGGAGTCGCCCAGAGCCTAAAGCATATAATAAATCTGAAACAATCTGGGATGATGAGTGATGTTACCAAAATGCCATTGGGCTTGGGCGATTGATGAGAGGTCGCTTGGGTTGTTCTGGAGGAGCCGACATTCAGGACGAAAGCATGAAGTCTGGGGTCATAAGGTGACTCGAGAACGCACAAGTTGTCCACAAATCTTTCTCTACTATCTCTCTGCACAAAAACTTTTAGCTGCTCGACCCTCGATAGATAATCTATATATCACTTGCCGTTTCGTTCATACAAGTACCTCCAAACCTACAAATAGCTTAAACCTTGAACAAGGGGAAGAAAGGAGAACATGATCTACTTCTTCTGCTCATTTGATCCTTGAGCGTTCTTTGGTGACATGAAGGGAGAGCAAAGTCATGCCGTTTTCAGAAGCTATCTGATCGAGGGCCCCCACGGGTTCTATAGATAGTGTGAGAATACGCGGTTATTAGAATTGATACCTTCAGGATCGAGATTCTAAACATCTTCCTCTTGGGCACGAAAGTCTTTACGCAGCAAAGAATCTCTATCTTTCAAATTTGTCGTCCCCTCGTCAGGTTCCTGATAGCCTTCTTGCATGGCGTTTCCTTCCATACTCAATGTCAAGCTTTGTAACAATTTCCCGGTCCACCCCAACCTGAAATGAGTATAGAATAATTCAAACGAGAGAACAACTCGTAATATAATGCAACCTTTCCCCCGGTCCAATGATGTTAATAGCTCCTTTCTGGTTACGAGAATCAGAAATATCTAACGATGTCGATTTGCGTTCTCTCAACAGTCATTGGCTTGTAGCGATCGAGTCCCTACTAGCAATCACTCTCCTCTATAGTTGAACTCATCCGACTTCTCTCTTGTTTCAACTCCATGCACTGAAAGCTAAATCAATTCGATGTTCACAAAAGTTTTTCCTTGTTCGTTTGAACAAGTTAATATGTTCTTCCTTTCTTCTTTCTACCACCCACTTGACATGTACTCTCTTAAAATTAACCTATGGCATTCGGGAGCAGGTCCGAGCTGTGTGTATGGGCTTTTCCAGACTATTGGTTACATCAGAAAGGTGAAAATCTAAATTGTTTTGTACTGAAGGCACATCGGAACATCTGACCCCACAACGTTGCGCATGCTATGTCGTGCTCGAAGAGATATTACAGGGGTCTGGACAAAAATTGGGAAGGATCGCCCGCAGCAGGGACAACTTCCTAGGCTGACCGCTTTCCCCTGTCACTTTGACCACGTCAAGAGTGGAAGCCTCATGCAATACCGCCTAGGCCACAGGTATGCAGGAGCTTATTTATGTATGACTATGTGTAGTTAAGCTGAGAGTACATTCTGCTCATGCGATGAGCCTCGGCTGATCTTGCACGGATGCCGTCGTTGCGAGGCCCGCCGTCATGTCCTAGAGGTCTCACCTTCCATATACCCCTGGACATCCTAGGCACTCGCAAAGTGGTTGAGACACTCCCGAAATTCTTGGGATCTTGGCATGGGCCATCGCCACCTGACAGAAGCCAACTGTTGATGACACCTGGAAGGATACTCCGGTCAGGGACCCGAAGAGTCGCAGTTTATTTACTTTATCTTTGCCTTCGCCCTACTGTTACATTCTTGAATACCATCCCTATCTTACCCGTATAGTAGTAGTCTTCGCCCACACTTCCATTTGCCTTTATATCGGGCTTTATCAACTAGATCCTCCGTATCTGGACACAAGTTTGCATATTGTAGAACATAATTCTGAATCCAATGTGACGTACCAATGCGTGTTGAAGGCAGGAGGTCAAATTGAGTATATCAAATTAAATGCTTTGAAGTCGTTTGACCGACCATCTCTGACAATTTCTTGTAGTCGATAGCAGTCACTGTCATTGTGCCGTCGGAAAGCTCAGATTTGAACATTCTAGATACTTCACCTTCGATCTCTGGTTTGTCTGCGTCGTCCTGATCCGCTTGGCCAAAGTGCATCCGTTCTTCGTGCGCGGCATGGATACAGTTATGTTGACAAATACTGTGTGCAGTTTCAGTCATAGCTGCAACCTCGTTGACAAGCGTGAGTCGAGTAGGGGCTTGAAGAAATCCAACGATTTTTGTTGTAGTCTGGTTGCCAACTGGGATAATGGTTTGATTATTCTTGGGATTGGTTCGGGAAGCACGGGTGATAGTTGGCGAGATGATGACTGTCAAGTCACTCCAAATTCGATAGACGATGTAAAGGATTGAAATATAAAAATATTTTCATCATTTGGAGAGATGCTGTGTGATAAGATATGAGGGAGCTGAGTTGTTGGAGCACGAGACTTGAGTACGGTATGTCACTACGTGACAGATACACTTGGACGTTCGAACCCCATCACACTGACTGTTTTAGCACAATTGGTGCAAGCAGTGCTTTCAGCTCACTTTTACAGTTCTGAACTGCTTTTCAGTCATGCTAAAAAGTATCTTCTCAATGATAGTTTATTGAAGGCAAGTTATACTTTTGGGATGTTAACAAGAGGATAGGAATAAGGAAAACGCCATTCGACTCTTGGTTTACTAAGGATGGACTATTTGCACAGTATACTCTCAGAGTCGAAATGGAGTCGTACACATACGACGGAGCTCTTTCCAATAATCACTGTCTTCGAGTGTTTGGTCCGTTTCGTACGAGCCGATGACGTTACTACCGAACATCCCTAATGTTTCATTTTTTGGTCTCACTTATCTAGCTCAGACCTTACCCTGAGTCTTCTTTACAGTTATGCAATGCCAATTAGGCTCAAAAAACCTCCTAGCTTCCAGTTCTGCGCCTCAGTTGACAAAACCTGCTACCTAGATACATCGTACTCCAAAATTGAATCTGTCTCACTTCTCAGACATTTTCGTGTGATTGGTAATTAGCTCCATCGTCTACACCTCAAAATCTATTGTTTTGTAGAAGCGACAACTGGTAACCAGCAAGATGATTCGGAATCACAGTTTCTTGATTTGTTCCTCATCTATGCCGTTTTTGGGTTCCGAGGGGAGTATCAATTAGTATTAACATCTAGTTCAATAAAAAGTTTGATCATTAGCATCATCGCTTCGGTGTAATGCGAGCGTCTAGTCAAACTCATTCATCGCATTCATCGACACTCCAAGAGCTAAATTAATGCATCTGCAAAATATCTCCAGAGTGACCTGGGAAATGGAAAATCCCACGGGTTGCAGAGTCTGGGCTATTACAGATATGGGTCATCAGGGTCGACTGTATCTAGTCATATTGTACACTAAGACGACCATCATCATTTAAAGAAAATTTACTAGACTGCCTTCAAAGTGACTGCTCCGCGCGGAAGGATAAAATATCTCAATACCTTCTGTGATTGTCTCGACAGCACTATTCCCGCTGTTCTCGAACACTTCAATTTCGGGATACGAGAATCTTACTATATTGCCATCTTGACCTTCGGTACAATTACTTACCCCTCTCTTACCAATTTCGATGTCAAGTGACACGATAAGGGCGTTTTTTGGGCCAGGGGTGTCTCCCTGAGCAGTCATAATCATATTACACGACATGAGGTTGGGTGAAGTTTCCCAGCGTCATGATCAGCGCTCATCATACACAAACGAATTCACTGGTAACGTCATGGTTTTTGCCTCGGATTCATGTATGTATCACAATTCCTCACCTTCTAACAGATAACAAACCTCCTTTCCAACGATGTTTCGTTAATTAATTGGACAATGCGGACTAAAGTAGAAGTTTTCCAACGAGAATCCAATGTGAGGTTATCGAGATCGGCTTCTAAATCTGAGGATCAGGAACCGAATACTTAAAAAGGTATTCTAACCCCTTTCAAACAAGCAAACACAAAGTCCACGTGAATGTATATACGCTTTGTCTACGAAATATTTTATAAATCATCATTGCCGAAACGGCTCCCAAAGAAAAAAAAAACCAGGTAAAACCACCAAGGATGACAGTCAAGATTGGTAGACAGTTATGGAGTTAATCCCCCACTTTGCATCTAAAGTCACCAGTTAGGACTGCTAGCTCAGAAAGAAGTTTGGGACTCACTCTGGAGATTAGAAGAATTAGCAATAGCTTGTTGGCAAGTACCGGGACAACCTGATTGGGGATAGACACCATTCGTCCAGTCACCACAAAGGGTGATATCTATTACTAAAGCATGCTGGAAAGTGGCTTTCTCGATGTCACAGTACTTGGAGGACCATTCAGCAGCCGGTTCACCCCACGAAGTTGGATTAGGATTCTGAGTCTTGATATCTTCGGGTATCCTGTCTCGAGGTATGTGCCACACTCTGATATGATCTTCGTTCCACTCATGAGCAACCACACCTCCACCGACAGCGTTGAATCCAGCTCCGTATGAGCTAGTGTCGGGGTCCAAGAAAGCGCACCCACGGTTGTCGTCGGGGTAGGTCTGGCAATCAGATGAAATCAAGTTGCTTGACGCGTCAAGGTCTCTGCCATCTGACGGGATAGTGCAGGGTATGCCAGTGTGAAGAGTGTACTGGTTTCCCTGTTGGTTGTTTACGCCTTCAATTATGTCTATTTCTCCCCCACCTGGCCAATTCTCAGGGTTTACGGACCAGTAAGCGGGCCAGACGCCGCATCCATAAGGCATGAAGGCAATGTCGGCGATGAAAAGACCTCGATCCCACTTCTTCTGGCTTGAAATGCGGACTCTGTTGAACAGGCAGCAAGCAAGTCAAAATGACAGAAACTGTCAAACGAAAATCAACTCACGAATCACGCTTTCCACTGGAAGGCATAGCAGAGTTGGTATCCACACTTAAAACTGTCGTTCCGTTTTTCACATAAGCAAGACCTTTGTTCATGGCTTGGTCCCGCGACTGATAAGTGACTGAACCGTGTGTTGGATCGCTTTCGGCCTCAAAATCCCAATAACTGGCAACACACATTAAGAACAATACTGACATACGACAATCCAGATACATACTTGAAGAAGTCTTCGCCTTCGTAGTGTGTTTCCACGTGATATGGGGGATTGGATCCGTAGGAATAAGATACAGTGATATTATCACTGCGTTTGACGTTCCGGGCATCCACATGCTCGACATTCGCATGCTTGAAATGTCGGCTGCGAAGTGCAGATGGCTGGTGAGTCTTGCCGGCAAGACTAAGGACTGGGAGAAGAGTGTTAATGAAGGCGAGCGCAAGATGCATGGGTGCAAAAGAGCGGATGTCTGAAGCGAAGAATGCTGGAAGGGAGGGATTTTAAAGGATGGTCATGCAGGTAGACTGGAAGGAGGAATGAATGAAGGCATGGGAAAACACAGGGGCCCTTGTGCCGAAGAGCAGTGCTATTATTGTTCTAAGTATTCTATCGGCCATTTGTCGTCATGTGAATCTTCCATTTCAAGTCCCACAATGCATGACGGAATAAGAAAGAGCTTTCACCCCTTGGCACTGACGACTGGCGATTCAAACCTCAGCCAACTTGTCGGATACTTGGCCGACAGCGTAAATCGTGATTTGACATTTCATTTAGCACATGTCACCTTTCCATCAGAGGGCAATACGGTGTAACCACGGGTGTACCTTATTTCCAAATCTGAATTCATCGACAAGGTACCGGTCCTCAAATCAACACTGCAACCATGTAAGTGTGCACTAAAAGTGGATGTTTGGGTCATGTTTGAATTTCTCAAGCTCGAAAATTTTGCTGATATCAATTCTTTCGGAAATCATTGTAAGCTCCTACGTTGTATCTTCACCGATGATGTCCTTGCATATCCTTCATTTTTCGACCGGGGATGGGCAATTCTTTGATGATGTTTTAATGAGGCATTTAGACGGAATGTGACTCTGCAGAAACTTGTCACTTGTGACGGGACATGCCGCCCACAGCCGAGTGGACGATGATAGTTGCCACTTTTGAATAGTGAGTGTACTTTGGAGGCAGTAGTCAATTTTATTTCCAAAAGGGGTAGGTGATTCATTTGACTACCTCGAAAAACGTCATCTCAGGCTTTTGTCTCTTAACATCGCCTTCAATTTTCTAACCCGGTCGATTCTCATTTCATTCTCCGTTTCAACTTTCTGAAACTTGCACCGCCAGTAAATTTCAAGGATCCGTCATCACTACTCTGCTCTATTGGACATGACGTTCTGGATAATATGACGTTCTAGATGTATTCATTCCTCCATCCATAAATTTCATGGCTATAGCCATACGCAATATGTAATGTATTGTAATTAGTGAATTTTATTTAGGGCAATTTCGTCACGTTACTCATCGACTTATTTATTATTCACCATAACTCGTGCGAGTTAATCATCGAATCGCGTAGTTCAAATGATAGCGAATTTTGATCGATAACCAATAACAGTAGTCAATGACAGTAAACACCGCTCGGCTTGTATAATCTCTCCTATTCAGCCTTTTCTTTCTTGACATAGGTGTCGCTCTGTAACATTTCACGAATGACTTGATTTCCGCCAGCTTGTTCTCCACTAGTTTGTCAGTCATAGAAATCGCAATTGATCAAGTTGAGGTACGTGGAAAATTATAGATAGATGGGAATTCAGGATTAAGAAATGAGAGAACCAATTTTATGAACAAAACGTACAGTACAAGTTTTGCGGCTTGGCATAATACCGATCCAGAAGGAAAGTCAACTTTCTGAACATCAGGAATCGTATCCGCACGTGTCGGCCCGACATTGAGAAGCAGTACGGGTTTCTGGCTGTCGAGTGCATGGTGCAGTAATCTGGCGAGCAGAGGTCATCAGTATTTATCTCCAGAGTTGACAATGAAGCAGAAGAAGTTGGAGCGGACTGTCAAAAAGTAGGTGCCAGGGGTAAAAATACAGACCTGAAAGCCGAATACGTGGCGAGTGTCGTCCCTACAACAAGTAGACGGTCACACGCATCGATGATTCGGTACCTGCGCAGACGAAATGAAGTTGTGGCTGGAATCCAAGAAGGCAGCATCCTCACGATTCATCTTTGATTGATTGTGGTAACGATTCCCCAAAGAATATTACCTGAGGTTTATGCTTTTTGCAATTCTAAGCTCAAGAGCGAGTGTGGATGCTTTGCCGTTAGTAACTCACAACTGTATTATGGCGATTCTCAGCTAGGCAATCAGGACATTCCGGTATTTGGAAATCAGAATAGGATATTCCGAGATGTTCGATGGCAACCTGTCATGCAATGGTATGTCAACATGAATGTTAATAAATAGCATCTCATTAACATACGTCTCCATCTGGATTTCTTTTAGGTTGACTACCTGTACATTCTAACTTTTGTGCATATTCCAGCCACTTGGGGTTGGCCTCTGAGAGCCAAGTCTGGAACGTATTGCGATCAACTGTATGACCACGATTACAATGGACTTTCTAGCATTCAGAGTAAGTATCCGCGTTGTGTCATCACCGAGCCGGTACGACCGACATGTAGAGTCCCGTGGAGCTCTAAAATTGATGATTCCAGTCTAGCTGGGGGCCAATAGGCATGAGCCTTGGCTACTAGCGCCTTATGATGCAGACCGTCTACATTCTGTCTCAGACCGGATGTATCATACCGGAATTTGAACTTGACGAAGAAATAACTGACCTGAGTGATGAGCCGGGGGATGATACCCACATGTTGAAGAGCTGCGAGTGCGTAATGGGTCGTGTTGGGCAAAGCATCTCTGACTGGAGGATATCCAAGATACGACCGCAACCTATGATGCACTTAGCTCCCCATGCGAAGGCAAAAACAGGAGAAGTACCAATATCGCTGCCTTCGCACTAAATTAGTCAAGGCATCAAAAGCTCTTTGCAGTGGACGCTCGCCTAAAAGAATGGCTTTTGTCTGTTTTATCAATCAGCTCGTGGCACAAAATAGGCCTATATGATAGTTTGTGAGTACTATATCAAACCGAGTTAAAACAGAGAGGCACTTGTAATTTGGATTCATGTATCTGCCATCACGTCCTCTATAAGCCCTTATACCAGAGTCAACACTGATGTCAGCACCAGTGAGTGCAGCCACATTTCCCAACCCGAGAAACGCTGCAATACGGTCAATGGCTTCGGCTGAGGAGATCTGTGGAGGAGAGAAAGAAGCGGACAGGATTGCGCGAGGAATATCGGGGACTCTAATTCGCATGTGACAGTGAGGACTGAAGACGTGATGCCGATCGCAGCACTGCTACTACCATGTCTCTGCCTCGAGCCCTGCTGCATACCCCAGGATTTGCACATTACTCTCTTGCATGGTCACCCTTTCATACAACACGCTTGGCACTTGCGTCCTCCGCAAATTTTGGTTTGGTTGGTAATGGTCGATTACATCTGGCTTCTGTACATGCTTCCGCGCATCCAGGTGGATCACAAAATATAACACTGGACAAATAGTACGCCTGATTTTTCCAATAAATGGACTTCAAACCTCGAAGGTTGTAGCTATGAATCACAGGACGGTTTGTTTGACGTCGCCTGGTCTGAAATACATGAAAATCAGCTAGTGACTGCATCTGGAGATGGATCAATCCGAATGTGGGATGTGATGCTAAAGGTCATCTCTTATCCCTGAAGTCGACTCAAAGCTGTATCGACAAGATTTCCTCCAGGATCTTCCCATCCGTGTCTGGCAAGAACACACAAGAGAGGTGTTTTCTGTCGATTGGTCGAATGTTAAGAAAGATACATTTGCCTCGTCGTCTTGGGATGGTATGATCAAGTTTGTATGTCTTTTTCAGTCAAGTCTGCCAAGCCCAGACAAATGACTTTGATCCTGATAGTGGATGCCAGATCGTCCCCACTCGGTCCTTACTATGCAAGCACACCATTCCTGCGTTTATCAGGCTCTGTTCTCTCCACACCAACCTGATCTCTTGGCCTCGTGTTCAACAGATGGTACAGTCAAGATCTTTGACCTTCGGTCTCAAATCTACGTTCCTCCCCCTGGTGGTGTGAATACAAATTTCGTTGCGCCACTAACAGCGGCGGTTCTCACAATACCAGCTTCTACAACAGAAGTTCTCTCCATAGATTGGAATAAGTATAGGTCATTCGTGCTTGCAAGTGCCAGTGTAGATAAAGCGGCAAAGGTTTGGGATTTCAGAATGATTAAGATTGGGGAAGTAGGGCAGGCCGGTGGGCAGTGTGAAGCTCATCTATTGGGGCACGAATATGCAGTAAGAAAAGTTCAATGGAGTCCACATCGGGCCGATGTGCTTTCTACTGCGAGTTACGATATGACGTGTCGGGTGTACGCCTCATGTCGCTCTTTCTTTGATTATACTCATATTTCTCTTCTCAGATGGTCAACAGCCCCTCCCCCGGGCCGATTGCTCTACATTCATGATCCACATACAGAGTTTGTTGCTGGATGCGGCTGGTCACTCTACGAAGAGGGTGTTCTTGCAAGTTGTGGTTGGGACGGGCGTTTGCATGTATTTCGACCATGACTTAAATGTGGGTAAGACGCCAACAGTAAAACCTTTTCCCATGTGTCGTATATGATGGATATCTTATATCTCCACACTCAGAAGAAAATTTGTACATGGATTTATGATACGTTTTTGAAGAAAAAAATCATGGATTTATATACTGGTGCATAATTGCAGCCCGGTTAGCCACTTAGCAATCACAGACTGCGATCAAGCAACATAAATTGTTGATATAAAAAAAAGTTAGCCACTTACCAATGCAGCTACAATTATGGCTATCTGGCCACTCCCCACCTCAAAGTGTCCTTTCAGAGAAAGCAACCCCATGCCATAACAGGTTTGTCAAGCTGAATTTACGCTAAAAATACCATTTTGAGCTCCAGGACTGAATTCGGAAACAGCTCACCTCTATCCAATCAGGTAGGACAATTCCCTCCTGTCAAGCCCTTTTGATTATGCCTCCACGCAGGTAATATAACCTCGAACCTTTCTTATGGAAGCAGCCACCCAGTTTCAACCAAGCCAAGGTACTTCAATCGCGGATCTCTCGTCGACGTCACGATCAGTTACTTCTTCTCCCACTAAAGGAGTTGTGAAAACTTATGAACTTGATGGACCAGAAGACGTCCTCTCTGACTCCCTTCAGACCCTGTATAATTTCTTACCTGTCACCTATGCATCGGCCGGTGCATCATACACTTACTCGCAGTCTGCATCTTCACTGTCCGGTCCGATTGAGATAAACCTCGAAACTCCTGATACAGATGCAGCTAATTGGTCTCTTCATGCTTCGTCTATCTGGATCGCATCAGTACAGTTGGCTAGTGGTGTGGATTTGCTACGGATAGATCAGCACCTACGACGAATAGGGGCAGGCAGTGGTGGTTCTGCAGTTTGTGCAAGCAGACAATTGAAAGTATTGGAGCTCGGTGCTTCTGCAGGACTTCCAAGTATTCTCATAGCCAAAATCTTCCCTGAAACAGTGTCAGTGGTGGCATCTGACTATCCAGATCCACACATCATGCACACTCTAGCACAAAACATCAGAAATAATGACGTAAATGCCAACTGCCACGCTATGCCGTATGATTGGGGATCCGATCCTAACTCGCTTTTTTCTCTGGTTAATATTGACGCAGAAGATACAGGGTTTGACGTGATCATCGCTGCAGATACTTTGTGGAATTCAGATTACCACTCAGACTTCGTCAACGCCCTTCAACATACTTTGAGAAAGGACTCAAACTCTAGAGTGCACCTCGTAGCTGGATTGCACACAGGTCGCTATACCATCGATTCGTTCTTACGCCTTGTTGCAAGGGCAGGTTTCCGCATCATAGAGGCTGTGGAAAGGAGAGTCGAAAATGGAGAGTGTATTTCTGCAGTACAGACAAGAGCATGGGATGTCACCAGAGCGGAACATGAGGACGAAAACGATCGGAGAAGGTGGGTTGTCTGGATCGAAATTTGCTGGGAAGAGAGTTGGATATTGTAATATTTGATCACTCGAATAATGACAGTCTAAACGGTAGAGGCTCGTATACGTAAATTCATTCGATCGCCCCACCTATGATGGCTTTTATCTACGATGAAAAGAGGAGGAGTACAGAACAACCACGACGGAAGTACATAGTAAGTACATAGTTCAGACTAACGATAAACAACAGCGTTAAGATGGCGGAAAAAAAGAGAGACCTAAATGTCCATCGCTAGTCCAGGCACTTAATGCAGGTGCGGGGAACCACTTGGAGCTCCAAAGGTCAGGATCTTGATGGGCATTTGACCATTGGTATTTTCCTGAATTATAATCAGCTGGTACAAAAGTGACTCGACAGACCTGTACACGCACATAAAGTAAAACAATGTTATCCTCAGTAGCACGGAAATCTGACAGCTTGGACCCTCCACGCTCATTGACAGAAGAAATTTCCCTTTTCGATTCGGTTGGTACCAATAAGCTACGTTTTCCAACAAAATCCCACATAGCTTGAGAAGTCTGGGCGGAGTCGGAATGAGGAGCAAAATTGATAGCGTTTATCCTCGTTTTTGTCCCAGTAGGATCTTGATCCAAGTACAGGATTCGGGCACCTACAACAGAGGGCTTTCCGAGTATGTGGGTGCCGGAGGTATTTCGTACAAGGACAAATTGGCACCAATCGTTCCATTCTACATTGACTCCACGAAGCTGAGACGAAGTGAACAAACGCTCTGAGAAGATCATCCAATTTGCGACTTTTGCATTCGGCGACGGACGAGCAGAAAGTATGAGAAGCCTGCGGGCTGGGTCAGAGTAGAAGAGGGCAGCAGAAGACCTGGGAGGATGCGTTCTTGGAGCATCATTCTCGTGGAAATTGAGAATAGAGTTCTTCCATATAGCAGGAAGCTGAAATCGACACCTTGGGACGGGTTGTTGAACATTCTTGATGTTATAAACGATGAGGCATGGCGAGCCGTTCGATTTTTCGACGACTAGAATATGGTCTTGGTCTAGGAACAGTATGTCTTGTTTCGCGAGTCGCTGCAAAAACCAGTCAGCTGATGAGTTTGAATGTAACGATGTAACGGAGTGTTGTGGCGTACTGCAGCGTGAAGGGTTTTCCAATTGATGAGCAATTGCTCAGACCTAGAATTGATGCCTTCAAACTCAAGGCGGGCCAAGAGGTTATCTCCACAAATCGTGACTCTGATGCTCGATAAAATAGCTCCGGAATTAGGAGAAGCAGCAAAACTATAATGATCAGACACAGAATTCTTATGCTTATTGAAAGTCCACATATCGCGGATCTTTAGAAGTACGTCAATCTGGTTCGGTGAGCTGAAAAATCATGTGAGCAAGGTTCTGTGCATACTATTTCCTCAAGCACATACGTAAGAACATGACCTGTCACTATTAACGTTTGAGCAGAATCCAGAGTGACACACTCTACACGAGGCGCAGTGGGAATCCTGACATGACGGGTCTGAGACGGAGGTTTCTCCATGCGACAAGATGGCAACTCCATGAGTTCTACTCCATGAGCAGCCACGAAGTGGATAAACCCATCAGTTATGTCAAAATTTCCCAGAAGAGGCAGCTGGGCCTTCTGTTCATGACCCCAAGTAATTTTCGGCCAGTCCGTGCGATAGGATAACAGAAGGTTGAAGCGAGCTGGGAAAGGGAGGCCACGACTAGAGGTTGCGCCAGACTTCATGCCAGTGAGCGCCAGCTCATAGTTATAACGGAGAGGCAAGAACTCCATGGTCAACAGGTAGACCCTGCGAAAGACCTGGCAGGGTGAGATAGTAATGTCAGGTTCAGAATTGCCCTCAGTTGCTTAGTTTCACCTTAGAGGTAAGATAGAGAGTGTCTGGATCCATATTTTCGAGAATTAGGATGAGAACATCGTTGGAGATTTTGTAGCGGCGAATAGTAGTGAGACGGTGAGGCGACATGATTTCTTGTCCTTCATCTTGCTCATCCCGGATCGCATTTATACTCCAATTCTGTCCTTGTCGAGATAAAAAGAGATAAAAAAGACGATGGTTGTCGGGCGGTTAATGCCTCATGGTTCTGCGTACATCGCTGAACAAAACTCGTATTATGTTCGGTGCATTTGGAAGTAAGAAGAATTTGCTTCGTGTTGCGTGGTTAGTTGACAGGAAGTTTCCAAGCATCTTTTGTGAGGATACCCCACCACCGATTCTTCTTGTTAGGGGTGTCATGTCAACGCTGTTGAGTTTGAGATCGAGCCAGACAGTTCAGTCATCCACATCTGAAAGAAAACAGCTGGCGTGGTGCAGGATCAACAATAAGGTTCTAGTTGGCTTTACCAAATGCGTACTTAATATATGGGGTAGGAGCGACCCCGCGTAGAAGTAAGTTTTGTGATGCAAAAGATAATAAGTAGATAATAAGTAGAGTGCTGTTGCGATGGCACTCACTAGATCTCGCTTAGTCAGCGGTCATCTTGCTCTGGTAATTGCCACGGCGCACGTCTATGTTTATGAACAACTGATTATGGTCTGTAAGAAGTGCGAAAAGGTGTGTCTGTCTCTTTGTCTCTTTTGTCTTCGACCGCAAATCTCGTATCCATAGAAGCTATCAAAGCTAGCCGCCCCCGATCCGTTCACCTCCAGTTCCTCCAGTATCAAGGATGGCTCCCGCAAGGTTGGGGAGAATAAGTTGCTTGGTCGCCCTGGCAGTTCCAAGAATCGTTTCCAGGTAGGCTTCATAGTCCTCATCCTGAAGCTTATCTGAGTCTGGCAAAGCCCTATCAGTCCAAGTGTAGGGACTGCAAACAGCCGACGACACAGAATAGTGCAAAATACTGTCATGGTTTGTAATTTGTTTCTTTTTGTGTTCGTCTTGCGCTCTGAAAGTCTCCTACAGGGTGCGCCTATAGGAAAGGTCTGTGTTCAATATGTGGGAAGAAAATTTTAGATACAAGCAGCTATGTCATGTCCAACAAGTAGAATCTCTTACCAGCTTCGTCTACAGTATATTACAATATATGTTCATTACTAATCATCTGATGCTTTACCAACATGGGAATTTCATCAAAAGCTAGTATGATATCCATGGATACATTAGCGATACGATAGCATTGTGATAGATGCGATAAAAGTAGAGGGTATCAAATTATTCCATCAAGTTTGCATTGCCTTATTTCTCTCTTCGTAGATTTCCTCGTCAATTGTGTTTAGTGTTAAGAATCTCCAGACAAAAACATGCTTTGTCTGTCCATATCGCACGAGACGCCCGACAGCTTGGGTCTCGCAAGCCGTGTAAATTTCTTGTGATGGCGCAAGTAAAGGAGAGAGGAAAATCGCATGGTTGGCTGACGTCAGATTAGCACCGCTTGCGCTCTCATCCATGACATTCAAGAGAAGCACCCGCTCCTTGCTGTTATTCTGGAACTCTTCAAGATTTTTGCTCTTTTGATGTGCAGTACCTCTGATCTCTAAGAAGGGGATCTTATGGTAGTTAAGAGCCTCGGCAATCTTCTTCATGAGATCCGGAAACTGGACAAAGACGAGAATGCGATCTTCTTTGGGTGTTTTCCTTTCAAGAATGGTCAATTGTCTTGTCGCCAGTAGCGCGGGCCGAAAGACTTACTTGATAAGCTCGATTACTTTTTCGAGTTTCATACCAAAATGTTTTCCTCGACCATTGTGCTCAACGTCGTCCTCACCCAAAGTATCAGCATGTACAACATTGAGTACTCGAGCTGCAGATTTGCATGCACCAGAAGATGCATACACACATTCTTCCCGCTCCGCTGATGCACGGACACAAGTCCGGCAGCCCATATGACCACACGATGAGAGAACGGCAGCATCTTCAACGGGGATATTATCTCGGCCACAGCTAGGGCAAGATATAGAGGGTCGTTTGCTAGCGTGCTTTTGCAGATCACGGACAACAGTAAAGTATCGTAAAGAGCGGATACGTCCTACCATCTCTTTTGTGAGTCTCCGGATGTCATGAGTACGCTCGCGATGCTCCCAGACAGCAGCTTTGACCTTTTCCGTTAGCTGTACATCCTGGTTTTTGCCTTTGACTTTCACGCTACGAGCTCCAACTTCGTCCAAGATCTGCCTTGTCACTTCTGTGGCCTCTTGATCGTCAACACCTTCCGTTCGGCAGATTCGGATATACTCAGTGAACATCGACTCTTGCCCAACGTCACCGAGCTTGTTTTCTCGCTTCACTCCCTCCGCAATAGCCTTCCGCAGCTCTACCTTGCAGTCATCAAGTTGTTTCTGGCGCTCTTTGACAATCACATCACATGCTTTCATCGCATTGTCATTTGACGTCTCCAGGTCGAAGTGCGAACAACGTTTAAGGAGAGCTTCCTCGGCAGATCTAACGAGGTCTTAGTGGTTGTTATCGAATGATCAAACCTGGACTTACTTTGATTCTCCAAGAGACTGAGCAAGGCGTCTCTCCCTGTCACTCTCCGTTTTCTTGCCTCGCTTGATTGTCATGTCGAGGGCACGCAGGTGATGATCGAGTTCCAGATAGATCGCACGTTCTGCAGAGGGCAACGTAACACGTTCAATCTTCTCCGTCCATGGGATCTCATCAATTTCAGCGATATTCTGAAGGCGGATGAGAAGTTGTATAATCGTAATATGTTGTCAACAAACCTGCCGAACGAACTGGTCCAGGAATGCCTGACCAACTTCATGGCGATGAGCATGCCACTCCAAAGTGTGTACTTCTCGGAAGGAGTGGAATTTCTCCACAGCTGCAGAGGATTTAGAGCCCAGCCTTTTGGGAATGGATTAAGAGCTTGGTACACACATGTTTGCTCTCGTCGTCTCTTCTTCACTTCTTGCGATTGACCTTCTCCATCATCATCAACACCTAGATGTAAATTCAGGAATGCCACAATTGTTTTGAGCGCAGCGAAGTCATGAATTGGAGGAGTGCCTGAAAGCACCCATTTTCGATCTGCACTCAGTCTCGTGATCAAGGAATGAATCTTTCCATCCAAATATGTATACTCGTCAATGACTTTTCTTGCAAAATGGAATATCTCCATGGGAGGCGCCTGCATCTGAGTCCAGTCTCTCTTGACTGCCTTTGAACCTAACTTCCAGGGATCGCTGTCGGTACGTTTCTGACGCTTGTTCGGGCGATCATTTGCCTTTGTTGTGTCACTTTTTCCTTCGTTTTGTTTGCTCAACGCCTCATCTACACTCATTGCAGCCTCATCCCCGCTAGTAGTCGCAGAACGAGCAGTGACTTTCCCCTTTGATTTTGATCCTTTGTCCACTGTGTCTCTGGAAATAACGATGGAACCTTCATCATTATCTGAAGTTGGAGGGGGAGGGTCATCCGAGTCTGTTTCTGCCGCAGAAAATTCCTCATCTGAGACAATGATGCGTTTCCTCTTTACCCCCTTTCCAACAGAAGCCTTCTTTGCTTTGGGTTCGGGTGGCGGTGAGGAATCATCATTCTCCTCATAATCGCTATCAGATTGCAGCTCTTCATCGTCAGAAATCACTATGGCCTTCGCTCGACTTTGTCGTCTCCGCTTAGATATTGAGCTTTCAATCAGGTCTTCCTTCCCGTACTTGACTCTCTTATATGCTGGGTGTTCAGGATTGACTTCGATCACGACCTCCACTGTTTGACGAGATGATTTAGGCTGAGTAGAGCTGGGAACGTGCGACTCGTTTTCACCCCTTTTAGGTTCAGCTTTCTTTGCAACTTGTCCTTTCAGTTTTTCAGCAGCCTCCCGATACATTTTCCCTTTCAAACGTTTGGTTTGAGCATTCGCAGTTGCACGCGCTTCGGCCTCGGCTTGAACATCGAGTAAGGATAAGATTTGCTGCGAGGATGTATCAACCTACCTTTCTCGCGACCTGCTTTCATAGCCGCAAGGACAGCTTCTGGGCCCTCATCTTGAAGGAGATCAACTTGCGTTCCTAAGTTCTCGAGGGATTTGTCCAGCTGGGCGTTGAAATGGCGACCCTCTTTCGTGGGAAGCTCTCCCGCTGCAGCGAGCAACTCAAGATTTTCCAGGTATACATTACTCTTGAAGATGTTTGAGGCGATTATGATAAGGTCAGCCTCTTGAATTTCTTCGATGGTCACTCCATTCAGATTTGAGACGGTCGTGATCACAACAACCTTGAAGCGATTCTTCCCAGTAAACTTCTGCACTTCGGAGTTCCACTGACGTGTCAAATGGGGCGGGACGATAACAAGGGTGCCTTTGACGGCGATCTTGCCAGGCACACGAATCTTTGTCGCAAACTCCTCTCCGATTTTGTTGTGGGTGCAATCGATGAGGCCCAACGTGATGGCCGTCTTTCCATATCCAACTTGGTCAGCGAGCACACCTCCCTTGACTTGAACTGGCCTTTGAGCACGACCCTCGGCACGCCAGCCAAGGGATGTCAGAAGGGATTCTGATATCTCCTCCTCAATGAATGGAGTGACATTAGCCGCCTCCTGCGCTAACATCCATTCCAACGACCGAAGCTGTTCTTTTCGAAGAGGAGTCCTAAAATTGGGCGGTTGGGCATGCTCGTTGTCTGCTTTATTGCTCAGGATGGTGAATTTAGGAAGGTTAGCATTGACAGTCGGCGTATAATTAGTGTCGAGTCGCCAAGAGAGGAGAGGTCTTTCGGGACGACCAAATGTTGGAAGGCGGGAGAGAGCCCGATGAAGAAGGGTGGGGATGTTTATTCCGACCCGTATCATGCCTACGCCATCATCTTCGAGTTTGAGCTGAGTCACAAACGGGCTCGGTCGGGTCTTGAGTCGTCGCTCGTACTCTCCAGCCTCAATCGGGTCTTCTACCGGTGTGATCTTGCTACCAACGTATAGCCAACGGATTGTTGGTGCATTTGGAGCGCAGCGCCGACAGTCGAGATGATAATCAGTAATGTTCACCTGCTGCCATGTACGCAGGCCATCATCAACATGGCGTATGCGCTCAAGTACCCAAGCGAGAGCTTGGAAAGTCCCCCGTTCGTGAACCTTGTCTACCTCTCCCCAGACACCTCTGGGCCACTCAGACCCAGCCTGATTTCGCAGGTTGACTTTACACGAAAGGAGTGCACGTGCATCCTGACATGAATCAACGCCAGCGGGAACTTGAAGAACTTCTGGGGTTCCAAACTCGGCACTCTGCCCAGTCGCTGCCTATTCCTAGTCATCAGATTATATCCTTGATGATGAAGCAAGGGGTCAATACCTTGAGCCGGACAACACTTGAATGCACCCATTTCCACGGTAGATAGCATGTCACTGTCTGTCCACCCTTCACTGAGCTTTGTCGCCAATTGTTGTCAAGTCTGCAGATTATAGGTCGAGATTCCTTATATTCCAGACGGCGAGTGCTGATCGAAAATACAAAGGCGTCTTCAGAGTCGTTCGTACGATGAGGATCGAAAAGCATATAAAGAGGCGGTAAGTTCTCATCTATTTCACTTTTTTTATGTAGTGCGCCGTTCGCAGTTCCACATTTGTCGAGTAAGGTGTAGATTCCAGCGATATCGCGCTCGAATAAGACCTGCTTCTCGTCAGGCACGGTGATTTTCAAATTCGAATAGACGGTCTTGTCGCGGAGATCCTTATGTGTCAAGCCAAGACGGGCTTCCCAAGACGGAACTAGTTCCCCTTGGCCTTCAATCTTAATCGATAATGACGTTGAATCAGGCAACGCAAAGTACCAATCGCCGTCAAACAGATTATTCTTGCAAGTCAGCCTACCAACAGGAGAGGCGAGGACTTGGCGGATATCGGCGTTTGCCGGTTCTTTGTCTTCGGGAAAGGCAAAAAGGCGCCACTCAGGTTGCTGAGGATGGAGCTCGAGCTCGAGCTTCGCATAAGGGCTGTGGTAGACTACAGTCCAGATTTCCTGTCGCCTACATTCGACGAAGCGTAGTTCAGCAGAACAGCTTCTAAGAATAGCCTCGCACCACTTCGTCCATCGAGTACTTGGAATGGTGACCTTTTCTCGGTTCTTGATCTCCTCAAGGAGACCGGTGGTGACGCTACTTAACGAAAGACACATAGGTAAAATGGTCTTGAGCGTCTTGGCGAAATCAGAAGGGTGCAGACGAGAATTTTCGGATATATTGATAAGGTGAGGATTATGCTCCGGTCGACCTCCACATTTCTTACAAAACGTGGTTGAGCAATCTACGCAACGGTATAGTTCTCGCTTTGTGATATCTGTGCGGCCTTCGCAGATGCATAAGCGGGAACTCTTCTCCGCATTTTTGAGAAGTGAGGTCAAGGAGTATTCAGCACCACCCGAGAGATCTAGTGGTTTGTGCTCAAGTTTTTCAGCGCCTACAATGTTATTTTGCTGGTTGGCAACAACATTTTCGAGATCAGTCTGCATGGCATCCGGGTCATAAGTTTGCGAATTCTTATGTTCGTATGTCTCTTTGTCATCGCCTGCCTTAAGTAGATTTTTGCCGACGACTAACGCTGACAAGATGCAAGCCCCGACTACAGTTGTTGACATAGCATTGCCAGCCAGATCGGCGATTTGATCTTCAGTCTCGCGTGTCAGCAAGAGCTTGTCGATCGGTAAGCCTTGCATAGATAAAGCTTCTAACCCAACCATCGGACCACCTCGGTTGGTGACATACGGTATCATGGATGGCGTCAGACACGAACAGATCCCAGGCCTTCCTGAGGTGATGGTACGATCCACATTCTGAGATAGGTTCCACACCTGACTAAAAGAATGGTCAAACAATGCCTGAGAAAAGGACAAAGAGAAACGACGTCTTACGTCTTGTAATTTGGATCAGTCCCCTTAATTGCTGAACGAAGCAGACTTATATCCATCAAATCCCACACGCGCTCGACTTGACCGACACCCCAGTCATTCCAGGCAAAGTCAGGAAGCTTACAAAATCCACCTGGAATTAACGGTAACGGAGTGAGTACCACGACGCGGGCAAGAAAGAGAGCGTACCTTCGTCCCAACTTGTCAACGGTCGCTTGTTGCCCAGTGCTTCCTCCAGCCTTGCACGCTGATGCCGGGATTCGCAACGACCCCAGTCTGTGCGACCTGTCTTGCGATCCAAAGCTCCATAACTCTCTTGAACAAGCTTCTGACGAGCCTGATGGATTCGAGGATCGTCAGAAGATAGTAGAAACGCATCAAGCGTTGACGAGGCTGGTCGTTTGAGTTTGTTGGAGACTAGGTCCTTCCAATCTTCAGAAATGCTCGAGTTACGCTTATCCACAGCAACGAGGTAAACTCTGGTTCTGGTATGGGGGATGTAATAGAACTTGGTGTCAACTCGAGTAAAGGCTGCACTGTAACCATTCTTTTCAAAGTAGGACTTTACGCGGTCCCAGGGTGCTGAACAGACATTTTCCAGGATAACCAACGGAGGTCGGTGATTTGTGACCCAATCCATCATTCCTCTGAATGTCCGACCCGACTCCCCGTTTGCATCGATGTCTTGTTTCTGAGTATTAAGATTGGAGTAATCTACGCATGAAGTACCAGCGATGAGCATGTCAACATCTCCTGGTACAGTCGCCAATGCTCCGTAGGCAGTATGCCTGTTTCATTGCTTTCAGGAGAAGATTGAACAAAATTGCTACAAATCACATACGCTTCCTCATTTCCAAGCTCACAAACATCACGGAAGAGTAAAGGAGGTTGAAAATTTCTCTCAATATAAGCTTGTTTGAATGGTTCGATTTCGCATGAAAACACATGCTCTACTTCTAGCGTAAGCCCATGTTGCTCCAGAATTGACTTTTGAATGAGTTCGAGTGCCAAAAGGGGAGATTCTGTGCCGGAGCACATAGTTGCAACCCTTAGCTTCCTACCCCGAACGTGCTCGACGACGGACCTGATTTTGGGAATATGGCTGACGAGGTCCGAAAAGATGGCAGGAATTTCATTGATAGGTGGAAGGTCGGATGAATCAAGATCAAAAGCAGCGAACTTGCTTCCCTTCTTTGCGGTTTTGACGGGAATCTCATCGTCTATCTCTCCATCTGCATCGCTGGAATTATCGTCTTCATGAACTTGCCTATTTTTGGTGGCGCGGATTTCCTCGACATCGCTATCCTGTCTTGATTTTTTGGAGCCACCGCCAAAGAAAGAAGTGATAGATGCTTGTCCCTTCGTTTTCAGATTCTCCTTCGCCATGATTGAGGAAGCAAAGGCAGATGGTGATGGAACGACAAATAGCTCGACTGAGTCACGCGTGCGCGTACGCGACTCGCGTCAGATTATTCAGAATATCTAAAAATAAGTAAAGGGAATCAGCGAATTGTTTTCTTTTCCCAGATCACCATGATATTCAGACTTGCAAAGCGTTATTTCGGCCAAGACTCCTTAAAATGGTTTCATCGGCATTATCTTCTGGACTGGTATAATTCTTCTAGCTTCCAATCGGTCGAACTCGAGCTCAAAAGCTGTTACTGTAGGGCTTGCGTTGGCCTACTCTGGTTCTTCTCGTATATCGTCTCATTTTGGACTGTCTTTGAAAGAGATTTCTCCCCTGAAGATGTGACGATCTCCCATCCTCATCGGTCAAGTCAGTAAGTCACTTCGTCCAAAGTCCAGTTCATCTATGTCTGATCTCATCACTCACCAGAATTGGCTCTTTTCTGAACTTCAATATTGCCCTATTTGCTCCACTCCTTCTTTTGATCGTCGTTGGTTGCCTGAAATGGTCGATTTTGGAGATCCATCACGGCACATTAGCATTATTTGCTAGTCGGTAAGCATAAAACCTACTTATACCCCAGATTCGAGTTTGAAACCAAGAAACCATATCGAAGGGGGCTAGCACGATTGGTAACCGAATATCTGAAGCACAAGATCGGCAAGTCACTTTTTTGAAAACCCATCGCTTACCTATATTTCTTTCTAGGTAGATTACGTCCCGACTTCCTTGCGCGCTGCAAGTGGGACAAAGCAACTGAACTTTGTACTGGGTGGGTTTTAAGTAGTTTTGCGTGTTGTGCTTCATTAGTAAGTACCGGAACCTACAGTAAAGCAGCTGCAATACTCGAGGGTAGAAAATCATTCCCTTCTGGCCATTCATCCACTGCGTTTGCAGGCATGATCTTCCTGAGTCTTTGGGTTGCTGGTCAAACTGCGGCTCTCTGTCCTACCGTGATGCCTCCAGTGAGATGGCTATCGAGTCGTATGGCAGGTTTTCTTCTTATTTTTACTCCAATCTTTTGGGCTACTCATGTTGCTGTCACCCGGGTAGAGGATTATGTGTGTCTTGCTTTAGTCCTGCAGAATGAACAGTCCCAGCTTACTTTCCATGGACAGAGACATCACAAAGAAGATGTTATTATAGGCAGCTTGATTGGAATTGCTTCTGCCTTCATTTGCTACCTCCTGTTCTGGCCAAACCCCTTTTGCAGTGACTCGTTTAATAGATTCGGTAAAGCAGAACCAAGGCGCCTTTACGAGACTAAATTACAATCGGACAGAGCGTATGGATTAATTGCTGTAGATAATGAAAACACCATAAACCATGTATAAACCCCAGAATAGAACAATTTAAGCTACTGCTAGACAGAACCGTCACTACGAACAAAAATCCATCTGTCACCCACCTTTTGCATCTTTCCACCCGAGCGACCTTCAGGATCAATGAGTCGTGATTGTTTAACCTCAGCATCATCCATGGCAGCCTGAGCAGCCAACTTGTCTCCACCTAACTTCATAATATCGGTTGATGTTGATTGCCCGCCGCTGGTCCATCCATGATCCTTATTTCGGCTGTTGCCGTAAAATCCTTCATATCCCTCTCTGTCTGGAGGGACTTCCCCACAACCGTTTCCAGGGATTTCCCCCGCAGCATTTTGCAGCTGCCAGTCTTTTGACTGAGTAGCACTGTTAATTGAACTCATCACCATGAATTGCATCAATTCTTCCGTTGAGGGGGTATACCCATTCATTCCCTCCCACATTTTACCTAGAGCTTCCCAGGAAGCTGGTGAGGTAGGGTCAAAGGTTGTTATATCAATGATATCGTTATCCGGCCTAGGACGCGGCGTTGTTTTTGATTCGACAGACTGGTCAGGTGCACTAAGACCCTTCGAAAATGTATTCGCAGCTATCGATGAGGATCTAGACATCGGGTTATTACTTGTAGACGTAGACGAGAACTCTGCTTTGGTATCATGAAGAGTTGACGGGACGACAGGATGGGTGTGATTGGTGGCGGAGTTTGAAGTAGGTGATTTTGGGGGAGAACAGGGTCGCAAATCCCGGCCAAACTCATCCCTTCCGGATGTTGGACTACTGACTCTGTACCTGGTACGAGGTGAGGGCGATCGACGTCGAGGTGGACTAAATGTGGGTGATTTTCTCCGCGGAAATCGATTCTCAGGACTGTGCGATCGACTGGTCCCTCTACGGGGACTCCATCGAGTACCACTAGTATCACGTTGAGAATTGGAACCCCGTTCATCCCAACGATTCCATCGTCCTCGCCGACGTGGAATTTCTCTTGGATCACTGCGTGCATCGGCTTGGTTATCATAGCCTTTTTCACGATGACGCTCGTCTCGATGCGGACTACGATAATTACCATGTCTCGGGCTCTGTCTACCACGGAAGGATTCAGGATAGGGAGCAATGGGTGGCTCGGACACCCGGGGATCTGCAGAAACTTGTGATTCAGGTGCATCTGACACTGACTGTAACGTGGTAGGAGATAGCTGATTCGCAGCAGTACTATTCACAGACGCAGACTGCAGGTACTGCAATAAGAGCTGCGTAGGATCAGCAGAGATAGTAGATGAAGCTACAGTATTTGCAGATGTTTGCCTAGACGAAGACGCTGAATCCATATTTCAGTGAGGACGGCTGAATGGCACGCACACTATCTGTTGACCAGCCGCTTGGGTTAGCAGAGCGAGCAATGTTGCCTGCGAGTCAACAATTGGCCCGGCAGGCTTCTCTGTCGGTTCCATCCAGACAACGGGACTAGCTTGCACTTTCGAGGACGTATCGACCGTCACTGACGTATTCACTCTCGGCTCTGACATTAAACAAACCAGAGGCTGATTCAGCATGGCTCCTCGGACCAGACTCAAAAGGCACAGGGGATGATAGTTATATAGATACTTAGCGTACAAATAATCATGATATGCACCTTTATCCTTCCCAGCAATTATATCCGATAAGCGACTGAGAATATCCGGCGGAAAAGTAGCTCCTTTGACCCAGATGTCATAAATCTTTTTGGTTTTTTCCTGTGAAAAGAAATCAGGACTGCTACTACCTCAAAACGACATAGATAAAGAGGCGCCGTTCGGAGGATGTGTTCTATGATTAGATTGAAACAAGACATCACAGGCCGCCGGGAAACAGACAACAACGAAAGAGGGGAGTTGGTTATCTTGCGCGATATGCCAGTAGAATTCTTTGCAGTAGATTCCAATGAACGAACCTTCGCTTCAGTTGTTCCGATGACAAGCATATCTTGAAATAGTCCTTCAAGGACACCTGCCACCTTCAAGAGAAACGTAGCACAATTCCCGGATCCATGTCGCTCCGGAAAGTTATGTTTGAGAACCTGCTGTCTCGCTGCTCTGGAAAGAGCGTCAAAAACGTAGAGGCTAGAGATTTTGCAAGATGCTGGTAACGATTTATGAGTGCGGTACATCAATGAAACAAGTTGCGTGTCGTGCTGGAGGGATAACCAATGAATGTAAGCGCCAATTGCACGACACGAACCTGAAACTCGGGTCTTTACCTCCATGAGCTTCATCGCGACCTCAGTCAATTTCGTCATTTTCGATTGTGAGAGCCTTCTAGCTTGAACAAGATCATTGAATACCGTTTCAAATTCCTAGCGACATATCAAAATAAAAGGTGGGGCGAAATCCAAAAACCTATACCTGGATAGCTGACATCAAGACAGAATAGAGCAGAGGAGCAAAAGATTAAAAACTACCTTGAGGGAATTTAAACAAATATTTGCGCATGTTGTATCTGCAATAAACTCCCACCCATGGTCTGTGCACGGCACAGCTCCAGGTCGAAGTAGTATTCAACAACGATGCGAGAAAGTCGTGCGCGGGCGACTCTGGTTTGTGCTATAATTTTCTCTTCAATTACAATATGGGCCGTGCACTTTCAACAAAATCAAGAGCGAGAGGTTTGAATTTCTTACAATGAAATACATTAACTGACCAGAACTTTTAGAACATGTACAAGGGTGTTCTTCGTGATGATGAGCGCCGGAGACAGAAGATGTTGCAAAGACAGGCTGAACTGGAGGAATCTCGGAGAAAAAGAGATGTATATGAGAGAATTCAGACCGTCCACAAGTCAGACGATAGTCATTAAAAAACGCGCCAACTCCGCAATTCCTTTGGACATCCTACCTGGATCTACAAGTGTGCTCAATCTTGGCTCCTTCATTCGAATATTCATGTTATGTACAGGCCTGATCAAATATTCAAATTGCACTATTTCAAAAATTTTGATCAGGTAGAATAGTGCATTTCATATTGTAGGATGTCAAGTCATTATCGAGGTATGGTCCCACCAACTTATATCTGCTTTTCTTTGACTTCGTCCTTACTCAGCCCCATTTGTGGTAAATGCGCATGACCCTACACACCGGCGAGGTTTTCAGGCAAAAAATAATAATTGGTAAGTGGCAAGGACCTTGACTCGATTATGCATAAACTGGAGGGACCCGCTTGGACGATATGTGGAAAAAATCATCTCCTTGTTGTATTGAAAACTTGAACAATACAACAATATCTTTATGTTTTATGCCTGTCGGATTGGTTCACCGACTGAATTGACCATGTCTGGATCAAACACAAGCACCAGCCCGCAGATGTAATGCCTCATCATTACTCCCTCTTCCGAACTTCTCCATCCTTGAAAACCAATTATCTGGACCTAGTGTCCTTTTAAAACACTTTGTTTCCGAGCTTGCTCCACTTCCACTCCAGAGTTTAATATTCATGTGGCGCATTTTTTGGCAGGGAAAATCATCACAAAGCATAGTGACAGTCCTGATTCCCTTGAGAGATGCACTTATGTGCATTCGGTTCTGCTTCGAAGGTCTTGATAACTACTCTTCCACAGAACAAACTGAGCTGGCTTTGGTCTGATGTTCAGACATTAGCCACACCGACGTCGAACGGAATGGCATTCTCGAACTCACCTCAACAAAAGCTTCAACATCTTTCATAGGAATGAAATACCACGATACATTCAGGCAAGACCACTGCCAGTGACTTGATAACTAACCAACATTCTATGCACACTCCCCTGCTTTCGCATGAATTATTGAGTTGTTTTGAGTTCAGAAACTCTGTGACCTTAGAATTAAGTCTTCAATGTTTCCAGAGCTGCCTAAGGAAGCTCAAAAATCTTGCTCTGCCAGATTCCTGTAGAACCTATTAACTTCCATGGAGGAAGCTCTATCTAATATGCTCTGAGATACCTCAACTCTAATTCTGACCAAAGTGGTTTTCCAAATCTCAGGACCGCTGACGGATCACCAAACCAAGATAACTGCATTATCTCGTCTTAGTTCAATTCCATTGCAATTATCCTGGTGTCTCAGTCGCTATAAACTCATCATGATACTGCACAGTATCTCATCTGGGTCTTTTCCAACTAGTTTTGATATATCGAGAGATAAATTTTCTGACATGCACATTCAAAATGATCCCAGCTGTGATCGCCCGTAGTCTTCAGAAATCTGCACCCTTTCAGCGAGATTTTTGGTATCATACTTGCCGTGCCAAACAGCCGAAGTCATCCCAACTTATCGACAATTCCCTCTAAACCAAGGCATGAGGACCACATAGGTTTCCTTGAAAAGGTCATCCATCGTTGGAGATCAGGTATAGCATTGTGTTGCTATACCTCCATGAAGAAATGGACATACGTTATGGCCATTTAAAACCACTTCAACGAAACTCTGAGGGGTCCGCCCCATCAGGCAAAATGGAATACATGGATGTTCATGAATGTTGATGTATTGCACAAAACTACATGACAGAAGGGTCCTAGATAACTGAATTTTTAGACAGCAGGAGGTTTGCTACCAGGCGTGAAGGTGTAGGTCAAGCCACATTTTCCACAATATTGACGGTCCTTGTGGAAGGCCATCTGAAACAAAAATGAGGAAAAAGTTCTGCCCAAATCGATGTTGATGACATACGAAAATACCAGCACCACACTCAGCGGAAGGACACTCGCGACGAAGGCGCTTGATCTTGCCATCGGAGTCGACTTTGTAATACTTCAAAATAGACATCTTGACCTTCTTACGCTTGTGTTTGATCTTCTTGGGGGTCTGAAAAGCAAAGTGAGTTCACAGGTCATACGAGGAAAGAACAGGCCAGCATACGTTGTAGGTCTTCTTCTTGCGCTTCTTAGCACCACCACGGAGGCGAAGAACAAGATGAAGGGTGGACTCCTTCTGAATGTTGTAGTCGCTTAGAGTACGACCGTCTTCAAGTTGCTTGCCGGCAAAGATCAAGCGCTGTTGGTCAGGGGGAATACTAGTCGAATTTAAGAACAAATGTAGATGAAGGGAAAGGCGCCAGCCTACCCTTCCTTGTCCTGAATTTTGGCCTTGACATTATCAATGGTATCCGAGGATTCAACCTCGAGAGTGATAGTTTTGCCCGTAAGGCTACACAGACGATGAGTTCCAGCGGAAAAAATCGATTCAGGATAACTCACGTCTTCACGAAGATCTGCATTCTTTAGCCGACGCCTTCGTCTGTCCAACGAAATAAACGGTGGAGTCTTTGACAAAAGCAAGAACGGGAACGAAGAATAATGAGTGTAGGCGTTTATAATCTTTGTGCTTTGTCATCTGTGTATGGCCCGTGCACGTCAATTTAAGGTTTGATGTATATGATTGCTGGCTGACTTAATACGCGTTGTCCATTTCGTCACGCGTCAACGCGCTCATTTCCCAAAACAAATGGATTCTGATACAGATGCTCATATGTCGGATGCAGAAGTACTATCAAGGCTCTCCAAGGGAAAAGGAAAGTTTGTTGACTTGCCTACGTCGGATTCCGACTCCCTTCCCTGGTATGGATGCGCCATTTCTCAAGAGGACTTTACTAATAAGCACAGGGTGGAGAAATATAGACCGGTTACACTGGATGATGTTGTTTCCCACAAAGACATTACGAGTACAAGTAAGAATAGCAATGGCTTTCGTTTTGTTCTATCATTGAGTTGATCTAATGAACCTAGTTGAAAAATTTATTGAAAAGAATCGTCTGCCCCATTTACTATTCTATGGTCCCCCTGGAACAGGTAAAACGTCGACAATTCTTGCTGTTGCAAGACAAATATATGGTGTTGATTACAAGAAACAAATTCTTGAGGCAAACGAGATATTCGTCCCGAGCCAGGATCATGCTAACAGAGTTCCAGCTGAACGCGTCTGACGATCGTGGAATTGATGTCGTCCGAGAGCAAATCAAACAATTTGCCGAAACAAGGACACTCTTCTCCAAAACCTTCAAACTCATTATCTTGGATGAGGCAGATATGATGACACAGGCTGCCCAGGCTGCCCTTCGCCGAGTGATTGAGCAGTACACGAAAAACGTTCGTTTCTGTATTATATGCAACTATGTCAACAAGATTGCCCCTGCAATTCAAAGTCGTTGTACCAGATTTCGGTTCTCACCCTTGCCAATACCGGAGGTTGAAAAGTGTGTCAACACTGTCGTCGACGCCGAAAGGTGAGTTTCAGCATGGCTTACTCCATACGTAGGCCTCAGACTTTATCAGTGTTTCTCTAACTGCAGATGGTAAATCTGCCTTACTCAAGCTCTCGAGAGGCGACATGCGACGAGCCCTGAATGTCCTTCAGGCTTGTCATGCAGCTTACGACATTATCGGGGAAACTGAAATCTACAGCTGTACCGGCAACCCACATCCCTCTGATATCGAGACAATAGTTAACTCAATGCTATCTGATGAGTTTACAGCATCATATCAGAGTAAAAATCTCCTTTGGCCTTGGTTGTCATTGGATTCTGACAATATTCGTTCGTCTAGTGATCTCGAAGATGAAGGTAGAGCGCGGTGTGGCACTACAAGACCTACTCACTGGAGCTTATGATTATGTTGATACACTTGAGCTTCAGCCGCACGCAAGAATATACCTCTTAGACCATCTTGCTTCGACCGAGTACGACTTGGTTCATCTCGACTCGTAACTTCTAGCTGACAGCAATTGATGTAATCCCACACTGTCTTCAGGCACCGTTTGTCGACTGGTGGTAATGAGAAGATACAGCTTACTGCCCTTCTTGCGGCTTTCAAGACCGCAGTGGATTTGTCGGTTAAGAATTCATCTTCTTGAAAGAACAACTGATACGCCCGGTATGCGGACCTAGACGTTATTTCCCCTTTCTTTCCGCTTTTACTGATGCAATTTTCAGTTTCGCGGGGCTTGTTTTATGATAGGTAACCTCTTGATTGATTGGCCGTATTATATTCGGACGTGATCGAGTCTTCCCTCTTGGTAATATCGAACTAATATCGAACTTCGAACCGAGCGATCGTTTCTGCCCGTATTGGTACACTAATGATCGAGTCTCGATATGACCTGTGGTGATACCACCCTTGGTCCGTGCTTCTGCTGAAATTAAGTCATTCAGTCTCTCTTGTGTCTTCTGTGAAAAGAAAAGTGAAACATCTTCTGATCTAAGAGGACACCACGTGCATCAAGATCCAGCTGTCGACCACTGTGCTTCCACTCACTCATGTTTCAACCAGAAGTTTCGAGAGAATCTGCCTGTGCATCGCTATCTCAGGGCAGAGTACTGACGTGCTGCGCGGACTTCCAACAGTCAGAATT
>Ga0153947_1000050_pt1 | contig 46143 bp, 61 predicted proteins | sample TSNJ031MetaG_FD_104697 | JGI IMG/M metagenome (GOLD analysis project Ga0153947, IMG submission 104697) | Attine ant fungus gardens microbial communities from New Jersey, USA - TSNJ031 MetaG | ecosystem: Host-associated > Fungi > Mycelium > Unclassified | place: USA: New Jersey, Wharton State... | reverse complement strand
CCCATTCTACTCGACTGGCGCATTATCCAGCATATATACGACCTTCATTCTACGTTACTCAGCGTTGGTATAGCAGAGCTCGCAGTACCGCCTCCTTCTGACGTCGATGTCGGGAATGATGACAAGCTCGCGCTCAAAATCACTGCAACATTCAGGAGAACATTACCTGGCCTGAGGATTGCTGGGAAATGGCTCAGGGCGAACAATGCGACTTTGATGAAGGATCCAGAGTATATCGCAATATCCGAAGAGAAGGGGAGAGGTGTCAAGGTGTCGAAGGAGCATCCTGACAAGATCAGCAAATGTTCAGTTAAGACGATCGAATTCTGGTCCCGTTACGTTGACTTTATATGCGCTCTGATGGAGGCTTTCCCGAAGAGCAATTTGCCTGCTTTAACCTCTCCGCTTGATGAGGACATCGATATGCGAGGCTTTCTGCCATTTAAGAAACTCATCAGCACACAAAATGCGACTGGTGGCCAGACAGTTTCAGAGAAACCCCATCCCAATGCCGAACATCTGATGAGAATCCACGATTTACTGGACGATGCAAGAACATTAGCAGAGCTACCTGTGAGTTTGGACCATGTTCTTTGATGATGTATTGATGTCATGATTATCCAAGAATTCTCTTGTCAAGCTAGAAAACGATCGTCTTGTTCTGAACTATGGGCTGATAGAAGAGAGACGGACCAGTAGTCACCCAGACTGTGGGCCAGAATCAGATCAGGATGACAGCGCAACTACAGCGACTTCTGTGACAGATGAGGATGTTATCGAAGAAGCGATTCGGGCGCGGGACAACAGAGTGTTGGAGGATGATTATGATGATGATGATGAGGAAATCGTCTACCTCCAGTAAGCTTCTGTCTATATTTGTTTTGATGTGTGATTATGACAATAATTCAGGTCTACACCTTCCCCTGTACTCAAACCGATGCAGTCTCCCCCGTCTCATGGGTCTATTGTACCCATTACTACATCCACTGTTCCAGCCCAAATTCAAACTATAAACAGTTCAACTACTCTGTCTCCCAAATCTCCCGCTCAATCATTCAGGTCTGTTATTCAACCTCAAACAGTACATGCATCTGTTGCTCCACATGCTACAACTGCCGAAGATCTGCTGAAAGATGTCATGCTTGGACTCAAGGCAAGCGATTCTACGTCCCAACCACGCTTCTTGCAGTCCATCTGGTCCGCATCCTCAGACGAACAACCACTAAAATTTGCCGCTGGAAGCCCTCCAAAGAATGTATATCAGCCAGCTCAACAATACCAAACAGGTATTCCACAACCGTGGTCTTCATCTTTCACTAGCAGTACTGCTCATCCCGCTCAGCATGGCCGATTCGGTAGTATGCAAAGTCCTCACACTTTAGTTTCATCTCAACACGCACCAATGGCTCCCGGATTTCATAATCAATATCAGCACCAGCGCTTATCGTCGCTCACTTCATCTCCACACCAACGCTATTCTGTGTTGGATCAGGCTGAATTGCAAGAGCCACTCATGTTCAGTCGCCTTTCGCAGCAACAGCCATCAGTCTTACACTCAACAGATATGGGTCCTCTCGCTCCGCTGTCTATGTCATCCTCCAATATGGTAAACCCATCGTTGAATAATGTCACCGGGGCGGTCTCAGCGAGTCAAGTACCAGGACCTTATGGCAGTCCTTTGATTAATGGATCCACTCCTCACCATGCCTCCGGAGGCTTGCCGTTGAGCCCTCAAGGACATGCTAGACAGGTGACATTTGGACAAAGTAATCATTCATCTCAATCTCAAACCAGTCGACCGCCCGTCTTTGCGCAGTCGTTCGCGTCAATGCATCAAGCATGGTGATGTCTCCGAAAATTGATCGCTTGAAGCATTCATGAGATATTTCTCCTCACATGTCGGCGGTGTGTTCACTCAGCGGCCGCGTCATACATCTCCAAAGGGGATATCCTATTGTCCAACCAAGGATATCTTGAATCTTTCGGAAAGGATGCTTTATCTGGCCATCCACGCTCTGGATTGCGATGTAGGGCTTTGTCTAATGATTTGGAATCCCATCTTTCTGCACGAGCAGTTGATTTGGGTTTATAAAACATGCAGACACAACTACGCCTTCATCGCGACGTAGGTTTGCATAACACAACCTAACAGATAAGAGGATGAAAAGATCTCCTTTCTGTGCTTATTCTTGTCCTATCTGCCTTTTATTGTATCCATCCTGTGTCCTGGTCGATTTTAACAGACGCTTTCTTCTTTCTTTTTGTTTGAACCCCTGCCCGCTCTCATATCCCGCGGATATCTTGGTCTTGATCGTATATCTTATCCTTCGTGTATACTATAAGCAGTGGCAGTTTATGAAGCCTGTCAATGCTATGAATTACACCTCACTATTTGAAGCAAGATGGATCGACTCTTGGGCTGATGGGATCATATCTGAGTTTTCAGAATGAAGCTCCCAAGGCTTCTTGCGTGTTGGTGCTGTTGATGAGCTTGGCGATGCTTCCTGTTGAATGTTGATGCAGTGTTGTGAGACTTTTATTCTCTGGGTCAAGGTATACGAACATTGAGACCACCTGGGATGACTTTATTGTTAGGGATTTGGTCAAGCTGACCGGTCTCAATCAGGTCTTTGAGCTCTGCGAACGTCAGGATTCGAGGTTCCTCTTCGTTATTGAGTTGATCTGACAATGATGACGTGGGCAACGGCGCGGCGGTCACTGGTGATTTGGACATAGGTCCTTCCTGCGAACATGTTTCGTATTCCCTGGCTTCGTCTAGTGTGATCGAATTTCCTGATGTCCTATATATCGTTGTGTATGTGAATAGTCCGAAAAAAAAAAGGTTCATGTCTAGAACAAGTAAAAGAGCGACCCTCCGTACTTGTTGAAGTAGAATACTCGTGTTCGTCTGAGTATCTCTGTCACCGAAATTCCATTCGAGTGGATTGAATCATTTGTGAGAATATGAGCGAGGCCTTGCTTTTTGGGTCGCAGAATAAATGGAGTCAGGTTACAGTTGTTTTTTTTTTTGTTTTTTAGCGTGAAAGGTCTCGGGGAGTGATGTGGTTTTGGATGCGTACTTGATAGATTTCATCCGTATCGAATGGGTAGGATGCGTATTGTTCGAGGGGAGAAGGTGTTGGCTGCTTTGATTCCATTTTTTTTTTTATTGAAGCACGATATCAAGTGGGGAAAAAATCAGTGAAGAATTTCTCTGTATAATCGTTTGCGGTGGGATCAGAAGATGATCAGAAGATACAAAGTCTATCATGTGACTGCGTTTTCATTAGAGATTGCTACAAATAGAATGTGTGATTTTACAGGTAGCGATTTCATTTGTGTACGGAAATACTATGGTCATGATTTTATGTCGTGTTGAGAATGGTTGCAGTTAAAGCAGTGAGTGTAGATGGTCACACAGGTAATATGTCATCGATGTAGTAGTGGAGGCTTGTGACTGACACCTTTCGTTTTTTTCGTTTTTTTCAAAGAATAGCTATCAGCATTGAGTTGATAAGATGGATTTCTAGCAAGAGATAAAGAAGAGTCTGCTTGCTTTCGCTTTTCTGCCTCAGCCCATGTCTCTTCAAGGCGCATGCCGGCATGCCAAATACGCTCAAGTGACCTACGCATTGCTTTTATAAGCTCAGAATAAGGAGCCGAGAATATTTTGGCTTCAGGGCAGCATATGTAAGCCCAGTCTACGGGTGTATCAGATCAGTACTCTTGGAAGGGCATGAGGGAGATACCTGGAAGTAGCCACTTGTCCCCTCGCTGTCGAACCTCGTCGTCGTCAAAGACCAGTTCTGTGACATTCGAGCCGGGATCTTTGGCCTTGGCACCACGAGCCACGATAAGATTCATAGTTTCTTTCGTCTTCGTGCGGAGTTTTCGCCGTATTACACAGTGCTTGTGTGTACGAGCTTTACTGGTCATAAAAAAGAGTGTCGTGGGCATTGAACCTCGAGGATGAGCGGTCAAGATGGGTGGTGTGACAAATTCTAGGAGGTGTGGGGATACAGTTGAGGACGAATAACTTGCCAAGGATGTCCCCAACGGGGTTTTTTTCCGCCATGCAGAGGCACGCGCAACACGATCTTCCCAGAGGTCAATTTTAGCTTTGGAAGGGGGCACGACAATTTCTGGCTTGATGAGAGTTGCAGTTGGTACCGCACGCAAACAAAAGTAAGGATCTCGAGTCATAGGAAAATTCCTTAGATGCATCCTCGCAGCTGGATGAGAAGGGTCCAGTAAGACTGGTTTGATGTCACGTTGTGCCCATTCGACAAGAGATCCCAAACGATTATGGAACTGGTAAAGACAATCAAGTTGGGTTTACAAACAAATCGCAGACATACATGTACATGGGTGTAAAGGCATGGCTTTGTGAGACGACTGAGGTTTGACATGTAGGACAAGATAATAATATTCAGATGACGTTACCCGTCACACGTTCGCGTTCTCTCCCCATAGCCCGTTATGAGCAGACTCGCTGCAGACCGTAATCAGCGCTTGCTCTTAGAATTCGTATCAAAACCCGGAAACGGTACGCTCCTAAGACATCCATGAAACTCATTAAACCATTTTCTCAGATATTTGCGCGGATTGTAAGGCGAGGAATCCACGCTGGGCATCATTCAATTTGGGAATTTTCATCTGGTGCGCTTCTCACTCGATAGTGCCTCCATATTACCGACTCACAAACCGTCTAGTGTTTCATGTGCAAGTATTCACCGCAAAATTGGGACGCACGTCTCCAAAGTGTTCGTACCTTTGCCCGTAAAAATGGGCACAGGCTAACCTAACAATAGAAAAAGCATCACCTTGGACTCGTGGACGAAGGAACAAGTGGATGTAAATCGTCATAATTTTCTATTACCTGCTTCTTAAAATACCTGCAGAACATGAAAGAGATGGGAAACATCAAATCCAACGCTATCTACAATCCAAACGAGGTTCGGAATCCGCCTCCTCCTAGGTTAGATGATCCGGCTCGGGATAATGACCTAGAACAATATATCAGATGTACGCGTGATTAATCTCCTAAGATAAACCCATTCTCATCTTTCCCCAGCAAAGTACGAACACAGGCGGTTTATAGACAAGAAAGCCTTTGTTGCTTCGAGATTGGGACCCTCTAGATCTGCTTCGTCCGTCGCTCCACGTACCAACTCATCATATACTAATGTCTCAGAAAAGCCTGGATCGGCACTTCCTGAACCAAATACAGCAACCGACATCGCAGCTACTATGTTTCCGACGACAAATTCTCAGTTTCAGTCTCGAACAACAGTATCCCCGAAACCTTCCCCTTCATCTGCCCCGCATCCTGTCGCCCCGATGTCCTCTGCGCCCACCAGATTAGAGGGTGTTTGGGCGGATCTGATATCCCTTCAGGGACCTTCCACAAATGCCTCACTTCCTTTACAGTACCAGGCTCCTGCTGCTAACTTGGGTGGGACCACAATCCCGGCTGGGATGTATGCAAACCCTTACAATAACGTGACAGGACTATCGACAGCTGGTTCTTTCCATCAACAGCCGTTTGCCGCAAACATGTTGATGCAGCAGCCATTAGGACTTCACAGTCCTCTCACTCCATCAACATCGGGTCCCTCATTCCAGTCACCTTTGATACCTTCCAATCTCGGTCCTCATGGTAGCTCGCCCCTATTCCAGATGCAAGTACCTCCACAAACATCCCCTGCAGTACCGTTTTACCAGCCACAACCATCCTTTCTAAGTATACCCCAACAGCCACAATTTTTGTCATCGAGCCCAAACCATAGTCCAAATCCGCTGTTCTCATCGCCCAGTCCACAACTCTTATCGACAGCGCAGCAGCCGAATTCCGCCTTGAACGTTAATACTAGAAACAACATTGGACTGGGGAGTAGTACACCAGAGTACTTGGTACCGGGTTCTCAGTCCATCGTGAATGGAGCACATGGGCAGGGCCACCAGGCGTCCATAATGCCAAACAGTGTGTTTGGTAATAATGGGGCTGTCACATTGCCTTCGATGAATAGCAATCCATTTGGTCAGTTCGTCCAGGCTGGATTTGCAGCTCAGAATGCTGGACACTGGGGACTTTCGTAGTGATCAATACTTTCCTGTCCTGTCGTTGTAATTTTTCTTTGGGGGTTTTCAAAAATAGCCCGTCGTGAGTATTGAATGACGTAATTAATATACATCAAATTTGGATAAAAGAACTATGGATAGCAGCAACTCGTTTCGATCGAGTGACCTCGGGGTTATGGGCCCCGCGCGCTACCACTGCGCCATGCTGCTTCTGCACCACATATGGGATTGTTCGATCATGTGTACATTCCAGCCGATAGGCTTCATTTACGATCCTCACAAATGGAAGTGTTTCGTGGCCTCCATGACGTCTGCAAGGCTCCTGTGGTCAATGAATAAGAAGCTTTAGTGCATCCTGCAAACAGCACCAATTGGACTCTATCAGCTTCTCTTTCCTGTAAATTACTGCTTGCTTCAAGTATCGACCTCATTTCGGTCATCATGTCAACTTCGACTCAAATGACTTGCTCCGCATCCTCTTCAGGATCATCTATGTCACAGGCCTCGTTGCTCAGCGGAACAGGGAAACACAAGAGAGACTGCAAACTGATCTCGTCTCGTCCCACCACTCTACTAGGACGATTTGGCAGCCTCAGTGTGGCACACGTGTGTACGACGTTGAATCCACGGGATTATCTCCTTCCTGGAGTGACCTCAGGGACATATGTTCTCCACGCCGTAGCCAGCGTAAGGATCTACTACAGTATGCAGCTCACAACATCAAATTCTAATCACTTTGGAGCATTGAGGGTTGGGGCCAAGCGTAAAAATAATGGAAATCAATGGGTTTATTCACATCTGAAGGGTACTTTGGTATTCGGCTATGATCATTATCGTGCAGGGGTGGAGACCACGATTGCCGAAACGACACTTGCTCCAAATAATAATAGTAATAATGATGGAGAGAAAGCTGAAGCAAATGGAGGAGGAAGAGAGTGGTGGTTCCAGCTCGTCGACGATGAAACCGATAAAGTCGTTTGGAAGTTCAAGCTCCCGTTGAGTTCCGGTTACAAATTCAATTATGAGTTTGATCGACCGTTCTTTCATGTTTTCCAAGGCAGCGTAAGTGTCGATTATTTTTCTTGACTTACCCTTTCCTATCCATACGCATATACATATCTCAAGCTGACATGGTTTTCCAGAGCAGGAAGTATGGATTCTTGTTTGCTGATGATAGAGAGTCGGAAGTCTTCTCGAGTGAGGTAATTACCCGCGTCAAAGCCGCAACCACAGCTTCGTGTATGTCCTCAAAAGTTCCAATTGATAAAGGTATGAGGTTTACTTTTTGATGCAATCATAGCCACGCTATCAAAGGGCCGGTTACGTAGCCTCAGCAGCAAACTAAATCTCAAAGAACCTTCATCCTCCCCGGCCAAAGTCGCTGGCATTTCAGCCCTTATGGTCTCTTCCCCCGCCATGGATTCCTTCAAACACATCGCCCATATTGGTTTTGATCAGACCGAGGGAGCCATTGAAGCCTCAAAGAATCTGGACCAAACCTACCGAGACGTTCTGGCGGACTTGCGGATACAAACTGCGAGTGACGTAACAGAGAAGGTGATCTTTGAACACAATTTCCTCCCAAGCTGCTGGAAGGGCTCGAAGGAACCCAACCAACCAACCGGTACTCGCTAGCTGGTAACCTTCCTTAAACCACCAATTAATTGCTGAGACACCATGTATACATTTTTGACACAAATCGATACTAATAAATAATCGATACGAGAGCCGGTCGAGTTCCGGAAACTTATCAAGTCCTGTAACAACCCAGACATACAAATCAACGGATGACCGTACATGGGATCCAATCAAAACCGAGTTAAATCCCGACCAAATATCCCTACAAACTGATGTGACGTCAAGTTCAATTTCTAGGCACAACACCACTTACAGTTCAGGAACCAGTAGGTCGGCACCAGAATCCTGCAAAAATTAAAAACTTTGGTGACATTTGACTGGGTGATGGGCTTACTTATTCCGCCAGCTCAGTGTCATAGTAAAATACGCAGAGCGCCACAAAAGCCAAGCTAGCCGCCCAGTCTCCTTTGACATGAATTGATCTTTCCCACCATTTGGTGAAGCTGACGACCGATCATAGATGGCTTTCCTGTCCTTGAGTTAGTTTATCAGAAAAAAGAAGACAATGAATGAGGAGGCAGACCAGTTTCCAATATATGCAAGGCTGCCCTGGTTATGGAAAACAAAAGGTTTTGAACACTCTACATCTATAGCCATTTTATTCAACTTGGAAACCAAGTATTTCGCTTTCTGACTTGCAACTGTTCAAGATGGATGTTCCATGAAGGAAGAAAAGCAAAGTAGACATCAAGGTGCACACCTTGTGCAGTTGCTGGAAGTGGTGCATCTTCCATATTAGAAGCATCACCAATGGCCCAGACATCTCTGTTTGGTTCGTTTGTGTCCTTCATTATGACATTGAGCTGATCATTGGTGTACAAACTGTATGATCAAAGTCAGCTAATTGAGCCAAGGGTAAAAAATTCAAGATAAAACAAGCCTCATATGATTCTTTTTCACATTTGTGATTGTTGAGATCAAAGGATTAGATGCTAGACCTGTACTCCAAACAAGAAGACCAAATGGCACTGATTTATTAATGAGCGAACAACTTCCCTCACGAACCTAAAACTTCCAAACCTTCACCAAGCTCTTTGACAAACAATTTTCCCTACGAGATAACCAATGACGACATGCAACAACTGACGAGCAGGATCAACATACCGCCTCGACTCGTTCTACGTGATGGTTTGTGAGAATATTCACACCTTCACGAGCGAATGTTTTTTCAGTATATCTAAATTCCACAAGTGAGTGAAATAGAGATAATAAAAACAACAGCCTCACTTTACCAGCGATCGATCAAAATTAGTAAGGATGCTATCGGCTACATCGTAAAGGGTGATCTTGGCAAACTTGGCGAGATTGGGATAATGGGCCCGAACATCAGTCTGAAGGAGGTCGTGTAATTCTGCTGCAAATTCTACGCCAGTAGGTCCACCACCTGTGCAACGATCGGGTCAACGTTTACACCATGCTCAACCTTAGTTCATACCAACAATACAAAAATTGAGTAAATTCCTGCGTTGAATGTCTGACAGAGTGGGTTGGTTCGCTTGCTCAAAGCCTAGATGAACGACCCGAATAAGAATACAGACCATTGTAAAGTGAAAAAACGCACATTCCAGGATCCGACTCCGAATCCGACGGGCATCTTTGACGTCTTTGAGGAAGTGTGCGTGTTCTTTTACGCCAGGGATATTGAATGCTTTAGGTCTCTATTAACATGATAAAAGAAAGGAAATCTCTAATATCCCTCACTCTGTGAGTATGCACCGACAGCTATGATCAATTTGTCATATCGCATTGTGAAAGGTGTGTTGTATAAAGCTTCCTCTTTTGAATCTTCTGCTGTAGTCGGATCTGCTACCTCGCCTGTGATGGGACGAGTAGCCGGCATCTAATAGACATTTATGCTTAACTTTTGGCTAATCCCACACACGAAAGCGTACGAACGCAAATCAATGTCTTGCGTTCAAAATCTGGTCTTGGCTTAGCAGAAGGTCTCTCGAACAAGGTTAGACGAGGACATACCTATTTCGTCGCACCACGCTTGATGATATGTCTATATTTCCATTGATTGATATCAAACAGTGGAGAAAAAATTTGCATACCGCGGCAGGTACATATCTACGAATCTAGGGAGAAACCGAGTCGGGGAGATCTATTCAATGTGCAAAAAAATATGACGGCTTACCGGTTCCACGGCAGTTCTAAACTCCAGAGTCCCAACAGATGTACTAGCCAGCAGTGGTGTGAAATTGAAATAAGTATTGGGCGAAATGACAACAACATCTGGTCAGAAAATTCATGGGGTCATCGTAAGTTTTTGGAATCACAGAAAACACGCACATATACGCACCATATCGCTCTTTGTCAATCCCCCGAAGTAACCCATAACCACCCCATCCAGAACCAAGTATCACTACACGCTGTTTTTGGCTGGCGGCCGTTGAGCTCAAACGGCGTCCGACACCACGCCCGAGGCTTGAGATGTGTGAGAACTGGCTATTCGGACTTGTCCTCATTCGTCTGAGGATCGAGCGTATCAACCTCCACATTGTGAGGAACGTTTCCGAGTACTCGCCTAATTTCGGGACGACTTATTGCAAGTCTATTTATGTACAGCATATGATGTCATCGTACCTCGGTCAGGTGACTGGAATTTATTTAGGTGTGAAACCCATGGTATTGCCCGCGAGTTAGCTTGAGTTTGTATCTTGACTCGAGTCGTCCAGTTTTGAGTCTATTCAATTGCCTTGAGGTAGACATATTAAATATCGGACTAGTACTAGATCAGACTGCATCTTGTCGCAATAAAATCACAAGTTTTACACGAGCTATGCAGAAGATACATGTAAGAGGTGTTAGGTAATGAATGGAGGGAAATTTCACTCAGGAAATCATTGCAACATGCATGAATGGTTTCCGTGACTTTTCCGATCAAACTCTCTAATAGAAAATACGCCATCAGCAAATTCCTCGATACCCATCTCCAACTTGGCCCCCTGATTGACCCCACAAAAAATATTGAAAATGCATCTTTTGACCCAATAAAAGTGTACTAATCACTATCATCCACCTGAATACAGTAGTCAGTGTCCATATCAGAACGAAAAGCATGGGCGATTCACCACTATTCTACCTCTTGCTTTGGTAGCAGCTGCCCTCGTACTTCTACTCCCACTTGCAGCCCCCACAGGCTGGAAATTCAATTGACCTTGCATTCTGCTATTGCTTGAAGCAGTCGTCTTTCTCTTCGCCGGGGCTTTCTTCGCTGGTTGACTGTGATTTACACCAAAAAAAGTAATCAGCATCCACATAGGACGAACATACAAAAAGAACTCCAAGATGCTCACGAACCTAAGTACAGCAGCTCTGTTTGTCCGCTTGGTATTCTTAACCTGAACAACTTCTTCCTCCTCTTCCTCGCTCACATCAATGACTTCAGCACTCTCATCACTCTCCTCGACAACAGTCTTCTTCCCCATTGCTCTTCCTGTGGCTTTCTTCGCCGTGGGGGCTTTTGCTGCAGCTGCTTTTTTCCCTCTCCCAGCGCCTGTTGTGGTCTTCTCACCTCTGTTGCTAGTTGTATTTGTACCTCTTTTCTTGTTTGTTGCTAATGGAGGAACATCTGAGGCGTCGAAGTCGGAATTATCAGCTCGGGTACGGACATCGACTTCCATACGCATGGAATCGTCAGACTGTTCTGATTCTAGTTCCGGTTCTGCTGTTTTTGCCTAGATGGCCAGGACGAAGGCATAAGAGTGCATGGTGGCGGAACGGAGACAGGCTTCCCTCACCTTACTCTTCGATCTGTTAGCTTTGGCCTGAGTTTCAGTGTATTGTCGCTCATGCTGTTCTTTTGCCTTTGCCAACTATACTTAACAAAAATTGCATGAGAAAGACTCAGGTGTGCACAATAGTCAGAACTACGTACCAGTTCTTCAAGCTCATCTTCGCCCATGTCATCCTGCTTCATCACACTTTTCATCAACGAGTTCAAGAATTTGTCCACGTGTCTAGAGATTGACCTTCATCAGTCGACCCGAAAACCAAAAACTAGGCAACTCACTGCTCGATAGCATGCGTATCGTCCTTGTCCACAAACATCCTAATTGCATCACTCATCCCACTCTCCCCAAGCAACTGCAACTCCTGCGCGGACAGATATTCCCTCACCAATGTCTGCACGCGCACTTTGGCTAGTTTCTCTTGAACAGTCAACTCTGGATCATCTATGCTCAACTCTGGTTGGTCTATGGCTACTTTTCCTGACCGTGTTCCTGGAGCAGATTTTTTACGATGGAATGTTAAGACATCACGAGGATTAGCGATACGACCTTGAAATTCTTGGCCGAAGCGGATGGGATTGAATGTTTCGGTTACACCTGTCGCATCTACCTATTTTTTGGTATGTCAGAGACAAGGAAACAGAATAGAGGTGCATACCTTGAGACGAATGAGAGGGAGCATACGCGGTAGTTCTGGATCGCCGGCCGCCTTTGCTTGAGCATTCCGTTCTTCCCATTGTTCCTGAGCTTTCTCAATTAGCGCGTTTACACGCGATTTGAGGAATTTGGCAATTTCAATATTGTCGGAGATACTGAAATCTTCTTCTTCAGAGGCAGAAACAAGGTGGATGTCTTCAATGACGAAGGGTCGTACCGTGCGTAGGGATATGGGTGTGAGTTGAAATTCCTTCCCTTGAATTTCTAGCAGGGCGACGTGTCTGTGTCATGTGATTAAAGAAGAATCTCCAAGAGAAGGATGAGGCTCACTTTTCCAAAGCTTCACTGTCAGCGAGAGATGTGGCAACAGAAGAGCCGGGTTGAGTTATGTAGTAGTTCTTTCCAGCGACGGGTTCGGGTACGATACGACAATCGTGTTCGTGTCCCCACACAACAAGATTCACACTATCATCAAACATGCCCTCAGGTACAAACTCTTGTGGCCCATGCTTGACACTGTCACCTGTGTAAGAGAAAGCCAGGACATGGACCAAGTGACTTACCGATTCTGGTGTAGCAGCAGCAAATTGAACCATTCATCTTTATTTTTCGGCATGTACATCCTAACGCGATTACTCCTCAACTCAAAATGCATCCTCTGGTCCTTCACATTACCGACACCATACATGCCCAAGTAAGTGTTCCCTTTGCGCAGGAGAATCGGACGCACAGCAATTCCAGTGACATTAGCATTCGTGTCAGACACTGGAAGGTCGATTTTGCCGAAATAGTTGACAAGCCCGGAGACAGAGAGGACATCCAATGCGCAGAGAGCACCGTCTGCACCCGTACCCTGCGGGTCGTCGTGATTGCCGTGTATCGAGAAGACAGGTATCCCCACATTGAAGTTTGGGTCCTCGTAGTTTACAGCTGGAAATCTTCGGATACAAGACTGTCAGCTTAGTCGGAAGCTGTTGTAACGAGAACGCGAACGCACGAGAAGCTATCTGCTTTCCCTTCATTGGGATCGCTGAGCAACTCAATTTGGATAGGTCTGTCCCCCATAGTGTATTCTCTCAAGAGAGCCATGACTCTGTAGAGACATTCTCTTGAGGGTTTGTTTTCGTGGAAAAGGTCGCCTGCCAAGAGGATAAAGTCAACCTGTGAATGTTCAGGGTTGATGTCGAGGCGTGAGGAGCAAGTACGCAGATGTGACGGACATCGTTTTTCACAGCCAACTGAAGAATTTCCTCGAAGGTGATGATAGAATCCTGACCACGTATTGGGTCACGCTCGTTGTAGCCAACGTGGTTGTCGGTAGCGAGGAGGATCCGTATTGTGTCATCCGGGGCTGCGATGCGTGTGTCAGTCGCATTATATTACAGCCAATTCAGCGACTTACAGGTCTGCTGGATGGCAGGAGTCGGCTGGGGAGCAGCGTCGTCGGACATGCCAGACGCGTTAATAAAAGCCAACGTCTATTTTCATTTACTTATATTAATGCTTCCCACGCTTTCTCTACCACTTTGAGTTCCCAGCATGGCTCAGCAAAACCCAGCCTCAAAGGCTATGGTGGTATGTCGCAGTAAATCGTGATTCTGTATTTACATGTTCAAGGTCACTTCAGACCAGCGTTGTGCTTTTTTATCTTGTGTCAGCTCTCGCGGTCTGTAGTCTCATCGGGCTTTGAGAAATACTAGACGCTGACACGACATGTAGATGGTAATCGTGTCAGTGTTCCAGCGAGTCGGTAAATTCATACTAATACTGCACGCAGCAATAAATGGGTGTTAAATGCAACGGATATACCCCTGTTCTTCCTCTGGACACAGCTCATGATAGCCGTGGTTCTGTTTCTTGTCTCAGACTTCCTGCGTTTACTACCAGACCGCATCTCATTTGACCTGGCTGTATGTAAAGGTCTTGTGGCAATGGTTGGCCTCAACGTCGTTGGTCTCAGGTCCGTCCTCTTCCTCGTTCCTCAAGTTTCCCCGACTCAGGTAATACACAGTTTCAGTAACTTTACCCTCAAATATGTCGATGCCTCTTTCTACCAGGTTGCCCGCGGACTTTTGCTTCCTTTCACAGTCACAACCTCATATGTCTTCCTCCACACCAGGCCATCATTGTTCATAATTCTCGCCTGTTCCGTAGTCACAGTTGGCTTTTTCATTGGTGTTTTTCTTGACGGCACCGTTGTCTCTATGACCGGCATCTCATTTGGTGTCGCCAGTTCAGTCATCACTGCCCTCCACTCTGTTGTGATTAAGCAAAGCCTAAACGTCGTCAATGGCAGTGCCCTCCTACTATCTTGGTACACCAACCTTCTCAGTGCTGTTGCTCTCGCACCTATCATTCTTTTTGCTGGTGAGGTGCCAGCGATCTTGAAGCTATTCTTTGGATTGGATGAACTTGTCCAGCCTGATGATGGGTTGAGCCCATTGACAACTTTTATCTGGGGCTCTATGATCACTGTATGTTCATATTGACTTCGACATGCAGAAGCTCATTCTTTGTCAGGGTTTATTCGGCTTCCTCATGAGCATTGCAAGTCTCCTCTCAATTAAAGTAACCTCTCCTATTACGCACATGATTTCCTCAGCTGTTCGTGGAGTTGCAGCTTCTCTCCTAGGTATGTGGTTATTCCACGATATCATCACTACGTATGTTCCAGTCTCCCCTTTACCACTGTCCACGTTTAATGGTTCTTCCAGTGGTCGTGCATCGTCGATCGCGATAATCCTCCTCGGTTCAATCTGGTATACTTGGATCAAACACCAAGAATCTTCTCGGTCTGCGAACGGTCCTTCACAGGGTGCATACGAACGCGTCAAATTGGATAAGTTGGAATCCGGTGACTCGAATGCCATAGCACATAAAGAAGAAAAGCCGGAGTAAGAATGTATGCTTGGTTCAACCCCTTCAGCATCATAGATTTGTTTCTCTTCGGCTGCGTCTGACTGGTCTTTACTTTAATGGTTCCTATAATTCAATGCATTGACGGTCGACAGTTTCTGCGATTATTTGCAGTCAACGCCCACTCGATATCAAGATGTCTCACACATCACAACGATCCAACCTTGAACTGTGTACCAGAAAAGTCCGAAACTCAACTACAGAAGGCCAAGTGATAACTTTCTTAATATAGTTCCATAGCTAGAGCTGCACCTTTGGCAGACAATTAGTGATTGACAACAAGCTGACAAAGAAAGCACTATACTTGACAATCTTGTAATAGGTCCATTTCTCTCACAAACTCGGCCATAGGTGTACTTCATCACAGATATTTCTCATTGGCCAGTCATCTTCAAGGCTACAGCGAGCAATGTCATCCTCATATGACATACCCAGTATTCTCCAGAATGAGCCTCAGATGATTGGCTACACAGACAAGCCTGTCATACAAAAACAAACCACCACCCAACTGTCTATCTCAACTGGGTTAAGATTAAAGCTCATCATTCGTGAGCCCCAGCTGGACTATGATCAATACCCCGAACACCGTCATCCAGTTCATAGGTTCTACATAAAAAGACACACCTCACAAAACACATTGAACAGATTAAAAGTTACACGAGATTCAGGACAAGTCTGCCGCATCAGCTCCCAATCAACACCTTATCCAAGGTGCTGTTGGTGAAGCGTGCGGGGCCATGTTGTGCAATACGACAGGACTTGACCAAACATCGCAACCTCCATCTTCACTCGGACGAAAAATATGAAAAAATCTAGAACAGGCGGATGGGCTTGCCCATGGTGCTTTTGATGTGAAGAGATTTGACGTTCTGCCAATTCTTTTTGAGGAGAGAGACAAGGAAGTTGATGCCTGACGACGTTCATGGAAGTTGAGTATAATGACTTTTGGATTGACAAGACAACGTACCGAGCATAACGTTGGCGAGGACCTGATCGTCAGTCATCTCGACGTGGCCTACAGCAACACCCAAGCACAAGACCTTCTTGAGCTGGAACTTGATGGTAGAGCGGACCTCAGTGATCTTAGTGGTAAGATCCTCAGAGTGCGACACGGGTGTGGGGAACTTGCCGGCCTTGGAGAGACCAGGGCCAAGAAGACGAGGAATCTGCTTGATGAGGGCTTCAGAGGCAAGGAAAGCATCATATTTCTTGGCAAGCTTCTTGACAAGCTTCTTGTTCTTGTTGAGCCTGAGAAGAGGAAGGTCAATATATAGAATATCGTGAAAAATGGCACTTACTTCTTCAAGTCATCGACTGACATGTACTCGAGATCAATTAGCTTAGCACGGTCGATATCTGCAGCATCGGCAAGAATACAGATAGTCATGCGGGGACGAGGGACATTGGGAAGTCTAAGACACTGGATCAATGAAACTCGGATGGAGGCGAAACGTAGAGGATGACTGACTTGACAGTCCCAGAGAAACGTTTGTCACGCTGAGGATCGTAGTTCTTGAGACCAATCTGAAGCTCGACAGTCTCGACGAACTTGCGCTTTTCTTCGCCATTAGAGGCGGCAAGAAGCTCTTTGACGGAACCCCGCACGCTAGACACTGAAAGCTTGCTGGATGAGATATGTCAGCGAAATTGACCAGGACGAAGCTCGATGGTAACAAACCTCATACTTGACGATAAGACTTGCCTTGACTTGACTTGATCTGAATTTCTGAATTTCGTCTGTCCGGTGGCAGAGAAACTGTATAGTTTCATCAACTCGGATCACCCAAGGGTCAGGGTCCCGTTCTTCTTACATCAGCAGATAAAGGTTGGCTATCGCCAGCGATGGCGACGTCGCTCAATTCCGATCCCCCACCGGATGTTCAGGCAGGCATAGTAAACTTGAGTAGTTCAATGACAAAAAGTGGTTTTAATAATTATAATAGAAGCGGAAGACACCGGTCATACGAGACGACTGGGAGGATGATGATGAAGACGAGACTGATGCTATTGGGGATGCTGGAAAGCCAGAGGAGGACCCGAACAACCCTCCGGCAGACACAGATGAGCATATGAACAAGAAGATATGGGAAGCTGCGTGGGTCTAGTCCCCGATATTGGCGTGCTACCTCCATACTTCATGATCAAGTTAGGAACAGCAAAGATATTACCCCAATGCCTACATTATTATCGTCTCGAACAGGCTCAGCCATTTTCCCTCCACCAGCTGTATTTCAGCCTACCATGCACATCCTCAAGCGCCCGGCAAGTTCTTCGCCGTCTCCAGGAAATCAGATGGCATCGTCGTCGTCTGGAGATACTATTCAAGACAGAGAAGCACGATATGCAGCTGCTCGTGAACGAATTTTTGGCTCAGAAAATCCAGAGAAGTCGAAACATCTGCAAAGTAACTGAAGAGCATGGTTCAGAAACCCACAATGTGATGCTTGGAGAAACCTAGTAGTTGTGTTTCGGGAAACAACATGTCTGCCCTGGTGGAAATCATATGTTGGAATACCAAACCGAGGATGTAGTCTTTGTTGTGACTAGTCAAGTTGATTGTTTTAATTTAGGACAAATAACATTAAGTTTATAATCTTACACCTTCCCTCCAAATGATATTTATATTCAATCACATGGATGAGAACGATGATCAATCACTCTCATAGATACAATGTTTGACTATCTGATCAATTACACATCTTTGTAAACGATCAATCATGCCCGCACCGGCTGAATTCCTTGAATATGTTGATTCAAAGGCCGACTCTTTCATCCAACGTTTGAAGACTGCTGTTGAAATCCCAAGGTATAATTCTTTAAAATGGGATAATTACACATGGCTGATATTCGATTAGTGTTAGCGGCGATGCCTCACATCGTTCAGACGTCATTAAGATGGCTAATTTCCTCAAGCAAGAACTTGAAAGTGTGGGAGTAACTACACTGCTTGTTGATATAGGAACTCAGGAAATTGACGGTCAAATATCACCTCTTCCACCTGTCGTACTTGGAAGGATCGGAAATGATAAGAACAAGAAGACTATCCTTGTTTATGGTCATTTCGATGTTCAGCCAGTGAGCAGAGGACGGCTACAAGTTTACCTTGATCTGTGATATCTATCGTAGGCCTTCATAAACGATGGATGGGACACTGAGCCATTCAAGCTGGTTATCGATGAAGCTACTGGGCGGCTGATCGGACGTGGTGCTTCTGATGATAAGGGGCCTGTCCTTGGATGGGTCAATGTATTGCAGTGGCACCACGAGAATAAGAAAGATCTTCCAGTCAATCTCGTGTGCTGCTTTGAAGGTATGGAAGAGAGCGGAAGCGAGGGTCTTGACGAGCTCGTTCAGAAAGAGAGTCTACCGGGAGGTTGGTTCCATGGTGTAGATGCTGTCTGTATTGTATGTGACAACCATTCCACGATCATCCTGTTCTTTGCTAACGTGGTGCAATAGTCCGATAACTATTGGTTGAATACGAGCACGCCAGCCCTCACCTACGGCCTGCGTGGTATCTCATATTACAAGGTCACTGTCTCCGGTCCCGGACGTGACTTACATTCAGGAGCGTTTGGGCGCACGGTTTTTGAGCCAATGACGGATCTCATCTCTATCATGAGCAAGCTCACCGATAACCGGGGAAACATTCTCATCCCTGGTGTTCAGGATCAAGTTCCCCCTCCATCCGATGAAGAGAAGTGGGCTTTATTTCCCATCTCAGGAAAGAATATCATTAATTTGAGGTGTTAATGGCACATAGGAAGATCTATGCCAATTTAAACTATTCGATCCAGGACTTAGAGGAGGCCGCAGGAGGCGAAATCGTACTGTCTACTGACAAGATTCATGTCTTAATGGGGAGGATGCGGGAACCGAGCTTATCAATACATGGAATTGAAGGAGCTTTTAGCGGGGTAGGCGCTAAGACAGTCATTCCTGCAAAGGTGTCGGGAAAGTTTAGCATTCGGTTAGATATTCTTCCTTCTAATGCATCTACGCAATACTCATTTCTTCATGAGTCTTGTTCCGCCTCAGACACCAGAAAACGTCAACCCTCTCGTTGTTGAGTATATTCAGGAGCTATTTAGATCCTTGGACACGAAAAATAAACTCGAGATCGAGTGTTTGCACGGTGGCAAACCTTGGGTTACAGATCCTGACCATTGGAACTTTGAAGCAGCCAAACGGGCTACCGAAGTATGTTGCTGAGTCATCTGTCGCTGTGGTATACTCAACATCCACCATAGTTAGTTTACCAGCAGACTCCTGATCTGACGAGGGAAGGAGGTTCGATCCCCGTCACGCTTACTTTTGCAGAGAATTTGGGTGCGAACGTTCTTCTGCTGCCCATGGGACGTGGCGACGATGGAGCACAGTAGGGTCTCTTACTCGGTAATAACATCAAAGACTGACTGACATCGCACAGTTCGACCAATGAGAAGCTTGACAAGTCGAACTATATCCAGGGGGTGAGCGAATATCTGAGCTAAAGTCTCCTAGCGTCACTGAAGTGCTTCTTCGCCTACCTCATAGACCAAGTTGCTCGGCACGTACCTGTACGAAGTTGCCGTCGCATAACAAAAAGAAGTGAACCAAGATGTCTTACCATTGATATGTGAATCAAAAGTATGATGTGTTCTTTCCGCGGTTCTGCTGTATGTAGTTTGACCAAAAGTGTATGAGAGTGTCCTCGCAACTCATCGAGGAAGAATGCAAGAAGTATGCACAATCTGCCATGACTACTGTTGTGACTACTGTATCTTTCTGAGATTGGAAAAAAATCAAGATAGGCCGGTGCCGAGCGGCAGGGTTGATCTCTTGGCCCAGAAGCGGTCTTAATTTGGAGTAGACCCGATCAGGGAAGTTTAGCAGAACAACAAACTCCTCTGTAGTTTCCTACATATACATATACATAATCCTTCTCGCCTTCTTCGTCTCTTTTCATTACCGTCATCATCTCCTTGATTTCTCGCCCTGTCATGTCTCCTGTAAAGGTCACCAAAATTTGCTGCAGTAAGTCTGTCGCCACCCGTTGATTTCAATTGTACTGATTATCTGAATTGAATAGTTGGAGCTGGCTACGTTGGTTTGTCACATTTACCAGCATACATGCGCATATATGCGCTGAGAACATTTTTGGTGACTCATCCCTTCTAGGTGGCCCGACCTGCGCAGTCATCGCGCTTAAATGCCCCCACATCAAGGTTACCATTGTTGACCTGAACAAGACTCGTATCGATGCCTGGAACAGCCCAGATTTTAATCTCCCGATCTACGAGCCGGGTCTAGAGGATGTCGTCCGTCAGGCTCGCGGTCGTAATCTGTTCTTTTCCACCAACGTGGAAGAGGCAGTTGAAGAGGCTCAACTCATCTTTGTCAGTGTAAATACTCCTACGAAGAAAAGTGGTGTTGGTGCTGGTTATGCGGCCGACCTGAAGTGAGTATCTCTTACACCAGGGCTCTCCGTTCAACTTGCAAGGGAATCAACCTAGAACAATATGTATATGCATTCTTTCTGTCCTGACTTCTCTATCAAAAGACTCGGTGACTGACTATGCCTACTTCTTGACAGTTATGTTGAATCTGCTACCCGAAGCATTGCAAAAATTGCTACCAGTTCTAAGATTGTCGTTGAAAAATCTACCGTGCCATGTCGTACCGCCGAGTCCATGCGCACTATCCTCGAGGCCAACTCCAAGCCCAATTGCCGCTTTGACATCCTCTCCAACCCTGAGTTCCTTGCAGAGGGAACGGCTATTAAGGATCTCTTTAGGCCGGATCGGGTCTTGATTGGGTCACTCCAGACTCCTGAAGGTCTCAGTGCATGCGAAAGCCTCACTGAAATTTACGCCAACTGGGTTCCGTAAGTGAACATATCTGGAACTCGCAGATTCTATTTGTTCATTGGGTTGTGTGCTAATAGCAAGGAATGTATTCTCACCGTCGGCCTCTGGTCCTCTGAACTGTCCAAGCTCGCTGCCAATGCCATGCTCGCTCAGCGTATCTCCTCCATCAATGCACTTTCCGCCATCTGCGAATCAACAGGTGCGAACATTGATGAAGTCTCTAATGCTATCGGTTACGATACTCGTATTGGCCCAAAATTCCTAAAGGCGTCCGTCGGATTTGGTGGAAGCTGTTTCCAGAAAGATATCCTAAACCTTGTTTATCTGTCTGAGAGTTGCCATCTCCCTGAAGTTGCTGCATACTGGAGGCAAGTTGTGGAGATGAATGAGTACCAGAAGAGGAGGTTCTCCAAGCGTGTTGTTGACAACCTATTCAACACCATTACTGGCAAGGTTCGGTTAATCGTTTCTCACTAGATGATGTACTGACTCGCGCACCTATAGACGATCGCAGTCCTTGGCTTTTCCTTCAAAGCTGATACAGGTGACACACGCGAATCGGCAGCGATCACCTTGGTCAAAGACTTCCTGTCCGAACGGGCCATGGTCAAGCTTTTTGATCCTCAGGTTCAGCATAACCAGATTTGGATGGACTTGCAAGAAGCTAGTCCCCTTCTTCCCCTTGATCACAGTACGTGTCTCTATTTTTTCAATTAGATACACCATTTCGCTCAGGCTGGATTCAAGTCAAGAAGCACGTTTCAATCGCAGGATCTGCCTCCGAAGCTTGTAAGAACGCCGATGCCATCGTAATTGCGACCGAGTGGAAGGAATTTAAGGAACTTAACTGGATGGATATATACGAAAATATGAACAAGCCTGCCTTCCTTTTCGATGGTCGTTTACTCGTGGATAGCGAGAAATTAACCAAGATTGGTTTCAAGGTCAGCTCTTTTATAATTACAGACACCCATTGTCTTGACGAGTCGATGTTTCTCAAGGTTACCACCATCGGTCGCCCCTCGACTGCCTAGGTCTAATTTTTTAGAGAAACGAGAATTCAGTAGATGAGTTTGAGGACTTTGATTTGACATCGGTTCTAGTAGCTCCTTGTTCAATGTAATGAATTTTTTTGATGTTGTCAATGCTACCCCGAGAATGCTCTTCACCGGAGAATGTTTCTGTGTCAACTATTCGAACTCTGATAGGAGGGAAGCCATCGTCCAGCGATTTCGTCACTGCCGTATTCGGAGTTCCGAACTTGTGGGAACTGGACTTGGACAATGACCTTGCTGGGCCTTGGCTCTCACAAGGTGCAACTTGGTGTTACCGCAATAGCTGCATCTCTGGCTACGGCTACCTTGTTGATTTCCTACGAGACACTCAAGAGAAGGAAGCGGAGGAAGCATCTTGAAGAAGACATCAAGCAGTCTTTTGCGGAATTTAGTCCAAATTCACACTTACGAACACTCGAAGATCAAGATGGTTCATCATCAAGTAGTCTACCCCTTTCATATGACGAAGAACTCATGCGGGAGCAACTCGCGAGGAACTATGCGTTTTTCAGTGAAGAGGGTATGACCAAAATTCGGAACAGTCGCGTTGTAATCGTGGGTGCCGGTGGTGTCGGAAGCTGGGCAGCTGTAATGCTAGCACGGTCGTGAGTCGCAGTTCTTCTCTTCTCTGTATGCTCTGTATAATGTTTCGATGATGACAGGGGTGTGAGCAAAATTCGGATTATCGACTTTGACCAGGTTACTCTTTCTTCGCTCAACCGTCATGCTACGGCTGGATTGAGTGATGTGGGTACCAAGAAAGTGGAATGTGTTGCAAGAGTGTTGAAGAAAATCTGTGGCTGGGTACAAGTTGAGACCGTGAATGATTTGTGGAAGAAGGAGACTGGAGGTGAATTGTTGGAGGGTGCTGACTGGGTGATAGGTTTGTGTCTCTCAGACTTGTAGTTTTTTTTCTTTGGCTTAGGGATTTGACTTAGATGCTATCGACAACATACAAACAAAAGTTGACTTACTCAAGTATTGTCACGACAACAAGATTAAAGTACGTTCTTGTCTCCCCCTTGCGACTTGTGCTGACCGATTCTTAAGGTGTTCTCATCCATGGGTGCAGGTGCCAAGTGTGATCCAACAAGAATCCAAATAAGCGACATTTCCTCTACTGTCTACGACCCGTTGGCTCGTTCCGTTCGTCGGAGGTTGCGCCTCCTCGACGTCAACAGTGGGATTCCCGTAGTGTACTCTACAGAGGTACCTGGTGATGTGAAGCTGCTTCCTCTACCCGAGGAAGAATTCCGGAAGGGCTCGGTGAAAGAGTTGGGTACTTTTGATGATTTCCGTGTTCGTATTCTACCAGTCCTTGGTATGTGATGTCCTAGTCGGTTTCCTAACGATCCTGACCATCTTCCAGGTCCACTACCCGCGATTTTTGGCCTTAATGCAGCTACTTACATCCTCTGTGAGCTTGCTGAAAGGCCTATTCTTAATCCTTTAGCCATCAAGAACAGGAAGAAATTGTACGAGAGAATGTATCGTGATTTGTTACACCGTGAATCCAAACTCACAGGAGAACAACTCAAGTATGTCATGATGTCGTCTATCCCAGCTCATGTCATGTTCAATCGATTCCCAGTCGACTTCCTATCGACGAAGACGATATTGGACTGATCTTTGACGACCTTTACCGGGGTCGTAGCGCAGTACCGCCTTATGAGATACCTCAGCGGCCAACGATTGTAAGATGGGATTTACGCAAACCACTGACGATTCAAAATTGTGTGGTTTTCGATTTCAAGGATACCGAGAAGCATACGAAAGCATGTTGGAGTCCTACTGGTGACCATGTGGACCCGGGGAGTATATGGGAAGAGACTGTTCAAGATACTGTGAAGCGGAGAGCGGCAGAGGCTAAAAGGATATTAGATTGGGTGATGTAGCTAGTGCGTCTCTCATGATATCTAGAATCACTTATCGGTCTGAATGTCAAGTATTCAATCCTTACACTTACACATGGAACTCTATAGAAAAAGTTTACAAAATTGTGCATTCGCTGGCCCTCGGTGTTTGGGAGTCATCTAAGAAGCTTAGGATGAGATCATCTTGACTTTGTCCTCGATCAGAAAGGGTTTCCTGACTTAACCACTGCAAGGATGACCGGCTCCTGGGCGCGGAACTACCACTTAACAGTGATCAGCCTGACTCCCCCTTCCTGCAGCCCGGTCAAAGAAGGACGATGCTCTACTTCTACTTGAGCTCTTTCTGACAGATTTATTGTTCTTGAGGCCGAACCATCAGAAGTACGGCCTTCTACCTAGGAAAGTCTGCCATCTATTCAGATCACGGCTCTCTCTCTCTCTCGAGTGGTGGAGCGTTGACTTTGGAGCTGCTCATGTCAAGCAACAATAACAAGAAACTTTCATGACAAATAAAGTAAAATGCTAAAGAGCATGAACCCCATCTCACCTTACTTGAACAATTGAGCCTTTTTGCATGTTGGTAGTTCTCCAAAAGTTGGAGGGGTGGGGGAGTGTCCAACTTCAGACAACGGGGTGAAAAATAAAACAAAATGGAAAAAACCCTCGAGTCAAGCTGTTTAGGTATAGCAAGAACGTCTTGGTTTTACAAGCTGATCCTGAGTTTTTGCAACCTGGTCTCAGTCCATATACACGAAAATATCATCTTATCTCTGTGCTTTGTGCACCGTCATTCTAAACTGATCAGAAAGTGTTCGCAGGTTATTGTAATGATTGATATAAATTTCATATAGGGTTATGTAGACTTTTTTCCCTAAATCTATGCTGAACCGCAACTGAGTGTCTTGTCAATTGAAATAATGCCATATCTTACACGACAGATAACATAAAAGAAATACAATGATGCACAAAAAAATAAAACATACAGATTTCATGATAATGAAACAGAACCCTAAAACTAAACAAGTCATGATTTGACGTGAAATAAATAAGATACATGAAGCGCCAGGGATGCTACTACATTCATGTCAAATGAACGATCATCCGGCGCTGCGAACTGAATACTGCAGCAGTCATAAGTGCTCCAATCAGGAATCCAGCAGCGAAACGAGCCGCGGTCTCGAGCATTCCCCTCCGTTCAGGAATCGCCTGGCGGATGGAGCTCATTTGAGTATAATCAGGCTCGAGAGGCCCGGAAAAAATTCCAGAGACGGGACGAGGAGGGAGGTATTCTGGTCCTTCTTCTTCCGAATATGAATCCGTGGCTGTTGGAAGTGGTGCAGTAATTAGTGTAGACGAGCCACTGGACGCAGTTTCAGTCTTCAAAACCGAATTCTGAAAATTTTGAAGATCCTTCGAATATGAGCTGTCTTGGTCGACCTGCGTGTGGTCATCTGAACCTAAATCTAGGTCACTAACTTGAGAGGCCATCGTCCATGAGTCATGATCATCTGTGATCAACGCCGAGGATGACACCACGTTCCTGGACAGATGTCCTGGATCAATAACAATGTCCTGCAAAGGAGAGAGAGGTAAAGGGATCTCCTGAGGCTGCAATTCCTGTAAAACAAAGTTTCGAAGACAGGCAAGCGGCGCAGCTGGTACGATTGAACCAACCCTAGAAGTAGTAAGATTGGTGGAAGAGGAAAGATCGACGAGGGCTGTTTGGAACGGTTGTATCGATTGATCTGCCAGGGCGTTGAACGAGAAAGCGGTTACAACGCTCAGAGGTGAATCTGGTACTTCGCGACTCGTTGTTCCCTGAGATTCAACCGCTGAATTCAGGGATGAGTTGATAGTCCCATCCTGAGTCTCAGTGATCCGGTTGATAGTTCTAGAGATAGATGATGGGAAGGAAGAAGACTTGGGTGTATCGGGGGGTGTAAGAGGGGTTTGAATCCTTGCACCAGTCGAGCTGATGCGAGCTGGAGGAGATACAGAACCCCCGATTGATGGAGAAAAGGCAGGAGCAGTTGGATCAATGAGAATTATGGGCTTGGGTTTTCCAGGTTGATTTGATTTGTCCATGGAATTAAATTTGACCTCATATTCTCTCACCACCTCACACAATTCGGTAACTATTCCTTGAAGTCGAGATACTTCTTCTTGATCCTGATGTTTGTGTTCTTCGCGTAGCTCCTGACAAAGTGTCACAGCCATAGCATAGGTGAGGCTATAGATTTCAGGATGTTCACTTGTCCACTCGTGCCCAGGCCACTGAGCGATGAGGAAAGCAAGGTTTGATAGCGTTCGGACAGCTAGATCGGCATCCACACCAGCTGTTTGATGGAACCACGGACGCAAAAAGGCCAACGATAGAGCAAAGGATCGAGCTGTGGAATCAGCCAATCGTGCTTCTGTACTGAGACAATGGAAACGATTCGACATGTCGCGACAAAATTGTCGGTAACTCAACTTCTTTTCAGTGTAGTCCCACCCAAGTCCTGTTAGAGGATTCTTGACGTCGATTCTATTGAAACTTGGCTTGAGAAAATAAGAGGGTAGATGTCGCAGAATTGAAAGAAGTGGAATCGAAGCGAGTACAGCCGTCCTAGGTATTGAACCACGCACAAGGACTGATTGGGACTCGTCTGAAAATCGATGCCATTTCCAGTGATCTTTGTTCCTCCTGCAGTCAAAATCTCTGTTAAATGACACTATCCCCGTGCGATAAAAAACAAAGCGAAATGGGGACTTACTGGGTTGGTGAGCTGAGCTCAAGGAGCTCTATTGCTGTCGCGGCTTGATCTGCGATGGCTCGTCCGTCAATGATGGCCACTTCTACATCCTTCTTGACACCATGGTGAAATCGACGCACAGCATCCCAGATACACCACGCGAAAGATAAAGATGTAGATATAAAAGGTGAAGTAACCCTCGTTGTCCAATCCATATGGTTTGCAACATCGGTGTAGTCTACATTGCATTCATTGATGAAATGTTGATGATTCCTAATCTCCACCGGTGAGCGAGCATATTTGTCGTTATATTTGGGTGCAACGAAGTATGGATCAGTTTTATCGAATAAAGGGAAACGTTCCTTGGGTGTATATACACGAAAGAGATAAGGATTCTGTGCTAGTAAAGATTGAAGCTTGGTGTCAGAGTGAAATCCATGCTGTGGGAGGATCCCACTCCCCGAGGCATACGTCGACGATTGAGTAGTCATTAGCAAAAAAAGTTGATTTGGATCAAGAATCGATTCTTGCGGCTTTTTGAAGCTCAGTTGGAGCACTTCTCATGCGACCTCGAGTGTAGCTGATATGAAGGGGCTACTCGTTTGCGAGGTTCATATGGTCCGTCAGTCAACACGTGTCGTCGGCGAGGTTTGAGTTCAATCATATTGTATATTTGTCAAAGAGAGTCCGACTGATCAATCATGGTCCAGCGGCTGGGTTGGGGGTATTGTGAATTGAATAGTGAATAGCTTCATAGAATCGAGTTCCTTGAGTTCAGCAAGGCTCTCACTGTCAACGCAGCAGGGGATCTTCATCGAAGAGAATCAGTAATCATTGAATATATGAAAATATCTCATGCACATGGTCAGAGCATGATGATGCTTATTTTTGGCGCACAGGGGAACACTTGCCATGACACAAGGCAAATATTACGTAAAGGAGGATCGGCGTTTTCTTGCGGGCTGGGCTCATTGTTTTTCGTTCTGTGATCGGTCTGGACTTTGAATCGCACCTCATTAACGCAGTTGGATATTATTTTTTTGGAGAGTTCTTGTTTACACCTTCATTGACGGCATGTTACTCATAATGTCGTCTCATGTTCGCCCTTCACTACTGGCCCTGAGACAACCCGAGACCCACCGGTAGTTTTCAATCGATAATACTTGCATGCGTTCGGACACAAGCGATTTTCGAAAAGCCAATCTAGATCTGAAGGCAACCATGGGCATCTACGTACGATTGTGACAGACTTCCTGTCAATCTGCGCTCCATTATCCGCCGTTCTAATATCTTCTTCTTCCAAAGGAAGTCTGCCAAAATAAATGGAGCGCGTCTCTCACCCCAAGCGCACACAAAAGAAGTTGAGCAGAGAGTATTATAGTAAACATATCGGGTAAGCTTTTGTGACACCAATTGATTCTTAGCCTCCAGAAGTCTACACCCACAACTCCACACAGAGCTACTTCATCGGAACTTGATACACCAACGGTGATATATGAGGAAAAGACCCCTGGCTCACAATGTCAAATATCCTCGCAGTCAATGACCTTGTCCCATACTCTATTCTAGCACTTGCTCCCCTCCTTCATATTAGCACAGTGGGGTGCCATTCTGCGGGAATGTTCCACCTCGTTCGACATCTTTATGATGTTCCATCTAAACTGAGCCAAAAGTTTTGAAAACTTCATCCGCTCAATTCCAGAAAACTGTAGTTTATATACAATACCCGCGACCACCTTCCCTGTTTGACGGGTCTGCTTTGACCGCCCAACCTGGTACTTTCCTTTTCCATGCAACAAAACCATCTGATCATGTAAATGATAATATAGTAAATTTAGCTACTTAAATTAGAGCTACGCAGATATACAGTCACCTACCACGTTATCCAATGTTTCAGAGTTTTTGATCAGACCCTTCAACGGGTCTACACCCAGCCAATTTCCAGGTCTATAATAGGAGGAAGCCATATGTCGGAGGCGCCGTATTTCTAATCACACTTATTCAATAACGTCTTCCAGCCCGATTCCCAAAATGGTAGTAGAATACAGAATCAATCCTTCTCCTATCTCATTCAACATATACATACTGTAACTTACCTAAACTCTCAAAAGTACAAAAAAAATTTCAATCTGACTGTGTTCGCCCACTCAATGACGATGGTGACGAAGAAGGTGGTGGTGGTGGGGGTGGGGGAGGTGTGGTTTCTTCAATTGTGATTCCAGCCTTGGTGACGACCTCTGGCGGTAGACATTTCAAGAACGTTCGGTTGTTCTCCTCCACGATTTCCTGTTGGAGAGAGAGGGAAAGAAAGAGAAAGAGAGTTAGCTTTCCATTCACAGTCACAAGGACAGACTGACAGTGAAAATTCGAGGCCACTGAGGCATGACAAGATCTTCTTTCTCAAGATGACGACTGTATATTAGCATGTATGGGCCAGCACCCAGGTGCAGGCCCGTCGGATCAGAAAATACGGTTTCTTCTGGGACCTGATGTCTTCAGTTCTGCGAACTATGAATAGATGAAAAGAAGCGCACCTCCACTACCTCATAGTCAACGGTTTTCCACCAGGTTCCATCATTATCTTGAACGTATGAATAAATTTGTTTCCTCCCTGGGAGCCCCGTGTGCATGAGAACAGCACGAAGATCATACTAGAATATTTTAATCGTCTAATTAGACAGCTAGCCGATCATTAACTCGAATAGACGTACTTGATGTTGCCGCAACTCCGGAATGTCGTAAATGACAGCTACGTGTTCTCGAAGCTCTTCAATCCTATGATTAATGGCTTGAAATAGAAAATGAACACAAGATTCTGAAACACCATCCACCAATACACTTGCCTTGGACCTTCATAGACAAACTCGCCACAATACTTTGTAGCTTGATTTTCATGCATTTCAAGGTCTCTGCACGCTCGTGGTCATCATCAACCTGGGCCACGTTTTCGTAATAATGGAGAGTTGCTTCAAGGTCCTTGATAATATCTCGGTTCTGATTGCAAGTTTGAGTTGCGAATTATTGAAGTATAAACTCATACATTATGTCGTGTCAAGCCTTCCTTCACCCTGGACAGCTCGGAAATTTCGCCCAGCATCTCTCGTTCAGATATTCGGATTTTATTAGCCAGTTCCAGGCTGCTTAGCAGGAACTGGTCTAGATAGAGACTTTGGAAAGACAAAGGGATCTGGGCTGTATTTCCCGGACTGATTCACAAGACGTTGCAGCTGGAAGCAAAACACGTCAGAGGGCTCGATGATGACCTCATGAATAGATCCGGCAACTGTCCAAGTGGAAAGTAAACCCGAGAGGCAGGAGACGAGATCAGAGGGGATATTTTCGTTGCCGTACTCGAGTGGAACGACATGATTGTCTCTGGGGTACCGCTTTCCCTGAGGCATGCGATGATGCAACTCGACTTGGCCATGACTGAAATATATCAACCGAGGGCTAGAGAACGAGTGTATGAGGGGAGTCAGAGATGAGAAAGAATGTTCTTCACTGTTGATCATCGACATCCTGGGCTTTCAAATGGGATTCAATGACGTCTGCCATGATCTTGGCGAATTCTAAGTAGACGAGGGTGATACTCGAGGCAGAGAAGAAAAGTAGAGCTTACCCGAAGTGCTGTGACCGATTGAGTTGTTGTCTGCCTGAGGTTGGGCCATGAGTGACAGGAGAGCTTGAGAGTCGATGATGGTGGCGAGTTGAGCCAGGTCAAGGTTCACGAAGATCTCGACCAAGTTCCATACGGCACATTCTGCATAAGGATTGTTAGGTGTTACTGGGACGAGTATGCGGAGCTTGCCTGGAGAATCCCTCAGAACGTTCTGATGGAGTCGGGGAAGGACGACGCTAGCTACACGATTTCTGACCTGGGGAACTGAGAAGAGTGCATGAATGAACTAGGAAAATGAGAGATGAGGACAAAGAGTGGAGAGGTAAATGAAGCACACCAGGGCGGCATATGCCAACAAGGGATTGTCGGATCTGAAGGCGACTGGCCTGGGGAGGATGAGCAGAATAATAATGATGAGCGGGACAGCTCACCTTCCGAACTGACGGAGATTATCGACGGGCACAAAGTCCGAGTCATGGTTGATTGATGCAAAATCTTCCAGGCTCGCCTGGATCGCGTCACTGTATGACTTGTCGTTGTATGACTTTTCATTGTATGACTTGTCTTTGTATGACTTTTCATTATATGAATTGTCTTTGTATGACTTGTCGTTGTGCTATAATCCCAGCGTCAGCTTGCATCTTGTCACATTCACATTCGTACTTTCGTCCCTATCCCCGAGTCTCCCTCCAGTGACATCGCCATGGCTCGTTGCAGTTCGTCATCTGACCCCGTAAGATCAATCACCGGCTGTACACGCTGTCCAATGTCTTGCGAGTACGCTGCAGCAGACTCGCCGCATTCCCAATTGTAATCTTCTCCCCGGTCTCCATTCACTATCGCATCGGCCGCCCTCTCAACATTACCCTTGTGTTTGCGGTAAACACGCAGTGCTTCCGTTCGTTTCACCGAATCACCCATCATCTCAAGCAGGAAGTCGACCTGTCCACTTTCTTCCGAGGTCTCCTGGGGTATATACGGTATTATTTGCATCTTTCCTCGGTCCTGCCAAATGCGTCGATAACTGTACGAGACGTTGGCACAAAATCGTAATCACCCAGTTTGATAACACAGCCGCGTGACAGTCGCTGACGTATGAGACAGCCGCCCTCTCGGCCCTTACATTTGAAAACTATCTACACTAATTAACCTTGACTCTCGTATGAGTTACTTTTATGCTTCGGTACAAAAACCCAGGACTCAGGGGCTCGCCCCAGAAACATCTCAGAGATCTTGATCCAGTCTCTACTATCTCCACTCGAAAGCAGAGTTTCTGCCCACCGTTAGCCTCTTCAATAAGGTTACATATCCACTCACCAAGGTCACTGCGAGCACTGAAAGCTGGAGCTCGATCATTGATTCGTCCGGGTAGATGCTCCAGTAATCCAATGGGGATGTAACGGTACTGGAAGGACAATGCTTCGCACAAATACCGCCTCGTCGTGTTCACACCGGTAGTGTCTGAGCCGAAATGACTAGAAAAAGTCAGATATCGAGGGACTCTGACCCAGCAGACAACGCACTTCAAACCATAATTCACATACTGAAATTCATACATGTCATTCTAAGTCATCACTTCTCAGATTCAAATCCTACTCACATCTCGTATGAGGTCTAATCGTTCTCGAGCACTGATGTCCCACTCCCGACGCTCTTTGATTTCGGTGAAAATCCATGGCTTGATAAGTGCTCCTCGGCCCACCATAATCCCATCAACTTTACCGCATTCCAGTTTTTCGTAGTAGTCTTGAGCTGAAAAACAATCTCCTCCTCCGAAGATAGGTATTGGGCAAACTTGAACAACTGTCAGCAAAGGGAAAATAATCCCGAAGCTTCCACGCACGATCTTCTTTTTCCTCCTGGGCTCTGACTGCTTCAACACACTGCCTGATGTAGTCCCAGTCTGCGAGACGGGTGTAACGTTGTTGTCGAGTTCTCCCATGTAACTGTCGAACATGAGTAAAAAAAACTTTCAAACAAACTAGAATAATGCCTCACTGTCAAACAAGATGCACCCCAGTCCGCAACTCGAGGCATGAGCTTGTGAGCCGTATTTTTCCCCTCCTTGACTCCAGTTCTCAGTTTCACTGTCACAGGAATCTCTCCGAGAACCTTGTTCATTCCAACAACGATTCTGCCCAGTTTAGCGGGGGCATCAATAACTACATTCTCCATCATTCAATCAATTAAAGGATAGACATATAGAGGAGACATACGCGCCGATCCGCTCCCTTGTTTGAATACGAGATCAATAGGGCAACCACAATTCACGTCGACAAAATCTACGCCCCCCGCTAGCTCCTTGGCAATGACCTCCGCAGTGGGTACCAAATTGGCAGGTTTGCTTCCTGCCACCTGGATGCCAAAGATTCTTTCCGAAGGATGCCTGCGCACTAACGACCACTCCTCTTTTGATCCAGCCAAAAACGAGTTGGCGAGACCCACTGCATCATTGTAAGTGTTATCCATTAAACACAACTAGGTCTTCTTACTCTCGCCACATGTGATGTCTGCACCGAGAGTCACGCATAGCCTCCGAAACGGCTGAGTGATTACTGTCAGACAAAAGCTACTCTGAGTGATATCACAACGTACGAGATTCCCAACGGTCGTTAACGGGGCGAGATCTAAAGGCTCTCCTTGAAAAAGAGTTTTTATCATGAAACACTTGACTCACATGTTTTTCCTGTCCAATTTAATCTTTTCTTCTCGCGAAATCGTATTGGAACATCAGTGGTCGATTCCAACTGGTGAGAATTCCCCGTTCTGGCCATGATGAGTTCATCGACTTGCGGAAACATAGAATCAGGCGCAGAAACAGTCACAACGTCAGAGGCTTGTTCTGGTTCTGTTACCACCACTGAATCATTTTGAAGGACTGAGCTCTGGGTTTCACCGTGCTTTTCGGAGTCCTTCAACTCTTCTAGGTAGATTTTGGCCAATGAGAAGGGATACTATGCATTGAATTGAGTGGTTGAGCTTCGATGCGCATATATCAACCCTGACTTTTTTCGTTCGCAAAGAATTCAATAAGTCGCCGCTCGCAAAATTGAGTTCGTTCGCAGTGAGGGCAGCTCTTGCTTTTTTGTCCTCATCTCCTATAACTGTAACACTTGTTCCATCTATACGAGCATGGGCCCCGAGAAACCTACACTTGAAACCGTATCTGAAAATGTTAGGGGAAAACGGGTGGAATTTTGTTATCAATGGACCTTTCCTCGTTCCACGAAAACGATACCACGCACTAACCTGCATTCACCGGTTTCGGCGAAGATGGGACAGGTAGTGCTCCGGTCTATGGAAGGATGATCCACATGCTGCTCTCTGACTGGCATGTCAATTTCAACAAAGGGAGCATTATCTGAAATCTCTGAGGACTCCAAAACTCGAATATCGTGTGTTTTCGCAGCAAGATAGGCAGGAATGTCATGAGAGAATTTACAATTCCTAAACGAAGCATAAAAAAATCAAAAAAATCATTTTCCCCCCTCCTCATCAACACATACTGCCAAGCAAGAAAACGGGAAGGGGGTGAAGAGACAGGACTCACTCGCCATATTCACAAATTGATTCATTCGCAATCTTCCAACACAAATCTACCTCATCTCTTACTTTCCCAAATCTTCGACCCTTATTCGCTCCTCGAGTAGCTTTCTTCTCCTCCTTCGACATATGCTTCCTCTGTGGACCCGTGCTTGGCGAATATCCATACTGGCGATGAGATTGGCGTGAAACTTGGGTCGTCGATCCCTCTGCCGCATCATCATCAGGAAGGTTCTGCGTTGTATACGAGATCAGGAATCTGAAAAAAATCAGAAAACGATTTATGTCGTCGCAGACTTGTGAAAATGAGTACTCTGTTTTGATGGGAGCCGTTCCAGGTGGACAGATTAAGGGTGCCGCTAAGGGTGCAGTATCTGCGCTTTCCACTGCCATAACAGTAAGGTTAAGTTTGACCTTAATCTCATCGGGAAATTGTATAATATACATATTTATTTATTTCATCAGCCGAATCATTCTATCGGGTGTACATCCGTTACGAAAAACTCAAACTCAGTGATCGATGAGAGTATTCGGTGTACTTTTTAGAAACAGGGGTTTATGGTCCGTGCGCACGTAGTCGTCAGGTATGGCACGAGTCAGACACATTGTCTTTCAGGAAACCCCCTTTAGATCTGTCAATGCATTCTCAAATATTGATAGTGCAGGTAACGTCGGAACAGAGTAAAGTGGATATCAGAATCACTAGGATCCAGATAAGTTGATAGTGAGCACATATACTACGTACCTAGGATCCAGATAAGAAAGCTGGATCCTAAGGAAGAGGATACACGATATTTACACTAAGAGTAATGCAGGCACGTATCTATGGTGTAGTGTAGACAATAAGATATCAACAACAACGTACTTACAATGACCCTATTTAAGACAATAGAAAGACAAGTCAACTCATTCTTAACAAATACAACAACTTGCTGACTAGACGACCTTGTTTCGACATGCATGACCCGTAAGTCCGAGCAAGGACTCTCATCAACTTGTTGACTTGGGCTTGCAGACAGCATATCCCTCTCGATTTCGGTAAAACAACACTTCACCTGTAGGTATAGACACAATATCAGCTGTTGCCTGGGTGTTCGGTAGTAGCAAGGAACCGACCATCATCCTCAACAAATTGACAGAAATTGTAACTGCGCCAAAGTGCCTTGAAGGCAGGCGTATCGTCATACACGTAATACTCGCCAAGAAATGCTTCCAAGTACTTGGTCGCTCCAGGAGTGTGATAAAATGGTATTTTTGGGAAAAACTGTGAACGGAATGAGCCTGCCATAGATGGTTGAGGAGCAACAAGAAAAACTGACATGGTGTATGACGTGATAATGAGCGACATAATGCAAAAAGAATTTTCCTTGCCAACCAAGAATTGGCCTATCTACAGTTGCAGCAGCACCTCGCTGGAAGTTCCACTCCGTTCCACGATAGTGGGGAATAACAGGGTCTGTATGATGTAGATATGTGATCATGATGACTGAGACCTAGGTTGAGCTACGAATGTATGAAAGAGCAGACGGTGACCTACACCAGTGAGAGACGAAGAGCCACGGAATGCCATAGTACTTGAGTACATTTGCGAAGCCAAAGTGTTTGACTGCATACATGACCGCACAAACCATGAATGCTATCCCAGCATTGGACATGAGAACGGCATTTCGCTGCGAGGGCAGAAATAAAATAGAACTTGCTATCGCGCCCAACATAGGTGAATCGACGAGGGTCAGGCTTGTGTTGCGAATTCACACTCACAATCAAAATGATTAGTCCACTTGGGATATGCTTTCTGTCCCGACACATTGAACACTACGGAGTTTGGTCACACCAAGTCAATTACGGGAACTGGTGAGATGATATACGACTTACGGAGATAGGCAGGAAACGCTAATAGTTGTTGTCGGATCAACATGAATAGGGTATAAATCGGTGTATCACCAAAAATCTCGTCATAGTCAAGCCTAGGATCACCTTCTTTAGGCAGCCCCAGATCAGAGCGAGTTTTAGGGACATATACTTCGTCCTTCTCCATGGAGCCATGATTACGATGATGGCGGTGGTGGGAAATCCTCCAGCTAAAGTATGGAGTCCACAGGAAAGTATGCGTCAGCTGACGATGGGACAACGTCAATCAAATGTATGTCGTTGCAAGAAACAATGCAGTACAAAACCAACAAAGTCGTTGACGGGCTTGTAATCAGAAAAGGCGCCGTGTCCGCACTGAAGGGGAAAATATTAGCTCCTTGGTCTGAAAACACAAAACCAGTAAATCGACTGGCAAATTACCTCATGTCCGATGACCCAAATGCCAGTGAATATCAATCCTTGAAACCACCAGCTTGAGAAAACTTTTGAGTAATTATAGTCGGAGTCTTAGCCATGGGACCTACTAAGTACCCCAAGCGAGCCACCTAATGACCTCTGAAAACAAGCAGAGGGTAACAGAAATTCCCGTTGTTTTTGTTTGTCCGAACAAGGGATCAATTCGAAGAGCGAGAGACCAGGCAGCGATGGCGAGAAAGAAGTCACGGGTGAGGAAGTATAGGCCTTTGCGTATATCCCGCACAAAGTATTTTGCAGGAATGGCTGCCCTAATCTCTTCCAACGTCCTTGACGACATCACGCCTCATGATTTTGTCATTGTATTGAAGAGAGAGGGAGGCTCACGAGCTCATTGGAACGTAGGGCTGAGGGCTTTTTTCGCGGTGTTCACTGGGATGTCGAGGCATGAGGGAGGTGGTGCCAGTAGCCTCATCCCGAATGTATTTAAGTAGTCGGGCCGCCAGTGATCTTGCACTAGATCTAGCAAGAAAGATATGATCCACTTAGGTGAAAGCGTGGAATAGGAACTGATTTGTAGCTAAGGTACAGAGACCCCTTGTCTATTCTTAACAGTACAAATTGTGTAGAAGTTTTGCAACCACACCTTTAATAGACATACAACACGATCGTTGAAATAATGATATTGGGTGACTTCCCATAAGGATCTGAGAAAATCTGAGGATGTGTAAAATTCCAGTCCGAGAAAATCTGGGATGAATTTGATTCCCGTAACAAGTTTTCAGGTGTGATGTCATGTTGTCACATTGTTAATCCAGCTTCATTCTATATCAGAGACATCTGTAGTATATGACCTTGATGTGTATGGAGAGGATACCTATATGGTATAGTACTCTGATATCTCTAATTGAAAAAGGAAAATTGGTATCTAGGGAAGTCTGAGAGAGGGTTTTGCATTCTCCTCAGATGGCAACATCTAGGAAAGTCTGGGACACCCTGAAATTTGAAACTCGTGCTCGGCATCTCGGCATGGAGCAGTCTAAGAAAATCTGAGGTCACAGATTTTCTCAGACTGCTTACGGGAAGTCACCCATTTTGACAATATATCAATGTTGACATTAAAATTACCGATCGAACACGTGCTGAAAAAAACTGCAGAGAGCATGGGTGAACAGCTTTTCCCCCCGAAAGTCATCAGTTTTACGCTATCCACTCAAACAGAACTTGAAATTCTCAGGCAACATCTGTAATTTTTCTCTCATAATTCATTGGAATATATTGGCGTCGTCGTCACATAGTACGAGTAACGCTGTGCCAGCGTAAGGCCGTGGTACTTGCTAAGATTTTTCTTGTATCTGTGACGATCAGATGTTCCATGCATACTCTTAAGATGATTATCTAGTGCCTGTTCAGAGGTATGGTTGATAGACAAGGATTCCCTTTGATAACTGTAAAAAATGAAGAAAACCACAGCACCAATAATGTATCACCGACCCTAATGCTTTTTGAATAGGGGGACGACAGATTCGAGTTGAGCGTTCTTGAGAAAAATTGGATAACATCTAGATGCTGATCCGCCGCAGCATAAATCCAGTGAGCTGCCTTACATAATCCCGCTAGAGGGAGATGCTCCTCCAGGTTGCCGAATTGTTCCAGAATTCAGGGGTTGTGCCCACTTTCCGAGTTCGAGAAGATGTGGAACCTGGGACTTGCCCGTCCGACGAAAGCGATGTTTCATATGGATTTGCACGGATTGTGACCTGCTCCGCTCAAACTTTCTCGGAAAGCTTGTCAGCTAGAGTGCATAACGAATCAACCTTACAGACTCAAACTCGTTGACTGCTTCGTAGTCGACTGAGTTCTACACAAGATTTCGAAGACCGTGAGCTACGATATTAGGTCGCAATGAGTTGGTGGTTGAATGAGGGACAAGCGCCGATCCCGGAGGACATGGCAAATCGAAGCATGAGTCTGCAAATCTAGCGCTTCCTGAGTCCTCCGGCCTCAGAGACTTCCTGTCAACGAGAACGGAGTCTTTGCCTGTCGCCCGTGTCGATCTCGTGTTTCCATTTACAGAAAATGCATGCTTCGATGCCATCTTGTCTGCTGTCATTTTATCATTCTCCCGAGTCTCTCGTTGCGCGGCGAACTCATTGTAATTCACTGTCCCTTCACAAGTCTCGGCTCAAGTTCGCATTCTCCGGACCTCGCTCTGTTAGGTATAATTATCAATCACTGGCTACCAAATTCGTTTATGTCCGTGTTCAAGGTCGATAAAGTTTCAATCACATTTGTTGTCATGGGGCAGGCAACTCCAGCCCATCATGTCTTACAACCCACCTTGAAAAATAGCTATGTCCGAGGTATCATTCAGAACTTACTTCATGCTTCTGACTGGATCTAGATATCCTGGTCTGCACCGACTATCATAATGCATTTATAAGCTACATATGTGCCTCAGTAACATCTACTATACCCGCGCCGTACTCAAAGCATTTACTTTACAGAGATGCCTCTGGTGACAATTTTTAAGGACTCACCAGAGTACGAAAACAGGAAGCGCACTCCTTTCCGTCCTCCAAAAGTATGCATACCCTTTCCTAGATATATAGCTTGCTTTCCAATTGTCCTCAGGTCACTGTGGCAGATATCCGCTCCGCCATCCCTAAGCACCTCTATCAAAAGTCTACTCTGAAAGGTTGCTATTACTTTGTTCGCGATCTTCTGTTCACCATCGTACTCTACAACTTGGCGACGAGGATTGAAGTCTTGGCCAATTCTGTCTTCTCGTTCTTGTCACCTGGTGCCTTGGACTCAGCCATCCAGCGAGCTCTGATTGTTGTTATTCAATGGAGTGGTTGGTGCCTTTATTTCTACTGGCAGGGTATTGCCTTTGCTGGTCTTTGGTGCCTGGGCCATGAAGCAGGACACGGGACTCTATCCACTTATTCTTGGCTCAACACAATCTTTGGCTTTATTTTACACACTGTAAGATACCTCCGGTCTCAATCCAGAAGTAGCTATTTGACACTGAATTTGAAGTTCCTTTTAATCCCATATTTCTCATGGCGCTCAACACATCACGCTCACCACGTGAGTCCCCATTCCTTCTCTTCAAAGTCCCAGTTATCGTCAAAGTCTCGAACTGGCTGGGGACCTGCGAGATGCTTGAATTAACCTCGGATTGGAGAAAGACTGAATACTGATTGATGGTTATCAATTTACAGAGAGCAACGATGTCTATGGAGCGGGATGAGAACTATGTTCCCCGAATGAGGTCGGATTATAAGTTGCCTCCACAGGGACAAGCACAACCAATAGATTACGAAGAGATCTTTGAAGAAATGCCACTGTTCACCCTGGGCAGAATGGTATTGATGCAGCTGCTTGGTATGCAGTCATACTTGCTTCGGAACTCAATGGGTTTACCTAGTTATCCGCCTGGCACAAATGTATGGCCGATTGCTTTTTTTTTGCTCCATCTTACTATTTCTCAACCCCAACAAGCATTTTTACCCTTCATCACCGCTGTTTAAACCGCACGAACGACGTCGAATCATCGCTTCGAACATTGGACTCGGTATCATGATATACCTCCTCAACCTCTTCTTTAACAAATGTGGCTTTGGAGCACTAATCCGGTTTTATGTTGTGCCATATCTTGTTGGTCATTCTTCAAATTCAGTCATCCTCTTCTGATGATGGTCACGAACGATAGCTTGCTAATCATTGTGAGTAGCTCTCTTTGTGGATACACGGACTTGGTTGTGATAAATCTGATTCGAGTCATATTGAGAAGGGATCGTAATGCTCACATATCTTCATCACTCTGATCCTACTATCCCACATTATCGCAAGAAAGAATGGACCTTTCTTCGTGGCGCTCTCGCGACTGTTGATCGGCCTTTGCTCAGTTGGGTGGGACGATACTTCCTTCACAACGTTTCCCATGATCATGTAAGTCTCGTTTTTTGTGTTACAGATGTATTTTTTTCTTGAAAGTGGTTTCCCACAAGCGACGATGTGGTCCACTGTGCAATATTCCTACACCTTTATCTGTGGAAGACTTTTCACTAATAAACATACCCATACACAGATCGCCCATCACACCAACTCGGAAATACCATTCTGTGAGTTTTTATACGAAGATCAAAAAAGTCTGACACACTGATTCTGACAACTTCTCTATTCCTCGATGATATTCTAAATAATATCATAATTACACATTCAAAAATATCTTCATCTTCGTCATCACCAATGCTGTATTGAACCCCGGAAACCCCAAAAATGATAGACAACCTGCCAGAAGTGACTAGAATAATCAAGTCAATGCTCGGAGACGATTACAATTATGATTCTACCGTAAGTTCAAGCGACTTCTGGCTCCATCATCATTCTGTTTTCTCGGAAACTTCAAAAATCGATGGTTACTCAATGCGTACAGAATACCTTCAGAGCGCTTTATCGTACCTTCACGGAATGTTGTTTTATTGAAGACAAAGGTGATATCGTGTTCTATAAGAATAGGAAGGGAGAAGCTGCGAGGGTTGTTGCCGACGATATTGATTGTATCGCCACCGCTGCATCAGGATCAACATCTACGTAGGAATCTGCCGCCCTTGCGAGTACCAAATTCTCATCTGTATCGGGATAAAATCAGCAACGTTACATATCTGGATCACCATGAGGATCCCACACCTAGGAAGGAACGGTTGTAGCTCTTTTTCTATAGTTTATTTTCCTTGTCAATTGTTGAAGGAATGAAATCTGTGCATCAAGTAGCTTGTTTCTTGTTCCTTAATGACATAACTCCTTCAGGAAATATCTTGTAAATATTTCCAAGGCCAAGATTTCAAAAATGGAAGATGTCATGTGTCATGTCTGTTTTCATTTAGGTTGTGACTTGGACAAGGCCTAAGAAATAGTAGAGAAGGGAAAGCATCCATGCCACAATCAATTTACCCTGTAAGGGAGGGCAACCAGAGCAGAGATGATTCCAGGAGATTCCTCAGCTATATGAAACAATACAAATCACTTATCTCACCAAGTTCATTTCAACTACACCTAATCATCTACATCAAAAAAAAAAAAAGATGAAAAAAGGGAAATGAAATCTATTATTGTACTTTATCCAATCAGTAATGACATGACAAAAAAAATCAATGAACCGAACAGAAAACAAACTAAAACAAATGCTATCATCTAAGAAAAAATGCATTTTCCACACACAAACCCCCTCACACACACAACTCGCAAAAAAACACAACAAAGACTCTCACACACCAGAAGCAACCTCAACCGCTCTCTCACAAATCTCATCCACACACCACCTCTCCCCTACCTCAATCCCATGCTTCAAATCCAACACATCCCCAATCTCGTCACACGCCCTCAACACCACATCCACATCTTCCTTGGTATGCGCAGCACTCACACAAAACCTCACCCGACTCGTCACCAACGGCGTAGCAGGATACGCTACCACCACCACCGCGATCGGCGTCTGTCGGTCCTTCATCATCCGGTGGAACAAATTCATCTTGCCAGGATTGAACAGCAACAAGGGAACGATAGGCGAGGCGGGGTGGCCATAGGTGATGAAACCAAGTTTGTCGAGCCCGTTGTGGAGATAACGAGCGTTGAAAGCGAGGCGACGCAGACGACTGGAACCTTCAGAGCCGGAAGAGAGTGCAGGAGGTAGTGTAAGCCATGACGGGAGAGCGCTTTGGGGAGCAGGACCAGGATGGATGTATTCCTCGTCAATAGCAAAACCGTTTACAGTGGAGGAGGAAGTCGGACGAAGGGTAGTGGTAGAAGATGAAGGAGCCATAACAGGGGACGCAATACCCATGATGCTGGCCATGCTAGCGATAACTTGAGTAAGAACGGCGGGTGTCATGGCTTCAGCATAGGCACCCGAATGTCCATGGACTCGCAAGCAATCAATGAGAGATTTACTGCCGGCGATATAGCCACCTGCGGCTCCAAAGGACTTTGTGAATGTGCCCATAAGAATGTCAATGCTTCTCGGGTCAATGTTGAAATAGTCCGCGACACCACGACCATGAGGACCAAGGGCACCGATGGAATGGGCCTCGTCAACAAAAAGATAAAACTAGGCAAAGAGGTTGGATAGGTAATAAATAGAGGAGAGATGAGACATTTACCTTGTATTTGTTTCTCAGTTCGATGATAGCGGGCAAATTGCACATAGTACCCTCCATGGAATAGAGGCCCTCGACGATGAGAAGAATTTTCTTCCAGGGTCTATGTGTCTTGGGCTGGCCCTGGCTGATACATTCGCGCAACAAGGACTCCAAGTCCTTCATATTGTTGTGCTTGAACATCCTGACGTGGGCGCCACTGAGCCTGGTTCCAAAACGAATGGAGGCATGGTTAAGTTCGTCAGAGATGACAAGGCAGCCTTTTCCAACGAGAGCGGGAATGATGGTAGAGTTTGTGGCGAAACCCATGGAGGAGACGAGGGCATCCTGAGCGCCAACGAACATGGCGACGAGGGCCTCGGTAACAACATGAAGATCATTGGAACCACCAGCGAGCCTGGTTCCACCAGAAGAGATGCCGTAGCGCTTGATGGCCTCTTGAACGGCATCGGCGCAACCGCCCCGGGCTTGGGCGAAACCGAGGTAGTTGTAGGAGGAGATGTTGAGGGCACGGGTACGGGAGCCTGTGAGGACCTGGGTATGGTTGTAGTCGGGAGAGACGCGGTCGAGAAGACAAACGGTGCGGCCGGCAACGCCAGTGACGGGATGGGCGAAACACTCGTCGAGGCGGGTTTTAAGGCGGCGGGTATAGAATGAATCAAAATCTGAGTTTAGGGGGGCATAGCCCTGTAGAGATTGTGATGAGAGAGAGGGAGAGGGAGAGAAAGAGAGAGAAGAGAAAACTGACGTCTTTGGGGGTGAGATGGGCGTAGAAAGCCGGATAGAGTCGCTTGCCCACAAAGTCCCGAATGTGGCCGAGACAGATGAGGATGAGATAGCTGATGTAGGTGGAAAGCAGGATATAGTAGGGAGGCTCACGGGCGACATGGACAGGGACTTGAGTGCCAGGGATGTGTGCACTGGAGCAGCGGTAGCGTTCGTCGGCACAATGGCCAAACTCTGTGTGTACGGTGGTAAAGACCTGCTCTGAGGTGGGAGGCCTGGGTGGGAAGGCGAGGCCATCCGCATTGCTCTGGAGCCTGTCGTCGTTGTCGTCGTCGTTGAGGACGGTATCCTCTGATTCGTCGGTAATAGAGGAGGAAAGAGAGAGGGCGGGGGTAGAGGCGGGAGAGCGTGGACGGTTGCGAGCGCGAGCATCGGCCTTGCTGAGGGCTGAGAGGTAGGACGCTGCCGAGGGCGGTGTAGACGACAGGACTTGGCTTTTGTGGTTGCCAGCCTTTGTGAGGGCCATGGGAGACATTGTCATGGTCCTCCACAGACAATTATTTTCTCCTATTACGTACTACATATATTATAAGACTCGGCTGTCTTATTGCAGATCGTCATTATTATTATGTACAATTCTACCACATAAAATATCGAAATCGCCCGTGCATCCGCGTTGCCAGCGCTATATACTCGCCCTCCGAGTCCGGTGTTATATGGCCCAGGCGCATGAGCAGATCTATCAGCACTGCCGTCGTCGTCAACATATGAGCTCATTCCCGACGACGAGCTCACCTAGTGCACAGTTGGGCTTGAACCGTCCTTGGCGCAGTTGCTCAATCACAGTGTCCTGGGCCATGAGCTGGTCTCTTGTGTGTTAGCTCATCGCCCAGGACACTGACCAATGCACACTCACCTTAAACGACGCAACCTCGCCGTCCACTGGGCGGGGCACAATGCTGGCGTCGACGAGGTCATAAACATACTCGATCTCAGGCTGCAGCCAGCCTGCTGGAGACAGGTGGACGTAGCTGATGGCACCTGTTGGACGAGCCTTCCTGGCTACGAGCTCGCTATCCAGCCCGGCTTCCTCCCAGCTCTCCTTGACCAACGCCTCCAGGACTCCCATCCCACTCGGTATCCCTCCTGCCACACTGTTGTCCAGGTATCCTGGCCAGCTGTCTACCATCAGCCACCGACGAACCAGTCCAAGCACGGCCACTCACGTCGGCTTGCTCGCTGCCCTCGTCGGCACCCACACACTCAGTTGCCCTTGTTCCTCCCTGTAGATACTCATGTGCACTCCATACGTCACAACCCCAAACAGCGCACACGCCGATCTCTCCATCTCAAATGCAAAGTTCAGTTCTTCCTCCTCTTTTCCACTCGACGGATGATCGTGCACCCCAAACGGATCCTTGTACACCGCATACGCTTCTCCTCGCCACTTGTCCCGCCCACACACCTCTTGGAAATCTTCTTCATCGCGCCACCTCTCACACATCTCTTTCATCACTTCCGTCCTCCCCCTCCATCCCTCCACCCATCCCGAAAAACTCACCCTTCCCGTACTCATTTCCCAAACCTCACGCATCCCCATCTCTCGACGCCTCGCATTCTCCTTCTCTAGCTTCTCAACGATCATCGGGCGCAACAGTCCGATAACAGGACTTGTCGATGACCGTGTCAGCTGAAACGACGTCAGTATCTCATCACCATCCCCGTCCTTGTTAGACACCGAACAAAGACGTTTGTCTGGAACAGATATATACGCATTGTCGCACAGATTAAGCAGCTCCAGATATGACAACATCTCTTGTTCAAAGTCTGTGTGATTATCGTTTCCGTAGGCAATCAAGGAATATCGGCATCTCGGCATCAGGTCCAAGGGATTCCTTTGGGATTCCCTCTAGGAGAAGAGATTGTAAAAGCACAGACCCTTAAAAGTACATTCAGATATTTTTAAAGAATAAATGACATTTGAATAGTAGAATTAGATGTGTTTCATGTAACAGATCATCACAGCACAGAGCAATAGAATCATCTGGACACTGAACTATTTCCGCCCCTTCCCCATCCCTGGCCATTATCTGCATCAAATCGGGAAAACTTCAGGGAGATCAAGGCCTATTTTCCTGGTGGGGATCATTGGTACCAGCGTGTGCAGGCACCGCCTCTGCTTCTGCCTCCGCCGCCTTCTTCCTCTTCTCAATATATTTCTTCTCATCAATTCCTTTTTCAATCGGCAACACATTGGAAAACCCAATCTTCACCAACGTCAAGCCAAACTGACATCTGCTCTTCGATTCCCAACCCTCAGGAATACGTTCTTCAAGAAGGAAAGGTTCGAGGTCTTTAATCCGTCCCCCAAAGATGGAAAGCAAGGCCGCAGCACTGGATAATTCATTCTTGTCAATCAAGATCAAGAGGAGAGAGAGAATCAGACAGACTTGGCACTACCAACCATCTGATGATTCGAAGCAAGCGTAAAGTCCGGGTTGGTTTCGCGAGCCTCAACGCGGCGCTTGGCAGAGAATTCAGAGAGGTCGGTTATCGTCAACACAGGACTTCCATCTTTGTCTTTACCAGTAGCAGACGCTAAAAGTTCTTTGATCTGTTCGTGTTGAATTATGCTTTGATCAGAACATAACGCTGTGTCCAGGCCTGTTTTTTTCGAATGAAAAAAAGGAGAAAAAAAAGAAACTCAGTCCATCAGTACGTAGGTAAAGAATTTCCAAACTTACGACAAAAGGAAGCATCGTGTTCAATGCCATTGTGAAAGTCGACTTCCTCAAGGTCGAGCGTATCTTTCTCATAATCCTTATTATGAAAACCAGCAATGGTTTTGGGAGCGTCGTAGCAAAAAGTGGGAGCAAAATTGTAGGTTGTTCGCACGGATTGCGTGATGGCTTTGAATGAGATGTTTTTGCCATCATGAGGGAGAATACCTGAAGAAGAGGACACGGTTGTTTAACTATTAAGCAACTTAATGCTGCGCACGGATCAAAAGTTACTTACCGTGATTAGCCAACGCATTCAATGCAGGACACGAACATCGACTATCCCCCTCCTTTGGAGGAACATATTCAGGCCATTTGCCTCCAAACCCAGGATGCCCTTCTGGTGTCACCTTTCCCTCTGACTTGGCGGGAGTGACAGAGTTGACGACAGTCAAGCCAAGATCCCATAAAGAAACCCAAATAGAGGACATAACTGCTTGGAGTTGGTGGTAAGAAACGAGTGGGGAAGAAGAGAGGAGGGGGGAT
>Ga0153947_1000049_pt1 | contig 46285 bp, 49 predicted proteins | sample TSNJ031MetaG_FD_104697 | JGI IMG/M metagenome (GOLD analysis project Ga0153947, IMG submission 104697) | Attine ant fungus gardens microbial communities from New Jersey, USA - TSNJ031 MetaG | ecosystem: Host-associated > Fungi > Mycelium > Unclassified | place: USA: New Jersey, Wharton State... | reverse complement strand
CGGGATGCGGATATTCGCAGGACATACAGGCCCTTTTGGAGCAAAAACCGGATGTTGTACATGTGCTTACACCACATTTTTTGCATAAGGAACATGTGATAAAAGCGCTGAAAGCAGGGTGTAATGTGCTGACAGAAAAGCCAATAGCACTTTCTATTGCCGACGCAGAGGAAATGATCTCTGTAGCAGGCGAAACAGGAAAACAGTTGGGCGTTATTTTTCAGAACCGCTATATTGAAGGCGTGCAAGAGGCGAAGCGGCTGCTGACAGAAGGTAGAATGGGAAAGGTGACCGGCGCATGGTCCACACTGAACTGGTGGCGTCCGGCATCCTATTATCAGTGTGACTGGAAAGGCAGCTGGGAGAAAGAGGGCGGCGGAGTTGTGATTGATCAGGCAATCCATAGCATCGACCTTGTTCGTCATCTCATGGGCTGTGAAGTTGTATCCATAAAAGCGCAGATAGACCGGCGTGTACTGCAAAGTATTGAAGTGGAGGATGTAGCAAGCGCGGCAATCCGATTTGAAAACGATGCGGTGTATTCCTTTTATGCCTGTAATTATTATACGTCTAACAGCCCCATCCGGGTAGAATTAACCTGCGAGAGGGGTACTGTTTTACTTACAGAAGATATGGTTACGATTGCGCGGGACAATAAAGAACACACTATTCGGCCAATTGGTGTAGACAATGGCGGTGAACGGTATTGGGGAGGCTACCACCAGGCGCAGATTAAGGATTTTTATGATAAGCTGCAAAGCGGCCGGCCTGTGCCCATTGAACCGGCGGATGCAGCAAAAACTTTAGCGGTCGTTCTTGGGATATATCGTTCAGCAAAGGAAAACTGCGCAGTAAAGCCTGAAGCAATTTTGGCTACATAAGAGAATACCCCCTAATCCTGTAAAAGTATACCTTAGGAGGAATTTGATAAATGTCCGCAAATGCTCTGATTGTGAATGGTGGCGCACCTACCGCCGTAATCAACGCTTCGCTGTATGGAGCGATATGTGAAGTAAAAAAACATAAGGAAATAGATAAATTTTATGCTGCCGTTGGGGGCTCTGGCGCAATCCTGCAGGAAAAAATTCTGGATTTGAAAACTTTGCCGGAAGAGGATATAAATCTTCTGCCGGATACGCCGGCTTCAGCCATCGGTACATCCAGGGATGTGCTGAAGACACGGGATTATGAAAAAATGGTACAGGTTTTGAAAAAGCATAATATTAAATATGTCTTTTTCAACGGTGGCAACGGTTCAATGGACACCTGTGGAAAGGTATATAAAGCCTGCTGTGACGCAGGGATGCCCATTCAGGTGGTGGGAATTCCAAAAACCATTGATAACGACCTTGCAATCACAGACCATGCGCCCGGTTTCGGCAGCGCCGCCCGGTATATAGCTGGAACGGTTCGTGAGATTAGCCAGGATGTACGGTCTTTGCCGATTCATGTATGTGTCATAGAAGCTATGGGCAGAAATGCAGGGTGGATTACAGCTGCCTCGGCACTGGCGCGTAGCGGGAACGGGGATGGGCCGGATTTGATCTATTTACCGGAACGGCCATTTCGTGAAGAAGATTTTCTCGCGGACGTGAAACGCCTGCATGGGGAAAAGGGCGGCGTTGTTGTAGTGGTGAGCGAGGGGCTTGTGAATGAGAGGGGAGAGCCTATTGTTCCACCAATTTTCAAATCAGGCCGGGCTACATATTATGGGGATGTCAGTTCCCATTTGGCCGGTTTGGTGATCCGGCGTCTAGGAATTAAGGCACGCAGTGAAAAGCCTGGTATTTGCGGGCGCGCTTCCATCGCATTTCAATCTCCAGTAGATAGAAAAGAGGCGGAGCTTGCCGGGCGCGAGGCTGTACGTGCCGCCCTTTCTGGTGAGACGGATGTGATGATTGGATTCCAACGGATTTCTGCGAAGCCTTATCAGATAGAGACAGTTAAGATCCCAATCCAGCAGGTAATGCTGCATGAACGCGTTATGCCGGATGAATTTATCAACCAAAATGGAAATGATGTGACGCAGGCTTTTGTGGATTGGTGCCGCCCATTGCTGGGAGGCGAACTGCGGCGCTTTGTCTCGTTTCAATCATAAATGAAAGAAAAATCAATATAGTAGTGCCAAGCGCTATAAGGCAAATTTTTGAGGTGAATGATATGAAGCACATTCTTTTAAATCTGAAGCGTTTTGATATTAGCCCCGAGCATGGCGGTGTAAATCGTCTTGCGCCGATGCGAAGCTTTGGCGAAACTATTATACGCAGCACAGAGGATGCGCTAAAGCAATACGATACAGATGAAGTGGAGTTTGTGATGTATTTGCCGGAGTCGCATTTGCTGGGGGCAGCGGCCGCGCTGGATACAGGCGGCCCCATTCGGCTGGGAAGCCAGAGTGTTTTCCGCAGAGATACGGCCATCGGCGGTAATTTTGGCGCGTTCACCGGGCAGCGCACAGCGAATGCGGTAAAGGAAATGGGTTGCCGCAGCACCCTCATTGGCCACTGTGAGGAGCGCAATGAGAAGAGGGAGCTCCTTGCGGATGCAGGTGTGCAATATAAAGAGGCTACGACTGTAGTAAACCGCATTCTCAATGAAGAGATAAAGGCCGCGCAGGCCGCAGGGCTTTCCGTCACGTACTGCATTGGAGAAACAAGTGAGGAGCAGGCGCAGTGGGAGCAGGTACTGGGAGATCAGCTTTCTGTCGGGCTTGAAGGGGTGGACAAAAGCCGTGTGGTGATTGCCTATGAGCCGGTTTGGAGCATTGGCCCGGGAAAAACGCCTGCGGGCAGGGAATATATTACTCAAATAGCCGGATTCGTGAAGGAATGTACCGGAGGCATAGATGTTGTGTATGGGGGCGGGCTGAAAACAGATAATGCAGAGATGCTCGCAGGAATAGCTGAAATTGACGGCGGCCTGATTGCGCTCACACGTTTTAGCGGTGAAATCGGTTTTTATCCAAAGGAGTATCTTGAAATAATCCGTTTGTATATGGGCAAGTAATACGCATCTTCATATAAATCCGCAACAAATAAAATTTCTGTTGCGGCCTACTCCGCGCGGTTTTAAGAAGTTTTATTTACACTTTGACCCAAGATTCGTATAAAAAGAAAGGGAATACTATGAAGTTGGATTTTGAATACGGACAGGGCTTTATGGGCGCAAACCTGCCTGATACCACCGATGTTTTTATTCAGGGGGAAACGGTGCATGATCCGCCCTGTCTTCCCCAGGACTGGGATAGTCTTTATGAAGCTACCTTAAAGAGCATACGCAACCCCATTGGTATGCCTGCGTTAAAAGAGCTGGCGCAAAAGGGAAGTACGGTTGTGATGATTATCCCTGATATTGTAAAGGGCGGAACCCAACCAACCTCACACCGCAGAGTTTCCATTCGAGCCTGTCTGGATGAGCTTTATAGCAAAGGTGTGGAGAAAAAAGACGTGCTGCTGCTGTTTTCCAATGGGCTGCATCCACGCACCACCACTCAAGAAATGCAAACGATTCTTGGGGATGAGCTGTTCGGGGAATTTTACCCCGCCGGCCAGATCACAAGTCACGACAGTGAGGATTATGATCACCTTGTAGATTTGGGATATACCTCACAGGGCGATCATGTTATCATGAACAAATATGTTTATGACGCGGATGTGGCAATTTTGATCGGCCACACCCAAGGCAATCCCTATGGCGGCTATTCCGGCGGTTATAAGCACTGTGCAACGGGAATCACTCATTGGCGCAGCATTGCGGCGCATCATGTGCCCCAGGTAATGCACCGCCAGGATTTTGTACCCGTTTCCACAAATAGCGAAATGCGCAGTAAGTTTGACCAGCAGGGCATGATGATGGAAGAGAAAATGGGGAAAAAGTTTTTCTGCTGTGATGCGGTGCTGGACACCTATTCCCGCCAGATTGAAATCAATTCCGGCTGGGCAAAGGAAATGCAGCCTGTCAGCTGGAAGACAGCGGATAAGCGCACCTATGTGCATTGGGCAGAGAAAAAATATGATGTTGTGGTATTTGGCATGCCGACAAACTTCCATTACGGAGATGGAATGGGCACCAATCCCATCCAGATGATGCAGGCGCTTTCCGCCCAGGTTATCCGGCATAAGCGCATCTTGTCAGATCGCTGCGTTTTCATCGTTTCCAGCATCTGCGACGGCTATTTCCACGATGAGCGCTGGCCCTATCTGCGTGAGCTATATGAAATGTTCCAACATGACTATATGCAGATATTGCCTGATTTAAACCGTTACGGTGAGTATTTCGGCACCAATAAAGAGTATATCCGCAAGTACCGTTTTGCAAATGCCTTCCACCCCTTTCATGGATTCAGCATGGTGAGCTGCGGCCATATTGCAGAAATGAATACCAGTGCCATTTATATTGTGGGGGCAAGAGAGCCAGGAATCGCCCGGGGTATGGGCCTGAAAACCCGTGCAACCTTTGAGGAGGCGCTGGAGGATGCAAAGAAAAAGTTTGTTGGGCCAAACCCGAACATTCTTGCTTTGCCGAAAACGTATATGTCAGCTTCGGTGCACCTGTGCATGCGAGACCCCAGCCAGAACGCCTTTACCGCTGAGCTGAACTTCCATCCCTGTTACGGTTGATTTAAAGAGAAACAAAGATTACGAGAATAAAGAGCAGCTTGAGAGAAGCTTTCATCATATGAAGTAGACGAGATAGGGTAGACAGTGAAAAAGCGGTCAAAAGCCTTGTTCAGGTTCAACCTGAACAAGGCTTTTGTAGTTTTGATCAGAGCGTATTTATAAATCAACGCGCTCAAAGCGCTTAGCCGCCACATGATATGTAAAAATCATGCCCACAATATAAAATACGATACCCGCAATGAGAATGGGTATCTGCCGGATCATCGCATCCGGACTTACACTGTCCAGCCATGCGGTGGCTGGAATATGAGCAAATGCTTCTATCGCGACAATACACAATACGGCGGGAATAATGGCAGCGATAAATGCTTTTCCCACTTTATATGCTGTTTTATAGAACTGGGTAAGGAAAATCAAATTAAACAGCGCAAAGATTATAAGCCCAAAACCAAAGTAGGCGGCATTGGCCTCAATTCCCACAGGATTTCCATCCGGCATAATGCTGTATCGCAAAAGTGCAAACGCTGCCGCAATTACGATCTGCCCAATTTCCGCAATCCCAAATAACAGACATTTTGCTTTTACAACATCCCGCTTTTTTACCGGCAGTAAAGCTGTATAGAAAGTGTCGTTATTTTCTCTGCCATAGAAAAGGGTAATAAAGGGAGCTAAACAACCATATAAGAAAACAACGCTATATGGATACGAGGGAATAATAACCATTGCTCCAAGCAGCATAAAAATATATAAAGTGGGATGTGCCGCAAGCCGAAATTCCTTATAAATTAAGTTAAACATCATAACGCACCCTTTCTGTACGCACCATAATTTCCTCTAATGTCAAAAGCCCTGATTCTCCGGGCTTTTTCAGATGCTGAAATGATTGAATGAACGCTTCCTTCTCTGCGCTCATTAATACTTTTCCATCCTTAATATACGTGATATCATCCGCACATTTATCTAAATCCGATGTGATATGCGTGGAAAACAGGATGCTTCTCTCACCACTTTTCACCAATTGCTGAAACAGCCCCAGCAAATCATCACGGGCAACAGGGTCCAAGCCGCTTGTTGGTTCATCCAAAATAAGCAGGCGGGCATTGTGGGATAGCGCCAATGCAATCAGATATTTTACCTTCATTCCGTTTGAGAGCTGCTTAATCTGTTTTTGGGGTTCCAGCTCAAACATTTGCATATATTTTTGATAAGCAGGATTGTCCCAATGTGAATAAAAACGGCGCGTAACCGCGGTGATGTCAGCCAGCTTTTTGTATTGGTAGAAGTCAGTGCCTCCCAAGACCACGCCTATTTCCTGTTTACAGGCTTCCTCCTCCGCGCGGAAATCCCGGCCTAGCATCTGAATATGGCCCTTGTCAGGACATACCATATTCAGCATAGATTTCAATGTGGTACTTTTACCGGCCCCGTTTTTACCAATAAGGCCCATTATCCTGCCTTGCAAAACAGAAAATGAAACATCCTGCAATGTAAATTTGGGATACTTTTTTGTAAGGCCTCGAACAGTCAACATATTCATTTGTCATCCTCCTCCTTGCCGTACATAATATCCAAAGCGTTTTGATTAGCTATTTGCATGAAAAAGCTGCTTGGTACAAGCGCTAACCCGGCAGTTCCGGGGTTTGAATCTCCCAACACCACCAATGTATCTCCATGCTTAAAGCCAAACATATCCCTTGCTTTCTTGGGAATTACAATTTGCCCTCTCTCACCAATCTGCACTGTGCCAAACAAGTGCTTTCCTTTAGGCGGTATAAAAACGCCTTCTCTTTTTTGGTCAAAATGAATTAAGTCATCCAATGAAACATCATAAAGAGAAGCAAGCGCATCACAATGAATAATGTCAGGTGTGGACTCTCCGGCCTCCCATTTTGCGACAGCCTGCCGAGTAACACCAATCATCTCCGCAACCTTTTCTTGTGATAAACGTTTCATTTTTCGCAAGCTGACAAGATTATGAGCAAGATTACCTTCATCTAGTTTCATACTATTCATATTTTTCACACCCTTCTACAAATAATATACATCACATTCAAAAGCACTTCAATCAACCAATACGCACATTTTTTGTTCGTTTTCGTTGCGTATTTCAAAAACAGTCTTATATACATTATCTGCCCTTTGGCTGCCTAGCTCATATGTATTGATGTTGAACATCCGAATGCGGAGTCAATGGGAATAGCATGAATTGAAAGCTGCGAATCATGCCAAAAAAATCTCCCCCGGCCGTATGAGTCGGGGGAGAACAGTCTTTATAAAAAAAACTAGTGAAATCAACGGTTTGCATCAAGGCATATTTCGATTGCTATTAAAAATTATTCTACACCTTAAACGCACTTAAAGCTGCAAGGGTTACAAGGCCTGTTCCCGGTAGGAGGATCAGATGAATCAGATGAGCCGGACGAGGCGAAATAAACGTGCCCGTCACCCACATCGGCGTCCGCGCCGAAGTCAATCGGAATATCAACACGAAGTCGTTGGCTTACGGTAAACACACTAACCGCACCGGGGTCGCCGGGCGTGCTGTCAGAATTTCTCGTTATAATAGACGAGCCCATACAATTTACTGCTATGTCCCCACAATTGGCGTAAGCGTGAACGGTAACCGGTACGGTTACAGTCACTTCCTCGGAAGCATTTGTCGGGCAGCCACCCTCCAGAAATCCTTGTCTTTCATATATACTAGACATATAGTTACATTCTCCTATTTATTCCAAGTATTCTGACAGCAGTGTAAATTCATTCTGCCTCTCAAAAGACTTGGTATTAATAGTATATTTTCAGGGGTGAATGATGTGACGAATTGTTTATATAACCCCAGCCTCATTATCAACCAGTTTGAATATCCTGGGCCGCCGGCAAAATGCCAAAATTTAAACCCCGGACAACGGACAATGATTGATGGCCGCGGTAGGCCGGAAATTTGGACAAAATGGCCCGATTTACTGAATCATATATTTCGTTATCATACATAAAAAATAGTAATTTCCTTATGAATTATTAGTGGTAATTTTTTTAAAGAATTGGGATAGATTATTTGATATCCACATAACAGGCAATCTGATATGATAATAATTATCCAATATAAACTAATCATGAGTAAATAATGAAGGAGGAATACGTATGAAAAGAAGGAATTTACGCATAGTATCCTTACTGCTTGTTTTCGTAATGCTGGCGATTTCATTCGCCGCCTGTGGCAGTGATTCAGGGGATTCCGGGGGACAAAATGGAAGTGGCGTGTCAGATGCCTCTCAGGCTTCGGACAGTACCCCAACTCCCTCTGACAGCGGTTCCGGCACCAAAGAGATCGTATTCTGGAATATTGGGGTGGAAAGCCCTGACAAGGAATACTATCAATATTCCGTTGATCAGTTCAACGCGAATACGGACAGCGGCTACCATGTAACTGCCGTTTCCACTCAAAATGACACCTACAAGGAGAAGCTTGTTATCGCAATGAGCTCAGGCGAATGCCCGGATGTGTATACCAGCTGGTCTGGCGGCCCGATGAACGAGTACATAGAAGCTGGATTTGCACAGCCCATTGACGATCTGGTAAATGCAAGCCCAATCAAGGACAAGATCATGGATGCGGCTTGGGCACAGGCTAGCTACAATGGGACGATCTATACAGTGCCAATTCTCAACCTCTCCATTGCCGGCGTGTTTTATAATACGGAGATGTTTGACACGTATGGACTGAGTGTTCCCAACACCGTGTCCGAACTGGAAGAGGTTTGTGACACCTTGGTGGAGAATGGCATCACACCGTTTGCGTTGGCTAACGCGTCAAAATGGACCGGCTCCATGTACTTCATGAGCCTTGCGACCCGTTATGGCGGCCTAGAGCCCTTTAATGCCGCAGCGGATGGCAGCGGCACCTTTGAGCATGAAAGCTATGTGTACGCCGGCGAAAAAATCCAGGAATGGGTGGGCAAAGGGTACTTCCCTGATGGCGTGAACAGCTTGAGTGAGGATGATGGCCAGGCGAAGCAGCTGATGTATCAGGAAACAGCCGCCATGCTGCTGTGCGGATCTTGGTATACCGGCACATTTCAGGCGGACAGCCCGGAGTTTTATGAAAAAATTGGCTGGTTCAGCTTCCCCTCCGTTGAAGGGTCCAATGCGGACGCGTCGATCCAGATCGGTACAATCGGCGATCAGTTCCTTCAATTTAGCTGCACTGGTGAAAAGCTGGAAGCTGCCTTTGAATTTGCAACATACTACTCCAACGACGACTCCATAGAGCTCCTCGCCAATAATGGCAAGATTCCTGCGGTTAAAGCGGCTGCCGACATGGATTTCGATCCCGTCACCCAACAGATTTTGAATGCGTGCCTAAATGCTTCCTCTGTCCAGTTGTGGTATGACCAGTACCTGCCTCCGGCCGTCGCCGAGGTTCACAAAGATACCAGCCAGGAAATCTTTGGCCTCACCATGACACCGGCGGAAGCAAATGCCGCACTCCAGGAAGCTATGCAAAAATATCTCAATGGTTAAGGCTTAAGAAAAAAGGATGCTGCCCTGATAGCGCGCCGTTTAGGGGCTGCCCTTTCCCGATTCATTCTAAACTACTCCGGTGATTTGGCTTACTTTAAAAATAGCATTGGTTTAACTTGCGTCAGTTCAGGTTGAAGAAATGTGGGACTGAATTGAGGGCATCCATACAATAGCTTACAGCTCGGTCAAATCACAAGTGCTTTCTTAAAACATAATTGATTTGAACCCGGAGCGGAATTTTAAAATTCCGCTCCAATAGTTATAGGGGGGTTTGACGTGCAGAACAATTCAATGTTGAAAAAACGGCGGCAGAGCGAGGTGAGGAAGGCGTCCGCCATCTTCTTGGCGCCGGTGGCCATCTTGTTACTTGTCTTTATTGCTTATCCAATCCTTGACTCCTTTAATATCAGTCTCTATAAATGGAACGGCATCACGACTGACCGGCAATTCATCGGTATAGATAACTGGAAAACTCTATTTCTGGACCGTAGTTTTTGGTTTGCTTTCCGCAATAACGTGGTCATTATGGTTCTCTCCATCGCCGTTCAGCTGCCCATTGGCTTAGCGTTGGCCACTTTTTTGGATTTTGGAGGCAAAAAGCTCAACGGCTTTAAGGTAATCTGGTTTATTCCCTTGCTCATGTCCTCGGTGGCCATTGGATTTTTGTTCCGCTATGCTCTGGCAACCAATGGAGGCATTATAAGTACCGTTTCCAGTTGGTTTGGAGGGGGCAACATCGATTTGCTGGGTGATCCTAACAAAGCGCTGCTCACAGTTATCGCCGTCATCTGCTGGCAGTTCGTTCCATTCTATATGGTATATTTTATGGCGGCCTACACCAATATTTCATACGATATTTATGAGGCTTCACGAATTGACGGCGCTTCGCGGGGCCAATATTTCTGGAGGATTGCCCTGCCTCTTTTGGTTCCATCCATTAAAAGCGCCGCGATTTTATCCATGGTGGGATCGCTCAAATACTTTGACTTGATCTACGTTATGACAGGGGGAGGGCCCGGCACCTCCACAGAGCTGATGGCGACCTATATGTATAAAAACTCCTTTAAAAACCTCAATATGGGGTATGGCTCTACTGTGGCATGTGGCATGTTTATCCTAATATCCTTGATCGCCCTGGTAACCATGAGACTGATTAATAGCGGAAAGGAGAAATAAACCGCATGGATTCTATGAAAAACTCAAAAGCAAAGAGTATCGTTAGTTGGATTGTTGCATTTATTTTCGCTATTTTGTGGCTTATCGTCTCCTTTTTACCCTTTGTATTTATGGTCCTTAATTCTTTTAAGGACAAATTTGAAATGCTGGTCAAAGGCGTCTTCGTATTACCTGATACATGGTACCCAACAAACTACATAGAGGTGTTGACAGGTTCTTTTTGGTCCTATATGCTTAATAGTATAATTGTAGTTGCTATCTCCCTCTGTCTTTTGTTGTTTATTTCAGCCTGCGCCTCCTATCCCTTGGCCCGGTTCCGGTTTCGGCTAAACAAGCCCATTTACGGCGTCATTGTCGCCTGCATGTCCATCCCCATTCATATTACGTTGATTCCTGTGTTTAAAATGAGCACCTATACAGGGCTGTACGATTCCATCTGGGCCCTGATTGGCCCCTACGTGGCTTTCGCTATTCCAATTTCCGTCTTCATTTTGACCAGCTTTATGCAGGAGATTCCCAGAGAAATTGAGGAATCGGCAGAAATTGATGGCTGCAGCAAGTACCGGATGTTTTTCTCCATCATTCTCCCCTTGTCCAAACCCGGTCTCTCAACCCTTGCCATCTACAATGGCGTCAATATGTGGAATGAGTTCAGCTTTGCTTACACGCTGACTCAAACCGCTGAAAAGCAAACCCTGCCCTTGGCCATTTGGCAATTTCAGGGACAGTACTCCATGAATACCCCGATGATTATGGCGGTGTTGACGTTGACGGTTCTTCCTATGATCATCATGTTTATTGTTTTCCAGGATAAGCTGGTTAAAGGCATGACCGCGGGAGCCGTCAAAGGATAACGGCGCTTGTGCGATGAAAAGATCAGAGAGGTACCGCAATGTTTAAAAAAATTCTCCGCCGCTTCGGTAGAATGAATTTTGACTGGAAAATGAAGCTTTTCATTTTTCTTTCCATCGGGCTCACTACCCTGATCATCCTTTTTGCCTCGACGTTTTCCTATATTTCCCTTATATCCAAAACGTCGTTAAGTTTATTGGAAAACCAGCTCCAAACCATGGCGGATAGCCTGTCCACCACGTTGCGCGGCTACAAGAATATAGCGATTGCCATTACGTTGGACGAATCAGTCCAGCGCTATCTCAAAAAAGAAGCCGATAATTCATCAGCGTATTACGATATCCAGATGAAGGCAAGGCAGTCAATGGTAAATATTCTCAATATCCATTCAGATATGAATTTCATTGCCATCATTAAGGAAGATTTGTCTGAGACGATATACAGTGGAACCACCACCTTGACTGCCAGCCAGCTCTACGAGCGCTATGATGAGGATATGGCTGGAAGCAAATCCGTGGGTATAGGCGCAATGCGTGTAAACTTTCAAAGCGCCTATTACAACAATGACCAGTATGTGGTCAGCGTTTATCATCCTCTATACGACACCAACCATATTGGACTGGAATCCGGCTTGCTTTGTTTCAACATACGGGAGCCTGTGCTGCGGCAATTTCTGGATTCCAGGAACGAAGCTTTGGAATATCAGATATTTCTGATAGATGGCAGCGGTGTGACTGTCTCGTGCTCCAACATAGATCAAGTGGGGGTGAAAGAGGAATTCACCTCATTCCTAAGCATAGAGCCAAATGGCTTTGAGCTGGATGGGAAGATTTACCGAATGGTTAAGCTCGATTACTGGGACTATTATGTCGTGGCTGCTATTGACCGTGCGGAGCTTTACCGGGACGGGATCCAAACCATCCTATTACTCATCGCGGTTATTGTACTGATGATGGCTGTGGGCCTATTGGTTGGCACCCGGATTGTCAAACATTCCTATCAGACCATGAATGAAATTGTATACTGCATGGAATGCGTTTCTGATGGACAACTGGAGGTCACCATGAATGAAAACCCCTCTGGAGATGACTTTTCTAAAATCGCACAAGGGTTTAACCATATGACCCGCCAGCTTGGAAACCTTATGGAACAAGTGAAGGAGGAGCAGCACCAGATTGAACAAATCAAGATTAACGCCCTCCAATCACAGATCAAACCTCATTTTTTATATAACACATTGGAATGCATTCACTGGCAGGCCGTAATGGATGGAAACAAGGTAGTTTCACGCACTGTCAAAGCATTGGGGGACTATTACCGGCTATGCCTCAGCAACGGCCAAGACATCATCGGCCTGTCGCAGGAAATCCAACATGTTAAAAGCTATCTTACGATCCAGAATGTTCGGTACGGCGATATCATTACCTTTGAGGTTTCCGTGGATCCATCCTTTGAAACAGTTCAGATTCCGAAGATGACGCTCCAGCCCTTGGTGGAAAACTCAATATACCACGGAATCAAAATTAAGGATGGACAGTCCGGGAGGATATGGATCAGTGCCCGGCGGGAGAAATCGTGTATTGTCGTTACTTTGGAGGATGATGGAGTTGGCATGGAGCAAAGCCGGATTGACGAGATGAACGCCTCCATTTCCATCTATGACGAGGATTTTGGATATGGCGTACGAAATGTACATAAACGCATTGAGCTTCTCTTTGGCAAGGAATATGGCCTTTTCTACCGCTCCAACCAATACGGCGGACTGGCTGTGGACATCCGTCTGCCGGACAAAGCATAGACGAGGAGAACCCCATGTACAAAGCACTGATTGTTGACGATGAAAGCATTATCCGGATTGGGATCAAAACAGCAATTCCTTGGGAAACGTTGAATATCAGCCAGGTTTTCACGGCCGGCAATGGGATTGAGGGGTTAAAGGTGATCAGTGAGGATAAGCCGGATATCCTCATTACGGACATCAGCATGAGCGGGATGAGCGGCCTTGAGATGATTGAGGAAGTGTATAAGCTTCAACCAGGCATCAAGATTATTGTGTTGACCGGATATGATTCCTTTGAGTACGTGCACAGGTGCATTAAAATGCATGTGCAGGATTTTTTCCTTAAACCTGTGGACGAAAACGAATTGGCCGCCGCCATTGGCAAGCTGACGGAACAGATCAATAGGGAAAGACAGGAACGCTTATTTCGGCGCACCCAGGGAACGACGGAGCAGCTTTATTTGGAAAAAATAATGTGGAACCTGGCCCATAACCGGGCAGGAGATCAAGATTTTGTAACCCTGCGGGAGGGCTATGACGTTTGGGAGAATCAGTCTATGCAGGCTGCAATACTGGTTCCGGCCCTGCATGAAGATGGCGAGGAATTCCGCCACCTTTCGATTAAAAATATCTGCATTGACCTCTTTGATAAGCAGGAGGCCGGCATCACCTTCCAGGATGATAATGACAAAATTGTCATTGCGGTCTTTCAAGGACAGGAATTGGAGGATACGGTGGAGAGGATGACCCAGTTGGGGATGCTGCTTCACGACGAATTTGGGATGCATCCGAAAATTATCCTGGGAAAAGAGGTAGAGGGTTTTCAAAATTTTCACCTGTCTTATAGTGATGCGATTGAGCTGCTGGGAGAAGAGGAGAACACCATCACGGAGGTTTTGCGCTCCTACCAGTCCAAAAACCGGCTGCGGACATTTTATTCCACCTTCGCGGACATCAAGGATGCCATTGTGGAGAATATTGGGAATACGGATACGGTGATGCAATTATTTGCTTCCTTCCAGCAGGCGGTGGAGCTGCATAACCTCTCCACCCCGCTGGTGCGGAAAAGCTGCTTTGAGCTGGCGTCCTCCGTGTGTTTTTCTTGTTTTTCCCAATCCGGTGAATTTCCTGAGGCGTACCTCCAAACGCTGACGACCGCTTTAGCTGGAACAGGGAGAAAGGAGGCCCTCGAGCATACCAAAAACGCCCTCGTTCAGATCATCAGTATCCCAGATGAAGACGCTTATAGCATTGTTTCCAAGGTGAAAGCTATTGTCAATGAACATCTGTCTGGAAATATTTCAGTGCTCAGCATCGCCTCAAGGCTGTATATTTCCCCCAACTATTTATCCCGCTTATTCAAAAAGAAAACAGGGGAGGGCTGCAATGCCTATATTATCCGCAAGCGGATTGAGAGGGCAAAATACCTGCTTGAATCCACCAGCCTTCCCAGCGGAAAAATTGCCAGCGCAGTGGGTTACCAGGACATCAACTACTTTTCCATCGCGTTCAAAAAACATGTGGGGATTTCTCCCACCAAATACCGCGAATCGATACAGGGACAACAAATTGGAGCTTCTGGTTGAGCCTATCAAGAAACTCTCTTCGCTCTAGGAACGTAGTTAAACTGCCGGGTATACATATCGTAGTTCAGTCGCCACGCTGTGAATTGTAGGGCCTGTAATCTCGCCGATAGGTGGGCAAGTGCGGTGAATATGGAGAAAGTGCGTTCCCAGGTCATGGGAGCGCACTTTTTGCTATGTCTATTCGCAAACATAAGCGACGATAAGGTTTTTATTCTTTAAGGGTATCCTGCAGCTTCCACAGGTTCCTCTTAGGCCCGCATTCGGCATTGATAAATATTTATTAGGGGTGTTCTGAAAAGCAAAGTTGCCAAAAGTGGCAATAAGATGTAGAATTATGTTCATCAAATTAGTTGAGGAAAAGAAAGGGAATCCCGATACCACTCTGACAGCGCGCTATTAAGAATGCACTTCTCCCATTCATTTTTTCCGATCATTTCTAAACCTGCTCTAAGAAGGGAGTGAACCTAGGTGAGTATAAAAAGCCAGGTGCTGGCCATTATTGAAAAAGATAGGGGTACGCCCATTTCAGGTGAAGAGATTGCCGGGATTTTGGGGGTTTCCCGGACGGCGGTTTGGAAGGCGGTCAAGGCCCTGAAGCAGGAGGGCTATGTGATTGAGGCCGTACCTAACCGGGGATATTCCCTTCTGGAAATCAATAATATACTGTCCAAAGAGGGCCTCTCGCCTTATTTGGATAATCCAATGTGGGGGGATAAAATCCATATTTATCCCAACCTCCCTTCCACCAATGAAACCGCCAAAACCTTGGCTTTAGACGGTTGCCCCCACGGTACGGCCGTCATCGCTGACGGCCAGACCCAGGGAAAAGGCCGGCGGGGCAAAAATTTCTATTCCCCTGCCGGCAGCGGCTTGTATTTGAGCATTGTATTGCGGGAGGAATGGCTTCTGTCCTTGTCAGCCCCCCTGATTACAGCCGGGGTGGCCGTACAGGTTTGCGCGGCGGTGGAGGAGGTTGCCGGGGTGGCACCGCAAATCAAGTGGATAAATGACATTATGCTGAATGGCAAAAAGATTGGAGGCATTCTCACAGAAGCGGTTATTGATTTCGAGGAGGGTGGCTTGGATTGGGTTGTGTCTGGAGTTGGCATCAATATAAGCACCGACAGCTTTCCCCCTGAGCTCAGCGGGAAGGCCGCCTCCATTCTGCCCGGTAAGGCGGATAATAACATGAGGGCAAGGCTGGCTGCCAGTATTATCAACGGGGTAATGCTAGAGTCTTTTTGGAGAAATCCAAGCTGGATTCTAGAGGAATATAAATGCAGGCTTGCTATACTGGGCAAAACCATCACTGTGAGAGAGAATGGAGATAGTTACCGGGCGCTGGCGCTGGATATAGACGGCGCTGGTTGTCTGGTGGTACAAAAAAACGATGGAGCTGTCGTTACACTATCTTCCCCGCAGGCAGCAATTCACATATAAATGTCAACCGAGTCATATAAAAAGGTTGACATTTAAACATACTATAGGTATAATTGTATCCAGATTGTACCTAATGGAGGTGGATTCATTGCTTATGAAAAAGCTTGATGTACGAATGATGGCCCTTGCCGCTCTATTTGCAGCGCTTAGCGGAGTGTTATCCCAGATTACTATCCCTATTGGTCCGGTGCCGATCAATTTGACCCATGTGGCGATCTTTACCGCAGTGGGCATATTGGGAACAAAATACGGTGTGGTCAGCCAGATTGTCTTTGTGGCCTTGGGGGCGGTGGGTGTACCTGTTTTTTCTGGATTTACCGGTGGCGTTGGTATTATCGCGGGGCCAACAGGGGGCTTTATTATAGGATATATAGGCTGCGCCTTGGCCACCGGCCTGATGGTCAAATGGCTGGGCAAGTCCATAAAAGCCCTGATAATCTCCATGTATGTGGGATGGCTTGTTACATACTTGATGGGCGTGGGTTGGTATATGTGGCGGATGGACGCGGGATTTGTTCAGGCGTTGGCGTATTGCGTCGTACCATTCCTATTGGGGGATATCCCCAAAACCATTCTCAGCGCCGTTTTGGTTAACCGTATTGGCGTGGCTGTAAAGGCTGGTCAGGGGTGAGGCTGTGAACGAAATTATGTATCTGCGCCCCCACCATGGGTTATGTATCCAACATTATATGGGGAAAGGGTATGACAGCCGGTTCGTCCAAAACATGAATCAGGTTGTCCGGCAATTGCGGGCTTTTCCCCAGCAGCTTATAGAGTTGACCGTGGAAATGGACGTGCTGTGCGGCCATTGTCCCCACAACAAACAAGGGCGCTGTGATACACAGGAAAAAGTGACCGCCTACGACAACAACTGCCTTCGGCTCACAGGTCTCTTGGAGGGCCAACAACTGGCCTGGAAGACCTTTCGGGAGATAGTGGAAAAACAAATCCTTGGGCGGAAAAAACTGAACCAGGTTTGTGTGGATTGTAGCTGGCTCCCCTTATGCGAGAGGCTTGAGCTATCTGTATCCATGAAATAAAATATAATGGCACAGTGTTTTATACTTTAGACGAATAAAGCTGTAAATTGTTCATTTTATTGCGGTTGAAAATGATGTAATGTTAACAATTTATCCTAAAACTATAGCATTTTTCCTTTTAAACAGGTATAATGTTCCTATTATACTCTGTGATGGTTGAAACAATGGTGATTCGCTTCGTGTAATTGCCTAACACAGCAGCATAAAAAGAAATTGCGTTTGACCCTCTGTGAGTATGAAGCCTTGAGGCCAGAAGATTTTATTGGCCTTTCAATAGGTGGCAGTAAAAGTGAGGGTGTTTTGTATGAATATCGTTTTGGTTATGGACCAATTTGACCATTCCAATAATGGAACCACCGTGACCGCCAGAAGGTTGGCAAAAAATTTGCATGCCAATGGGCACAAGGTCACCGTATTGGCTGCGGGGGCATCCGAGATTGGAAAGATCAACGCCAAAAAACACTCCATCCCCATATTTCAAAAGCTAATTGAATCCCAGGGCATGTTTTTTGCTAAACCCGATCCCTTGCTATATTATGAGGCATTTAAAGATGCCGATGTGGCGCATTTTTTCATGCCCTTCCGGTTCTGCAGAGAAGGTGCCAAATACGCTCAGCAAATGAACGTACCCATATTGGGCGCCTTCCATGTACAGCCCGAAAATATCACCTCCACCCTATTTTTGGAGAAGTTTGACTGGGTCAACCAATACCTTTACCGGTGGTTTTATAAAAGATTTTATTGCTACTTTGATTACATACACTGTCCCAGCCAGTTTATCGCCGGTCAGTTGGCGGCGGAGGGATATGACGCTGAAACCAGAGTAATTTCCAACGGTGTGGATCATGCCTTTAAACCTATAGCTGTCGAGCGCGGCAATAGTTCTACCATCCAGGTTGTCATGGTGGGGCGGCTCTCCAGGGAGAAGCGCCAGGATCTGGTGATTAAAGCTGCCCAACGGAGTAAATATGCGGATAAAATCCAGTTGGTTTTTGCCGGCAAAGGCCCCTGCAGGCGCAAATATGTAAAGCTTGCCAAGAGATCAAAATTGCCTCATCCCCCCATCTTCCAATTCTACTCCCAGGAGGAGCTCCTTCGCGTACTGAACTCATCGGATCTGTATATCCATGCGTCGGACGTCGAGATTGAGGGAATTAGCTGCCTGGAGGCTATGGCTTGCGGCCTGGTTCCGATCATCTCCGATTCCCAGCTGGCGGCCACCCGGCAGTTTGCCCTGGACAGTAACAGTTTGTTTGCTGCAGGCGATCCGGAGGATTTGGCCAGGAAGCTGGACTATTGGATCGAGCATTCTGATGAAAAAAAGGCGCTGTCCCAGCAGTATATCGCGCAGCAAAATAACAACCGGGTGGACGCCTGTGTGAAGCAAATGGAGGACTTATATAGGGATGTTATCAGCAAATGCCGCCGGGAAGGCTTTAAAACTGTACCTATAGAAAAGAAGAGGCGTTTTTTGGCCCCTGATCCAAGGACGGTCAATAGCAATCTCCTTTCCCATAAACGGTGGCCCAAGCATACAACCCAGATCATCTCCTTTCTTGTGGGCTGCATCCTGTATCCCGTGAATAAGCTATGGCTTGGATTGCGGGTGGAGGGTATGCACAACATGAAATTGATCAAAGGAACTGGAGCCGTGACCGTTAGCAACCATGTCCATCATTTGGATTGTTCTATGGTCAAGTTAGCGACGTTGGGACGGCGAACCTGGTTCACAAGCCTTTATGAAAACTTTCAAATCCCAGTAGTGGGTTATTTGGTCAAGGGCTTGGGCGCCGCCGCACTGGGCCAGTCCACCCGGGAAAAATGCCAAGTGCACCGGGCCCTCCTCCATAACATCAAAAACGGTGATTTGGTGCATTACTACCCGGAGGGGATGTTAATTCCCTATTATAACGGATTGCGGCCCATGTATGGGGGCGCATTTGCCATAGCGGTACAAGCCAAATGCCCTGTAGTGCCTATGGTGGTTACTTCGCGGGAAAATCGCGGGCTTTACCGCCTAAAGAAAAGGCCCTGTATGACCTTACATATTCTTCCTCCCATTTACCCTTTATCCGGCTTATCCGGCCGGCAGGGCCGGCAGGCTTTGCAGCTGCGTGTAGAGCAAAGCATGCAGGAGGTTTTCAATGACCGAGGCTTGTGGCATGAGGCCAGGGAGCCAAGCCTGTCAAAATCGATAATCTAGCGGTTTTAGATAGGGGAGGGCATACAGCTTTACCGCCGGAACATCCCCATATGGGTTCGAAAAGAATTGTCACGATTTCGCCAAAAGCAAAGGATATTACTTTGAGCGGGTATTTTCATCTTAAATTACCTGCTGCCGCCGATACATGGCGGCTTTTTCTATGGCCTTTATTCTATGGAAAATCCCATGCGGAACTGCTGGGGCGTGATCCTGTTTCTGGCCTTAAAGCATTGGATAAAGTAGCTGGTGGTGCTAAAGCCCGCCTCCATAGCAATCTCCGTTATGCTCATGGTGGTGGTGGCCAACATAATTTTTGATTTTGTAATTCTGACGCCGTTAAGGTAGTCGGTGAAGTTTAGGTTGGTGTGGCGGGTGAAAAACTTTGAAAAGGCGCTGTAGCTCATATTGAGCATGGAGGCCATTTCCTCCATATGTATTTTTTGGCCATAATGAAATTCCACGTAATCAAATATTTGTTGTATCTGCCGCATGGATTCTGCATGGACACCCGTGACGGGACTTAGCCCAATACCCAATTTATGCCAACGGCGAAGAATCCATAGGAAGAGGCGGCACAAGTGAATCCGTATAGCTATTTCATATCCATACTCCTTGTTGGCTTGTTCCAGAAAGAGATTGTCCACCAACTCCGGGAGAAAGGTGGAGTACAGGTCTTCCTGAGAAAAAAAGCGGTGCTTGGCGGTAACGCCCAAGGTAAAAGCCATCAGATACTGCATCTCCAGGGCGGTTTGCTCGGATGAAAAAAGCAGCTCCGGCACAAACTTGACCACTGCGAATTGGTTGTATCCGCCTCCGGTAGAAAGAGTCCGGTGCACCTCTTGAGAATGGATAATCAACATATCTCCGGCTTGAATGGTATAGCACTGCTCACCCAGCTTGGCATCAAAAGAGCCTGCCTGTCCATACAAAATTTCGATAAAATCGTGGTAATGGGGTTGAGCCAGCGGCCGGTGTCCATAGTGGGACTGAACCTCCAGCTCGTAGGGGTTTCCGGGGCTTCCCGCCAGTTCCCGGTCCTCGTAATAGACATCTTCCATACTGGGCTCCCCTTCAAAATTTTGATATTAATCTGCGAAATGATTATATCATCTTTGCAAGGATTATGCTATAGTTTGGCTGTAAATCATCTGTAACCCCAATATTCAATTGTGAAAGGATCGGATGAGAATGTTAAATGTGGGAATCATCAGTTGCTGGCATGTACATACCAACGGCTATGTAAAAGAGCTCCTGGATAGCGGCAAGGTCAATATTGCTGCCATGTGGAATGAGGATGCCGCTGCCGGTGAGGAATGGGCTGCCAGGCAGGGGATAGAATTTATCCCCGATTATGACGCATTTTTGGCCCGGGAGGACATAGACGCTGTGATCTGCAACTCCCCGACCACCATGCATCCGGAATTGCTGTCCAAAGCGGCTAAAGCCGGTAAGCATATTTTTACAGAAAAGCTGCTGGCCACCAACATGAAGGACAGTGAGATGCTCTGCAAAGTGATTGGTGATGCCGATGTCACCTTCACCATCTCCCTGCCACTGCGGGCGGACGCCATCATGCGCTATGTCAAGCAAATGGTGGAAAACGGCGTATTGGGCCGAATCTCCGCAGCCAGAATGCGCCGCAGCCACAGCGGCGTCAGTGAAAATTGGCTTCCGGAATATTGGTTTGATACCGCCAAAACCGGCGGTGGAGCTATGATGGACCTGGGCGCGCATCCGGTATACATGATGTCCTGGTTATTTGGCGAGCCCAAGCGCCTATGCGGCATGACCACCAATCTTTACGGCACATCCGGCGATGAAAACGCCATAGCCATGGTGGAATTTGGCGGCGGAATCATAGGCACATGCGAGACAGCCTTTGTCACCAACGGACTTCCCGATATTTTAGAGATTTACGGCAGCGACGCATCCCTGTTTATCCGGGGGAAGGAGATTGCCCTGATCAGCAAGGACCGCACCATCAAAAAGGTTGATTCCTCCGGCCTTCCCGCAGGATTGCCTTCCCCATTGCTCCAGTTTGTGGATGCCTGTATTGCCGGGACCGGCTCCCCTGAGGATTTGGGCCTGCAAGACGCGTTGTTGCTGACCAAAATAACAGAGGCCACCTATGCCTCCGACAGCAGCAATACGTTCATCCAGTTTTAACCGTAAATTATTTTTGAAAGGATTGGTTATAAATGGCTGAAAAATTAAGAATTGGAATTATTGGCTGCGGCGGTATCGCCAATGGCAAGCATATGCCCTCCCTGGCGGCATTGCCTGATGTGGAGATGGTGGCCTTCTGCGACCTCATTGAGGAGCGCGCCCAAAAGGCTGCCAAAGATTACGGCATAGAGGGAGCACAAATTTACACCGATTACAGGCGGCTTTTGGAGGACAAATCCATTGATATCATCCATGTTTTGACCCCCAACCGTTCCCATGCGGAAATTTCGATTGACGCCCTCCACGCCGGCAAGCATGTTATGTGCGAAAAGCCCATGGCCAAGACAGCCGCCGATGCCCGCAGAATGGTGGAGGCCGCTAAAGCTACCGGCAAGAAATTGACCATCGGTTATCAGCACCGCCACAAGGCGGAGAGCACCTACTTGAAAAACGTCATTGAGCGGGGCGACCTTGGTGATATTTACTACGCCAAGGCATTGGCGGTGCGCCGCAGAGGTACCCCCAACTGGGGCGTTTTCCTCAATGAGTATGAACAGGGCGGCGGTCCTCTCATCGATATTGGCACTCATTCCCTGGATTTGACACTTTTTCTGATGAACAATTATAAGCCCAGAATGGTGGTGGGCACCAAATATAAAAAGCTGCTCAACCCCAACTGCGCCAATCCCTGGGGGCCCTGGGATGAGAAGGAGCATACTCTGGAGGATTCCGCCTTTGGTTTTATCATTATGGAAAATGGAGCCACCATCAATTTGGAGGCCAGTTGGGCGCTGAATACTTGTGAGCCTATCCCTGAAGGAAGCGTCGTGCTCTGTGGAGACAAGGCGGGCGCTCAGATTAAAAATGATGCAGTCACCATAAACAAGGACGAACTTGGCCATTTGGTGGAGATTTCACCTAAAATGTCCGCTAAAGGAGTGGCCTTCTATGACGGCATCGCTCAGACCCCGCCCATTATTGAAGCCCGGCGCTGGATCAACGCTGTCAAGGACGGCACCGATCCCTTGGTGCTGCCTGAGCAGGCTTGTGTGGTTTCCGAATTGCTGGAGGCCATCTATACTTCGGCCAAAACCGGCGAGCCTGTATATTTTAACCGGTAACAGGTGCCTGAGGAGGAGATGAATAGGATGGAATATGGCATTCAACTGTACAGTGTGCGGGACGTTCTGCCGGAGGACATGGAGGGGACCCTCCAAAAAATCAGCGCTATGGGATACCGGTTTGTAGAGTTTGCGGGCTTTTTCGGCAAATCTGCCCGGGATGTGAAGGCCATGCTTGATCGGTATGATCTGCGGATATCCGGCACCCATACCGGGTGGCAGGAGATTGTGGAAAATTGGGAGGAGACGGTGGCTTATCACAAAGCCATCGGCAACAAGCATATCATCATCCCTGGGGCGGAATTGGGTACTAAAGAGCAGATAGAAGCCTTTGTGGAGACAGTGAATGATATTCAGCCAAAGCTACAAAAAGAGGGCATCCGCCTAGGCTATCACAACCACGATTTTGAGTTTAAGGCCAATACCGATGGCATTGTACCCTACGATGAAATTGTGGGCCGGACCAACATCTATCTTGAAATTGACACCTTCTGGGCTTACGCCGGAGGCAAAGACCCAGTGGAGATGATGGAGGCATTGAAAGAGCGCCTAATCTTCATTCATATCAAGGATGGCTATGAAAATGGCGATGGCGTTCCCTTAGGATTGGGCACCGCTCCTGTTAAGGCTGTTTATCAAAAAGCGGAGGGAATGGGCATTCCTATGGTGGTGGAAAGCGAAACCCTTAATCCTGACGGGTTAACCGAAGCGAAAACCTGTATCGATTTCCTGATTAGCTTAGAGAAATAATGGACTACAGAGATAAGAGAAATGGTGCGGCATTAGGCCGCACCATTTCTTTTATCCCCGCCGCTCTCCTTTGGTAAACTTTGTGGCGGCGTTCTTTGTCGAGTGTTGTTTGTACACCTTTACGTACTCAACTGGCTAGGGCCATTAAAAAATAAAACGCAAGCAACCGGCCTGCGTTTATCTACTTGCAGAAAAACTAGATACTATGTGATTATGCCTGCTTCTCAGCGATATCGGCAATGATGGGAATCTTGATTTTCGACCCTTGAAAGGTGAAAAACATCAACGCCAAAATACCAATACCATAGCAAACGCCAACAATGGAAAGAATTATGCTCAAAAGAGTGCCAAGAATAGGAATGAATGAAAGAACCGATACAACAATACTGAGCACAACAAATACGGCCCCTAGCGCCACGCTCTGGAAGGCGTGAAAACGCACTTCTTTATTATCTTTCTCGGATACAAAAAAGATAATACCGGCAATAAAGGTAAGATAGCTCAAGGCAGACGCAACATTTTCGTCTAAGCCGAACGTTGCCTTTTTCATAGTTGTTTACCTCCAATTAATAGATATTAGCTATATTATAGGAGAAGCAAAAAGAAAATGCAATACAATGCAATATATTTAGATATAATGTAGAGAATCACTCGTTATTTATATGAATAAAAGTTAAATTCTTCATCCCAGTGTATATTTTTCCTATTTTTTGTCTATTTAAGGATGTTTATAATTTATTTGGAATATATAATGTCATATATTTACATAGAGTTGAATTTAGTGGATAAATTAGAAAAATTTATATATTTTTACTTGGGGGGATATCCTAAATTACCCAAAGGAGGAATTTATATTTGCTGTAATTACATATGATATTTCATTGCCTTTCTATATCTCAGAGGGTAAAATAATAATTGAGTGCAGATAAGGTACAGCCGTTCCTTTACTGTTAAGACAGAGCTTGGGAGAGTTATAATGATTACACTATTTGAAACAAATAATCTTGTAATGCGTCACCTCACAGAACTGGACTTTGCTGAAATCACCTTATTCACCTATGATCCTGACATGCGCCTTCCCATTAAAGATGCCTCTGCAAATGAAATTGTCCATTGGATCATGGCCCAACAGGATCTATATTATCAAACACGGCTGGGATTTTATATGGCCTTGGACAAGGAAACAGGAAAAACCATCGGACTGATCGGACTTACCCCTGAATTGCACAATCATCAGATGGTGGTGCGCCTGTATCACCTATTTAAACCTAAATACAAAGAAAGCGCCTATGTAGGGGAGGCGGTGTCCTTTTTATTGGATTTTGTATTCACAAATTATTCCATAGGGGAGGTTGTCTATGACGCCATTCCCATGAATAAAACGACTGTGCAGATTGCAAGCCGGTTGAGGATGAAACCGGAGCTGGTTTATAACAAGCATAATTCCTCCGAAAGTGCGCATATGGTTTTTGTTACCACAAAAGATTCCTTCTATTAGATACATAACCGTGGTTGTTCGGTCAGTAGAATATACAATTGCATACTTTTAATCCATCAGACCCTTGTCAAGCGAATCAAATCTTGGCAAGGGCCTTTTATTTCACCTTGACCTTGTGTTTTCCAGGAAAATGCCCTATAATTTTACCTATCAAGGCACTGTATGGAAGGGAAGATTCGCACTATGAATTGTGATTTTTATATGCCAACGGAGATCGTCAGCGGAAAAAACTGCGTCCTTGCCCACAGCCACTATTTCGCTGTCACCGGCTCTAAATGCTTGATTGTGACAGGGGCATCCTCCGCGAAAAAGAGCGGCGCCTTAGCTGATGTAATAACTGGGCTTGGACAAAATAATGTGGAGCACATCATCTTCGATGGGATAGGACAAAATCCTACCTTTGCGCAATGCCTTGAGGCAGCGGAGGTAGCCCGAAAATCTAAAGCGGAGTTTCTCATTGGCATCGGAGGCGGTTCGCCTCTGGACGCAACCAAAGCCATAGCGGCTTTGGCATTATATCCTGGCATGGATGAGCAAGAGGCATACAGCACTTCGTTTACCCAGGTATTGCCTTATTTCCTCATCGGCACCACTGCTGGAACCGGCAGTGAAGTGACACGGTATGCCATCCTAACGAACAGCAACAATGAAAAGAAAAATCTGTCCAGTCCATTGTTCTTTGCCAAGGCTTCGTTTTGTAATCCCCGCTACACCTATTCTCTGCCGGAGCAGATTACCATCAGCACCGCTTTGGATGCTTTAGCTCACGCCATAGAAAGTTATTTTTCTAAAAGGGCCAATGAAATTTCAGATATCTACGCCCTCAGGGCCTTAAAGTTGACCAGCGGCGCTCTGTTTGCCATCCAGGAATATGGATTTTCCTGTGTAGATGAGGCCATGCGTGACAATCTCTATATGGGCTCCATCCTCGCAGGCCTTGCCATCAACAATACCGGTACGCTATTCCCTCACCCCTTGGGCTATCCCTTATCGGAGGAGTATGGCGTCCCCCACGGTACCGCCTGCGGGGTCTACTCCCCAGCGTTGTTGGATTGGTGTATGGAGCATAGCAAGCAAAAGGCATTGGATCTGCTGGCATATTTGGGCTTGGGCAGTATGGCGGCGCTGACGAATATGATCAAAGGCTTTGTCAAGGTGGATATCACAATGAATTCCGGTGAAATTGAACGGATTGCCCAGAGGTCAAAGTCCACCTCCAATTTTGCCAATACCCCAGGAGAATTTGGTGTAAAGGATGCTACAGCAATATTAAACAACATATTCCTGAAATAAGGCTTAAAGAAAGGATACTGATATGAATATTTGGCACAATATATCTCCAAAACGGATCTCACCCGAAAGCTTTGTAGGGGTTATAGAAATTGAGAAGGGCAGCAAGAAAAAATATGAACTTGATAAAGAAACGGGCATTCTCATCCTGGACAGAATCCTTTACACCTCCACCCATTACCCTGCCAACTATGGCTTTATCCCCCGGACGCTGGCGGATGACGGGGACCCCCTGGACATCCTGGTGCTTTGCTCAGAGCCCATTGAGCCCATGGTGCTGGTACGCTGTTTTCCCATTGGCGTAATTACTATGATCGACAGCGGTCAAAATGACGAAAAGATTGTAGCCATCCCCTTTGGTGATCCCATGTACAATGGGTATCGGGATATTGCGGACTTGCCCCCGCATATCTTTTCCGAAATGGAGCACTTCTTCAGCGTTTACAAAGCCTTGGAGCACAAAGAAACCGCCGTTCAAAAAGTCCAGGGACGGATGTCCGCGCTACAGGTCATTGAGGAGTGTATTGAAAATTACAAGGATAAATTCGAGTGATATTTTGTTGAACAGCAATTCTAACATGTGTGCGAACTTGGTCATAGCTCAAGGATTTGAGTAACGTTTCACTTTTCCAACCGCATCCTTGCAATCCCTAAAAAAGAGCGGCGAGGCAATGAGCCGCACCGCCGGGTTGCCGTTACCTGGAACCACATTCCATCACATCAGCCTTAAACTTCTCCCACAAATCCTCATTCTCAACAAAATATAGGGGACATTCTTTCCCCGTTACGTCGTAATGGCGGATAATATTTTCTTTATCAAAGCCGCAGAGCTCACAGAGCCATGCCGTAAGCCGGACAAGGGAGTCATATGTAATCTGGGAAAATTCACCCGTTTCGTCTTCATGGCAAACCTCAATGGAGATCGTATCAAAATTCCGCCAATTGCTGGCAGAGGATTTCTCATTAAGAGGAATACACTGGATCACTTCTCCATCCAAGCCCACAATAAAATGGGCGCTGACAGCTGAATCCGCGTTGCTAAAATAACTTCGGTTCTGTTGAGCTGTGGTTCCCGGATTGCCTATGTAGTGCACAACAATGCTTTCAATGTCTTCCAGCAATTCCCCCCTGCGTGATGTCCCATCAATATCAATCAACTGTACGTCCACCCAGTCAGGGACCTTGGCATCGGCCAAGAAGCGGATGCCGGTATCCACTGCTATACTTTCTTGATCCCGCCGCTTACCAAGGAGGATCCCAATTCCAACTAGGGATATTGCCACAATGGCGATGACTGCTACAGCTATAATCCTTTTTTTTATTCTCATCAATCGATTGCTCAAACGACCACTCCCAAATACCTTTTGTCCTAGTATACCACATAATGCGCCCTTTTTCTCAGCACAATTGAGCATTGGAATTATGTTCCGTGGAAACTAAAAAATGATGATAGATTTTTTCGCGCTTCACAAAAGCCAATTTACTTAAAGCACTATATTTACCTATTACGTTTTACCAAGCAGCTGTACAATTAAGGCGGCGTTAGAAAATAAAGGGAATATAGATATAGGTATGCGTTGCACTGCTCAGATTTCGCGTTACCGCCCTACTTTTTTCCAATCATTTCTAAAGTTGCTTTAATGATAAAAGGAGGTTGACAGTATGAACGATACTTTAAAAACAATTGCTGAGCGTTATTCCTGCCGCGATTTCTCCAGAAAAATGCCAGCCGATGAAGAATTGCAAGCCATTACCAGGGCCGCCGTATCAGCTCCTAGTGGAATGAACCGCCAGCCGTGGCAGGTGATTGTGGTCAAAAACCAGGCCTTGATTGACGACATGGAACAAGAGGGCCTCCGGATCATCAAGGATATGGATGACCCGGCTATGTACGAACGAATTATGTCCAGGGGAGGGACCATCTTTTATCATGCCCCCTGTATGATCATTGTGGCCATTGCCAAGGGAATGGAAATGGACTGCGGAATTCTTAGTGAAAACGTGGCCTTAGCAGCCGGATCTTTGGGGCTAGGCAGCTTGATTTGCGGCATGGCGGGCATTCCATTTAGCCAGGGCAAAGCTGGAGAATATAAAGAGAAGCTGGGCTTCCTCCCTGAATATGAATTTGGCATTGGAATTTTGCTGGGGTATCCGGCGGATGGCGCTTCTGGCACTCCACATGAGCCTGATCTAAACAAGGTCAGCTATATCGATTAGTCACCTAGAAGAAATATGCATAAGGCACGTGCCTTTGACCGTTTATGAATAGAAAGGCTGCACTATGAAAATACTAGAAGTCTTTTTTGACTATGCTTGCCCCTTTTGCCTCAGGGCCCATGAGTTGCTAGATGAGCTTATAAGCTCATACCCGCAAGTGGAGATTAAATGGCGCCCTTGTGAGGCCCATCCCCGTCCTGAAGCCTATGGATTTCACAGCGACCTGTGCATACAAGGCATGTATTTTGCTGTGGAGCACGGGATGGACTTGGCTGCTTATCACGATAGGATGTATCGTGCGGCGTTGGTGGACAAGATTGATATTGAGGACATTGAAACGCTGAGCGACTATGTCAGTGATCTCTTGGACAGGGATACCGATGCCTTCTCCAACGCCTTAAGAGAAGGGTTATACGCTGAAATCCAAAAAAATGGGAATGATTATGCCTATGAGCGGTCAGGGGTATGGGCGGTTCCCGCTTACCGAATGGACGGTGAGAGACTGGATGCTGTTGAAAACATAGGCGTCACGAAGGAGCAATTAAAGGCATTCTTGGAGCATTCTAATACTCATCTTCGTATAAATCCGCAATAAATAAAATTTCTGTTGCGGCCTGATCCGCGCGGTTTTAAGAAATTTTATTTACACTTTATTTGAAGATTAGTATAAAATGTGAGCTAAAAGCCCCTGCTATGGCAATCACAGAGATTGCACAAAATTGATAAACTTAATCAAAGCGGCCTGCGCTTATAAAGCGCAGGCCGCTTTGATTATTTAAATAACACTCATGTTACTGCTCCTGGTTCAACTGCTTGGCAGCCTCCAAGGCTTCAGGATTGGCGTTGACGTTGATATTTCTGGTTACCTGCGCATCGTACCCTTTGGCCCGCACAATATCGTGAAGATCAATGCCGGTCACTTCCTTCATGGACTCAAACACCTGGGTCATTACCCCAGTGACGTTACCAGCCACATTGGACACGCCGTTGCCCTCCCCGGAGCCGCTATCCATAATGACAATCTTCTCAATTTGAGACAGGGGCTGGGCAACCTTCCCGGCGACATCCGGCAGAACCTGGATGAGCATCTCAGCCACAGCGGCGCCGGTGTATTTCTGATATGCCTCCGCCTTTTTCTCCATGGCCTCAGCCTCCGCAATCCCCTTTGCCCGGATAGCCTCCGCCTCTGCGCGGCCCTTCTGGCTGATGACGTCGGCCTCTGCCTGGCCAGTCGCTTTGATGGCCTGAGCCTCAGCCTCAGCCCGCAGCTTTTTGGCCGCAGCATCTGCCGCGGCATGGTGTTTGGCCGCCTCTGCGGCAGCCTCCGCCTCCGCAATCTTTCTATATTTTTCCGCTTCAGCAATGGTTTGCTGCTTCTCCTTGTCGGCGATAGCGGGTTCTACAACCTCAGCCCGCAGACTTTCCTTTTTGCGTTCAGCCTGCCTCTGCGCCAGCTCAATATTCTTCTGCTCCTTGGTAATTTCAATTTGTACTTGGGCAGCCTCAATATCCTTTTGCCGCTCCTGTCTCAGCAGTTCAGCGTCCATCTCGGCCGCTAAAACTTCTTTTTGGGTGATGTTTTTCTGGATCTGATAAGCGGCGTCCGCCTTAGCCTTGGCAGCCTGCTCTTCCTGTGTAAAGGCTGCCTCTTGAACCTGTTTCATCTTAGACGCCTCAGCGATCTCTGTCTCCGCTTGCAGCCGAGCCTGTTCACCGGCCCTGCGCGCCTTGGAGGTCTCAATCTGGGTTTCGCGGGCAGCCTCTGCCTTAGCGATTTCAGCATCCTTCTTTTTCTCAACAATTTGCTTGACGCCCAAGGCCTCAATATAGCCGTTGGAATCATTGATGTCCTTGATCGTAAACACCTTGACCTCAAGGCCCATCTCTGTTAGCTCAGTGCCGACCACTTCCTGAACCTTTGATGAAAAGGCCTCCCTGTCGCGGTAAATTTCCTCAACAGTCAGGGTAGAGACAATCTCACGCAGCTTGCCTTCCAACACACTGGTAGCTGTATTGCGGATGAATTTTTCAATTTCACTCTCATTGCGGCCGGTAAATTGCTCTATCGCATTAAAAATGGACGCTTGTTCATTTTTAACCTTAATGACCGCCGTACCGATAACACCGATAGGCACGCCTTGGAGGGACATACTTTCTTCCGTTATAACCTCCAATTGAATGTTGCCCAGGGATATGTAATCGGTCCGCTCAAACACCGGCAGAACCAAACCGCCGCCGCCGGTAATGATTCTTTTTCTCATACCGGTGACCACTGCCGCTTTATCCTGAGGAACTTTTTTCCACATAGATAAGATAACCAAAAGAATCAATAAGATGCCGCCCGCTGCCGCTGCTATAACCACATAGTTCATGTTCATTAGTATGCCTCCCTCAATTTTTTTTCACAACCATTACCAATCCGATCATCTGCTCAGTTCAGTCATATTTGATCAAATCTTCCAGCTTTTCAGCGTGGCGGGCTTTTTTAACAATGGCCACGTTTTTTTCAAACCGGATGATGTAGACCGGTATATCTTGCTTAATCGTCTCACTTTTGTCCAAAGCCTTGGCCGGATAGCTTAAACTGCCGTCCTCGGTCTTGATCCGGACCGCGCCAAATCCGCCGGCCAAAATGGTGTTGGTGACCATCGTGTCACAGTACATGAGCTCCTCCTTGGACTTGGCCTTGTGCTCCACCTTTTTCAGTTTATTGATCAGGGTCTGAACCGCCAGAGCCGCCACATAACCGCTGACACCCGCCACTACATTGGCAAACAAGTAATTGGTCCCGGTAAAAGTCAGCTTGCCAACGGTACCAAAAATCAATACGCCCGCGCAGATGCTCTGAAACGATATAGGCAATAACGCAATGTGGAAATCCCCAAGATCAAATCCAAAATCAAAGTCCAGATCCAATCCGTCAAAGATGTTGGCTATTCCGTCAAAGATACCGTCGAGAAAATCAAAAATGCTGCCAAGGACCAAAGACAGAAGTGGAATGCCAATCCCAACAATCATACAAATGGTGTACGCTCTATCCATGATTCAAACCCCCTTTTCATCAAAATTACTGAACAAATATATTATACTATATTTTCTGTGGATTGGATAGGTTCTGTCTGCAGAAACTTATTATCTCTTCAATAGATATATAAGATATATTCTCCGTCATCTTTTAGTATTCTGAAGAAAAAGGCAGTTGTTTTGAACACATGCATCGTGTATAATTACTGTGTTGCCCACATTTTTTGGGAGGCTTTTGTATGCTTGAAACGACTCTTTTTGACATGGATTTCACCTTTGAAACCCACCCTTCCTGTTTTTCTCCCAATGGGGTTGACCGGGGAACCTTGGCAATGTTGCGCCAGGTAAAGGCGGTTCCGGTAGGAAAGGTATTGGATTTAGGCTGTGGATATGGCGTAGTGGGCATCGTGTTAGCTAAGAGGATGGGCGGCAGCGCGCAAATATATATGTGTGACGTTCAGGCGGAGGCTTTGCGCTGCGCTCAAAAGAATATCCGCCACAACCATGTGGAGGGGATTCACATTATAGAAAGCGACGGGTTTACAAACTTAAATGAGACGGGCTTTGACCTGATCTTGAGCAATCCCCCCTACCATACGGACTTTTCCATAGCCAAGTCCTTTATAGAAAAGGGGTTCAATAGGCTCCGGCTCGGCGGAAAACTGATGATGGTCACAAAGCGGAAGGATTGGTACAAGAATAAATTGACCGCCATTTTTGGAGGTGTAACCACCTTTGAAGACGACGGCTATTATATATTTACAGCGGAAAAACGCACCTATCATTACAGCAACAAGAAAGGGACGAACTAGATATATGAAAAAACTTTTCGGCGATAACCGCGTGGTCATGGCTTTGTACCTCTTAGGGGCCGTCGGCATCCTTATTTTCGATCTTTACATGGAGGATAGGGAAGCCGTTATATATGTTATTCTTATGCCCCTGTTTCTGCTAATTCCGCCTGTGGTGGAGCGGCTCTTTAGAATAAAGCTGGTTCCGGAGCTTGCCAGGGCGATACATATCTATGCCTTCCTGGCCTTTGGTTTGGGGGTAGCCGCAAGGCTGTACCGGTACACCCAGTGGTATGACAAATTTGTACACTTCCTTGCCGGCTATTTTTTTGCTATCGTGGGCATGGCGATCTATTACTATCTCAAAAAGGAAAAGATCATGGAGCCGGACAAGGAAGCCCCTGTGGTGATGTGGTTTTCCGCCGCCACTTCTATGATGATTGGGGTGGCATGGGAAATTTGTGAATATATGGACTCCCTTATTTTTAAAACCGATCCCCAGCATGTGCTGGACACTGGAATCCACGACACCATGCAGGACTTGTTGGCCTGCGCTTTGGGGGCTGCTGTAGCTATTGTCTACATCTATTTTTATTATAAACGTACTGTTAAAGGTCCTCTGCTCAAAACCTTTGAAAGCTTTTTTAAAGCCAATATATCAACCTTGGAAAGCGTGGACTGATTTATGGAACAGAAGCTTCATCCTGAACTCACCCGGACGATGACGGCCTTATTATGCAAAATCAGCAAGTGTCTGCCGGACGATGTCTATACCCGTCTGCGGCAGATGCAGCAAGCTGAAAAAGGGGCATTGGGACAGGAATTGTACGTATCTATGTTTGGTAACCTGGAATTGGCGGCCAAGCTGGACCGCCCCATCTGTCAGGATACCGGATTGCCTATGTTTTTTATCAAAGCCGGTACGGCCTTCCCGCATTTGGAACGGGTGAAGGCTTCCTTTGCAGAGGCTGTACGGCAGGCTACCAAAATAGCCCCCCTTCGGCCCAACGCGGTGGATCCTTTTCTCAATAAGAACACCGGTGATAATACGGGAGCCGGGACCCCTTGGTTTGAGTGGGAGATTGTGCCGGGATCGGACCGGTTGGAGGTCACCGTCTATTTATCCGGCGGAGGATGTTCCCTCCCCGGCCGCGCGCAGGTATTGATGCCCTCGGAGGGTTGGGAGGGGGTGGCCGAATTTGTCCTGGACGCCTTTGTGGAATATGGGGTCAACGCGTGTCCTCCATTGTTGGTGGGGGTTGGCGTAGGGGCCTCCGCGGAAACGGCTGCTCTTCTGTCCAAAAAGGCTTTACTGAGGAAGATCGGCACCCGCAATCCATCCTCACAGGCAGCGGAGATGGAGAATATGCTTATGGAAGCCCTCCAAAGCCTGGGTATTGGCCCCCAAGGATTACCTGGAACCTCGGCTGTCATGGGCGTACATCTGGAGTACGCCGCCCGGCACACAGCCACATTGGCTGTCGGGCTGTCGGTTGGATGCTGGGCCCACCGGCGGGCAACCATTGTGTATCACCCGGATTTATCCTATGAAATCCTGACCCATTCGGAGGTGGTCCTGTGAGCAAGCATATTTTGAATACCCCTTTACAGGATGAGGATATCCGGGATTTGCGGATTGGCGATGTCTTTTATTTATCGGGACTGATGGCTACAGGCCGGGATTCGGCCCATAAGCGGCTTTTGCTGGAGAATAAGCCCCTGCCCCTTGATTTGTCCGGTCATGCCCTCTATCACGCGGGTCCCATCGCGCAACAGGGGGATGGTTCTTGGAAAATCATCTCCGCCGGCCCCACCACCAGCATGCGGATGGAGCGGTTGGAGGCGGAATTTATTGAGGCTACCGGTATCAAGGTCATCGTGGGAAAGGGCGGTATGAAGGACAAGACCGCTGAGGCCTGCGCACGTTTGGGCGCTGTTCACGCCGTCTATCCGGGAGGGTGCGGGGTGTTGGCGGCTAAACAGATCCGGCAGGTGGAGGCTGTATATTGGGAGGATCTGGGCATGCCTGAGGCTGTGTGGGTGTGCCTCATTGAAGAATTTGGCCCCCTGGTGGTGACCATTGACACCTTGGGAAATAACCTGTTTGAATCCAGCAAGCGGGAGTATTCCAACGCAAAGCAAGCCGCCTTGCAGGTATTTTCCCAAAAGCTGAACTCCACAATATAAGGAATGAATTTTATTATGTCTCATTGGTTGTCACGGCAGGAACTGCTGCTTGGCACAGACGCGAACCGCGCCATTCGGGGTGCGGCTGTGGCTGTAATTGGTTTAGGAGGTGTCGGAGGCGCGGCGGCGGAAGCCTTGTGCCGCACAGGTGTAGGAAAATTGATCCTGGTGGATCACGACGTCTTTGATGTTACCAACCTAAACCGCCAAATCCTATCCAATCAATCGGTATTGGGTGAGCCCAAGTGCGCGATTGCCAAGGAAAGGCTGTCGTCCATCAACCCGGAATTGGACTGTACCGCCCTAGATTTATTTTATCTCCCGGAGACCCGGGAAATATTGTTTGACCAGCGGCCGGACTATATCATCGACGCTGTGGATACGGTTACAGCGAAATTGGATTTGATAGAGCAAGCTGTTTCCAGGAAAATCCCCATTGTTTCCTCCATGGGAACCGGCAACCGGCTGCATCCTGAATCCCTTTGCTTAGGCATTATTGAGGATACGGCAGGTTGCGGATGCGGGCTTGCCAGGGTGATGCGGAAGGAGCTGCGGAGCCGGTCCATAAGCGGTATCCCGGTGGTGTACAGCAAAGAGGTCCCCAAAAATGTCATTGATCCGGCTACGGGGCATGGCAGGCATGCCCCGGGAAGTATCTCCTTTGTCCCGCCTGTGGCGGGATATCTGCTGGCTGGCAAAGTGATCCGCGACCTATGTACTATTTACGCTTCTTAGCATATTCCCTTCCTATTTCGGCAGAATAATACCGAATGATCATCCTGTAGCAAGGTTGCTTTCTATTTTTATGCTCTAAGCTTGTTCCAGGATGGTTGGGAGGGAATTTTTCAATGAAGCTAAAATCTATGGCCACTGGCATATTAGTGGGAATTCTCAATGGGTTGTTTGGCGCGGGGGGCGGCATGGTGGCGGTTCCGCTTCTGCGGAACAACGGATTAGAGGATCGCCAGGCCCACGCCACCTCTATCGCTGTGATTTTACCGTTGTCTTTAGTAAGCGTTTTTTTGTACCTGCAGTCCGGACATATGCAATTAGATGATATTTTTCCATTTCTCCCTGGCGGCATCCTAGGGGCCGCCGCCGGAGGTCTTTTATTAAATAAGATTCCCGTTAAATGGCTGCGCCGCATATTCGGGATATTGATTATTTACGCCGCTATCCGTCTTTTGAGAGGGTGACGGTATGGTAAATTTTTTGATTGGCTTTTCCGCCGCCCTGTTGGGGGCTTTAGGGATGGGCGGAGGCAGTGTGTTGTTGGTTTACCTGACCGCTTTCGCGGGTGTGGAGCAACTTACCGCCCAGGGAATAAACCTGATGTTTTTCTTTCCTGTCGCCATTATTGCCCTCATTTTTCACTGCCGCAACAAGCTTGTACAGTTTAAAATCGCTGCCTTCACCATCATTGGCGGCATTGGCGGCGTCTTTTTAGGGAAGTGGCTGGCCGAGTTTTTGGGAAATGGGCTTTTACGGAAAGCATTTGCGGTGGGGTTACTGCTATTGGGTATCCATGAGATTTTCACAAAGACAAAGAATGACTGATTATTCAATCAGCCATTCCAATTTATCGTTATTTTAATTAAAGCCGTGGCCAATCGTCGGAGGACCTAGCATCGTCATGCTCCCTAAAATAGCCTGCATATTTCCGATGTGCTATCTCCCAGATATCCTGCTCCGGAAAATCATCGTCAAATTCGTCAAGCATTTGGGATATTTCCATATCAATTATAGGCCTGCGGCGATATTCATCAATTGAAATTGGTTTTTTGTGACTCATACGAATTTGCTTCCTTTCATAACATGGATATATCTTTATTGTGAGCTTGACCGGGCGTTGTATGCTTGGTAAAATTCTGTATATAACAAGTCTGCTCAAAGAAAGCAGGTGCAATATTTATGCAATGGGAAAAGTTTTATTACGAAAACCAGATAATAATAATGCCCTTGGGCAAATACATAGAAAATTCCAGCACATATGTCCAGGCAAAAATCGGAGAAGAAGATTTCCATTTTAATCAAACTGACTGGAATTTTCTGGTGAGGGAAAAGATTGTTCCATCAAGCTTATCCTGTCCAAACGAGAGCCTCCATTTATCTCAAATCTCTAAACCTCACAAACCTGCATTAAAGGAATCCTCTACCCCTGCACTAAAAATAATATGCTTAAGCCTTGCTCAAAATTACTTTCCCCAATCTGTATACCCTCTTTTTACCAATGTAGAGGTGCGGTGGAACAACCGCTTCCAGGGACGAACCGCCGGCCTATACAAAGTCAGAACCATTGGTGCCGCCCAGATAAAATCCATTGAGCTTTCCAGCAAATACATGGATTTTTTCCCGCAGCAGTTGCGGCCGGTGATGCTCCATGAAATGCTCCATGCCACACTGCCTATCTCTGAGAAGCATGGAAGCAGGTTTAAACTGGAGGCGCAACGGATGAATTCGCAGTTACAGCAAGAAGGGTTTACACAGCTTATAACGGTAAGGGTTCCTCAGAACATGAGTATGCCCAGAAAGTACAAATATAAATATCGGTGCAAGGGTTGTGGCCGGATATATAGCCGTGTACGCCGGCCTGTCGATACAAAAAAAATGGTCTGCGGCAAATGCAGGGGTAAATTGGAACTTATCAAAAGTGACAACATGTAGTCAATATAATCGGTCCAAATGATGGAAACACCTTATTGATTTTGCCTCAATTACCTAATTTTACTCTTGACTATTGCTACAAAATATACTAAACTTGAAACAGATAGACGGGAACTTGATGGTCTCCTTTTTCTCCAAATATAATAATTGATCCAAGTAAGGTAAACATATATAATGGAAGTAGGTGCGACAAATGGCTGATGAATTTATAAACGTACCCGGGAATGAGCAGGATGAGTGGGCCTCCGATATTCTCACCCTTGAAGATGAGAATGGGGTGGAGCAAGAATTTGAGTTGGTCGATTCCCTGGACTATAACGATAACCGCTATGTTGCCCTAGTCCCTCTACTTGAGGATGAGGATGACGAGGAAAACGGCGAGTTGGTTCTTCTCAGAGCTGACTATATGGATGAGGATGAGGAATTTCTGGTAATCATTGAGGATGAGGATGAGTTCAATCAGGTCGCTGATCTATTTATGCAGCGGCTGAAGGATGATTATGAGATTTCTGAGTAAGCTTTAATACAATTAATATCCTGCCTGATGCGCGTAAATGTGACCTAATTATAATCCAACACTTATAATTATGGGAATGCTATCTCTGGCAGCTGATTGCAGACCTCCCGCGAAAGCGGACGAAGGGAGCGTGAAACTGTTGGGGGCGTGCCCACCTGTCGGGAGACGGGTTTTAACTTGGTTGCATGACGGTTGGGCGGGTTATAATTTTTCATCAATAAGAGCCTTGTTCAGCGAGGGGCTTATAATCATGAGGAAGTTTGAGGGCGCGGCAATTTGCTGCGCCCTTGTTACATAGAAATATCTATAGAGATGTTTCTTGTAAAAGGTGACTCACTTAATTTTCGCCTGAAATGACGGCTTACTGTTGTTTTAACAAATTTTTGACATTTCTTAAATATACCTCCTACATAACTATGGCCTGCCCTTGAATCCGTAACCGACCACATGCGCTCTAATTCATAAAATGCAGGCGATACAACGCCTGCATTTATAAGCTGGTTTATTTTGGTTCCCTACCAATCAGTCGTAGTTTCCAACGCCTCAGTTTGCTGTTCTTCATCTCCGGCGATCTGGCGATTTTGAATATCCCCCAAAATTCAAGCATAATCGCGGACGGCATTAATACATAATGCAAGACCTCCGGAATGTCTACGTAACGAGTTACGATGAGTGTGCCTGTGTAAAGAATCAGTCCTATAACCAACTGCCAATTTGATTTGAATCTTTTCATGCCTGTTTCCTCCTAATATTTTACTCGATAATACAACTTCAAAAAGCCGCGAACCGATGCGGTGAACAAGGATGCGCCCATCAGCGTGAAAAAGACCGTATCATTGATGTTCCCCGCAACGGCGGTTCCGACAGCTAGTCCGTACACAACAATGTTCATTCCAACCGAGCCGGATTTTTGCATGATGAGCAGTTTGCGTTCGTCTGTTTCCGAGATATATAGCTTTTTCAGTCTGTCTGGATTTCTCATCGCCAGAATGTTTCTGAAAAAGAAAAATATCAAGAAGCCAAAAAGCGCTACAACGATTCCAACCTGAAAGCCTTCGGCAATACCCTGCCAATACTCCGATACGGAGGACGCCTTCTCAAAATTACGACTGAGCAAAACCGCACTGCAAGCACCAAGCAGTCCGCTTATGAGTAAAAGCTGTCGCGCTTGCATCTTTTTCTTAAATTCATCCAATTAAATCTCCTCCACTTCTGAAAAGTCAAATACTTCCTCAATGGCTTTGCCGAAGTATCTTGCAATCTTATAAGCCAGCACCAACGAGGCTGTGTACTTTCCCACCTCAATGGATGTGATGGTTTGCCGCGTAACGCCGACGGCCAACGCCAGGTCCTCCTGCGAGAGTTTTTGCTGCTTTCGCAGTTCCGGTAGTATAGTTTTCACCTCATCACCTCAATGCACAGTTCGCTTTGCAAATTTAGTATAGCGCGCTTTGCATTAATTGTCAAGCGCGCTTTGCAAGAAAATTCAATGTGGATGAACAGAATAGGTATCTGACCGTTAAGTATGATAGTTTTTATGACTGCGCAGTTAAAAAGATGATCTTCGCCTTAGCTGTTAAGTGTTTATGATGGCTTTTGATGTTCTAAAAAGCAGATTAGTAGAAATGAAGCATTCCGTTACAGTGAACCTGATGTGGATATCATTCCTAATAAGCCGCTACTGGTTGCCGGGCGCAGGAAGTGGCGGAAGCATTTGTCCAACAATACCCAAAAGACCTCGGCACCTCTGTCCCTTTGCGGAAATCTTCTGCCAAGGCTTCTCCTTGCATTCTTCAGCATAAGTTATCCGGCAAATAAAATTCTTGACAAAGCTTATTTTCTATGATAGACTTTGTTTCATCTTCTATTATGTTCAACACGTTGAAGAGGAATAGTAGGACGCTTGATACCTTGTTAGAGAGTTGCCGGGTGGTGAAAGGCGGCAGGAGAGGGCGTTTGAACTCACCTTGGAGTGGCAAGCTGAAACCGCTGATGAGCGGAAGTAGGGGACGCCGGAGGTCACCCGTTACAGTGACAGGATATCGGCTTTAGGGCCCGTATCTGATAAGTGTGTCTGTCCTCTGGCAGGCAAATGAGGGTGGTACCGCGTGAGTGTTAAGCTCCCGTCTCTTTATGGAGGCGGGAGCTTTTTGTTGTAACATTATAGGATAATATGAATTATGGGAGGAACCATTATGAACAACAGTAAGTACAGGCCATTTAAGCCTATTCAAATGCCTGACCGAAAGTGGCCCAACCGCCAGTTGACCGCTGCGCCTATCTGGTGCAGTGTGGATCTGCGGGACGGCAATCAAGCGCTGGAAGCCCCCATGACCCTTGAACAAAAGTTGGCCTATTTTCAGTATTTGGTGGAGATTGGCTTTAAGGAGATAGAGGTCAGCTTTCCCGCTGCGTCCGATACGGAATTTAACTTTACCCGCACCCTGATTGAGCGCGACCTCATCCCGGACGACGTGACCATCCAGGTACTCACCCAAGCCAGACGCCATATCATTGAACGCACCTTTGAAGCCTTGGAAGGAGTGCCCCGTGCAGTGGTTCACCTCTACAACTCCACCTCCACCCTCCAGCGGGATGTGGTGTTTCACAAGGATATGGACGCCATCAAAGGCTTAGCCGTGGAGGGAGCAGAAATTGTCAGAGATTGCGCTGAGAAGTATGGACGGGAGCGGTTTATCTTTGAATACAGCCCTGAATCCTTTACCGGAACTGAGATGAACTACGCCGCTGAAGTCTGCAATGCGGTATTGGATGTATGGGAGCCGGGCCCGGATAATAAGGTAATCATCAACCTGCCGGATACGGTGCAGATGTCTATGCCCAATGTCTACGCTGACCAGATTGAGTATATGTGTGAACATCTCCGTTACCGGAGTCATATCATTGTCAGCCTTCACGCCCACAATGACCGAGGTACCGGCGTGGCTGCCACGGAGCTGGCCTTGCTGGCGGGAGCCGACCGGGTGGAAGGCACCCTGTTCGGCAATGGTGAACGGACCGGCAATGCGGATTTAGTCACCTTGGCTATGAATCTATATTCCCACGGCATTGACCCTGGCCTGGATTTCTCCGACGTCAACGGGCTCATCGCTTTTTATGAAGAGGCCACCGGGCTCCCGGTGCATCCCCGCCATCCCTATGCTGGGGATTTGGTGTTCACTGCCTTCTCCGGCTCCCATCAGGATGCTATCAACAAAGGCATGGCCGCTATGCGGGCGAATCATCCCCACCGCTGGGAAGTGCCCTATCTTCCCATTGATCCCGCCGATTTGGGCAGAAGTTATGATCCCATTATCCGCATCAACAGCCAGTCCGGCAAGGGTGGCGTTGCTTATGTGCTGGAGCAGGGATTCAGTATTCATCTGCCCAAGGATATGCAGCAGGATTGTGGCAATCTAGTTACGCAAGTTTCCGATGAAAAAAAGCGTGAGCTGAAGCCGGATGAAATCTATCAGCTCTTCATGGATCATTATGTGAATGTAGAGGCCCCTGTGGCATTGATCAGCTACCATGAAAAAGGCAACGGTGAAACTGTGGTTTCTAGTGTGATTGCGGTGAACAGCGAAGAGAAGCAGATTGTAGGAAGCGGTGACGGACTTATTGAGGGATTCTGTAACGCCATTCAGAAGCATATGGGCGTGAGCTTTGAGGTGGCTGGCTATAGCCAACACGCTCTTGGCTACGGTACAAAATCACGGGCCATTACCTATGTGAGTATCAAGGACAACGGCGGCCGGGTATTCTATGGGGCCGGGCTGTCCAGCAGTATCAGCAAATCTTCCATCAAAGCCATTATCAGCGCTATCAATAGGATTCAATAAATATTAAATTTGTCCATCATTAATTTCATTGCGGCGATTCATAAGGAGCAAATAGAGTTGAGGATTATGTGGGAGGGGAAGCTGTTCTTACTTTTGAACTGTTGGCAATTGTCGCAGTATGCCATAGTCCATTATTCCTCCCACCATGGCTTTCACAACCCTATTAGGGAAACTGTAAGTTAAGCGTAATTTGGTTATCGCATAGGTATCCTCTAGAACAGAAGAATTGGCACTTTGAGAATTGACATTAATCTCACTATAGCTGTAGCCAATAGAAATTCTGAAGCATGAGTTACGTCAAATAGCTTAAAGTAAATGCCGTTATAATTTCACAAAGAGCAATCAAGAGGTAATAAAATTATATTGAGATGCCATGAAGGCGGTGAGCGCAACTGGGGATATGCAAAAGAATTGTTACTAGTCGAAAACATAGGGGAGGGCAGGTCATCTAAATCCAACCGCTTAATGCTCAATGGGATGTTCTAGATTGCAAAAATCGGGTTCTCCGTGGCGTAATTTACCGGAAAGCTTCGGGCTCATGGCAACCGTATATTCCCGAATCCGATTGTGGAGTAAAAATGACGTTTTCAAAAAGCTGTTCGAGCAGTTAACAGCGGATTCAGACATGCAAGATTTATTAATTGACAGTACTTCCTGCAAAGCTCATAACATGCGGCGAATACCAAAAAGGGATGGGGAATGCTAGAACCAACTAGGATATAGGGCTTTCGCGCAGCAATAAAAATACAAAAATCCATGCTATTGCCGATACCCTGAGTAATTCTATTAAACGGATACCTTACGCCTGGAAATATCAGTGATTGCGTTATTGCAGTTGACGTGCTTCCAGGCGCAACGCTGTCCGGCAGTATTGCTTTTGGCGACAAAGCCTACGGAGCGCAGATATTCGCAATTATATCGAAATGAGCGGAACTTTCTGAGTTTCGCCCTCTTTGCTTCTGCTATTATTTTGTTGAAATGGTTCAATACCTTTGAGTTTTCAAACACGCCCATGGAAACTTTTATTAGCACATCGAATTTTAGAACCTAACTTACATACTTTTTTATTGTAAAGCTTCCATATCGTGGATAATTGTGGTTTCAAACATTTATTAACTGATTGACTGCACGAAAGAGTTTATGGTATACACAAGAAGCGTTTTATATACTCCTCCTGTATCAAATTCATAAAAAATATTTGCATTTTATTTATGGGTATGATATAATGAACTTCGCCATAAGGGATGGCTCGTTAAGAATACAAATCTGGGTGTGGCGCAGATTGGTAGCGCGCTACCTTGGGGTGGTAGAGGCCGCAGGTTCAAATCCTGTCACTCAGACCATGCGGAGTGTCCTTATAGGATCTGAGTATCCAATAAGGACACTCCATTTTTATCCGGCCTTTTTTTCGTTGGTGTAGCTTAACGCTACACCTTTTCTTGTTTCAATCAGAATATCGATCTCCGGGATGTTTTTCCAGTCCGGCACTTCAAAGGCTCCGATACAGTGATAATGCGGTACAACCCTCTGCGTGATTTCACCGTCAATTCGCTCGGCGTGGTATACGTCAATGTGGTCGATCAGTTCCGTCACCATGCGCTGCGTCACTTCTTTTGCATCGGTATATTGCCGGACGATTTCCAAAAACGTATCGGTGGTATACAGCCTGCTTGTTTCCTTTTTGAGCTCGGCGCGGAGTATTTTTGCCCGCTTTGCGATCTCGCCCTGCTCCTCCTCGTATTTGCGCGTCATTTTGGCAAACCGCTCGTCGCTGATTTTTCCGGCTACATTATCCTCCGATAACTTTTGTCAAGGAGGTTTGTCTAATTTCATAGGATTTTTTTCTTTTCGTTTATACTTTTTGTCTCTGCCAGATTGTTGCATTGCCATTCTCAAATTCTACTTTACCATACGCTCCGTTGATTATCTGTATTTGAGGCGGTATATGCCCGATGTCAGCGTCATATATCACAGGGATAGGTAAATCGCCAAGCCCACTTTTCAAAGCGTCAACCAGTGTAAAATCCATTGAATCAGAATATCCGTCAGCCCGCCCGTATAAAATACCGTTGCAGTATTTGAACCATCCGCACTCTTGCATTTGCCACAACGAACGATAAATGTCCGCCGCGTTCATTTCGCAGCTTTCCAGCGTCCAGACAAATCCATCATGTTTGTATTTTTCTAAGAAAGCCGGAACGGGTGCGAACCGCGTCCCAATCAATTTACAGAGAACGTCCATACAGCCGCCTATCATGCGTCCCTCAAACTTGTGGTGTTCCTTTCCATCTAACGCTTTCAAAATAGTTTTTTCTGTGAGGTCATACGCAGGTTTCGAGACATCATCCCAACTCACAAATTTACCCCAGTATTCCGAGTTCCGTTGAGTGATTTCCTGTTTTGACATCGCCTCAAATACCGCTAAATCGGATTCGTGAATACTTGCGTATCCCATGTTCATAAAATTGGAACCGTGGATAGTGGCAATATCACAATTTATTGTCAGCGTAAACGTCAACGTAGTTATATCCGAATAACCGCAAATCCACTTTGGCGGCAGTTCAGACAACCACGAAAAGTCCAAGTGTGGCAGTATATTCATTAAAAACTCACCGCCCCACGGCGGGATTATCGCTGCGACGTTTGGGTTTTCGTAAAGGCTCACAAACTCAGTAGCCCGTGTTTTTGCGTCTGCACTAACGCACTTAACACGACGGCGAACTGACGCAGTTTCTACTACATCATAGCCAAGTGTCCGGACATTTGCGACTGCTTTATCAAACCGCCCCCATTGTTTTTCATGTGCGCCGGAAGATGGAGCGCAAACACCTATGGTATCTCCAATATATAAAATATTCGGGTATTTCATTAGGTAATCCCTTTCCCCTTAAAGTTTTTTTCAATCCATTTTACAACACCATCGTTATTGTTCGCGGCGCAAATATGGTTGGCGGCGGCTTTGACTTCTGGGTTCGCATTTTCCACCGCGATTCTTACATCACAAGCCGCGAACATCGGTAGGTCATTGAGGTTGTCACCGAATCCAATAACACGTTCAAATCCATAGATTTCTCGAAGATAAATCGTAGCGTTCTGTTTGGATGCTTTTTCACTGTGTATTTCTAAATACCATAAATCTGAACTGTAAATATCCTTGTACATAAACCGACTTATGCCGGGAACCGCCGAAAGTGCGTCATGGACAAGTTGAATTTTATCATGCGCATCAAGCAGCGTGAAATAAACAATATCCTCCGGTGGTATAATCATAAAACTGTCTGTCTGCTGGAACGCTTTATTGTAGCGAACCTTTCGTTCCTCAATAAAGTCTCTTAGAGGCTTATGGTCGAGGGATTCATAATATGTCGTCTGCTCATTATTTGAAAACTGATACATAAGCCCCGTGACATTCAATCGCTTAAATACAGCAAGAACCGCCGCAACGGTTTCAGCACTAACGGATAAAATTTGTATATATCGCTTATTCGTAATGTCAAAAATGAGCACGCCATTCAGCAGAACGAGAGGAACACTCCATTGTACGCCATCCAGAATTTTGATAGCTGTGGCTGCCGTTCGTGCCGTAGCCACGGAGAAACATAATCCATCTGTAATCATTCGATTCAAGGTGTCTTTTGTATATTGTGACAACTCCGCGTTATGATTTAATAGCGTTCCGTCAAGGTCGGATATGTAAAGGGTTCTGTCAGTATTCATCTTTCGTTCTCCTTGAGCCATGCCTTTACTTTTTCCATATTGAACTACTCCCCTTTATAATAATCGACCTCTGAAACTCTATCAAAAAACACACTCTCCTTACCATGAACAAGCGCACCAATTTTACCTGATGTCGGATAAAAAACCACGTCCGGGGAGTTGGCGGTATCACAATCAAGATATGTCAGCATTTCGACCTCAGATGTATTTATAATTTTATGAGCGCCCTTTTCGTTGGGAGGGCATACAATAACGTCGCCAGCTGAAATGTCCTTTGCGCCGTCAGGCGTTTCTATGATACCGTTTCCACTGATGATATAAAATACTTCCGTATTTGCTGTGTGATAATGATATGGATACCCTGCCTTCCCCGGCGGTATATCATATAGGCATACATAACATTGATTATCACGACTGCGTTCAGTTATCTCATATTTTATATACTCAAATGGTTCATGTTCGGCTTTGCGTTTGGGAATGATTTTTTCTTTATTAGTGATAGTAATTTCATTACTCACGGTCATTCTCCCTTCTTATATTGCAATCCCATTTCACTTGCTTGTATGCCGCGCATACCCCAATTTTCAAGCGGTGGCTCATTTATAATTATGAATACATCGGGGGGCGCGATTTGAAGCCGTTCACCAAGCAAGCGAGTAATTTCCGCGATTGTATCTTTTTTCATTTCGGTACTGCGTCCGGGGAAAAGCGTAAGTTCAATCAATGTAAATTTTTCGGTCTTTCCGGGTGAGCGTTCGTAGAAACATTCATCCAATTCATATAACCGTTGGTTACGGTCATCGTCCGGTATGGAAAGCGCATTGACAAGCCCATCATGAACCGATTGCAACAGCGTGGCTTTATATTCCTTTGATTGGCCTTTTATTATTTCAATTCTTACAAGCGGCATATAAAACAACCTCCAATTTTCGCTCATCATGATTTTGTCCCACGCATGGAGCAATGATGTGATTATACCATATTTAAAGAAGATTTGCATTATGACTTTTTCGCCTTTGATAAGGCGGTCACTCTCGCACCCGCCTCATCATCCACTACAATTCCATGTCCCGCGCCCTCTGCGGTTGCTGTTCCTGCCGCAAGATACTGTACCGTACTGCCGGATGGCGGCAATCCATCCTTGCATATTGCTCTGCTCGGTCTGAAAACCGTCTACTTGTTCCGCGAGGGCTTGTGCCTGTTCCGATTTCTCCCGCCGTTCCGCTTCATATTGGCTGATAAGGCGGGCGCAGACATCTTCGGGGATAGCGCCCTTTACCTTGT
>Ga0153947_1000047_pt1 | contig 46569 bp, 49 predicted proteins | sample TSNJ031MetaG_FD_104697 | JGI IMG/M metagenome (GOLD analysis project Ga0153947, IMG submission 104697) | Attine ant fungus gardens microbial communities from New Jersey, USA - TSNJ031 MetaG | ecosystem: Host-associated > Fungi > Mycelium > Unclassified | place: USA: New Jersey, Wharton State... | reverse complement strand
TGCCATGGATGGCTGGGAAGCCGAATCGGATGCAGCCACGCTGTTAAACGGTCTCGGCATCGACACCGAGCTTCATTATAAATATCTGAAAGACCTGACCGGCGCCGAAAAGGTGAAAGTACTGCTGGCTCAAGCTTTATTCGGGAATCCTGATATCCTGCTGCTGGATGAGCCGACCAACCATCTGGATCTGGATGCGATCGCATGGCTGGAAGAATTCCTAATTAATTTTAACAATACGGTAATCGTTGTCTCTCATGACCGCTATTTTTTAAATAAGGTATGTACCCAGATCGCTGATATCGATTACGGCAAGATTCAGTTGTTTGCCGGAAATTACGACTTCTGGTACGAATCCAGCCAGCTGCTGGTCCGCCAGATGAAGGAGGCAAATAGGAAAAAGGAAGACAAAATTAAGGAACTGCAGGAATTTATCTCCCGCTTTAGCGCCAACGCTTCTAAATCCAAGCAGGCGACCTCCCGTAAGCGGGCACTGGAAAAAATTGAACTCGATGAAATTCGCCCTTCCAGCCGGAAATATCCTTATATCGACTTCCGTCCAAGCCGCGAAATCGGCAATGAAGTGCTGACAGTAGAAGGTCTTTCCAAGACCATCGACGGTGAAAAGGTTTTGGATGATCTTAACTTCACTTTAAACCGCGAAGATAACGTTGCTTTTGTCGGCAGCAATGAACAGGCTAAAACGATCCTATTCCAGATCCTCACTGGTGAGATGGAGCCGGATGAAGGAACCTATAAATGGGGTATCACTACATCTCAGGCTTACTTCCCGAAAGACAGCGGGAAAGAGTTTGATAATGATTACACCATTACCGAATGGCTCACTCAGTATTCTGAAATCAAGGATGTCACCTATGTCCGCGGCTTCCTGGGCCGGATGCTGTTCGGCGGTGACGACGGTGTAAAGAAGGTTAAGGTGTTATCCGGCGGCGAAAAGGTGCGTTGTCTGTTATCCAAGATGATGATCTCCGGATCAAATGTCCTGATTCTGGATGAACCGACTAACCATCTTGACATGGAATCAATCACCGCTCTGAATAACGGACTGATCAAATTTCCCGGAGTACTCCTGTTTACCTCACGTGATCATCAGATTGTTGAGACAACGGCCAATCGGATCATGGAAATCGTGCCCAGCGGAAAACTGATCGACAAGATCACCACCTATGATGAGTATCTGGCCAGTGATGAAATGGCTCGAAAACGCCATGTATATACCATCACTGAAGAAGATAATTAATGATAAAGACAGAAAAGGGGCGTTGCACCAGCACTTATTGGTGCAACGCCCCTATAACTTTGATTCCATTAGTCTACCAATCCCTCACCTGCTCATCATAATAGATGATACCTTTTTCCAAAATACGGCATTCATCTTCTTTTATCTCCAGTATATTCACTGCACAATTTTTCTGCACCTTATCCTTCCAGAAATCCACCAACGAACGATTATCGGCAATTGCCAGAAAAGCGCTGACTACGACTCCATGTCCAACCATCAAAATGTTGTCATCGGGATGCCAGGTCCCGGCAATTTCAGCTATTAACGATGATACCCTTTTCTGCACATCGATAAAAGAATCTCCTCCGTCCGGCGGCTGATATCGCTCCGGTGCGGTAAAGAAATCTATAAATCCTTTGTCGGGAATCTCCCAGTTATCCCTGGCACAGCATAATCCTTCATATGGACCAAAAGACATTTCCTTCAACCGTTCATCTACGATCAACGGGATATCCCGTCCCTCCAGAATCAGCCCCGCCGTTTCTTTAGCCCGTTCAAGAGGGCTTGCGTATGCCACCTGAAAATCAATCTGGACCATCCCTTTGGCAGTATCCCGTGCCAGCTGACGGCCAAATTCATTAAGTGGTATATCGGCGTGTCCCTGAAGCCTTCGTTCCTTGTTCCAATCAGTTTCGCCATGCCGCATGATATATATTTTCATCCTTTTACCTTTCCCCCTTTGTTTGCTCTTGTTTTTATACCCCGTGCGCTATATAATTAATATGATACCAGAATCAAAAAGTAGGATTGCGGGAGCACAAAGTTCGCAGCAATCCGTAGGTATCAGGGGGCAAAATACCTTTGACCCCAACATCATTAATATCAATATAAGGAGGCAATATAGTCTTGGAAAAAATCACAAGTTTCACTATTGATCATAATAAACTGACCCCGGGTATCTATGTATCACGTGTAGATTATGCGGAATGCTATCCCATTACCACCTTTGATCTGCGTATGACTAATCCCAATGAGGAACCGGTCATGAACACCGCCGAAATTCATACCATCGAACATCTGGCGGCGACCTTTCTCCGCAATCATCCCGATTACAGCAGCAGGGTGCTCTATTTCGGACCAATGGGCTGCCGGACCGGATTTTATCTCCTGCTGACCGGCCAGTACCAGTCGCAGGATATTGTACCCCTGATCTATGAGATGTATCTTTTTATTGCCGGTTATGAAGGCGAAGTGCCTGGTGCTTCGGCAAAAGACTGTGGTAATTACCGCGATATGAATCTGCCGATGGCCCGGTACCTGGCCCATAAATATGTAAAAGATGTATTAACCGATCCGCAGCCGGAACAGCTGAACTACCCGGAATAATGCTAATAATCTTTGGTTTTCAGAACCACCTTCCTGATGTAGGAAAAGGTTTCTTTCTCACCTTTCTTAGCAAGCATTACCAGCAAATCTTCCAGCAGTATTCTGGTATCCTTATGGATCACCAGAAAGTCTGCTCCCCGTTCATAATATTCCAGCGGATCAGTATCTTTATACTGATTCTTCCGATAGATTTTGGATGCCGCGATGCGGTCCATCACCATCTCGACCACATATTTTTTCGGCATTTTCATACCGACCAGTCCTTCCTCCTTTTTCAAACTGTAATCGATCCAATATTCATAATGATGTTTGTTTCTGCCCTTATGATGCAGCCATGCAGAAGAATATCCCAGCTCTTCCCGTTCGGCATTATTCGGACTGCGATTGCCTTGATAATACATACAGCCAATACGGAATTCAGCCCAGGACAGTTTCGATATATCATGAAGCAATCCCTGTTTATATAAGCTTACCTGAAAGCAATACTTCATGACCAGTAATTTATGGTGTGTAATTGTACATAAGTGCTTCCATGTCTTCACGGAGTTACCTCTGCTTTCTATATCAGTTTCTTTAATATATACAATATCAATAAATGAAGCGGATAAAATATATAGAAAAAGTATTTCATCTTCGGCCCTTGCCGGCCATTATATAATGCCACCGGAATCGCCGCAAGTCCGCCATATAACTGAATTCCAAAAATCGGAAAAGCGATTGCCGCATTACCGGCAAGGATACTGAGCGCTCTCATCCAAGCCGGTCGTTTAAAGGCCAGATGTATACATAAGATTAAGATCAGGCCGGCAGAACGGTAATCGCAGCAGATCAGATCGGCGATCAGCATACATATGACCGCGCTGGCCAATTTTACAGGCCAGCCGTAATTCCGTTCAAATAAGATCAGCATAAAAATTCCCAATGCCAGAGTAAAAAACACATTCTGATGGGAGAATTCCAGCATCGTATCACGAAAGGCCAGATCAAAGATGATCTCCGTCGCAAAAGCAAAAATAAGCAGCCGCAGCATATAATTCCAGACATTTCTGGTATAGTGAAATCCGACCACCAGTAAAAAGGCAAAAATCGGAAAAGCTAATCGCCCGATAACCCGCAAGACAAGGTACTGCGGAAATAAAATTGCGCCGACGTGATCAATTACCATGATGAGCATCGCCAGTACTTTCAAATGAAATGAATTAAATATACCAAAATTCTTTGTATCTTCCACTGTCATCCTACTTTCCGATAAAAATTGCCGTTGACCGCGCTTTCATTAATACTGCCTTTTGGTCTTTTAACAGCAGCGCCTGTTTAAAAACACCCTCTTCTGTGGCCATAACCTGATACCATTGCTTATCTTTTTTCAATGCCGGCAATGCCAGGCTGTGATCCAGCCAGTGCATATTGTATGCTAAAAAACAAGCTTCTTCACCTTCTGAAGCACTATAATACACACCAAGATGGCGGCTGGCAGTCTCCTGCGGTATCTGCCATGCACTTTCACCGTGATAAGAAACATCCGGCACACCACTGCTGGTTTTGTCCAGACCCAAAAGCTCATCTTCGCGATGGATGAGCGGATGAGACTTACGGAAGGCAATCAGATCCGCCGCATAATCGTGCAGCGCCTGTTCCTTTTTATATTTGCTCCAGTCCACCCAGCCCACTTCATTATCCTGGCAATAGACATTGTTATTGCCCTTTTGGGAATTGGCAAATTCATCCCCGGCCAGGATACATGGGGTCCCCTGTGCAGTCAGCAGCAGAAAAAATGCATTCCGCATCTGCTTCCGCCGCAGCGCATTTACCTTCCGCTTCCTGCTTGGCCCTTCTTCACCGCAGTTCCAGCTGTAATTGTAATGCGGGCCATCCTGATTATACTCACCATTCGCCTCATTGTGCTTACCATCATAAGAAACCAGGTCCCAGAGAGTAAATCCGGTTTGATTCGTAATGTAATTAAAGATACCTTCTTTGGCAGAATGGTTCCGCAGCCAGGTAATTACTTCTGCAATCATATCTTCGTCACCCTTTAAAAATCGGCGCATGACATTCTGGAATTCTTCCCGTTTTTCCATAATCTTGGTACCGGCCAGAAGCGGATCCTGCTTAATGATATCCACCGGTACAGTATATGGATTCAGGATAAATCCGTCAACATGGTATTCCGTTCGGTAATAGCGCAGACATTCGCCAATCGTTATCTTAGACGTTTCCGCAGTAAAAGGCAGGTCAAGCACCACTTCGATCCCGGCTGTATGAAAGGCCTTAATCATTTCTTTTAGTTCGGTGACACTGTCTCCTGCCACAGAATAGGATGATTTCGGAGTAAAACAGTAAGCCGGACCATATCCCCAATAATTACAATAGGTTCCATTTTCTTCAAATTCGTAAACCGGCATGCACTGGATCTGATTGATACCCAATTCGGTCAGATAAGGTATCTTTTCCATCAGACCTTTAAAAGTACCTTTATCTTTGACCCGGGCTGCCGGATGCATGGTAAATCCCCTGACATGCAGGCTGTAGGCTACTACATCGTGATAAGGAATTTTAAGCGGCCGGTCGTCGTCCCATTCAAAATTACGGTCAGGGATTCCGGCCCTTATCCCATGGGCACCGCTCTTGTTTTTCTGCCCCCATGTTTCCTTTCCGATAATACGCTTTGCATAAGGATCTGTAAACACTTCCCCGTCCGCCCGGAAATTATATTCATATGAAACAGCATCGTCGCCGGAAAGGGCCAAAAAGAACACATCACCGGAAAGCGGCGAACGTTTCATGGTAAAAACCTTGTCGGGAGCGGCACTCCCGCTTTTATACAGCAAAAGCTCACAATTGCTGCAGTCGCTGCGGGCAACCGAGAAATTCACTTTTCTTTCTATCATTGCCGCTCCGAACGGCAGCGGGCGCCCTTTTGTTTGCTTCATCACTTTCTCCTTCCGATATGATCCTATTGCCATCCATCACTTCCATATAGCTCAACATTATCTTTATCAATAAAAAATACTTCCGTATATGTTTCTTTTTCATAATCTTCGCCGCGCATCATTGCCAGGCCGATATTGGCAGCGGCCTTTCCCATGCTGATGGGCGACTGCGCTGCTGTACCGGCAATCAGGGTCTCTGCTTTGACCAGTTCCTTTTTTAGATCCGGCGACCCATCCACACCGTAGATCAGGATATCTTCTAAACCGGCATCATTGGCCGCCACCAATGCTCCTAAAGCGATTTGATCATTGCCGCACATTACCGCCGCAATATCTTCTTCTTCCGCAAAGATTTCTGCGGCTGCTTCAAGCGCCAGCTTCAGATCCCCTTCCACATCCCGGCGGACAATTATTGTAAAACCGTTTTCAGCTTCCGCAATCGCCTCTTCAAAACCGGTGATCCGGTCAATAATTGAATTCGTATTGAGACTTTCCAGAATCACAACCTTGCCGCCTTCCGGAGCCTTTTCGAGCAGGTCCTCCCCGCAAAGAAAACCGGCATTTTTATTATCCGAACCAATATATGTATCTGCATAATCGGTATCCTTAATGTGCGTATCCACGTTGATAATCCTGACATCGGCTTCGTTCAGCGCTTCCAGAGCCGGCTGTATCGCTTCCCAGTCGACCGGACTCAGGAAAATAGCATCAATACCTTCATTGATCATCTCCTGGATCTGCTGAAGCTGCAAGTCCGAATCCTGAGACGGATCCTTTGTGATCAGTACTCCTTCTGCGCCTTCAATCACTTCACGGATTGCTGCTTCTAATGTAATATAAAACGGATTGTCCATCGTAATACAAGAAAACCCAAAGGTATATTTTTCTTCGTTCATTTCGTCTGAGCTTACCGGTATTGCATTATCTTCTTCTGTTCCGACGTCATTTTTGCAGCCGCTCAGAAGACTGAAACAAAGGACCAGACACATCAGTATTTGTAGCTTTTTCTTTTTCATATTGTTCCTCCCGGGAGATAAATATATCCTATTATATTTTAACTTGTTTCACCGCGATGTCAATAGTTTTCCCTTGCAATTCATAAGCATGTCTGTTAGAGTGAAACTATAAAGCAAAAGGAGACATAAAGTATGAGCGAACATAATTGCAACTGTCCGGAAGAAAATTGTGATTGTCAGAACGAAGAACTGACAGTAACTCTTACACTCGATAATGATGAAGAATTAGAGTGCGTAGTTCTTACCGTCTATGATGTAGGCGGACAATCATACATCGCTTTGCTTCCAATCGACGAAGACGATGAAGCGGAGGATGGTGAAGTGTACATCTACCGTTTCTTTGAAGATGATAACGGAGAACCTACTTTAGATAACATTGAAGATGATAACGAATATGAAGCTGCTGCTGATGCCTTTGACGAATGGCTGGATGCACAGGACTTCGATGACATCGAAGATTAATCGGATAACTGCTCAATAAAACGGGAAGAACTTAGTTCTTTTCCGTTTTTTTCTTTTACAAAACTAATATACAGCTGTTGTTTCGCTCTTGTCAAGGCAACATAGAAAATCCTGCGTTCCTCCTCTATCTCTTCATCCATAACCGCCTTTTTATGGGGGATACAGCCTTCATTTGCACCAATGATAAACACCGTTTCGAATTCCAGGCCCTTGGCACTGTGCATACTCATCAGCCAGACCCCTTCTTTTTTCTGTCTCCGTTTATCCTTTTCTGAGCGCAGATGCTGGTTATACTGGACAATGCCAGCTAACCACTCCGTCAGTGATGAATAATTCTTGGCCCGCTCTTCCAATTCTTCCATTACCTCAAATAAAGGCTCTTCCTTTATCCGCCGAGCTGCCGCATATTCACGCAGGAAACAATCATAGCCGATCCGTTTCCGGATATACGTAATAGCTGCATAAGGCGCCATTTTACTCAGCATTTTCACATCCTCCTCAAATTGATCAATATAATCCTGCATCCACTCCAGGTCTTCATAGTACCATCTGAGGCTTTCAAAGGTAATCTCCTTCTCATCCAGACTATCCCGCTTAATATAGCGGTTGGGCCGGTTGCTGATCCGCAGGTAATCAGCCCGCAGCCTGCTGCCGGCGGCAAGCTTTATATAGCTGATGATATCTCTGCTGATAAAATGCTCATATATGCTGGTAATCTGTTCTTTCATATAAAATGGTATTGCGTGCTCTAAAAACGTCTCCACCAGGCAGCCGGCATCTGACTTCGACCGGAAAAGAACTGCCATCTGCTCCAAAGCAGCTCCCTGCTCCAATAATTTACCAATCTTTCCGGCAATTGCACGGCTTTCTGCCGGTGCATCGGCAAATTCCGAAATACAGATGCTCCCTCCGTGATCCTGATGCGCTCTAATCTCTTTCTGAAACCGCTTTTGATTATGCCGGATCACTCTTTCGGCATTGTTCACCAGATCCGCAGCGGCACGGAAATTAATGTCCAGGATAATTTTTACCGCTTCCGGATAGTCCTTTTCAAATCCCAGCATAATCGAGGGGTCCGCACCGCGGAAGCGATAGATTGACTGGTCATCATCTCCGACGATGAATAAGTTCTTCCTTCTGCTGCTCAGCATCTTTATTACTTCATACTGGACCGGATTGATGTCCTGGAATTCATCAATCAGGATATACTGAAAACGATTCTGCCATTGCTCCAGAATAGCCGGATGACTCCGGAATAATTCACAGCACTTTACCAGCATATCGTCAAAATCATATTTGCCAATACGCTCCTTTTGCTTCTCATATTCTTTTTCGATTCGCTCAAAAATTTCTGTTTTCAAACTACTTATTTGAAGTGCTGCCGGATCGCCCCCGGGATAGCGGCTTTTACGCCGGCCAATTTCCTTCAGAATATCGGTTATCAGATTCTGATCCGTTTCCAGATTAGCTGCTTCACATGCCTGCCCAACAAGCTGAAACTGCTCCTGTTCTCCCAGAAAATTATTAGCTGACAAGTGATAACTCCATTTCAGAATACCATAAAAAATGCTGTGAAAGGTCCCGAATGTCACTGGTACATTCCGGCTTTTCATCAGATAATAAAAACGTTCACGCATTTCACCCGCAGCCGCTTTTGTAAACGTCACCACCAGAACATCTTCCGGCCTGACGTTATATTTCTTGATCAGATATTCAATTCGTTTTACAATGGTAAGGGTTTTGCCGGAACCGGGACCGGCAAGGACCATACATGGTCCTTGTAGATGTGTGATCGCCCGGTACTGTGCCTGACTTAAGCTCATAAGATTATCTTTCTAATCGTTCGATTGCCTGTTTGATCCGTTTCACTGATTCTTCTCTGCCCAGTATCTCCATTATCTCGGTTGCTCCGCCCGGAGTGTTCTGTTTCCCTGATACTGCGATTCGAAGCGGCCACATAGCATATCCGTTCTTACATCCTTTTTGCTCCACATACCCTTTTAAGACTGCAAAAAGAGCGTCATTGCTATAATTATCCTGAGTTTCAAATAATGGCAGCATTTCCTTCAATACTTCCAGTGCTGTCTGCGAATCGGTCTTCATCTTTTTATGGCTGTAAATATCCATGTCGTAATCTGGTACCGCTTCAAAGAAATCAATCTGTTCGGCAATGTCCGGCAGTACTTCAACCCTGGTCTTAACCATACCCGCCAGCTTATGCAGATCATAGTTCCTGGATATGCATTCTTTTAAAAATGGTTCGGCAAGCTGATAAAATGCATCATCATCCATCGCTTTTAAATACTCACCATTCATCCATTTCAACTTCACTACATCAAACACCGATGGTGCTTTGTTCATATGATGATAATCAAAAACATCGATCAACTCTGTCAGGGAGAATATCTCCTGATTATCAGCCGGGCTCCAGCCCAGCAGAGCGACATAGTTGACTACCGCCTCACTGACAAAGCCCTGATCAATCAGATCTTCATAGGAGGAATGCCCGCTCCGTTTACTCAGTTTCTTGTGGTTCTCATCCGTAATCAAAGGACAATGTACATAGGTCGGTACTTCCCAGCCAAATGCTTCATACAGACGATTGTATTTGGGTGCCGAAGATAGATATTCGTTTCCCCTGACTACGTGGGTGATACCCATCAGATGATCATCCACAACATTGGCAAAATTATAGGTCGGATACCCGTCCGATTTTATCAAAATCATGTCATCCAACTCCGCATTCGGAACGCTGATATCACCGTAAATATCATCATGGAAAGTGGTCTCTCCGCCGGTCGGCATATTGATGCGGATAACATGTGGAATACCGGCAGCCAGGTTCTGATCTATTTCTTCTTTACTAAGATGCAGGCAGTGCTTATCATAAACTACGATGTTTGTCCCGTCTCCCGATACCGAAGTTTTTAACGAGTCCAGACGCTCCTTACCGCAAAAACAATAATAGGCGTCTCCCTGATCAACCAGCTGCTTCGCGTATTTCAGATATATACCCTCTTGGTTCCGCTCACTCTGCACATAGGGACCCACACCGCCGTCTTTGTCCGGCCCCTCATCATGAACCAGTCCGGTCTTTTTCATTGTCCGATAGATTATATCCAGAGCCCCCTCCATAAAACGTTCCTGATCGGTATCTTCAATACGCAGGATAAAATCCCCGCCTTCATGCTTTGCAATCAAATACGCATATAACGCCGTTCTCAAATTTCCAACATGCATCCGCCCGGTTGGACTGGGTGCAAATCTTGTCCTTACTTTTCCCATCCTTTTCTGCTCCTCTTTCATTTTTTACTCTTCATACCAGCCCTTACATACATCCACCCATTTACGGTATCCTGAACTGATTTCCAACTGCGCAATAGATAATTCAATCAAACTGCGCTCGCTGCCACAAGCCGGGAAAACGGTTTCAAACCGTTTCAGTGATTCATCCAGATAGACTTCTACCTCTTCATTTACCCCAAAAGGACAGACTCCGCCAACAGCATGCCCAATCTTGGACTCTACTTCATCCAAAGCCAGCATCTTGGCTTTGGCACTAAATTCAGCTTTATATTTGCCATTATGCACTTTTGCATCACCGGCAGTCACCACCACCAGGCTGCGCCCATCAATCCCGAATGACAGTGTCTTAGCAATACGTGCCGGTATGCAGCCAATCGTCTCAGCAGCCAGTTCCACTGTCGCTGTTGAAACATCGGTTTCTACTATCTGCTGATCCAGTCCCCACTTTTTTAAATGTTCTCTCGCTTTATCTACTGACATATATTAATCCTCTATCCTTTGTTTTTTCAGTCTGCGTTTTCTCCAGTAACTAAATTGAAATAATTCTCTCGGAACAGAAAATACAAAGACAATTGCGATCACAATCGCAAAAGCCAGCTTTAAGGCTTCCAAACCATTATGGGCCGCCTCCGAAAGGTTTTCAGTCACCAGATGGTAGGCCGTATAATATACACTGGTGCCGGGCAATAGCGGAAATATCCCCGGCACCAGGAAGATAGTAATCGGACATTTCAACCACACCGCCAGAATCCGTGCCATAAGTACCACCAGCAGCGTCCCGGCAAAAGTCGCAACCGTTGACGACGTCACTGCCAGCAGCAGATAATAACATAGCCAGCCCATCGATCCGGTAATGCCGCATCCGATATAAAATTTTTTAGGAACATTAAATAATACCGAAAAACAAATCGTCCCGAAAAAAGAACAGATAAGACTTGCAATCATTTCAACAGACCTCCTAATATATAGTTATACATCGACAGCATACAGCCGACGCCAATGGCAATATATACAAAGACCAGCAGCGCATCAATGATCCGGACCGTGCCGGAAATAAAATCACTGTTGGCAATATCACGGATGGCATTGACAAAGGCCATCCCTGGTATCAGCGGCATGATCGATCCAATGATGATCTTATCCCTGGCGATATCAAAGGGTAATCCCAGATATCCCGCACTAATTGCTAGAACAGTAATAAAGGCACCTCCGATAATATTTCTGATCATTCTCGATAAACTGTGTCTTTCCGAGAATATTACGATGATATAGAGCAGAATATCGATCATCAAGGTAATAATACTCTCCCATACATTTCCGCCCAATAAAAAGCAAAAACAAGCGCCGCCCAGACCAGCTGAAAGGGTCCGAAAATAATCCCGCTTCGGCGGCATCTGTTTAATCTCATCCATTCTGCCAAAAGCTTCAGAAAGCCCCACTTGACCGGCGGAGATTTCCCGGGACAGGTTATTAACTTCGGTCACAATTCCCAGATGGGTGGCTGACAGCGGTACATGTTTAATTTGTGCAAATATCTGTTCACCATTTTCATCGGCTGTCACAAAAATCCCATTACTTAAGATAAAACTGTCAAAATTATTAACACCAAATGATTTACAGACATGCTCTATAGTTTCTTCCACACGAAAAATCTCACCACCGTTTTTCAGCAGGGTTTCTCCCATATCCACTGCCAGATGCAGTACCCGGTTCATATTCTGTTCTTCTTCTATATTTATATCAACAATTTCTATTTCTTCCAATTCTTAATCTCACTCCTGTTTCCCACTGCTTACATGCACTTGTTAAATCTTATTTATTATATCATGTTATAACGAAATCACAAGAAAAACCCAAGAAAAATCCTAAAAGAAAAACCCAAGCCGGGCTAGTTGGCTTGGATTTCCCCTTATAATCGGATTATTTAATTAATATAACCTGTTTTTTTAAGCTCTGCTTCTGCTTTTTCGCAATTAGCTTCTGATACCAGGATGATCGGGCCCGTGCAGCCCATCCCGCTCTCCGCGTAAATACCAGCCTTCCAGAGTACCTGCACACCATCCTCCAGATCCATGATCTCAATCCCCGAAATCTGAGCAGTTACCGGCTCTTTCGGCGGTGCTTCTACTACTTCGGTCTCTTTCGGTTTATCCGCTGCTTTCCGGGCTTCTAAAAGTTCCTTAAGCCCGGCCTTGTTCACCTTCGCGAATTCCGCTTTTGCCACATCGAATACCTTCCCTCTCACCAGCTCAGCCGCATATTTGATCGCCCCCGCAATCAAAGGCTCTCCTGATGCACGGGAGATGATCATCACCAACTGATCACAGCCTTCGCCAATCCCCGGTCCATATCCATATCCTGCCGATTCATAACTGCCTCCGGTCGTATAAGAAGACAGCATCTTCACCAAGATATTTCCCGACAATGAATCACATACCAATACATCCGGTGTTCCCTGCAGAACATCGTTACCTCTCATGACACACCCTCCGTCCGAACGCCCGGATTCTGCAAAGGTCAGGTCATAGCCCTGCTCGACCAGCTGCTTTAACGCAATCTCGGTCTGGCGGGCACCGTCCACATTCAGAATCCCGATGGTCGGATTTTTAAGTCCGCATGCTTTTGCAGCGATTTCCCCATACACTGCATTCTTGATCATGCCTTCTATTCGATCTGCACTTGATGTCCCGGTGGTGGTTGCGATGAACATTTCTTTCCCTTTGGCCGGAGTGATCACACGCCCCACAGTGGATACTCCGATCGGAAATGGAAAATGCATTGTTACCGCACCATCTACTTCACCGCTTTTCAGCAGCTCTTCCATTCTCTTATGGCCTTCTTCTTCATCTGCAACCTTTACCGTTTGAACACCTTCTGCTTCTAAAGTTCCAATGTAATATACATCGATCCCTTCTTTTGCCGCTGTTTTCGCTGCCTCCATGGAATTCTCTTCGCCGTGCTCACTGCCCATCCCCGTCAGGGCGATCTTCGGGCGTCTTCCGAAACTTCCAGTTTCCAGCCCCTGTGCCATTTCCATAAAGGTGGAGGCAATCATCTTTTCAATCTTCTTTGCCATGTTAAGTCCACTCCTTTATGATTCTGACATCAGTGTTGCCGCAAATTCTTTCATCGCTTTCGCGATCAATCCTTTTACTTCCTCTTCCGATACGCCTGCTTCCGCCGACTCATCACCTGAGTTTGCTTGTATAATAAAAGACACACCATCAAACAGATTGGTCATACGACCCAGGAAAAGACTTCCTTTTCCGATGACCATTACATTTTTGATCTTTCCGGCCATGATATCTTCTCGGGCAAATCCGATGTATGGCACTCCCGAAGGAATATGTCCCTGGGTCGGAGCCCAGCCGATCAAACCATGCTTTGCAATAAAATCACTCAACTCTTTTGGCGTGATCTCGCCGCGTTTTGCAGCCAGAGCACCAATCATCTTATAGTTCGCTAAGGGTACATCACCAGCACCGGCCGGCTTTGTAATATCCGGATTCTGCATCTCCGGTGAATATTTATCGATATCGGTGATCTTCAGTCCGCCTCTTTCCAGACCGCTGGTCACCAGACCGGTCATGACCGCCTGCGGCGCAGATCCCGTCCCGACATTGTGGCGGCCCAGCATTTCCAGATTGATCTCCGGATTCACACCATCCCCCTCTGAAACCACTACTGCAAAACCTCCCAGACAGTCTTCCAGGATCGGAATCTCTTTCTTCAGATGATCCTTGCCGTTCATCCCCAATTTTGCGGTACAGCCGCCGGATGTTACAATAACGGTCTTATACGCTCCGGATTTTACCAATGCGGCCGCTTCAATTACCGCATGCGCCGGAGCCGCACAGAATCCCCGGCAATCCGAACCGGTTGCATTCATAAGCCCCGCAACCTCTGCCGCTGCTTTGGCGAAGTTGCCGCCGCCCCGTTGATTCATATCACCGCAGGCTTCTTCTGCGCAGTCGATGACATACTCAACATCTTCTTTTGCAATACCGGCATTTCTCACCGCGTACAACAATGCCAAAACACTGGATGCCTTGCTCATCAGGTTTTCATGCATAACATGTGCATTGAGATTCACATCGATGTCATGAGCAGTCTTGACACAACCCACTAACTTGCCATCGTGGTATAATCCTTCGGCATGTTCTTCATTTACATACTGTTCTATTTCACTTGAACTTACACCATCCGGAATACGGGAAGAGACGTCTTCAGATATAATCGGATTCCCGGCAAATGCTGCTTTATGTGCCGCTGTAAATCCTGCTTCCAGTTTCACTACTTCAAACATATCACATGCCTGTACCAGAAGAAAGAACTCTTCCTGCGGCATGATCTCGCCAAATTTTCCATAACGGTCAGCACCGTCCATCTTCTTGTCATACCAGGGCATATCCACAGACGCCAGTTCGTCCGGATGGACATTGCCGATATATGTCTGGTTTGGCCAGTAACCCACTGCTTCTTCAAAGGAACGAAGGTGCTTCGGAACTTCTTTTAAGTAATCCGATTCCGGATTGACAATTCTTTCGGTTGTCTGGGTAGTACCATTATATAAAACCATGTCAGGAGTATGCACTAATACATAACTTGCTCCTTTAATTACGCTGTTCATTATTCGCATTGCCACCTTTCATAGATGTTGAATTGAAGAGGCAGGCAGAGCCTGCCTCACACATCCTCTTTTAACAAAGAAATTGTATTACAAATATTTACAGTATTCACCGCGGATAGATGACATTTCACTGACAATATCATCAACATCCAGAACCATTTCCATCATGCTGATCTGCTCATCGTATACCGCTTCATCGAATTCTTCCTTCATTTCCGGTTCACATACGTGATATGTCGTGAGTCCAAGCTGGACCCCTGTCAACGGACCTGCGAAAGTCGGATCTCCTGCCGTTACGGTTTCGGCAGCAAGTCCTGCTGCTTCACCTTCTGCTGCTCCGAGAATTACAATTAAATTCTCCGCACCAAATTCATCAGCGAATTCCTTTACTCTCTTCTGATTCTCCAGATCCATTGCGCCTGCGCTCGTTCAGACGAAACACTCGGTTGAAGAAAAAACTACGTCTGCTCCGGCTGTCTGGACGCATTCTGCGATTGCCGGTCCTGGAATACCGTCACGGTCACCAATAATGATCGCTTTTTTCCCTTGTAAAATAGCCATATTACCAAGCTCCTTCCCTTTCAAATATTTCTTGTATATATCGAGGTCATACCTCTGTAAAAGCCTTGCGGCTAATACTCATTGGTTAAATTAGATATATTTGTGGATCATTGCTTCTACATTTTCAGCAGTAGCATCGTCCTTTACTAGTTCTTCTACTTTTTCTCCGTCTTTATAAACGGCGATTACCGGCAGTCCCAGTACTTTCTGTCCAATCGCCAGACGGCGGGCTTTGGTGGTGTTCAATGATGCAAATTTTATCTTATCGCCATACTTTTCTGCAAAACCATGGATATGCGGCATCAACGCTTCACACGGTACACAGCCGTCACCAAAGAAATCCACCAGAACATATCCCTGTGCTTTTAACACTTCATCATCAAAATCAGTCTTTGTTACTTCTAACATCGTTACCCTTCCTCCTTGCTATTCGTTTATATATTTCTCTGCCTGAACCGCTGCAATCGCACCGTCTGCGGCAGCTGTTACCACCTGGCGGAGGCTTTTTACCCGGATATCTCCGGCAGCATATACGCCCGGAATGTTGGTTTTCATATCATCATCGGTCTTGATGTATCCATGTTCCATATCCAGAATGCCTTCAAACAACTCTGACTTCGGGATCGTTCCGATAAATCCGAATACACCGAACATACCATCTTCTTCATCCGCTTCGACCAGACGGGTTTCTCCGGTTTTTACATTCTTAACGGTCATACCGGACAGAATATCGTCGCCGTGAAGTTCTTCCACAACCGTATCCCAGAAGAATTCGATCTTCGGATTGGCAAATGCCTTTTCCTGAATGGATTTGGCAGCACGAAGCTCGTCGCGTCTGTGAATCACCGTTACTTTTCTGGCAAATTTTGAAAGATATAACGCTTCCTCTACGGCTGAATCACCGCCGCCGACCACGAATACTTCAAAATCTTCAAAGAAGTTCGCATCACAGGTCGCACAATAAGAAACCCCTTTTCCCATATATTCCTTTTCGCCTTTACAGCCGATCGGTCTTGGGAATGCTCCGGTAGCTACAATAACGCTCTTCGCTTCGTATTCTTCCTTGGCGCTGATCAATTTTTTGGTGTCACCATTTAGTTCCACCGCATTCACCACATCAGTAACCCGTTCTACGCCGAACTTTTCCGCCTGCTGGGTCATCCTGGTGATCAGCGACGGACCGCTTTCGCCCTCCACCAGCTGTCCCGGATAATTCTCAATCTCATCGGTGATGGCGATCTGTCCGCCGTCCTGACCTTTTTCGATGATCAATGTGGATAAACGGCTTCTCCCTGCGTACAGGCCGGCGGCCAATCCGGCCGGGCCTGCACCAAGGATAATAACGTCATAAATTTTACTCATAACGCTTCTCCTTCTTACATTTAAATTTTATGACTATGAATCAATCAAAGATCGTCTGATCTTCTACTTCTGTCTGTAAAGCTTCTAAAGCTTTTTCAACAATATGGCGTCTTAATTCCTTCTCTTCTGCCGGATCCAGTGCCGGATTCCCGAGCGGATGCGGAATTGCTATCGCCGGAACAATACGATTCGCACCTACTGTCATGGAAATCGGCGTTACCGTACAAACATGTACAACCGGAATTCCAGCTCTTTCCACTTCTTTAACCATCGTTGCACCGCAACGAGTACAGGTACCTCAAGTGGAGGTGAGGATTACCGCATCCACTCCATCAGCTAAAAGCTTCTTGCTGAATTCAGCAGCAAATGCTTTTGACGATGCTACCGCGGTACCATTACCGGTGGTAGAATAGTATAAGTGGTGTAATTCCCCGATCTTTCCTTCCTTTTCCATCTCTCTGAGAACATCTACCGGCAACACCCGGTCAGAATCCTCATTACAGTATACAGGGTCAAATCCGCCGTGTGCTGTCTCATAAGTATCAGCAGTCAGATCATTAACGCCTGCGATATCATATTCACCATACCGTGATGCACTTGAGCTTTCGATACGGTCCGGATTTCCCTTCGGCACAATCCCGCCCGATGTTACCAGCGCAACTTTCGACTTGGTAATGTCTTTTACCGCCGGGTTGGGCTCAACACGGTCAAAGTCAGGCATCGGATATTCGGTTTCGAACTCCTTGCCGGCCAATTTCTTAAGCAGCATATTAACCGCTCTCTTAGACCCTCTTTCAGCTTCGAAAAAGTTTACCCGCACGCCATTAGGCATGTAACCGTCTTCTGCGGAAGAACCGATCGCTTCACCCTTTGCTAATTTCAGGGTCAGCGGAGCCAGTACCTTAACAGCAGCTCTCATGCCGGCAGCACTGTTTTTGGTCGGTACAATATATACCTTCTGCTTGAACATATCCGCTCCCGGATTTTCTTTATACATTGCGGTTACAGCCGGAATTCCCAATTCTTCCTGCACAGCATCAGCGATCGTACCGCATGCCACACCGTAACGCCCGGCATTAAAGGCCGGCCCGGCTACAAATACATCTGGTTTGTGTTCTTTTACCATCGCCAGGATATCTGCTTTTGCCTTTTCCAGATTTTCATTGAAATAGGAGTCGCCGCAAACAATAGTTGCAACGATTTCTGCTTCATCACCGAACGCCTGACTTAATGCCAGCCCCGGGCCAACAACCTCTCCTACACGAATCTCCGCAGGATAATCCGCTTTTTCTTCTCCACCGATATTTGCGAAGAACTGATTAATATAATGTACTACTTTTAATTTACTCATTCTTCTTATCCCCCTTCCTTATCGTGCACTCAGTTTATTGAATCCAGTTTCATTAGTTGCACCGGTAATTACCTGAAGCTCAACTTCTAAAGAGCCGTCCTCACGCAGTGTTTCATCGCTTGCGCCGGCAATCTTGGTGATATAATCCATCGTTCCAATCACTTTATCGAGTTTCGGCAGGATGATTACCTGGTTTGCATTACCGCCGGTTACTACTGCGTCAGCAGTCGGATCAGCATCTGCCAATGACTGGGATTTACCGTCACGGCCAGCATATTCATCGGTGATGATAACCGCCTTAACACCTTCCGCTTCAATCTTCTTGCAATTCATGATCAGATCGGTATCTGGATTTCCAAAACCTTCCTGAGACACGATTACGCCGTCAAGATCAAGCAATTTACACATCTTAGCAGTCCAGTCTGAAGAGCGCTGCTTGTCAGCCAGGTAAACATTTTCATTGGTAATTATCTGACAAACAAAATTGATAGTTTTTCCGTGCTGTTCAAACAGATCTTGGATAACCGGATTGTTCAGATGATGATAAGTCGTGTTCTTATCACATGCTGATACACAGTTACCGGATACGATTGCTCCGTCCATAACTTCAGTCGGATTCAAAATAGTAGATAAGGTTTTTTTTGCGTCAACGCCGTATACATAAGTGTCATGCAAAAGTCCCTGACTCTGAAGCATCTGTACATAAGCAACTCGCGGCAGATCCGGGAATTTCTCCATCCCCTCTTTGACAGTATAGGTTTCATATTCGAATGTTTCGTCCGGAGTCAGGCTGCGAGCCAGTTCGGCGATATATGCAGCTACTTTAAATCCGGCAAACCTTACCGCTTTTTCATAATCATGCTGCTTGATGTCGTCAATCGGATCAATAACCATTACCAGATTGTTCAATTTTGAAAATGGAGTATAATCTGCTCCGGGGCCCGTCATATCGATGACTCCTTCCTGGAATCCGACAATCTTTCCGGCTGTTACTACAGCCATCCCTTTTAATGCATAGGTCTTTCCGCTTCCTACGGTATCAACCTTGGAAACAACACCCGGGAATACACCGCCGCGTCCTTCCACTTTTACACGTGGTTCGATCACATCCTTAACCGGTGTGATTCTTACGCTTTCTCCTGGTCTTGCGACGTCTAAAGCAACGCTTTTTAATTTCTCGTCCTCCAGAACAATTTCTTTTACAGCTTCTTCGGATACATACAGAACTCCGTCTTCAATCTTCGATTCCGACGCAAACTTAATGTCTGTGATTTGAATGTGTCCCACTTCTAATTTCACTGTAATTCCCTCCTTTTGATTAATTGTGTATACTAATTGAACTGCTAGGATTCAATTTAGTATCACATTTTACCACCTTTTCAGGCAGCTGATACTTGTTACCATGCGCTTGCTGACGGCAGAGCGCTTTCAATCAATGTGTAATCGATCAGCTGAAAATCCTCATATACCTCTGGTTTGTACCTGTTACTTTTCAGTTCAAACTTTTGGATCGCTTGCAGAGCATTTTCAATAATCTCCATTGACTGCATGTCCAGATTCCCTTTCTTAACGGAAATCATCACGGACTTATAAGGCGTCTCATTTGGCTTGACACTTCCCGAAAGTGGGTGTGAAAGAAGCAAGTAGCCTTCATAAATACGGTCTCTCACTTCTTTTAGTATATCCTCATAAGAGATATCGTAAAACAGAATACGATATTCTTCACCTAACTTTTTTTCTACCAATGGGTTGTTGGTAATGATCATAAACTTCTCTTTCATCCAAGACACTTCCAATTCTCTCTATGTATAGCAAATAAAAAAAGACGACTAAAACCACACTGCATTGTATTAAGTCGTCTTTCTGTTTCCTGTATTTAAACAAAATCCAGAATGTGGTCCTATCTCCGATCCTTTTGCCTGAAAGTTTCACCCTTATTTCAATAAGGCTTGCCTCTTCGGCGGTCAACCAAATGACTCTCTCGCAGAAATTATCAACCCACTATTCAGTTTTTCTATAACTCTTATTGCTTTCTTTTATACTAACATAAATTTAACAATCTGGCTAGTATTTTTTACAACATCTAGCTCTTTTGGTAAAAGTAGTTAAATTTTATGTTTAACATTTGTCAATTTTTCCAAAAAATATTTCCATCATTATACATTAATCTCCGCCTTCATGCCGAGTAAGTTTTTATTTTCATTCAGCTTTGGCATGACAACTTCCTGCAGGAATGAATCTACCTGCCGGCTGGAGCGGCCGGCATATTTCTCCGGCTTCATGGTTTCCTGAAGTTCTTCCAGCGTCATATTAAATGCCGGATCCCCGGCAATCAGTTCCAGAAGATTATTATCCCGCCCTTCTTCTTTCACATTCTTTCCGGCCTGCATCGACAATTCCCGGATACGTTCGTGCAGCTCCTGCCGGTCTCCGCCCGCTTTCACCGCATCCATCATAATATTCTCAGTAGCCATAAACGGCAGTTCAGCCATCAGTCGTTTTTCAATCACCTTAGGGTATACCACCAAGCCATCCACCACATTCAGACACAGGTCCAGAATACCATCGGCCGCCAGAAAAGCTTCCGGCACGCTCAGCCGCTTATTGGCCGAATCATCCAGAGTCCGTTCAAACCATTGAGATGCTGATGTGATCGATGCATTCAATACGTCAACCATCACATAGCGGGAAAGGGAGGCGATCCGTTCACTGCGCATGGGATTGCGCTTATATGCCATCGCCGAAGAACCAATCTGTGATTTTTCAAAGGGTTCTTCCACCTCTTTTAAATGCTGCAGCAACCGGATATCATTCGACATCTTGTGAGCACTTGCGGCAATTCCGGCCAGCACATTCAGCACTCTGGTGTCAACCTTCCGCGAATAGGTCTGCCCTGAAACCGGATAACATGACCGAAAGCCCATTTTCCGGGCAATCATCGGATCAATCTTATCTATCTTATCCTGATCACCATCAAACAGTTCCAGAAAACTGGCCTGAGTACCGGTGGTTCCCTTTGAACCTAATAATTTCAGGCTGTCCAGTACATAATCCAGATCCTCCAGGTCAATCAGGAATTCCTGCAGCCAAAGGGTAGCTCTTTTCCCTACGGTAGTCGGCTGAGCCGGTTGGAAATGAGTAAAGCCCAGCGTCGGGAGAGCTTTATACCGGTCAGCGAACCGGGCCAGTTCATCAATCACATTGACCAGTTTACTCTTCACCAGATTGAGTGCTTCGGACATGACGATCATATCAGTATTATCACCCACATAGCACGACGTTGCTCCCAGATGGATGATTCCTTTAGCCTTTGGGCATTGCTGTCCATATGCATAGACATGGGCCATAACATCATGGCGTACCACCCTCTCCCGCTCTCTGGCTGTATCATAGTTGACATTCTCCGCATTTGCTCTCAACTCTTCAATCTGCTCATCGGTAATCGCAAGACCTAACTCTTTTTCCGTTTCCGCCAGTGCTATCCAGAGTCTCCGCCAGGTCTTAAACTTCTTGTCCGGCGAGAATATATACTGCATTTCTTTGCTGGCATAACGTTCTGACAGTGGACTTTTATATCTGTCTTCCAAATTGTATTCCTCCATTACATTAATATTCAAATGCCCGGCTCTGATCTTCTCCCGGCACTTCCATCGGGTATTTCCCTGTAAAACATCCGTCACAAAATGACAGTCCGTTTACCATTTCGGGCAGTTTGTCCAGTCTCATATACCCCAGTGAATCGGCTCCGATCATCTCACAGATTTCATCGCGGGTATGGGTATGTGCGATCAGCTGGTCATTTGACGGCACATCGGTACCAAAATAACATGGATAAAGGAAAGGCGGCGAACTGATCCGCACATGTACCTCTTTGGCTCCGGCCTTCTTCAACATCTTTATGATGTTGGCACTGGTCGTCCCGCGGACAATAGAATCATCCACCATGATAATCCGTTTGTCCTTCACCACTTCAGCGATCACATTCAGTTTGATTTTAACGCTGGACACCCGCTGGCTCTGTTTGGGCTTAATAAATGTCCTGCCAACATAGCTGTTTTTATGGAAAGCCATGCCATAAGGAATGTCTGATTCTTCTGCATACCCTTTAGCGGCAACTAGTCCGGAATCCGGTACTCCAACGACCAGATCAGCCTCCACCGGATATGATTTAGCCAGAGCCTTCCCGGCTAAAATCCGCGAATGATATACATTTACATTATCAATCACACTATCGGTACGGGCAAAATAAATATATTCAAAAATACATCTTGCATGTTCTTTTGGGTCGATACACATACTCTTATCGGAAAAGATACCGCGTTTAGTAAAACTGACGATCTCCCCTGGCTCCACATCCCGTACAAATGTGCCTCCGACCGCTGCGATGGCACAGCTCTCCGAAGCCAGAAAGTAAGTATTGTCCCGCTCACCGATGCACAGCGGCTTTAATCCCCACGGATCACGGGCCCCAATCATCTTGCGGGGACTGCTCACTACCAGCGCGTAAGCCCCTTTGGCTTTATTCATTGCCACCTTTATGGCATCTTCCGCTTTCTCGGTCTTAAGACGCGCCCTGGCAATGCGATAGGCAATAACTTCAGAATCGATCGTAGTTTGAAAAATAGCTCCGGTATATGCCAATTCGTTCCGTAGCTCTACAGCATTGGTAAGATGTCCGTTATGGGCTATGGCAAGCGTTCCCTTGATATAATTGATTACCAGCGGCTGGGCATTTTCCACTCTGGTACCACCGCTGGTCGCATAACGTACATGGCCGACTCCCAGATTACCCGCTAAGGACGAAAGTTCTTCTTCATTAAATACTTCATTAACCAGGCCTACACCTTTTTTGGACAGCACTCTGCGCTTACCGTAAGTATCACTGACAGCGATGCCGCAGCTTTCCTGTCCGCGGTGCTGGAGCGCAAACAGACCATAATAAACATCGCCGGCGATATCACCGCCGTCCATGTCATATGCACCAAAGACACCGCATTCTTCGCCCAGACCGGTTTCAATCCTCGTAAATTCACACATAGAATATAACTCCTTATTTAATCCCGATACGTTTAAATACTTCCTGATAAGCGCCTTCTACATTGCCCAGATCTCTCCGGAAGCGGTCCTTGTCCAATTTTTCGTTGGTTTTCACATCCCATAGTCTGCATGTGTCGGGTGAAATCTCGTCGGCCAGGATCACATCTCCGTGATAACGTCCGAATTCAATCTTGAAATCGATCAGACGAATGCCTGCATCGGCAAAGAACTGCTTCAAAACATTATTTACTTTAAAAGCATATTCAGTAATCTTTTCAATCTCTTCTCTGGTTGAAAGTCCCAGTGCAATAGCAAAATAGTCATTGATCAGCGGATCGCCCAGATCATCATCTTTGTAGCTGAATTCCAGAGTTGGTGCAAGCAGTTCGCGGCCTTCTTCGACGCCCAGGCGCTTACTGAAGCTGCCGGCAGCAACATTGCGGATAATCACTTCCAGAGGCACTATATCCACCTTCTTAACCGCCGTTTCCCGATCGCTCAATTCTTCGATAAAATGGGTCGGAACCCCTTCTTTTTCTAATACCCGAAAAATATAGTTGGTCATCCGGTTATTGATAACCCCTTTTCCTGCGATGGTACCTTTTTTCTTGCCGTCAAATGCGGTCGCATCATCTTTATAATCAACAATGACAACATCCGGATCTTCTGTCTTAAATACCCTTTTCGCTTTTCCTTCATACAATTGTTCAAGCTTGTTCATGATAATACCATCCTTTCCCGAAAACAGACTGCATCTTACCCTCCCTTGACAATGTAGTACATTGTCAAGGGAGGGTTATAATTAATCCAACATAAAAAGTATAATACAAGGCAGGTGGAAAATCAATATTCCCGCCTGCCTATACGGCTAAATTATTCATTAAATCTATTTGCATTTATTATTAGTTGTACTTATTAATCGTTTTTCATTTATTAGCTCTGGTAAAATTTACCCAAAAATCCCTGCATCCGCTCATTGGCTGATTCAAACACTTCATCCGGAGTTCCCTGTACTGCGATAACCCCTTCATCCATAAAGATGATATGATCGGCTACATTCCTTGCAAAATTCATCTCATGGGTCACAATTACCATGGTCATATCTTCAGCTGCCAGATCCTTAATTACCTTTAGGATCTCACCGGTCAGTTCCGGGTCAAGTGCCGATGTTGGTTCGTCAAAAAAGAGAATATCCGGCTTCATCGCCAGGGCCCGGGCAATTGATACCCGCTGCTGCTGACCGCCTGATAACTGGTAAGGATAAGCTTTTTCTTTCTCCTCAAGCCCCATTTTTTCCAGTAATATCCGAGCTTCTTCGTACACTTCCTGTTTCGGCCGTTTCTGCACCCTGACAGGCGCGTCGGTAATGTTTTTAATTACCGAATAGTGGGGAAACAAATTGAAGCTTTGAAATACCAGACCAAATTCACCATTATATTTAATCTCACCGGAATCAGGATCTTCCAGATTGGTCACACACCTCAATAAGGTTGACTTACCCGATCCGGATGGTCCGATAATTCCCAGCACTTCACCCTTTTCGACAGTTAATGAAATATCCTTCAGAACCGGGAGGTTGTCAAAACTTTTTTTCAGATGGCTAATCTCCAGCAAACTCATGACAGCACCTCCTATCTGTAATAATTCAATTTCTTCTCAACCGTTTCCATTCCTACAGCAACGATCAGATTAAATACATAATAAAATATCCCGGCTGCAATAAACGGAACCATTGTAGTCTGAGCCGCGGCAATCTTTTTTGCCGTCACAAACATTTCCGGAACCGATAAGACCATCGCCAGCGAAGTATCTTTTACCAGAGTGATCACTTCATTCGTTACCGACGGTAAAATGCGCTTCATGACTTGCGGGAAAATGATCCGGAAAAAGGTCTGGATCTTATTATATCCCAGAACCTTAGCGGCCTCATACTGACCAGCCGGCATGGATTCAATACCACCACGGTATATTTCGGCGAAATACGCTGCATAATTAACAGCAAATCCGATCAATGTCGCCGTAAAACGGTATTCTGGCGTTAACCGGATCCCAAATATATAATAGGGGCCGAAATAAACTACCATTAACTGGAGCATCAGCGGCGTTCCCCGCATGACCGATATATACGCTTTAGCAATAATCCTGACAATGCTGACCCTGGACATCCGGCAAAAAGCGATCACCAATCCCAGCGGCAGCGAAAATAACAGTGTCGCGCCAAAGATTTCAACCGTATAAATCATTCCGCTTCCCAGCTGACTGACAAGTTTCATAATATCCATATTATTTTCCTAAGCAAACGGCGTCGGTCAGCCCCCACTTCTCGGCAATCTCCGCGAATTTTCCATCATCTGCCATTTCATTTAAAGTCGCCTGTACCTGATCACGCAGTTCTTCATTTCCTAATTTGAAGCCGACACCATACTGTTCCGCTGCGATCACTTCATCCAGGATCACGAAACCGCCGTCTCTGCTCTCAATCTGATAATTTGCCACACCGATATCCATCGCAACTGCATCAGCCGCTCCCGACTCCAGATTCATGAAAGCGGTATTGTATTCCGGCACTTCGGTCAGATTTCCGAAAGTCGCGGCCAGATCGGCCTGATCACCTTCCAGTGCTTTAAGGGCTGAAGAGTCAGCCTGCACTACCACTTCTTTACCGGCCAGATCTTCCAGTTCCTTAATATCGGCATTTTCTGCCACAACCATTACCTGACTGTTGTCTACATATGGTTCTGACCATGTATAAGCATCTTCACGTCCATTAATGGTGAATCCGTTCCAGATACAATCAATGGTACCGGACTCCAGTTCCATATCTTTTGAATCCCAGTCAATCGGCTGCTTTTCCAGCGTCCAGCCGTTACGGTCACATACTTCCTGAGCCAGATCCAGATCGAATCCAACATACTCTCCATCTTCCTCATATCCATACGGCGGAAATTCCGCATCAAATCCAACCACCAGTGTAGTTCTTTCTGACGCACTGCCTTCATCAGCAGCGGCATCCCCTTCTTCCGTCACCGCATCTGAAGCACCGTCTACCGCCGGCTCTTCTTTCTTAGAACAACCTGCAAGCAACACCATAGCGGTCATTGCACCAATTAGTAATAGCGCTAACTTCCTTTTCATTATGTATCCTCCTGTCACTTTATTGTATTAGCAATGAATCACTCTACCACGCTAAACTGCTTAGTAATAATATCATACTGCAACAAGGATTGTCAACTTAAGCAACCTTGAGTTTCCGTAGTTTTATATCTTTATTATTCCATTTTCGCAATTCATTCCAATCGGCAAATGAAGGTATGTAATTATCCCCATTTTCATCAGATAAATGAATAAACTTCGTCTTACCAATTACTTCATCTTCTCCACCCGCTGCCGGATCGTCTTGTCAAAATTCTCTACCCGCCGTGCATAAAAATCATCCATATATTTTGAATGAAGCATGAAATCAGCCGTCGCCAGATTATTAGCAATTGGTATATCATATACCACCGCGATCCGCAGCAATGCTTTTACATCCGGATCGTGTGGCTGTGCCTCCAGCGGATCCCATAAGAAGATCATAAAGTCGATCCGGCCTTCAACGATTTTTGCTCCAATCTGCTGGTCACCGCCCAGCGGACCGCTGTTATAACCCTTCACCGGCAATCCCGTTTTATCGGCGATCAGCCTTGCTGTCGTACCGGTTCCGCATAAGAAATGCCCTTTTAGGATTTCTTTATTTTTATCGCACCATTCGACCAGCTCCTGTTTTTTTCCATCATGGGCAATTAATGCAATCTGCTTAGTCTTCCCAATTTCAAACATTACATAATCATCATTCATATCATTACCTCCTTTTTTATCTTTTGTTGACAATTTCTCCCTGCCTTTTATAAATGCTGCCGGCCGCCACATAACCGCGCACCATCGATAACGGATATATGTTAGTTTCTCTGCCGACGATACTGCCCGGATTCAGGACCGTTCCGCAACCCACTTCCACATCGTCGCCAAGCATTGCACCGAATTTCTTCAGTCCTGTTTCAATAACACCTTCCGGGGTCTTGACGGCCGTCAGCGTTTTATCCGATTTCACATTAGAGGTGATCGAACCTGCTCCCATATGCGCTTTATATCCCAAGATAGAATCACCGACATAATTATAGTGCGGCACCTGTACTTTGTTAAATAAAATAACATTTTTCAATTCAGTAGAATTACCTACTACCGCTCCTTCGCCGACAATAGCATTACCACGGATAAACGCACAATGTCTTATTTCTGCTTCCTTACCGATGATCACCGGCCCGTTGATATAGGCGCTGGGGGCCACCTTGGCTGATTTAGCGACCCAAATATCCTCCCCGCGTTTTTCATATTCATCTTCCGGCAGGACTGCCCCCAATTCCAGAATAAACTTACTAATCTTCGGCAATACCTCCCACGGGTAGGTCACGCCGTCAAAAATAGCGGCGGCAATCGTTTCTTCAAGATTATAGAGTTCCTTTACCATTAATTCTTTCATTTTTTCTGTGTCCCTTTCTTATAAAATGATGCTGCCTTATCATAACAGGCCTGCAGCTGATACTGGTTTTTCAACCCTAATACCCCCTGCGTTCTTCCGGCAATAAAATCTTCCAGTTTTTTCATGTATTCATCAGATGTAATCTCACCGTCCGCCACATAATTCAGGCCTTTTTCCCAACTGGCCGTAAGCTCCGGATTTAATAGCGATTTTATCGAATTATCTACCACATCAAAAATCATTTCTCCCAGCAATGTCGGAGTGATGATTTGCGTTTTCTTATTCAGTGACAGATATTTAATATTCATCAGCTTCTTCAGGATTTCCGCTCTGGTCGCACTGGTGCCGATACCACTGCCTTTAATCTGCGCCCGCAGTTCTTCGTCTTCAATTAACTGGCCGGCATTTTCCATCGCCAGAATGATCGAACCGGAATTGTAGCGCTTTGGCGGAGTGGTCTCACCTTCCTTAATATCCAGTGATTTAACCGGTAATATGTCTCCTTTCTTCAAAGCTTTAATCTGTTCAAAAAAGGCCCGGTTCATCCCCTGATCGGCTTCCGGAACGCCTGCTACTTTCAGATATCCCTCGTCTTCCAACGCTTTAAAGTTGAAGAAGAAGCTTTCTTCTTTAATCTTCATTACCAGACTAACCTTTTGATATACAGCCGGTGGATAAAAAATACTTAAAAAGCGGATCACGATTGCATCATATACCTGCTTAGCCGTCTCCGACACACCATTCAAAGCATTCAGTCCCTGGCCGGTGGGTATAATCGCATAATGATCGGTAATCTGTTTATCGTTCACATATCTGGTCTTGACCAGTCCCTTATGGCTTCCCATCCGGGCAATTTCGCCGAGATAAGGCGCTGCCTTTTCATATTTGGACAGACCATTCAGGTTCTGATGTATCTCCTTGGCTACCGCAGTGGATAATACTCTTGCATCGGTTCGCGGGTAGGTCACCAGTTTTTTCTCATAGAGTTCCTGGACGATCCGTAATGTTTCATCCGGGCTGATTTTAAACCGCTTGGAACATTCATTCTGTAATTCCGCAAGATTATACAACAGCGGTGGATTTTTCTTTTCCTGTTTCTTAGTCACCGAAACCAACTGTCCATTGACCGGCCGGGGCTCGCTCAGGTAAGTGACCAGATCCTCTGCCGTCTCCCGCTTTTTAAAACCATTTTCTTTGTATAACTCAAAAGATTCAAAATACTTTGATCCCTTAACCGCTTTCCATTCACCTTCACAGGGGCTCTCTTCAATTTCCACCATGCTGACAATACGGTAAAATGGAGTCTTAACAAACTCCCGGATTTCCCGTTCCCGGCGCACTGCCATCCCCAGAACACAGGTCATTACCCGGCCGATAGATAAGACCGTATGTTTTTCTCCCAGATATCTGGCAATGCTGTTGCCATATTTTAAAGTCAGCAGACGCGAGAAATTAATTCCCATCAGGTAATCTTCTTTGGCCCGGAGATAAGCCGATGCCGACAGATTATCGTATTCTGCCAGGTTCTTTGCCTGCTTAATTCCCCGCAGTATCTCATCCTCAGTCTGGGAATCGATCCATACCCGGCGCCTTTCTTTTCCTTTCACACCGGCCATCTGCTCGACCAGACGATAAATATATTCCCCTTCCCGCCCCGAGTCGGTACATACATAGATCGTATCAACATCAACCCGGTTAAGCAGGCCGCTGACAATCTTAAACTGTTTTTTAACAGCAGGAATCACCTCATACTTGAAATCCTGCGGTATAAATGGCAAGGTTTCAAGACTCCAGCGTTTGAATTTTTCATCGTACACTTCCGGATAACTCATGGTCACCAGATGTCCGACACACCATGTCACAATCGCTTCATCTGCTTCCAGGTATCCATCCCTGCGGCTGGTCCTTAAACTCAGTGCTTTAGCAAATTCTTGTGCTACGCTGGGTTTTTCCGCTATATATAAAGATTTCCCCATATATTTTTTAGTACTCCTTATCTATGAAAAAGAGATCGGACTCAACCGAATCCGATTCTCTGATAATCTGTTCTATTTTGCCTGAATATATCCTTTTTCCGTCAATGTTTCAGCGCAAAGCACCGCACCGCCGGCTGCACCTCTTACCGTATTGTGTGATAATCCGATAAATTTAAAATCATAAACGCTGTCTTCACGCAGACGTCCTACCGATACACCCATGCCATTTTCATAATCCACATCCAGTGTTACCTGTGGACGATTATCGTCTTCCAGGTATTGAATAAACTGCTTCGGTGCACTCGGAAGATCTAATTCCTGTGGTAACCCTTTGAAATTCACCAGCTTTTCGATCAGTTGTTCTTTGGTTGGCTGTTTTGCAAATTTCACGAATACAGCGGCTGTATGGCCGTTTAAAACCGGCACCCGCACACACTGGGTCGTAATTACCGGAGATTCTGCTTTCACGATCTCTCCATCAACAATTGTTCCCCATAGACGAAGCGGTTCCTGTTCACTTTTTTCTTCTTCACCGCCGATATACGGGATGATGTTCTCCACCATTTCCGGCCAGCCTTTGAAGTTCTTACCGGCACCGGAGATCGCCTGATAGGTCGTTGCCACTACTTCGGTCGGTTCATATTCCTTCCATGCATGCAGTACCGGTGTATAACTCTGAATAGAGCAGTTCGGCTTCACCGCTACAAATCCTCTGGTCGTTCCGAGACGCTTCTTCTGAGCCGCGATGATCTCAAAGTGTTCCGGATTGATTTCCGGCACTACCATCGGCACGTCCTTGCTCCATCTATGGGCGCTGTTATTGGATACGACCGGCGTCTCGGTCTTGGCATATGCATCCTCAATCGCTTTGATCGCTTCTTTATCCATATCTACGGCGCTGAAAACAAAATCTACAGTAGCAGCCACCTTTTCTACTTCATTTACATTCAGGATGACAAGCTTCTTCACCCTTTCCGGCATCGGTGTTGTCATCTTCCAGCGCGCTGCCACTACTTCTTCATAAGTTTTCCCGGCAGAACGTTCACTGGCTGCCAAGGTAACCACTTCATACCATGGATGATTTTCAAGCAGAGAAATAAAACGCTGTCCTACCATTCCTGTTGCTCCTAAAATACCAACTTTTAATTTCTTTTCCATAAATTATACCTCTCCTTCCAAATATTTTTTCTGAATCGCAATGACTTCTTCCATTGCCGTTTTCCCCGGTGCACCAATGGTAGTCCGCTTATTCACACATGTTTCCATACTGATGGCTTCATATATATCTTCCGCAAATACCGGTGAAATCGCTTGATACTCTTCAATGGTCATGTCCTCTAATGATTTATCCTTGTCAATACAATATAATACTAACTGCCCGACAATACTATGAGCATCCCTGAACGGTACTCCATGATTTACCAGGTAATCGGCCGCATCGGTCGCATTGGTAAAACCACCCTTAGCACTTTGTTCCATCGCCGCCTTGTTAAACTTCATCGTGCGGAGCATACCGGTAAAAAGCGCCAGACAGCCTTTGACTGTATCAATAGCATCAAATATAAGCTCTTTATCTTCCTGCATATCCTTATTATATGCCAGCGGAATGCCTTTCATGGTAGTTAATATAGACATCAGAGCTCCATATACTCTGCCGGTCTTTCCTCTGACCAGTTCCGCGATATCCGGATTCTTCTTCTGCGGCATAATGCTGCTTCCGGTACTGTATGCATCATCAATCTCGACAAACTGATACTCATTGGAATTCCAGATAATAACCTCTTCGGAAAACCTGCTCAGATGCATCATTGCCGTAGACAATGCCGCCATCAGCTCAATCAGATAATCCCGGTCCGACACCCCATCCATACTGTTTAAGGTCGGTCCGTCGAACCCCAGTAATTCCGCTGTATAATTGCGGTCCAGAGGATAGGTCGTTCCTGCTAAAGCGCCTGAACCAAGCGGGCAGGTATTCATACGCTTATGTATATCCGCCAGGCGGCAAAGATCTCGTTTAAACATTTCAAAATAGGCGCCCATATGATGTGCCAGCGTAATCGGCTGGGCTTTCTGTAAATGGGTGAACCCGGGCATAATAGTCTCAGTATGATCTTCCATAATAGCCAGAAGCACACTCAGCAATTCCTTCACCTGAAACTTCATATATAATACTTCTTCTCTGACATAGAGCTTCATGTCCAGTGCTACCTGATCATTGCGGCTTCTGCCGGTATGCAGCTTTTTGCCGGCATCGCCGATGCGGTCAATCAGAGTCGCTTCAACAAAACTATGTATATCTTCATATTGATCGGAAATCTGCAGCCTCCCGATCTCTACATCATCAAGGATTCCATTCAGTCCCGCCGCGATCTGATCCTTCTCCTCTGCTGTCAATATCCCTTGTCTGGCCAACATACTCACATGCGCGATGCTGCCTTTTATATCCTGCATATACAATTTCTTATCAAAAGAAATCGACGCATTAAAATTATAAACTAACTGATCCGTTTCTTTGGTAAAACGGCCTCCCCATAATTGTGCCATATCTTTTTCCTTTCTCGCACCATATCCGCGAAAATATAGTGTATAGTGTACCATAATCAGATTTCGCTGTAAAGATTCACAGCATCAAAAGTTACCGAATCGAAAACTCACATCCGCAATAATCTTGTCGATACAGCCCGTATTCCTTGGATAATTCAATTGAACGCAGATAGCCTCCCCGCTTCTTAAAATCTGACGGCAGATGGCTGACTCCGTATTCCTCGGCGGCCCGCTCACCAATTTCATTGAGCTTTTCAGCATTCTTCATCGGGCTGATGCTAAGTGTCGTCGTAAAGTAATCGTATCCTCCTGCCGCCGCCTGTCTGGCCGCTTCCCGCATTCGCAGCTCATAGCAGCGAAAACAGCGTTCTCCACCTTCCGAAACCTGTTCCAGCCCTTTGGCAATTTTCCGGAATTCATCCCGGTCATAATGTCCTTCCATGAAAGAAATCATGTTTCCTTGTTTGATTTTTTTTACCAGCTCCAGCTGTTCTTCAACCCTTTTTATATATTCGCTCTCCGGATAAATGTTGGGATTATAATAAAAAATAGTGATCGCAAAATAGTTCGAAAGATATTCCAGTACATAACTGCTGCAGGGTGCACAACAACTGTGCAGCAACAGCCGCTTAGCCGGTTGCTGAGCATTTATTTCCCGCAGCAGCTTATCCAGTTCTACCTGATAATTTATCTTCATCATTCTTCTCCGCATTTTTTCATTGCCCGGCCCGCCTGCTTATTAATTACCTGGCTGACTGTTCATATTATACTTGTTTAGCCGTCTTGTATCAAGCACGCTTTTTGATTTTAGACATAATATAGGGTATAAACTGATTGTTCCTGCGCGAACTATGCACAGACAGTCAATAGGAGGTTTCCGAATGGAATATGTATTGGAACTGAAAGATATTAACTATGCATACCATAGCATGGAAGGTGAAACCAAAGCCCTGAAACATATATCATTTGCACTGAAGGAAGGCGAATTTGCTGCAATCGTAGGACCCTCCGGTTGTGGAAAATCCACCCTTCTTTCTATTATTGCAGGTCTTTTGACGCCGGAGAAAGGGCTTATTAAGCTAAATGACAAATATCTTGTTGACAGCAGTACAAACATCGGGTATATGCTTCAGAGAGACCATTTATTTGAATGGCGTACCATATACAGCAACGTTGTATTAGGGCTGGAAATCCAACATATGATGAGTGCCAAAAGCAAATCAAAAGCCAAAGAATTATTAGAGAACTATGGCCTCAAGCATTTTGCTAATGCCAAACCATCGGAATTATCCGGCGGAATGCGGCAGCGTGCGGCTCTCATCCGAACCCTTGTCTTAGAACCGGATGTACTGCTGCTCGATGAGCCATTTTCAGCACTGGACTATCAAACCCGCCTGAATGTCAGTGATGATATCGGCCAGATCATCCGCAAGGAACATAAGACCGCCATACTGGTAACCCATGATCTGTCGGAAGCCATTAGTCTCGCCGACCGCGTGTTCGTACTGAGTGACCGGCCGGCCACGATCAAGCAGACAATCGCCATCGACTTTGATCTGGAAAAAGATACGCCGCTTCTGAGGAGAAATGCTCCGGAATTCAAGCACTATTTTAATCTGATATGGAAGGAGCTTAACGATGATGAATGAAATGTCGGTGGGACAACAAAGTTATCTAAACCAAAGAAGGAGGCATAAGCGCATTGTGAGAGTATCCAGAATCAGCATTTTGCTCAGTTTTTTGTTTTTATGGGAATTCACCACTAATATCGGTCTGGTCGATTCTTTTATTTTCAGCAGTCCTTCCAAAATCGCTTTGTGTTTTTGGAACATGGCTATGGACGGCAGCGTCTTTCTTCATATCGGGGTGACACTTTATGAAACGGTCTTCAGCTTTATTCTGGTCTTGGTCGTGAGTCTCTTTGCTGCAGTTCTGCTATGGCTCAGTACGAAGCTTTCGGAAATCATGGATCCATACCTGGTGGTATTGAATAGCCTGCCCAAATCAGCACTTGCTCCGCTTTTGATAGTCTGGCTGGGTGCAAATAAGACCACTATTATCGTCGCCGGCATGTCAGTCGCAATATTCGGCAGCATCTTAAGCCTCCATACCAGCTTTACCACGGTGGACAAAGAAAAGATTAAGCTCATCTACACCTTGCGGGGAACTAAATTTCATGCTTTGACCAAAGTCGTAATCCCCAGTTCCATTCCTACTATCATCGCTACCACAAAAGTGAACATCGGGCTTTGCCTGGTCGGGGTTATTATCGGAGAGTTCCTGGCCGCCAGAAACGGGCTTGGGTATTTGATTATTTATTCCAGCCAGGTCTTCAAAATGGATTGGTTGTTGATGTCGATCGTTCTACTTTGTATTATGGCAATGGGATTATATGCTTTACTTGGTATCGTCGAAAAAGCCATTGCTAAAAAATATTAATATTCTTCTATAACAGCAAAACAGTTGCGCCGACGACGCAACTGCCTACATAAATACTTCTCATATACCTTATTCTAATTTCTTCGTCAGATAGCTCTACTAAGATTATCAATATCAATTCTGCCCGCAGCTTAGATCGTCCCTTTTATTATGCCATCACTACGAAGGCCTCAATTCTAATTTTTTTCTTTTCCATTTTCTATATGACACCAATACACATAAAAAAACTATTACAATATGTGGCAGATAAATGTATAATTCCCACCATTTTGTCATTCCCATTATTACTATTAATGATGAAAACACTATCATCCCATAAAAAAGACTTATCATTATTTTAAGCACTAAACTATCATATATAACATATTGGCTCAAAACAATTAATCCCAATATATAAGCTCCTGTTGTAAATGGATTTATTGTCGCATAAATCTTTTCCCATATAGATTCATTTTCCATAATCCATGTGTTTGTAGCAATAAACGGAATAAACATTGCGTAATATATAACTATCAATGCATAGACCAAAATTAACCCAATATTAATTATAATTTTATGTGTGTGACATTTATCATATATGCTAAATATACCTTTATCAAATTTCCTTACAATCGACAACTGAGATTCCCTCCTGATTTTGTTACATTTGATATTTTTACATTCAACCATACTTTCATAGCATTTGCGGCAACTTTCTGAGTTCCAGACATTTTACTTAAATTATTATTAATATAATTACGAAAATCCTTGTCACAGGAACATTTATGATATCCGCGCGACCCGTAACATCTGTCATGTGTTCTACATCCTGTATCTAACAGATCAATAGGTGTTCCACTTCCGTAATTAGGTCCGCACCAATTTCCATATATTGGTCCTCTGGTTTGAATTCCCGTAGTATCGTAGCGATACTGACCTACCATAAATTGATATGCACAATCCGCTATTTCCAAAATAGTCTCATCTAGGCCATCTTCTACCGCTTGTTCTCTATTGTATATAGGTTTACCATCCCCCTCTGCCGAAAAATATTTTGACGCAATTTCTACAAGTTCATCCGATTCACCCACTTCACTTGCATTTACTACAACTGATGTAGGTATTAGACAAACCATTATTAATAAACTTGTTAATAAATACTTAATTCTCCTCATTAGTACTCTCCTTTTCTTGCATAAACATTCCAAATTTATCTTCAAAATCACCAGCAGTTATATCATATATATCAAACTGCTTCACATTACCATTATTGACCAACAACATTATTGGGATTTCTTCAACACCTACATCATTCAGAAAATTTCGTTCATCCTCACTAATCGAATCTGCTAATTTAACATAATTCATTTGTATCTTATATTTATCTTCTGCAAGGGAGTTCAATGTTTTAATATTTTGTACTGCTTCCCTACAGTCACCGCAACTCCCCCTTCCTAGATAATAGAATGAAATTTCCTCTGTATCAAGCATGGCATTTTCTAATTGCTCAATACTCTTTTCACTAAAATTTCTTGTTACGAAATTGTAGGCGTATTTTCCTACATATGGCTTAGTATCCGGCATATAGTATAAGAACCCTCTAATTGCAATAATGCATGCAATTATTGCTATAATAGTTTTTATATCAAAAGAAATTTTTTGTTTCATTCAGTATTTCTTCCTTTCAGAATATACGCTGGATTATCTAGTCGTAGCGCACTGCGTTAGCCTTAAATGATATTGCCTTTCCACTAGAATTATATAAAGATACGGTATAAGTTAAGTAGGATGTAGTTCCTTGTCCATTTAGAGTCCCATAATTTAACACATCACTTCTAGTTACTGACATTGATTTAGAAGAACCTGCCGCAACTGTCATTGACCGTATCGTTTTGCTTCCCCCAACTGTACCTTTATATGCTATAGCCGTTATAGCATTTTTCCCCGTATTAGTAATTGTAATAGTTGTATACGGTCTTGAATTTGATGAAATCAAAGCCGCACTCATTGACAATGACTTCTTTATATTGCTTTGATTTGTATATGTTGAACTCCATACAGTAGCAGTTCCTCTTGTTAATAATGCTACTGTTTCTTCTTCTGTTAATTCTTCTTCCTCAAGTCCCAACTGATCCAGTACAAGATCTACATCATCATCATTAATTATTTGTAATTCCTGACCTTCTACAACTATTGTGTCCTCTTGCACATTATCGTGTGCATAAACTATAGTCCCGGTGTCTGTCAATGCAAAAAACATTGTACAAATAGCTACACTTAAAAAAAATTTCACTTTACCATTCATATTTTTCTCCTTTGTATTTTTATTTTCCTTAATAAATACAACCTCCTTTTTGCATCCCTCTTTCCTAAAATTAGTAATTAAACATTAAGCAAATAATATATTTTTATAATATCATCATCATTCATTTACGTCAATATAAATCATTTAATTTAAAATCATCCATTTCTTTACGGGAAATGGATGATTTTAAATTAATAGTTTATCCAGTTAGTTTTCCAATAACCATATGTTAATGACCATAATCTCTTTTGCTTAATACCATTATGAACTCTTAAATACCAACGTGTCTGCTCTGCTCTAGATATTTGTTCTTCTTGAGTAACGTCAATTTCTTCCGTGGCATAACAAGGTACGACAAATGTCATACATATAACAAAACCTAAAACAATACCTGCCTTTCTTATACTTCTTCTCATTCTTTTCCTCCCTCATTAATAACCTGCAATTTATTATATGGTGCTGTTTCCATTTCCTTATATGTAATAATACTATAAGGTTCATTCTCAACAAATAATTCTATAATATCATCCTCTGTAATTATTATATATGCATTATCCGTTGTTATCTCAATATGCCCAGCAATTTCCTCCAAGGGTGGAAAATAAACCGGCTGCATAATAACAAAATAAGAGCATACAAAAGCAAGGCAGATCAAAATCATACTAACAATCTTAATACCTTTTTTAGTATTCTCCATTCTGTTAAGTACAACTTCAAATCGTTGTTTGGTAATCCCCTGTATATTAGCATTAATCAATGTTGCTGTATTTACCGAACAGTTTACACGTTCTATTTTTGACTGCTTTATAACCTTTAAAATGGTTTCTAAATAAGCAAATCGCACCTCATTACTCATCATTTTTGTGGTAGCCATGTCACACCTTAACTCAAGCATGTTCTCTACCTCATATTGGAACATATGCACAACAGGATTCCACCAAAAAATAGCTTTTAGCAGTATATAAAAGAGCTTTATATATATGTCACCACCCTTAATATGCTGAAACTCATGCAATAATATCAATCTTAATTCATCATCCGTAACTGATAAAGGGGGGATATAAATATATGCATTAACTAATCCGGTAACCCTTGGTATTTCAACCTCTGGTGATATAACTACAACAACTGCCTGATTTGCAAACGTTTCCTTTACCACCCGATTAACTTGTTCACTTTTTACGGTCTTATAGCTTCTGAGTTTTTTTCTTTCTACCACAAAATTATATGTTGCTGATATTATTACCATTATGATTCCAATTCCCCAGATTCCTCCTAATATTGAAATACTTGAAATCCCATTCCAAACAGATACATTAAGGATTTTTTGTAATAATGGTAATATTTTTTTCGACTGAATGACAAAAGCAGAAGATAAATCTAATGGCAATAAAATTCGAATTATTGAAAGTAACAATAGTAACATCAAAGCGGTTGTACTGTTTTTAACTAAAAAAGCTGTACTTCGTCGCAAACGGCTAATCAACAAGAGTCCTATATTAAAAAATAGAAGTGAACTTGCAAAAGAATATACACTTACACCGCTAATCCCCATATCATTCTAACTCCTGTTTTTTCTGATTCAATAGTTCCTCCAACTCTTGAATTGTATCATGTGTTAAATCATTGCTTTCAAAAAGTGCCGAAAATAATGTTGGAACACTTATCTTCTTTGCAATAGAAGCCAAAAAATTTGCATAAAATTTATCACCCGACTCCGTTGGTTCGAATGTACGTGCATACCCTTTCCCGGCACGGATGAAGCCAACTTCTTGAATTGCCTTCTTCTTCAATAAACTATTAATTAAAATATGAATCGAGCTATCTTTCCACGTCTTCTCTACGGACATTTTTACTATTTCTACACTTGTAATTGGCCGCTTGGCTTTCCATAGCACTTCCATAATTTCAATTTCATTCTTTGTCAATTCCAATCAATTCACTCCTTTACTACAATCTATAGTTTAACAAATACAGGTTTATGATGTCAGCAAAAATCATTCATATTTATATGATTCAATCATAATATCAGGATATGTAATTGTCAAGTTTAATAATCTTAACCCTATTAAAAACCTATTAAAAACAGTTGCGCCAACACGCAACTGCATACATAAACCTTTCCTTATGGATAATCATTCATTACAGCATCCCCTTCTCCTTTAGGTATTCTTCTGAAACCTCCTCAACTGTACGACCGTCAATATCCACCGCATAGCTTAAATCAATCATATCTTCCTGCGTGAAGATTCCGTCTAATTTACGCAATACCACTTCCAAATTCGGTGCCGAATCTTTCATCCGTTCGAACAGATCCTCACGTACCAGTAAAGCGCCGTTATACTCCGGGAAAAATGCAAGATCATCCTCCAATACCTTGAGCTTGGCTTTACGGTTCAATCCATCAGTCGCATAGACAACGGTAACATCAATATTCCCACTTTCCACTGCGGAATATTTCAGACTCAGGTCAATTTGCTTTGCATCTTTAAACTGCAATCCATAAAATTCTACAAACGGATTATACTTTGCGCTGCCCTCCTCCGTGAAGAAATCGTGTTCCGCTCCAAAAACAAGGTTGTCTGCTACGGCTATCAGATCACTGGTTTTATCCAAATTATATTCATCCGCAATTTCCTGTGGAACTGCAACCGCATAAGTATTGTTAATGCCCAGCTTACCCAAAAGACGTATCTCTTTCTCTTCACTCTTACTGTTGACAAAATCATATAAAGAAGTATCCTCCGGAACATCCGATGGATCTAATCCCAGAAAGGTAGTCAGTAGCGTTCCATCATAACTGTTCATCAGATCACAGTTGCCTTTGATCAGCTCGTTATAGCAATTCACCGGTGACATCTCATCTTTGATCAGCACCTGAATATCCGTATTTTCTTCAACCAGCAGCTTTACCATATAATGAATTATGCGCATCTCTGAAAACTGTCCGTCGTAAATGGTTATCGTACTCTCTTCTTTCCCTTTGCTTCCGCAGCCTGCCGTTGTCAGCAGTACAGCCCCTATGAGCAACATCGATAAAATCCTTTTTTTCATTTTCATACAATTTCCTCCCAAATTTTCATTTTCAACTGTTCCTGTCACCGTACCGAAAAACGGCGCTGAAGCTGTTTTTCTATAACCGCCATCCCGGTATCAAATGCAACCGCCATGACCATTAAAGCCGCCGTAGCGGACATAATCATCTTCATATTCTGAATATGAATACCACGATAGATTACGCTCCCCAGTCCTCCTCCTCCCACAAATGCAGCAAACACAGCTACTCCTACAGCCGTTACCGCAGCAATCCGTATCCCTGTAAATATGAACGGAAAGGCAATTGACATCTCTACATGTATCAGACGGTAGAACCGGGTCATTCCCATACCGGCCGCCACCTCTTTAATCGCCGGGCTTACCTCATTCAATCCCACATAGGTGTTCTGAACCACCGGAAGTAAGGAATACAAAATTAATCCGATCACTACGGTTACTTTTCCCGCTCCGCAGATTACCATAATGACACCCAGCAGTGCAAGTGCCGGAATGGTCTGCAGCACTTCTACAGTGGTAAGTATCAGCTTACGGACACTTTTAAATAAATATGCGCAGATGCCTATCGGCACCCCTGCAAGAATAGTCAGTGTCACAGATACCAGTACAATACCCAGATGTTCCCACACCATATTTATTGTCATTTGCCATCCCTCCTCAATGATTTTGGTATCAGCCGTTTACGGAGCAGATCAATCAACCAGCTAAAGAAAATGGCCATCAATGCAGCCGGAATCGCTCCTGCAAAAATCAGTGCATTATTATTACTGCTGACGCCTGCATAGATAAGTTCACCCAGTCCCCCCAAACCAATCATCGCCGTCAGCACTGCCCAACTCACCGTGTACACTGTGGAAATGCGCAAACCACTGATTATGGAAGGAAGCGCCGATGGTATCTCCACACGAAGAAGCGTCTGGAGCGGTGACATGCCGCATCCTCTGGCTGCTTCCTTATATTGCGGCTGCACCTCAATAATACCCACATAAGTATTTTTTAAAATAGGAAAAATCGCGTAGATAGAGAGGGCAATCACAGCTGTCGCCGGAATCATACCCATATACAGAAAAAGTATTCCAATAAAAACGATTCCCGGAATAGTCTGAAATACTGATAAAAGTGGAATTACCACTGTCGCCCAGGCAGGAATACGCGACAACAATATGCCCAGCAAAACTGCAATTACAAAGGCTATTGAAATAGATATAATAACGTAAATGAAATGCGTATAGACAGCACGAATCATACGGTCACCGTATAGTGAGAGGAATTGTTTCATAGGCTATCCCCCCAGACCGCATCTGCCAATGCTCTGGCCATACTGGTTTTTGTGATAAGCCCTGCGATGGTGTCATCCCGGTTCAAAACCACAAGATAGCTGTCATTACCGTTCAACAGCCGATCCAGGCAGACAGGAGCATCCTCGTCGATATAGCATACCGTATGATGCGGATTTACCAGCGGCTCAATGGTTTTATGATCCTTGCCCTCTTTCTTGATTTTGCTGATGGACAGCGTCCCCACATAAATCTCATCCGCATTTTTCACCAGCAGAGTATCCACCTTCCGACGCGCCATTTTATCAATGGACTCACGGATTCCACGAGAGACATAGGTGGTACAGACATCGGTACGCAGAAAATCTTCTGCGGTTAAAGACGGTATTTCGCTATTTTTGCTTCGTTTCCCCATAAAATTGGAAATTAATTCATCCGCCGGGTTTTCCAGCATTTCATCCGGAGTGGCTATCTGCAGAATGTCTCCCTCATTCATGAAGATGATTTTATCAGCCATACTTAAAGCTTCATCCATATCATGGGTTACAAATACTATGGTTTTGTTCAGTTTGCGCTGCAGTCTGCGCACCTCGTCCTGAAGAATTGTGCGTGTCATCGGATCAAGGGCACCGAAAGGCTCGTCCATCAAAACAATTGGCGGTGAAGCTGCCAGTGCACGTAATACGCCGATGCGCTGCTGTTGCCCGCCTGAGAGCTCCGACGGATATTTATGGGCATATTCATCATATGGCATGTTAACGAGCTCCAGCATGGTATGTACAATCTCGCTCATTTCCTCTTTATTATATTTGAGCAGTTTGGGAACCACACAGATATTCTGTTCTACAGTCATATTGGGGAACAGTCCAATCTGCTGGATTACATAGCCAATGGTTCTTCGCAGTTTTATTCGGTCGATTTGGGAAATATCTTTACCATCCACATAGATTTTCCCTTTATCCGGCTCGATCAGCCGGTTTATCGTCTTCAGAGTGGTTGTTTTCCCACATCCGCTGGGGCCAATTAATACTGTAAATTCCCCTTTTTCAATTTCAAAACTTAAATTGTTTAGTATCAACGAGTCTCCATAGCTTTTACTTACATTTTTAAAACAAATCACATATTCACCTTCTTTATTATTACTAATAAGTTCCAATATTCTTTATAAGTATATAGGAAATGCGTGTTGGTGTCAAACGCACCTTATATATTTCGCACAAATCAACCTTCTATTTTTCGTTTTTTTTCGTCAAAATTTCACCTTGTTTTTTGTCAAAATCTTATAATATTATTTGTAAAAAATTTTATAAGTCAGATTAATTACTAAATTTATGGAATATATTTGCCTTTTTTTAACATATAATATAAACTTATAATAAAATCACTTTATCAGCCAGACACTGACTGATAATTATTGGAGGTATAGATGTGAGTATATATGATTATGACCATATGTTACCGACGCTTCCGATCCCGGAATTGGCCGACACATGCGAGAATCTGAAAGAAATATCAAAACCACTGCTGGATAAAAAAGAGTGGGCAGATATGTGCTCTGCCGCAGAATCCTTTAAGCAGAAAGAAGGACAAACGCTACAGCAGGATCTTCTGGAATGGGGTGCAGAACAGGAAGGAAATTCCAGCTGGCTGCGCCCTATTTGGGATGACAATTACCTGTCCTTCCGGGATCGGCTTCCCATTAATATGAATTATACTTTCCAATTAATAAAAGACCGTTGGGGAAATTCAGCGCTGCCTAAGCTGCTGCACGGACTGTGCCATATTCTGAATGGGATGCGCACAGAAACACTCCCTGCCGAAAAGCTGCGTGAAACGCCTTTGAGCATGGAGATGCTGTCACACACAATATACACCAGAATTCCTGATACCATACGTGATATTCTATACTATCCTCCCCTTTTGGTTCCCTACACCGCAGCCGTAGTCTGCAGGGGACACTGGTTTCTTCTGTCACTAACAGATACCCACGGGAATATTCATTCACCGGAAGCACTGCAGCGCGGACTGGACAAAATCCGCCAGACGGCAGAACAGATGCCGGAAACAGCAGGCATCGGAGCATTAACCTGTGCACCGCGAACAGAGGCTGCCGACCTTCGGAGGCTCCTGCAGTCCAGCGCTGTAAACCGTATGAATTTGCAGAGTCTTGAAAATTCCATATGCGTTATATGTCTGGACGAGACTGACAGCGAAGGCTTTATGCGGAAATTGCTTATTGGTTCTCCCGGCAGCCGTTGGTTCGATAAATCAATACAGTTTATCTGTAACAGTACTGACCTGGGAATTAATTTCGAGCATGCCGGCTGTGATGCCGGAATCTGGGTCTATCTGCTTTCACAGGTTGATGAATATGCAGTTAATCAGATTACTTTGGAGCAGACACACAATTGTACTGCGGATATACGACTGCTTCGTTTTCACATCTCCGATGATATTATCGATCAACTGAAAAAAATCAGCAGTAAATACATTGAATTAAGCGGGCGTATTACGGTCAGTGAACGAAAGCTGGAAGCCCTTTCGCACAGTGCGATCAAAATGATTAACTGCCGGCCGGATGCCGTAGTGCAGATTTTATACCAGGCTGCCTACTATAAACTTACAGGGCGTTTTCGCTCCACTTATGAAGCGGTATCCACAAGGGTATTCTTTCAGGGCCGGACAGAGTGCATACGCCCCTGCACAACTGAGGCGGTGGATTTTGCCCGCAGTTTCGTTAAAAAAAATGCAGATAATGTCACTATTATGGAGAAATTCAGATTGGCTGAACAGGCTCATATGGTGCAGATCAAACGGTGCCAAAACGGTCTCGGAGCAGAGAGGCATATGACCGGTTTAATGTCCATGCATGTCATGAACTCAGCAGATGCCTCAACTCCTCCTTATATCTTTGAAACACAGGGGTATAAAATTCTAAAACACGACACCCTTTCTACCAGCAGCACAACGGCCCCATTTATTGATTTTTTTGGGTTTGGACCTGTTGCCCGGGACGGAATAGGCATTGGTTATGGATTTAAATCAGATGCACTGCATGTCGCAGTCTCTGCTTATGATGACAGCGGAATAAAACCTCACGAATTTATCAACACTCTGGATGAGCTGGCGAAAGATTTTTTTCAATTGTTTTAACCATCTGAGCGAACTCCGCATCATCATTTGCGCCGGAGGAATTAATCCCGAAATACCGGCGGCCGGCATGAATCATTTTCGCATACATAATATGCAGTACCTTGTTCCGGGATCGGATAACCGCTGGTGAAAGGAACCACTTTATTAAGCCTTTCCATCTGTTTTTTTGTCTTTATGATCAATGTTACATTAACAAGGCGCTGCTCTTTTATAAACTCGCGCACTGCCGACATGTCTGTTATCTCCTCTGCAGTACAAATTAATTCGGTACTGCAGAGTAATGTCCGCAGAAATACACGAAGCGCAAAACAGCAGTTCATCGGGTACTCTCCCATTTGTCCTGCCATAAATGAAAGCTGCCGCTGTGCATATTCCCGCCACATATTTTCGGCAGTAAACCTGCTCAGTTTATGGAGTACAAAGGCCGCTATTGAATTACCTGACGGAATTGCCCCGTCATAAAATTCCTTGGGCTGGATTATCAACTGCTCTGCATCATGTGCATAGAGGAAGAAACCATCATTTTCCTCATCCCAGAATAATGCAACCATTTCTGCTCCGCAATGAATGGCTTGTTCCAGATAATCCACCTCACCGCAGGTCTCATACACCTCAATCAACGCCCAGGTGTAGTATGCATAATCATCCAGTTGTGCGCTCCCCGCCGCTTCATTGCTCCGCCATCGCTTCTGTAGTCTCCCGGAGGCATTTTTAAGGTGCCTCTCAATAAATTTGCAGGTATCTTTTGCCAGTTTTAAATACTCCGTTTTTTCAAACGCTCTGGCTGATTTTGCCAGTGCCGCAACCATCATTGCATTCCACGAAACGAGTATTTTATCATCGGTGTGAAGCGATACTCTTTTTTTCCGGTATTCATAAATTTGTTGGATCAATTCTTCAAATTGCTCCGGCACTTCTTCATACCTTTTATTTCTGATCAGATTCGGTATATTTTTACCCTCGAAATTTCCTTCTTTAGTAAAACCAAACCAGTTGCAGAATTTTGACCCATCTGTTCCCAGCTGTTCCATTACCTCATCCATGCTTAAAGCATAGTATTTCCCTTCTTCGCCATCGCTGTCCGCATCCTGACCGCAGTAAAACCCTCCGGCTTCGTCGCAAAGTTCCCGTACTGCATAGGCAATGATCTGCTCAGCAATTCTTCGGTACAGCATTTTACCGGTTAGTTGGTAAGCCTCCGCATAAGCAATAATCAAAAGAGCATTATCGTAAAGCATCTTCTCAAAATGTGGGATCAGCCACTGCCGGTCTGTGGAATATCGGGAAAATCCACCGCCTATGTGATCGTATATACCTCCGCGGTACATCTGCTGCAGTGTTTTCTCCGCCATGCCTGTTGCTTCATAATCTTCTTTTATACTGCCGTATTCCAGCAGAAACAGCAGATCATGAGCCATGGGAAACTTTGGTGCAATATGAAATCCACCATATTCACTGTCATAGCTCTCCTTCAATTGATGAATTCCCAGATAAAGCGTTTCCGTCGTTGGCTCGCCCGCCAGATTCTGATGTTTATTCTGAGATAGCAGATGCCTGTAGATTTTATCGGCCGATACCAGTAATTCTGATCGGTTATTGAGCCATTGATTATTAACCGCTGCGGAAAGTTCCATCAAGCCAACCGAATTATATTTAGTGGTTTTGGGGATATAAGTTGCCGCAAAAAACGGAATCTGCTCCGGCGTCATAATGATAGTCAGCGGCCATCCTCCGGAACCGGTCAGACTCTGGCATACTGCCATATAAACAGCGTCAATGTCCGGACGTTCCTCTTTATCTACCTTTACCGCCACAAAATAATCATTCAGAATTTTTGCAGATTCCTGATCTTCAAAGGACTCTTTGGCCATTACATGACACCAGTGACATGTTCTCATTATCACATCGTCAACTGTACCCAATAGAAAGGAATATCGGCTTATCTTCGGCCTTTGCCTTTGCAAAGGCTTCCTCACTCCACGGCCACCAATCCACAGGATTGTAAGCGTGTTGGAGTAAATAAGGCGATTTTTCGT
>Ga0153947_1000046_pt1 | contig 46893 bp, 78 predicted proteins | sample TSNJ031MetaG_FD_104697 | JGI IMG/M metagenome (GOLD analysis project Ga0153947, IMG submission 104697) | Attine ant fungus gardens microbial communities from New Jersey, USA - TSNJ031 MetaG | ecosystem: Host-associated > Fungi > Mycelium > Unclassified | place: USA: New Jersey, Wharton State... | reverse complement strand
TCATATATGCCCCCCAAGCGCAAAGCCTCAGGCGATCTTCACGTCTCTCCCCCGAAACGTGCAACACTGTCAACTGCACCCTCTTGCCAATCCCACACTGAAGAGCGACTGGTAGCTACTCCTGCATCGATAACAACTCCCATAAAGCGGAGAACCTACAGGAAAAAGGAAGAGAATGCTCCAGACGGATCACAAGCCGAGGCCAATCATGTACCAGATAACACCCAATCTGTGGCTATCTCTTCTCCCAGTAAGAGGCAACTTGCAGAGATACAATCCAAGATTACAAAGGCTTCCGTGGAACTCAGTTCGAATCCACTGGAATCCTCAACTCGAGTCAAACGGTCATATTCAAAGAAATTGGTCGTCGAAGTACCACCACTTCCACCGTACGCACAATTATCCTTGCCTCTATCTCAGCCGCCTTCAGAGCCCTGCGATCCCCTTGCTACCCCGCCAAGATCCAAACAAAAGGCCCTGACCACGCGATCGCCATCGGAGCGAGACTCCCTACTTACTTCCAAACATCTTCCTTTACAATACTATCCTTGCCTTAATGCTCAGAAAAAAGCCATTCTTCATACCCTCCAAGCCCCTACTGCAATCATTGATATGAGTGATGACCAAAAGTCTGCAAAAGGGCTTCTACAAGATCTTCTTCTGGGCACTGTCACACGCTCAGAAGGAAACAGTTGCCTAGTCTTAGGACCTCGAGGATCTGGAAAGTCGACAGTGAGGCGAATATTTCGTTTTTCTCTGATTTAAAAATAATTAGACATTTCAGATACTCGATCAATGCCTGGACGACCTCCCAGAGCCACCGATAGTCGTTCGGCTATCTGGCTGGATACATCGCACTGATCGCCTAGCGATGCGTGAAATTGCATACCAGCTTGGCCAACAGACCGGGCGATCATTCCTCCAAGTGGACAATGACAACGATGACCCCTTCATCGAACAGGATGAGAACCCCTTCCTTGACCGACAAGAGTCTCAATCTGGTGGACTAGGATTAGCATTGCCACCATCCTCCCATCTCCCTGCTCTGATATCCGTTATCACCACCCTCTCCCGTCCGACTGTAGTTGTCCTTGACGCCTTTGACTTGTTCGCCCTTCATCCAAGGCAAGCGTTGCTATATTGTCTGTTAGATACCGTGCAAGGATGCCGAACAAGCATGGATAACAAAGGGCTTGCTGTTGTCGGCATTACAACACGCATTGATACCATCAACCTGCTAGAGAAGCGAGTGAAAAGCCGCTTTTCTGGTCGGGTTATTCGCACCGCTGGAATATCTACAACGGCAGACGTTCTATCTCTTGCCAAGAGAATTTTATGCACCCCGATATCCCCAACCGAGAAAAACCCGGAACTTGTGGATGATTGGAATGGCATTTGGTCAAAACGAACATCCGAATGTTTTCAAGACAAAGAGGTGATCAATATGATGAAGGATACAGTGGGTATAACAAAGGATCCTAGGCTACTGCATCGCTTATTGGTGAGTATTCACATGCAGGAACTTCGACTGATGGCTCGAACTCTTGTAGATTTATGCAATGACTCAACTCTCACCAACCTCTCCTTTCCTATCTCCCTCAATAATTTCTCAAGCTATCAGCTCGCAACGCTCAAGACCGCCCTCGTACGATTCCTTAGGTATGTTGATCTCTTGCTCCTGGGAAACTTGAGGTCGAACCTGTTTTCAGATCTCCCATATCCTGTCCTGTGTCTCTTGATTTCATCCATCCACATCATAACATCTGGCCACGACATCTTCACCTTTGAGATGCTTTTCGCTGCATTTCGAAATCAGCTTCGAGCATCGATGGTTGCCCCGGTTCAAGTCAACGGGGGAAGTGTTGGGATGGTTCGGTGTAGCAAGGCTATTCTGCTCAGCGTGAGCCTCTTTTGTTACAATAGCCTATATACTGATCACTGTGTTCATAGGCTTTCGAGTTCCTTGTAGCTTCTCGAATATTTGTCGCTGCTACTGCTATTTCTTCCTCAAATTCTATGGCCAAAGAGTTTTCCAGATATAGACTGGCGTTGGAGATAAAAGATGTCAGGAGGGTAGTTGAGAAAGCGGGACAAGTGACATTGAAGAAATGGTTAACAAAGGCGGGCTAGGGTGACGCGAATTACACATTTGTAATGAATGCATTTCAGTAGTTTACGATAAAGGAACGAAGTAAAAACATAGAAAGAGAACGAACGACATATGGAAGGAATGAAGGGACCCCTCAATGACACCGACGTTTATGTATGTGACTTTGATTTATATTTACGAGCACACAAACCTTTGTTCACGGGCTCGGAGAATCTTCTAGCCAGAATGAAACAAATTTGGGGGATGTTTTATTGCCATCAGACCCAGGAGGGATCTTGGGCGTTGAACACTTGATGTTTACATTCTCTAATGAAGTGCAGCCAAGAATTGCCTGAGAGCGTTGGATCATGTTCCTAAAACCTTCATCTAGCACGATGCTTTCATCCCATTCTCTTGTTTCTTCCGCAAGTTCACGAAGGAAATCCAGCATACTTTCCTTACTCCCTGTATTCCCTTCTGAGGTGTTCTCTTGACAGTCTTGTGATTTGATCCCTTCTTTGTCCGGTGGTGAAAGCTTAACAGAAGGTATTCCTAGGCCGACCCGATGATATTGAAGGGGCTTTCGCCTGGGCACAGGACAACCCTTAATCTCGTTGACCGTGGTGCATCCTGGGACAGAGTGGTCGCTCTCAACAATGTCAGGCAGTATCATTGAACGAAGCGGGGAGGGGCCTAGCGGTGGGCTCCGTCGAGTACGAAGTGTAGAGGGCCTCGATTTCTCCCTCCGTTTTAAGTTGTCATAGGCACTGAAGATCGTCAGAGGGCTCTTCATGTTATCGCATGTGGGACCAGTTTGCCCGTTAGTAGACCCTGGAAGGTTAGAAACAGACACATGGCAAATCTCCTCAATCACACTCAAGTTCGGTGAAAGTGAGGCTCTCCGAGATCTATGGCGACCGGGCTTCACAAGGGGGAGGAGAGCATTGTTGTAAGGATGATCAGCTCTTTTGTCTGAGAGAGAGGCTACAGGCATATGATCCTCGACGTCCGGACTACGAGTGGGGAGGGACGGAAGGGACGATACGGGGGATAGACAAGAGCGGTTCAGGTGGGCTACTGTAAATCCGTGGGTAGCTTGTGGCGATGCGAGTCCAGGAATAGGCCCAGGATCCGTGTAGAAAGGTAGGGAAGCTTCAGGCTCAGTGTAAAGCTTTACTAGGCGAAGGGTTGTATGCTCAAGATGATTATGGGGCCAAGGGAGGGACTCTCGAGAGGCTGATACTTCAACATGCCCTTTTTTCCGGCCGATTCTGCCGAGGTCAAATGACAGTTGTGAATGCAGAAACCGAGATATGGTGCTCTTAGTCAAGGATGGAGAAAAGCGGGAAGGCCTGTTATTGTATTTGTGTATATGAGATGGAGTCTGATTGTTGAAGAGGACAATTGGGCCAGTCGAAAGGGTAGAACTCTTCGTCTTATAGGTTGTTACTGTGTCGCCAGAGACATCGTGTTTTTGAGAAGATCCAGATGTATCTTCGCCATATATCAAGGTGAGGTCGCTTGGTTTTGAGCGGATTTCAAAAGACGGAGAACCAAACAAGCCAATGAGAAAGCCTGCCTTACAGTTTTCGTCACTTTTACACGCATATGCGGAAAATTTGAATAATTTCATGCTCCTGGATAGACATTGTCTGTGAACTGGCGGTGGGCCTCTCAGATTGATAAACTTGCGGTGTCGAACGAAAAGAATCTTGAATGTCGACAAGCATATAACAGAAAAGATCAAAAGAGCTGTCAGACAAGCCAACCAATTTGAGGGTTCCGAGGAATCGCGAATTGGGGCTGCAAACGAGAAGGGAGGAAAGATAAACAACAATAACAAGACATTTCTGGCATAGGAATCAGGAAGACAGAGATTCCATGGGCTGAGCTGGACCATTCGATTGTTGAAGATAGATGAGTGCTAGAAAGACAAAGCGTATGACGAGTAGTATGTTTCAATGACGTTGGTTTGATCACTCTCAGTATTTTCATTTAATTTAACTCCAGTTCCTGTTGAAAGACACTCGTCTTATTGTAACTTGTGAAGTCACTTAAATAAGGCCATGATGCTTGGCATGAACATCGACTCAAAACAATCTTCAGCCGAGTGAGGTACACTTTCCCAGGAAGCTATGATTACTTTCACTCCACTATCTGGCGCTGCTCGCTCAGATTCCGTCTCTCCACTGTCATATTTGCTCCAGGTCGACGATGTCCGCATCCTGCTGGACTGTGGTTCACCTGACTGGTCACCTGAAAGTCCTTCCGTACCAGCCGAGGGCGATGGTAATTCGAAATTTCAGTATTACTGGACAGAGTATTGCGAAACTCTCCGTCAGTCAGTACCTGCACGAATGATATCTGTGTTCAGCAACTAACAATGTTTCTAGGATCGCGCCTACAATTGATCTAGTGCTACTCTCCCATGGGGACCTGGCCCATTCTGGATTGTATCCATACGCATACTCAAGATGGGGTTTGAAGGCCACAGCATACTCAACGCTACCTGTTCAGGCGATGGGGAAAATAGCAGCAATAGAAGACGTAGAAGGGATCAGGGATGAGCAGGACATCGATGACGAACCAATACAAGAAGAGGAGCGCGACGGAATACGCCCAGAGGACAATGGCGAAATGCCCCATGACCCTCCACATACCAAGTCGGGTAGATATATCTCTACTCTGGTAGAAGTACAGGATGCTTTTGAACATCTCAACACGCTTCGTTATTCACAGCCAACCCACCTTCAAGGTGTGCTCTGCACTGTGGTGGTGCAAGGGACGGACTAACTTTATCACTTTTAGGGAAGTGCCAGGGGATCACCATCACGCCATTTAACGCAGGGCATTCCCTAGGTGGAACAATATGGAAAATCCGCTCGCCAACATCAGGGACCATCATCTACGCCGTTCACATGAACCATATGAGAGAACGGCATCTGGATGGAACTATACTCATGAGGAATGCTAGCGGTGAGATATTTGAACCGCTAGCAAGACCAGACCTCCTCATAACTGATGCCGGCCGAGGCAATGTTATCACGAGTCGACGGAAAGATAGAGATGCAGCCTTGATAGGTGAGCTGAACCTAGGCCTCAACTTGTTTTTCGGCTCATGGGTCTCCAGACACAATAACTGCAACACTTTCCTCTCGGTCCTCTCTTTTACTTCCGTGTGACTCCAGCACTCGTATACTGGAACTTCTTGTTCTGTTGGATCAACATTGGAATTATTCACGTCTACGGTACCCAATATGTCTACTCGCTAGAACTGGGAAGGATATGCTCGCTTTTGTGCGGAGTATGATGGAGTGGTTGGGGGGTACGATCAGCAAGGAGGATGTGGGCGAAGAGACAGCAAAAGAACGTAACAAACGGAAACGAGACGACGACGACGACAATGAAGCACTCGGGGCGTTCTCCCTGCGATTCAAGCAAGTCTGATACCTTGGTGGAAATTGACGATTAATTAAATCAGTTCCTAGACATCTGGAAGTTTTCCCCAATCCTCAAGCGCTACTTCAAACCTACTCTTCCAAAGATCCAAAGCTCATTCTAGCTGTCCCAGCTTCTTTGTCTCACGGTCCCTCGAGAAATATGTTTGCTGATTTTGCTGCAATTCCTGATAATGTTGTTTTACTCACCAGTCGGGAAAACGAGGGAACGCTTGGTCGGTTGCTTTTCGACCGGTGGAACGACCGACAGCGTGTTGATGACAAGTGGGACAAGGGCAAAATCGGTAGTAATATCATGTTAGATGGAACTCTCGACTTGAAGGTGAGAAAAAGGTCAAATGATAGGCAACTCTAAGACCTTGCCAGATGCACAGCAAAGTACCGCTACAAGGCGCTGAATTGGATGCCTACCTCCAGCAAGAAAGGGAAAGGAAAGATAAGGAAGCTGCCCAACAAGCCGCACTTGTGCGTAATCAACGCATACTTGAAGCTGACGAGGATGAAAGTGAGTCGGATTCCGACTCAGACGCCGATGAGGAAGATGAAGTGAGGAGGACACTGGAGGACGATATGGACGTAGATCTGGATGATGATGATGGAAAATTGCGGCGGCGCAAAGCGGATAACTTAGACTCGTCGGACTGGGCATTGGATGGGGATGAAGGCTTGACGAAACAATTCCTTTCATTCGACATATATTTGAAGGGAAATGTTTCAAGGGCAACTTCATTCTTCAAAACTGCCGGAAGTCAAGCGCAGCGCTTCCGGATGTTTCCATATGTTGAAAAGAAGCGAAGAGTTGACGAATATGGTGAAACCATTGATGTAGGCATGTGGTTGCGAAAAGGGAGGGCATTAGAGGATGCAGCTGAGAGTGACGAAATCAAAGACTACAAGCGAAAACTTCAGCAGGAGGAAGAAGCCAAGGTATACAGGCTTGGTTATGGTCAGTCGTTGTTTACTGAGGTGTTTCTTGCAGAAAATAAAAGAGCCCCCATCTAAATATGTGACAATGAATGTCGATGTTCAGTTAGCCTGTCGGTTATTATTTGTCGATTTGGAGGGTCTCAGCGATGGACGTGCCGTCAAAACAATTATACCTCAGGTCAACCCCCGAAAAATGGTTAGATGCCTACAAACAATTATTTACACGAGATCCTCACCGTCTATTGTAGATCCTTGTCTCGGCATCTGAACCAGCTACAAATTCTCTCCTCGAAAGTTGGAGTAATATCCGTACAATGACTAAAGATATTTACGCTCCTTCGGTTGGTGAGAGTGTCCAGATTGGGCAACAGACGAATACTTTCTCTATATCCATTAGTGAGGACCTCCTTACCTCTCTTCGGATGTCTAGGGTGAGTCCATATACCAATTACATTATACTTTACCTTCCGACACTTTCTAGTTTGAAGACAACGAGATAGGCTACGTCCGTGGCCGTGTTATTGCCCATGCCACGTCGACAATTCCTACACTCGAGTCTGCCTGTCTACCTACCCCCACAGACAGAGAGGAAGCGAGCAACTCTTCAAGGAATCGTATACTAGGATCACGTCCAAGGGCTGCGCTTCCTCATTCGACAATGATTGGTGAACTGAAGTTGACTGCACTCAAGCACAGACTTTCCGCAATCAACGTTCAGGCCAGATTGGTTGGTGAAGGTGTTCTCATCTGTGGAGGATCTAGATTGGGTGATGATGAAGAAAGCCCCACTGAAGAAACCATAGCAGTTCGAAAGAAAGCGAAAGGATCCGTCGAGTTGGAGGGGAACGTTTCGGAGTTGTATCACAAAGTGAGGCGTGAGGTGTATAAACAACTTGCATTGGTTGCCGCTTCGTAGGCTTCCAATGCGTTTATGGCGTTAGTGTGGCAAGATATCATGCTGCGCTTGGTGGGCAGGGTAGACATTGGTCAACACAAATCCGACATGTACCAACCCCCTCTCATATTGATAGATGATGGCTTCATTTTGATGCCATCGAATAGCATATTGGCCAAACCAATTAGTTGGACCTTGCTCACCTTGAATTTTCTGAATCTTGTTCATATTCATATTAACATAACTCCTGATCTGCCATCAAAACGGCTAAAGTTATGCCATTCTGGAACGTTGTTCACATACCCATAATTGACCTCTAAAAGTTTGCAAAAATATCTAGTGCATGTCTCATTGTCTGTTCGTGCCCGACAGAGTGGTCAAATCAATTTTGATTGAGTTGACAGTGCAGCGGAAAAGCATTGATAGTTTATCTGTGATAAGTGTTTTATCGTGTGAAAGTTATACATCCGTATATAAAATTAATGGGGTGGTACAGTGCTTTCTCGTCATTGGCTTCCTTCTATTCCCTTGTTAGTGCCTTTCGATAGCTTTGCACATTTCCTATGCACTGACCGCACATATGCATCCCCATACAGTCTTCCCATTTTAGGAATGCGTGAAGTCATCTCTCTGCACGTAGGCCAGGGTGGTATTCAGATTGGCAATTCCTGCTGTAAGCATATCTTGCTTTTGTCGCGAGAATGATACACGGCAACACGCGTTTTGTTCGCTGTCGCGAGAAGAGGATGATACTGATCCGATTATCACAGGGGAGCTCTATACTAGGGAACACATGCTTGACGTGTGTTTCTTTCGTTCGTACGTTTTGTCTAGTACTTAATCACTTTCAGTATGATGGTCGCCTCATGGAAGGTTGTTCAGCTGAAGATGATGGCCTTCGTACTTTCTTCTCCGAAACTTCTAGTGGCAAGCATGTGCCTCGCTCGCTCTACGTGGATCTTGAACCCAGTGTCATCGATGATGTAAAGACCGGCCCTTTCAAGAATTTCTTTAACCCCGACACTTTGATCAATGGCAAGGAGGACGCTGCTAACAATTGTACGTATCCTTTATGTTCGCACTTTCTAAATTGGGTCATTATAGCACCTCATAGACGCGCGAGGGTACTACACCATTGGAAGAACCATGTTGGAGGATACGATGGATAGGGTTCGCCGCCTCACAGACAACTGCTCTGGTCTTCAGGGCTTCTTCGTTTTCCACTCGCTCGGTGGTGGTACTGGCTCTGGTTTTGGAGCTCTCCTGCTCGAGTGTCTTTCTATGGACTACGGCAAAAAGTCTAGGTTAGAATTGGCCTTGTATCCAGGTCCTGAAACGGCAACCTCCACTGTTGAGCCTTACAACTCGGTTCTCACCACCCACACGACTCTTGAACATTCCGACTGTAGTTTTATGGTGAGACTTGGCATGCAAATCAACGCCCTCCCATCTTGCAATCCTAACTCTAGAAATCTAGATGGATAATGAATCGATTTACGACATTTGCAAAAAAAACTTCTCCAACAAATATCCTTCCTTTTTAAATCTCAATAGGCTGATTGCCCAAGTTGTATCCTCCGTCACCGCCTCGCTACGTTTTGATGGCTCCTTGAATGTCGACTTGAACGAATTCCAAACCAATTTGGTCCCGTGAGTCCGTCGTGTCTTTCTTATTATCGAAGGACCTGCTGATTATGCTTCTTGAAAGCTTCCCTCGAATCCATTTTCCACTTGCCACCTTGGCCCCCATCAACTCTGCTGAAAACGCTAGTCACGAGCAAAATTCAGTGACTAATATGACCTTTTCTTGCTTCGAACCTGGCAACCAGATGGTCAAATGTGATCCCCGAGAGGGCAAACTCAGTCAGTCATTAGTCTCTCGTGTCAAACTATGTATTCACCTAAAAGCAGTGGCTTGTGCCTTGCTCTTTCGTGGCGATGTTGCTCCTAAGGACGTTAATGCTGCTGTCTCCATTATCAAGTCCAGGCAAACTATTCAGTTTGTCGATTGGTGTCCTACTGGTTTCAAGCTCGGCATCTGCAACGAGCCCCCTGCTCACATACCCGGCGGTGATTTGGCAAAGGTTTCCCGCAATGTGTGCTCGTTGACCAATACTACGGCCATTGGCCCTGCTTGGAGTCGTCTTGACCACAAATTCGATCTCCTATACTCCAAACGTGCCTTCGTACATTGGTATGTTGGCGAGGGTATGGAAGAAGGTGAATTCTCCGAGGCTCGTGAGGACTTGGCTGCTTTGGAGAAGGATTATGAGGAAGTTGGCATTGATTCCGCGGACATTGAAGAAGCTGAATATTAAATTTCGCTTGTCTTCGTAGCTTAGAGTTTTTTTTATTACCTTTCATGTCCTGTCGCAATTTTCTGTATGTATACCTCATTGTCATGGTGGAATATTCCGAACTTTTTATTACATTACAACCCTGGATATCAACAGTGTCTTTGAACATCCTTATCAGATAGATTTTTTAGAGTCCTTCAAACTAACAATCTGGTTCAAGACTAAGTAATCTCCTTGTCTTTTCTCAGCCTGTCCATCAAATGGTTCATCGAAAGCTGCAATCCGAGAATCCCTATCGACTGCAAAATAGGCTGTTCGAAGGCCTTGGAATCTGATACATTCGTTACCTACGAGCTGATCGCTAGTGATTCGGGGTGCATCGGTTGCCGTGTTGACATTTTTGTTTGCCTGGAGAGCTTTTTCCGTCCGTTCTTCGGCCTCTTTGCGAGTTTTGGAGATAGATTTTATCGCCATATTCCAAAAACCCACTTCTATCATGGCTCCCTTGATAATTTCCAAACTGTCTGGATCGACATTTTGGAAATCGGAGTCGGGGCGATCACTTTTGAAAAGTCGGTGGAAAATCCGAGCCTCGTTAATTTGGATTGGGCTTCCAGAGGGTGTATGCTCAGCGACCCACTGGATAAACGCTCGAGGTTTCTTCCGAGGCCCTTCATCCTCCAATTTACAAATCAGCTCAGTGACCATTCCTGTTTTGGGATCTGTCTTATACGATGTGCAGGTGATAGGATGAGGTGCTTGGAACAATCCAACTGTCTTCCCTGGGGCTAGACGGAAGTAGTCTTTAGAGTCTTCGAGACGAAAGTCGCTACGATCGATGTAGATCGTGCGGGTGAACGGTACCTTACTTGTACCCAGCTCGGGTACTTTGGGGTGAAGAGGTTTCTCTATCATTAGAACATAGTCCTCGGTAACATTCTCAAGAATAACCTTGAGTGGACATAGGACCATGAGAAGACGGGGAGCTGTTCCCTCAAGATACTGGCGGACAGCCTGTTCAAATCGAGTGATCTCAATGCTAGTAGTCGCAGTGGAGACACCAAGAGAGCCAACAAATGAGAGGATAGCGCCTGGTGGGACACCCCGACGTCTGAGTGCATTAAGAGTGTAAAGTCGGGGATCATCCCAGTCAGTGACCAAACCCTCTTCGACAAGCCTTGAGATCTTTCGCTTCGACATGATAGTCCCTTCAAGGTTCAGGCGACCGTACTCGGATTGTCTAGGTTTGTAGACATCTAAAGCATCACAAAGCCAATCGTAAGATTGACGAGAAGAAATGAACTCTGTTGTACAGAGCGAATGCCTGGCATAAATGAAGCATGTAGCCAAAGTAAGAGAATAGGATCACCCACGAGATGTTTTCCATGCTATCGACAAGACAATGGGTGAAATCATACGTAGGGTAGATCTTCCACTTGTCATATGTCCGATGGTGAGGTGTTTCAAGGACACGATAGGCGGTCAGATCCCACATCTGGGGATTCCCGTCTTCAAGGTCCTGTTTCATTCTAAGAGCAGCATCCTTCGGCTTGTATTTCCCATTTTTCATGTTTTCAAATTCGATGACCGACTCTTCGACGGGTCGATCACGATGAATACATGGTCGACGTTTTGCTCTTTTCTCTCCACGATCTGCCTTGATCTCCTCCTCTGCATAAACCCGGTATGAATTTGAGATCAAACATTATGATGACATATTACTCACGAGTGCAATGGCAGACATAAGCCTTTCCTCTTTTTATGAGCTCTACAGCAAGGCAGTAGAGCTCATCGAAATAATCACTAGAGTAAGTGATCTTCCACGGCTCAAAACCGAGCCATCTAACCATTTCTAAGATATTCTCAAAGTACCGAGCTTCCTCCTTCTCAGGGTTGGTGTCGTCATATCGCAGATAGCATTTCCCTCCAAGGTAATCCGCGTACCCAAAGTTGATGAATATGGCTTTTGAATGTCCGATATGTAGATAACCATTAGGTTCAGGAGGGAATCGCGTCCAAACTACGCCCTTGGTTGCCGCCAGATGCTGTTCCTTGAGGCGAGGATCAATCTGAGGATTCTCGCCAGGCGCATGAAGTGCGCTAAAGAACCTTGATTCGAAAACTGACTTTGGTGCATTTGCAGCGTCTTCTGTCTCCAAAATTGTTGGTTTTTTTGTGTTCTTCTTGGATCATCAGTGGAATTGGTATGTAGAATGTGAGACCATAAAGACCTTAGCTGTGGACCTTGCTGTTTCTTTAGGGCCAAGCATTTGTGAGGTGTGCTCTAGACAGTCCTCCACTGATAATATGGTATCTTGGCTTACCTAATAGGTCACTTAATCTTATGCAACTTCTCTCTGACACTTTCACTTTCAAATTCTACAAAATAGAATCAGAGAAATTCAGAAAATGATATACTTGAGTGACAGGTAACTCAGGTGGCTCGCAGGTGTTTTTCTCAGCTCTAAAATTATACCAATTTCAGCAAGAATAATGTACTTGAAGTGAGCAAAACAAGCTGAATACAACAACAGGCACACAGAAAGAGACAAAGTGAGCTGACTGACGCAATAGTAATACACTAAGAACTAATAGAGGTTAAAAGGCCATGTCGAGGGCACGGTGATAGCCAGAGATTTGTGGCAGTGTGATGACCACTTATATTAGAACGTGACTAGGATATCACCACGGCACCCAACTCTCAGCTATCTTCAAAAATTTAGAAATGTCGTCTCTCCCTGAATTACCTGAGAAATCTCTATCATCTGCTGATGCAGCAGCAGCAGCAGCTCTAGCCCGAGCCAGTGAGGCCCCTAAGCAAAAGTCAGCCACACAACTCATAGCAGAACACGACCGGCGTCAGGCGTTTCGCCGTTTGATCGATCCAGGGATCCTTCGACCCAACTCCAAGGAGCAAGCTAGCTCTTCCCTCAAAGTAAACCCATTTTAATGGATATTCGAGTTGAACCTTGATCATAACCCTCTTTGCTGGACTTTCATCCAGACCTTATCAACTATTGCTGATAACCTGCTCCGGGACCCAGAGAGCCCCAAGTTCAGGCAATTTAAGTCTACAAACGTCGTCATACAACGAGAATTGATTAAACCGAAAGGAGCAATCGAGTATGCGATTGAGGTGAGGGCGTTCTTGTTCTTGATCTAATATGGTCATAGTTCACAACTGTTGTTATGGATGGATGTAGATGGGTTTTAAACCAGAGGTGTGAAAATTCCCATGTCAACTAGGCGAAATATTCGGTTGCTAATAAGGGTGGGCGATGGTCTGATGCAGGTGGAGAATTTCCAACCATTCTATAGGTTCATACCTCGTTACATGGATGATCTTCGTATTGGGGCAAAAATCCTTCGTGATCATCTCGAGCTAGAAATGGAAAAGGAAGAGCGAGCTGCCAGAGCTAAAGCAAACGAGAAGGCAAATGCTGCAGCTGCAACAGAAAAAGTAAAATTCACCTTGCTCCGGTTGTTTTCCCGCTAATACCGTCCTCAGGTGAAGTTGGCATTCATAGATGATCGGCGGCAAAAAGAAATAAAGGACGAGATGGAGAGGCAACAGCGGATGTCACGCGTCGCTGGTCCATCAATCCCTACTTCGTCAAGAACTCCTCCGTCAGCACCATCAACGTTCTCCGAATCGACAATCATCACCGAAAGCAGTTCTCAGTCTGAGCCTCAGTCGGATGATCCTCTTTTATGTTCTCGCTAGCAGTTTTCCAGCAGCTATATACATAAAGGTGTTTTCAAGCTCATTAATCAACACCATTGAAGTAAACTATTGTATGTGATACATAAGGGAACCAGAAATCTATGAATCATGCTGGCGCAAATCAGCAAGAAATGGTTGTTCTTGAAATATAATCGACTGATCATGCAATGTTCAGAGCGCGTTCAGAGTGCATAATTGATTTTGTTCTGTATAAGTCTGGCTAGTCAATTATTTGGCAAAGCGAGCCGACAAACCTACCAGCTTGGGTAGAGATTTATGACAATGTCATAGTCACTTTTCTCGTGGCTGTTATGGCATCCCTTGATGGCGGTTGAGTTGATAAAGAAAATCGAGTTGTTGAGGTTTCAGTTCTAAACTCGGTCATTTGGTCCATGCCGTTTGGCAAACGGGGGATCCCATTCGTTGGGGACGAAGGGATGGAGAACTTGTTTGGGAGAGCGGGTGGTGTGGCTGATTTGTGCAATGCTGGTCCTGTTGGAGACCGCGTTGTTGAGATGCGTCGGTGACCGTTGGATAGAACATTCAGAGGTCGTGGACGAATCTCAGGGCGGCTCAGCCCGGTACCGCTGGGCGTGCGTATTGAAGAATCGTGGAAGACTTCTTCGTGAAGGTCACGATGAGATCTTCGATTTGGTCCTGTGCGAGGCTTACTTGAAGCCAGAACGCTGTCCTGGGTCCCGTGTTGCGATGGGATCGACACAATTACGGCGATTGGAGGATATATACTCAAGTTTGGATATACCGGCTTATCTTATCACCCAGTCAGATCAAGGGGACCGAACGATCGATTGCAAAGTCTCACATATTTGAAGGTAGGGGTAGCATGAAAAAGATTCCCTTCGTTCTGCCTTGAGTCTTTCCAAGTTGACTTGACCTGCGACCGGTGGGTAAAGGGAAATATGTGGATAAGACATAGGATCTGCATATCTTGAAAAAAATGCACAAAAGGGTGAGGTGGGGGGCGTACGGTTGTCAAAAGTTGTATGAGTCGGTGCAAAATGAGTCAACTCCGTGATTTGTGGTGATACCACCACAGGTAACTTGGAGGGATACAAGTCGAAGTATGGATACACCATAGGATAAGGACGAAGGACGGGATCTGTTGAATGGTAAGGCATCACATATGAAGACTAGGACTGAGCTCACAGGCATCGTTATTTGTGACAATAATTGTTTTAGGAATGATTTGCATAGAAATCGTATGACTTCCAGCTTTAGGAGGATATATGTTGAAGTTGGGGTACACCACAGGATCTGGAAAAATCAAATCAGAAATCTGGGACGATAGGTATCAGATGAGACCTGCATAAATCAAAAACGGGATACTGCGATCCGGACACAATGATCAGCGGAAGAATTGCCGTCTTCTCATCATATTCTGAGGAGACTGGATAGATATCAAAGTCGGGATACACAGCTGGATCTGAATCAAAATTCCAGTTTTCAATTTTTTCTGCAGCGTACTGATTTACTGCTTACAGAGATTGAAGTTGGGGTAATGAGCTGAAAGAGCAGTTTTGATATGCTGTTGCGCTAATGCTATCTTGTTTGTCGATACTTCAACGGCTTTGGCGGGATCTAAGGTCCATGTATGAGAACACTTGTCCGGTTTAGTGGGAGAGATACCGTTTACATATGACAAGACTGGGATATATGCCATATGATAAACATGTTGTCGCTGGAGAAGAAACTGGAAGATGCTCAGCGATATTTTGGCAGTTTTGAATTTGTTGACATACTGGATGAAGGCTTTGATGGATATATAGCAGGATCTTCCTCTAAAGTAAATGCTCTGAAGACCCTGCCCTAGTGTAAAAAACTTACAAATATTGAATAAAGGATACTGCGATGATGCAACAAAAATCGGATTGCAGCTGTCTTCAGGTTGTTGTATCTCTGAATAAACCCCAATATCGTGTGAGTCAACAAGAGAATCTGGAAAATATCCATGATCAACGATACAGCATGTTTTCAAAAATATGCGTACAACTTTGCACAGAAAGGTGACGTGTCTCAAGAATTACTTTGGCCGGCAGGGGACTATCATTGTCCAGGCCCAGTGATGCAGCAGGTGGGTATAAATTGAAGTAGGGGTAAACAGGTGGGTCTACATGATGAAGATGAGTAGATGACTTCGAGTTGAGGCATTTTCGGGTAAGAGCTTACAGATCGATAAAAAAGGATATCTTGAAGTCGAAACTGGCTTGATGATATCGATCGAACTTTCTATTATCTTTTGATCTTCAAAGTAAGGCCAGACAAAATGCCAGGGTTGAACTTCCGGTCGTGGATTTCCCACTGGTGTGGGTCCGGGCTCGAAATACGGCCAAACAAAGTGCCACGGTTGAGCCCTGGGTGGCAGTCTAAGTTCCTGTACAGGATCGGAGTTTTGTACATGATGGAAGGGGGTAGTTAATGAAGGTGGGTATGAAAATTGCACATTGCAAGAAGTGGCAGTTGACGGTGTCACTGGACGGCTGAACTCCCCTCGCTCCCCGAGATGAATTGACCGGGGTCTAGGTTCTTCCTGATAAAAATCAAATGTCGAGGATGTAGATGATGGGCCCCAGGACGTTGCTGTGATGGGGCTCATAGCAGGGCTGAAGACAGAGAGAAATGCAAGATCCAGAGAAGGGGGCCTGTGATCGCTGAAAGGCGTTGAAGGATACGATAAAGGTGGACCCCAAGAAGTTGCTGTAGATGGAGTGGGAGGGGAGTCATCTAATATTCGTCTGGCCATGTCTGGTGAAGGTAGACGCTCTGAGGATGACTCAAAGGATGCGGTGCCGTGATCAGGACCAGCAGAAGAAATGGACCAAGTGAAGTCATCGAGGTTGAGCTCAGCCTTGTTACTAGCTGGTACGTCTCCATCAAGGGATACATTATCAGGGGCTTCCAGACAAACTTGTCCTCGTCCTGCAAGAGAACTGGGCTCCACGACAGCGCTCGTCCTCCAGGACTTTACTCTGTTATTAAGCTGCTCCCGGGTTGAACGGGGCTCTTCTTCATGAACGATAGGTGAAAAGGCTTTCGTGTTCAAGACTATATCATCGGGCGGGCCTAAATTTCTCCTTGATTCAATCCTGCCTTCTGGACGGTTGGGAGGTAGGTCAAAACGATTGACGAGTGATAGCTTCCGAGGAGTATGACTATGACTATGACTATGACTGTGTTGAGCTGGTGGAGGAAGCTGGCCATGAAGGAAGGCCCCGTCAACAAGGTCTTGGGGTTCAGATGATATAGCCATTGAAAGTGTAGCATGCGAGAAAGGGCGTTCAGCTTGATCTCGATACAAGGTTGATAACCACGATGAATACCAACGTGCTTGCTGGAAGTCTATATCAAATTCGATTCTTCCTCCGATCGGGGGGCTACGATGAACGTTAGGTAAGTCAAAGAGGTGACTCCACAGCATATGCCACGATTCATCAGATATCCGGGGCGTTGTAACGGTACCACTCTCGTTGACATGAAGGTAAAGGCAGAGCCCCGCTGTACTTGGAAAATTGAACTCCTTTGCAATAGCATTAAGCTGTCCGTACATCTAGAAGGAGAGTCAGGTTCATATTCTTGGATATCATCCTTCTAAGGACATACTGTAGGGAACAGGGGCATAATTATTCCCTGAGAAAGCCTGTGCAAGGGACCGGACGATAAGGTATGTCCAAATTGACCGTGTTCATCAATGAGGCGTGGGGGAGGAATGACCACAATAAAAAATCTATAACTGCGATGAACAGGCCTGCCAGGTATATCCCGGAAGCCCGAATTTTGATATGGTATAGAGGAACGGGCAGGGCGTGGGTGAGAAGGTATAGTATCAGTCTGAGTGAGAGGAACAGACTCTTCGTTCCTGCCTTTACGCTGGTGATTGCTCAATGGAGGATTTGCTGCTGCAGAGGAGTAACCGTCGTCATGCAGCAGCGTTTCCGGCGGACTGATAGGCTCTCTAGGAAGAGGAAAAGGAAGTGGTCTATGAAAAGGGGAAGACATGAGGCGAGACACTTGGAAGAGATAAGAGAAAGAGAAAGAGCGGTCGACCAGCAGTTGAATGGGCTGTCTATCACCATTTTTAAGGAGAGCAGAGTATTAGAACCTATAATTAGTATGATCGTTGCAGCGACGCGAATGGACCCAACTTGAAAATTTGATGGCCGAGATGAAGGATAGCTGGGCGGTTAATCACTGAACTGGGGGCAGATGTAAGAAACACGGTTACCATGCTGTGCAGCCATCAGCGTCAGTTCGTTGCCGTTGATGAATACTGGCAACGATCTTCGCATCATGCCAGAAAAGGAAGTTGTTCATTAGGCCGGCGTTCACAGTAGCTGCCTTCAGTCATTCGGCCATGGAAGGCAAGCTTGCACAATACTCCATACTTGCACAAAAGGACAAAGGTCCAGCTTTTATCTCTCTCATTTTGGAGATCGTTGCTCAGCAAGATCCCGCCCTCATTTCGAAAGACATTCATACTCTTGTAGACACATTGATCAATCAAGATAATATTGGTCTTGTGGTTAGCAGACAGGTCCTTTCAGAACTAGTTAAAATCTTGGGTGGAGATACTATCAAGAATCATGAACTCAGAAAATGTGTTGTGAAAGATATTCTGGCAACCGTTCAGCCCCGGATCGTTAGCTACGAGGAACAGGTATGTGCCACAGCAGTCCAGTTGCTGGCTCTCCCTCCGAGACGTCACAGGTCAATGCACTCAAATTTCAACTTGCCGACATGCTCGAGCTTGAGGAGGAATGGAGTGAAGCGGCCCGAGTCCTGATGAGCACATCCCTTGAATCAGGACAGAGGTATAGGTCTGCCTTCCCTTCTTCGTAGGATCAGCTTTCATCATATTCTAGGTCTGTGCCAGATACAGATAAACTGCGTGTCTATATCAGAATTGTTCGGCTCCTCCTGGAAGACGAAGAATCCGTACAAGCTGAGACATATTACAATCGTGCAGCTCTTCTCATACACTCTGAAAGTGATCGCGAAATCACACTTCAATTCAAACTCTGTCAGGCTAGAATCAGTGACTATAATCGCAAATTCCTCGAAGCCGCGAGCCGTTACCACGAGCTCAGTTATGTCGGAGAGATTGATGAAGAGGAGCGTCGCCACATGCTGTACGGTATATACCTTAATCCATCCGTAAAACAATTTCGACTAACATGTCCATGTCGTTATAGTACTGCTGCTGTGACTTGTGCCGTTCTGGCCCCTGCTGGACCCAACCGATCCCGGGTCTTGGCATCTCTTTACCGCGACGAGCGGTCCGCCGATCTCCCAACTTATAATATACTCTCAAAAATGTTCCTCGATCACATTCTCCGGTCAGCTGAAATAAAGGAATTCGAAAAAACTCTGAAATCCCATCAACTTGCCAAAATTGCCATTTCTTCCAACGATCGTTTGGCATCTGCGAACAATGACGATAGCTACGACGACAGCAGTGAGCCTGCTACAAGCACAAGAACGGGTCCCTCGACTGTGCTTGATCGAGCAGTCATGGAACACAACCTTTTAGCTAGTTCAAAGATATATAACAATATCACGTTCCGAGGACTGGGCTCGCTTCTTGATCTAACCCCTGGCGCAGCAGAGAACATGGCCCGGAAGATGATTGAACAAGGTCGCTTGAAAGGCACTATCGACCAGGTAGTCAAACTAATCTTGTTTGAAAATGAACGTGAAGAAGACGATGCTCAAGGAAAAGCAGGAGGATTGGGCGAGGTTGAAGAAGTAGAGGACACAGGAGCACCATTTACGAAACGTTGGGACGCGCAGATTAGACAGACAGCAGCCAATGTGAGCCATCTCCACACCCGCGTCCGCTATAACATCCACCTAATGCCCAAATCCACACAGGTGGAGACTATCGTACAGTGTCTCATAGAAAGAGGCCTAGTTACCTCGCTAGCATAGAGATCCATTTGGGATCGTGCCCGTTGTAGCATTACATTGCAAAATCCATATTTTAATGATAAATTGTGCACGATAATGAGAGTACGAGAAACAATCTATGCACTGCCTTCATTTTTCTTCCGCTTTCTGGCTCGTTCGCGTTTCGTTTCAAGTTCATGCCACTCGCCCTCGAGTGTTATAAGTCTGTAGGAGATTAATCATTGGAATCAGACTGTGTGCAGCTGGACGCACCCTCTGGGTAGTTCAGCAGCTGGTGCCTCTTGCGTAAAATAAGGCGCCTCTATGGCCTGAAGAGCGCTTAGGCGTCGGACTGGATCATAGGCAAGTAATCGTTCCGCTAAGTCAAGAGCCGCGGGGGACATCCACCTCGAGAAATGATAAAGATATGCAGACATAGCGTTTAAAACAAAGAACCTACTTTTGGAAGAAGTCACGAAAACGATTAGGTAGTTCATCGTGTGGCCTGGCCAATTCATACCACGGCAAGTCCGCAAGAGTGGGCCATCGTTCGACAGTAGGTGTACCGAGAATCTTATGGATGACGTCCAGCTGATGAATCTCATCATTACCCTGGAACACGGGCTTTTTGGTGAATAGTTCCAGCATGATACACCTGAACGTACACAATCACTCGTCTGTCAAAAAAAATGAAACGCTGTCAGAAGGCTTACCCTGCACTCCACATATCCACCTCAGGCCCATAAACAGTCGCACCAAACAACAATTCTGGTGGACGGTACCACAAGGTGATCACACGATTTGTGTAATCCGTTCGCCTTCGCTTTTGGTAAAATCGCGCAAGACCGAAATCAGCAAGTTTGAGTTCACCGCAATTATTGATAAGGATATTAGAGCCCTTGATATCACGGTGGATTACACCCTTGTGATGGAGATACGCTAGGCCAGCAAGCATTTGATAGCACAGTGACTTCAAATGGGCAGCGGTGAATTCAAACTGAGTCTGTGATAGAACCCCTGTCAAGTCATGATGATTATACTCGAATACCATGTAAACAGAACCTGCACAGATTTAATAGTCATTGGGGCATAATTTTTCATCCAACTTACCATTTGAGACGATCATCTCATACAACTGGACAACATTCTCGTGTCGCAACGACTGCAGAAGTTTGATTTCCCGCATCGCTGTGACAGGAAACCCGTCTTTCTCCGTTTCCATTCGTATTCGTTTCAGAGCTACGAGTACCCCAGTCACAGAGTTGCGAGCCTTGTATACTTTCCCAAATGTCCCTTCACCGACTTGAGCCAATATATTGTAAAATGCTTTGAGCGACTTGTCTTGGTGAGTCGGCTTCGTAACATGTGGTTCGTCAATTGATGAATTGGGTACCGTAGACAATGGCGGCGGCGGCGGCGCAGGTGTAGACAGGCTGTGTGCCGGAGAGGGCTCAGATGGAAGTAATGCAGCCGTGACTAGGGATTTTCCGGGCTTCTCGCTCAACGTAGGGACAAGAGGTGCCTGTTTATCTTGTTGAGGTGCCACATCCCTTGTAGTGGCCTGTGGACCAGATTGCAGGGCTTCCTTCACTACATCTTCCCCATTTTGAATGGATTCAACATGAGAAGAATTCGCCTCTTCTGTCTGAAGAGGTACTTCTGGTGTTTGCACTTCCTCTGAATGTTCAGGTGATGGCCATACCCCCTTTTCAGTGGGAGCCTGACTGGAAACTGCCGGGCCCCCTTTCGGTTGATGCTGCTGTTGAACAGGAGGGGAAGAGACTTCGACGACTGGCTGCTGTTCAGTATCTTCATCGTCGCCAGGAAAGAACCTACGAAGGGACGAGCTCGGTGTTGTTTGAGGGCGTACAGTGGGTTTGGAGCTTGAAGATTGCACACGACTCAATTTTGACGGAATGTTGACGCGAGTATGTAGCTTTTCAGGTACAGAGATATCAGAAGGAGAATTGCCGAAACGAGGGGGAGGAATGATAGACGGAGGGGGCATAGTCTCCTTATATTGCACCTCAGTTTTCCTCGTTGAACTCTTTGATGACCAGTCCGTCTGGATCAAAGGTCAAGTCGGGCTTCGTTCGGGAAGAAACAAGATGAAACATACATCGGTAGTTTTGTCAGTTTTATACTGAGACTGATGTTTTCCATTTGAACGTGATAATCGATGGGGGTGAGCGTGTTGAGAGTTCCGGGGCGCAATATCAAGATCCATTGGGGCCGTAGAATCTGAAATGGGTAAGCGATGAACCAGTTTGGCCTTCGTGCTGGGGCTAGTACTTCGACTTGTGCGACCCGACGATGTTGAGGATGCCGAAGAAACGCTTTTACGGCGCAAGTGAAGTGGTTTGGGATTATTTCGAGGACTCGGTGACCTAGATATGTTTCGATCTTGACGTGCTACCCAACCTGGAGCATCTCTATCAGTCGGTGTCTGACTGTGCGGTAACTGATCAGATCCTCGACGACGACGCTTATGTGCAGGAGAGCGTGATGTAGACCTAGAGCGACCCCGAGAGGATAACCGCGAATAGTGAGATTCAGCCGGTGAGCGGGAGCGGGAGCGCGAGGGGTATTGCTTCCGCCGTGAGTGAGGTCCTTGTTGCTGCGTTTGATAAGCCTTGTTGTATTTCCAATTCTGAGGATTATAATCGCGGCGAGTCCAGCTATTCCAGAGAAATCATGAGTAGATCTCGGGAAAAACTCGAGAAGCATACTTGTTCAAGCTTGAGTCATCATTCCTCCAGTCTCGACGCTGTTGCTTATGACTGTAATTTCGCTTCCCTTTAGATTGCTGTTGATTCTTATGCAGTGAAGTGCGATGATTTTGATTCTGACTTTGAGTTCGATTTTCTGAATTGTTACCTTCGTCTCGATGAGTTGAGCGCCACGATGGCGCAGGTTCCCATGCCCTCTCCTCCAAAGACTGTGGATCCTCAGCAGCTCTGTCATCCCAGCCGTTTTCTCGGCGACGTAAGTCCCAGGCCGAATCATTTTGAAAATGCAATTGTTGACCACCCTTTCCTCCCCTACGGTCCCTAGACCAATCTATATCTTCACGGTCAAACACCTCATTGTGCCGCAAATGTCTCCCATCATCACGGACGTGAGAAGATGGGCCACGAGTACTGGTCCTTGACCAGTCATCATAATAGGAACTTCTGCTGTCATATGCATCGCGGGTTGAAGTAGTGCCCCATGAGGACGAGTCGTGGTACGATGGAGGGTCATAACGCTGAGACAGCGGCCACTCATCCCTCACGGTATCGTATGACGAGTCCCCCACGGAGCGGGACACCCAATCAGAATCTCGTCTCATGCCAGTGTCATAACCGCCCTCTCGTCGATAAACATCTTCCTCCCTAAACCTGCCCGCATCGGGATACCATGGATCCTCATCATGTCGACTACGAGTGTGCGAGCCCATACTCCTGTATCCATCATAGTACTCTCTATTTGACGTCGAAGATGTTCTGCGGTCGTCTGAACGTTGAGATGTACGGTGAGAGCGTGAATATGAATCATTCTCATCCATACGAGGAGGTCCATATTGCTCGTCGTCTTGAGGTTTATTTCCTCGTGTTCTTCGGGTTTGTTTTTGATGAGAGCGCATGAGTGAGGTGTCAAGCTAGATGGTGGAAGAAAGTGTGAAAGCAATATTCAGCTCGTGATGTTACGTGTTGTGTATGGAGAAAAAAAAAGTGCAAGGGCTTACCCTGCCAGATCCTTTCTATTGTACAATCCTTATTCCAAAGCAGGGTCACACACGATACAAAGCTTTCAAAGAAGCTAATGGGAGAATTAAGATCCAGGGGAAAGAAATCAGTGAATCTGATACAATATCCTGGACAGTACTTACAGGCAGTCAAATTAGCATCAACAGGCAATGGGATCAACAAGCCACTTTAAAGGCTTGAGGACCAGCCTATGGTACAGGTCAAGAAGTTTTGGGAACAATAATGCAAAGTGACCGAAACAGCACTTAAGGTAACTTGAGAGTTTAGTACCAAGTTGTACGAGTGTCAGAGTTTGTGGTCCCATGTTGACCCAACACCAAATATTTCGCTGCATCGATTCCCAACCTGCCTACTACACACTTGAGATGTGCTCGTAGGAAAATGTCAGATAAAAAGAAAATGCCGACACGCAGTTGGGAGTCACGAGCCAGGCAAAGGCAGCTCGAAGAGCAAACATAACTGTTATTTACTATATTGGCTCGGCTCTACACAAACAATGAAAACGTGTTTAAGGCACACTTCCATGGATCGCTCGTCCATCGTCTAATACATGTGCATAAGAAACAAGAAAGTCATGTTCATGAGAGAAAGTTCAAGGTCTGTTGCGGACGAGACCTTCTGTTTGTCGGAATGCATTGATATAATCTTCACTGTCGTGCATCATCTGATAACCGCCACTTCAGATTCAGCAGACACATGTCGAGCTCGCAATCAGACTCACATCTTCAGCCATTTGATATACATCTGACCCAGGATGGTTGTACATCATGGCATTGGCAAACATGAGGAGGCAGTCCCGCTGGTATTCCAAGGAGTTTGCGATCAGGCCATCCTTGACTCGTGCCTTGATCGTCTTCAAATCCATAGGGCGTTTAACAATGTCATGATAATCAGGTGCTTCAACCGTCCTGATAGGATTGTGGAAGATATTGCCATTTCGATGTTGCGTTATCTGTGAATGTAGCATGCTGATCATGTTCTGAAATTTCTTCAGCGCAAGTTGTTCTTCGGATCGATCACCTCTGCGTCTCTTCATCCCTGTTGATGGCCCTGAACAAATGAATAAATGAGTGATAGAGACGTTAGCACTCAAACTGACCAGGCTCATCATCATCAATTGGTTCGGATTCATCTCTTTGCTTCTTACGGTCACGAGGGGAGTCCAGAGGCTCGGGAATCGATGACTTACGTTTCCCTTGAACATGTATGTCAGTAGATAAAGATTAAATGAAAGGAAGGAGAACACACGACGGCGAGTATTGACGGGTTCAACTGGGACTGGAGACGAAGTACGCTCCTCTTCTTGATGTTCAGCCTCACCCTCGGCATCGGATTGAATGTCGTGTTCAGGAGCTCGCATTTGTCTGCGGGTTTTGCGGGTAACTGGAGGTGCAGGCACAGAAGGTCTATTACGAGTAGAACCTAAATCAGACTAGTGAGATTCCTGTATGAAGTTCGTGAAATGGCACATACGACGAGTGACTTGCACTGGTTCCTGTTCCTCGGATGTTTCGTCTTCAGTCTGCTGTCTGATTTCATCGGCAATCTCTTGAGCTTGTTCCTCGAGAGAGAGTGGAGGAGTCCCGCTTTCCGCCACTTGTTGATCCTCCGCAATGTTGCTTGGCTCTTGGGCCAAATCTCTCTTGTCTTCTTCCTGCTGGCGCTCACCGGACATAGTCTGCTCCTCAGAAATGTTCTGTTCAATGTCAATATCATCGTGCTCTAACTTGTCGCCTTCATGTTTGCTTCCTTCTTCTTCCTGCTCCTCCTCTCGCAGGGATTGTTCGATGTTATCCCCATCGGTCCGAACATCAGCCGGGTCCGTCATCATAGAATTGTCAGCCGTAGAGCCGATTTGCATGCCTTCTTCAAGGATGTCCCCTTGAGCTTGGTCATCCATGATCCTAGGTATGCTTGGAGCAGCGGATTCCTGCATCTCATCTGCTACCAGCTGAGGTGGTTCTGGATCAATTTGTGGTCCAGAGGAAACCTGGTCCCTTGTTTCGACTGGAATGGGCGTCTCAGAGCCCTCCTGGTATACCCTGTGAATGACTTCGTTTGCAGATGCCAATGAAAGATAACATACTCTTGTTAGAGATGAAGAAGATGCCCCAGTGAGAGAGCCAGTGAATGCTTCTCCGCCACCAATTTCTGGTGTCGGACGGGACTGTATGTGACTTAGTCGGCTGAAGACATGGGCCAAAATGAAGCGATACCGTATCAGCAGGAAGATTTTCCTGGCTTGCTGATGGTTGACCGGTAAGTTGGGACTTGAGTTGTTCTTCCCATTTGCCAGCCTTGATATCCTCTATTTCTTTCAGAATGGTCCTGAGATGTGTGAGATTATGTGTGAGTCCGAAATGACACAGGACACACTTGAAAGCGCTCTCCTCAGCAAGTATTAGCTGTTGTAGTTCTTCAAAGCGCAATTGGTAATATTTCTGGGCCAGGGCAAGGTTCTTGTCCGCTGTAACAGGAAATCTTGAGTGATACTTGATAGACTTGATCGGACCAAAAAAACAAGTACATTTTGGAGTGACGCATTCTTCGTCCCTAGACCGAGTTCCATTACTCTGTGGAAGTAAGTAAAAATAGAATCGTAGACTCACACCTGCAAGTCAGCATCTCGCATCAGACTGTCGTACATAGTACGGCATGACTAGAGCATTTTAGGATGAGCACACGGTGCGAGTTGCCAGAGAGCATTGGGAATGACCTGAGGAGTAAAGAACGACTTTGGACGGCTCACGAGGGGATGCTTGGAAAGAATTTTGGCAATGGGAGACCATGTGGTTGAGTCAGCCCCCATTTCCCAAGTGCCCTGGGCCAGCAGAAGGGCCTCGATGTGGCTGAGGTGCTGCGGCTCAGCAGGTACACGTCTTCCGGAGCGTGTCGTCATTGCAGAAAAACAATCATAACAATCATGTACAGCCCGGAGCTACCGGCGAACGGCCGGAGAAGTGCCGAACCAGAGTGTACAGAAGCAGAATCAGTGCCTCGTCTTTTGAACTCCAACCATGTTGTTCTCCTTCGTCCCCTTCGTCGTTGGCCTCCTCCCCCTCACCGCTCATGCCAAGGTCCACTCCCTCAAGCTTCACAAGCTTGCCCCAGTCCCGAAAAACCCTGACCTCGAGGGTGCCTGGCTTGCTGAGAAATATGGCTCTCCCTCAGCTGTCCAGATGCCTCTCATCGGTGCCGGGCGCTCCGGACGCCACGTCCGCCCCCCAACCTCTAAGCACGGCGAGCCTCTCTTCTGGACGCAGGAGGAACACGTTGACGGCGGACACAAAGTCCCTCTCAACAGTGAGCTGTCATTTTTGACTCCATATGCTTTAATCCTTGACACGCGTCCTAGACTTCATGAATGCTCAGTATTACACTAAGATTGGCATTGGGACCCCTGTCCAGACTGTCAGTCATCTTCTCTGGCTTGTTCCAAATCTTTTTGATCCTTTCGTCTAGTTCAACGTTATTCTTGACACTGGGTAAGCAGGACAAGCCTTCTGAGCAGCAACTTAACTCATATATGCGGTAAGGTCGAGCAATTTGTGGGTCCCCAGTGCTCAGTGCACCTCTATCGCATGTTTCCTCCATACCAAGTATGATTCATCTTCATCATCGACCTACAAGGCCAACGGTTCCGAGTTCTCCATTCAATATGGCTCGGGAGCCATGCAGGGTTTCGTTTCTAATGACAAGCTTACTATCGGAGACTTGGCCATCCACAACCAGGATTTTGCTGAGGCCACAAAGGAGCCAGGTCTCGCCTTTGCCTTTGGCAGGTGAGTCCATCGTCCTGTGGCCCACGAGTAACACTCATTGCTTTTTTTTTTTCGAATAGGTTTGATGGTATCCTTGGGTTGGCATACGATACTATCTCTGTCAACGGCATTGTCCCTCCTTTCTATAGTATGATTCATCAGAATCTCTTGGACGAACCTATTGTCTCTTTCCGCCTTGGCTCGGATGAGGATGACGGTGGTGAAGCTACCTTTGGTGGCATTAACCCCTCCTCCTATAGAGGCGATATCACTTACATTCCCGTTCGAAAGAATGCTTACTGGGAGGTTGCCCTCAACAAGATTACTTTCGGCTCTGATGAACTCGAGCTCGAGAACACTGGTGCTGCCATCGACACTGGTAATTCACATAACTTGCTTGGAATCTAGTTGCTTATCATTCGTTAGGTACCTCTCTCATTGCTCTCCCTACCAACATGGCGGAGATGCTCAACGCTCAGATCGGTGCCAAAAGGTCATGGAATGGGCAATATACTGTTGAATGTGCCAAAGTCTCAAGCCTCCCGGAGCTCACCTTCTGGTTCGGTGGAAAGCCTTTCCCTCTCAAGGGTACCGATTATATCCTTGAGGTTCAAGGAACCTGTATGTCTTCCTTCACCGGCCTGGACGTCAACCTTCCCTGGGGTGATCTTTGGATCCTTGGTATGTTTTGAGTAGGTATACCCAAAGATGCCTGCCTGATTTTCAACTCTTCAGGTGATGTCTTCCTCCGTCGCTACTTTACTGTTTACGATCTCGGCCGCAATGCTGTTGGCTTCGCTGAGTCCACATGAAGAGCTGCAGTTTGTGGGAGGCTTGTCGATACCTTATGTAGATGACATTATGTAAGGAAAACAATGTCAGTTTGAGTGATGTAGATCATCTATGTTATGCTTCCGCTTCCATCCAGACTTTTCAACTTGAGATCGAGTCTTCCTTTCGATTCTTGTGTAGAACACACCCGAGACTTGCTCTTATCGCGGCAACTGCATCAGCCTCTTGACAGAATAAATGTCCTTGGCAACGATGCTGGTACATATGGTCACACAGGGTATGCTAAGCTTCTTGAGCTACGCTTATATTTTTGACTTGGTTTAAGATGTGTCAATACATTGAGTTGGGCGTATAATGGAGAGCTACTATTGAGTGGAGGAGACGACACGACTGTGCGTCTCTGGCGAATGGATTCTTCGGACACTGAACAGGACTACCCGTTTGTCTGCCGCTCAGTTATCCGCACAGGCCATACCAACAATATCTTCGATGCCCGGCTTTTGCCCTATTCCTCTGACCTGTGAGTAGGTCGCCTTTGCGGAACCCTTTCGTGTATTACCATCATCTCTCAGGATCACAGCCGCGGCGGATAGGCGGATTCGAATTTCAGACATCAGTGTAGCTTCCAATAGCGGCGAACAGGATAACCTTGAATCAAATTATACGATCAAGCAATCTGTAAAACAGGTGTTGAGATGTCACGATGACAGGGTCAAGAGGATTCTAACTGAGGATTCCCCTGCATTATTCTTGTCAGTATCAGAGGTGTGTACAACTCGCACGAAATACCACTGTCGGTTCTAAATTTTGGCCACAGGACGGAACCGTTCGCCAACATGATCTGAGAAAGCCACATATCTGTCGACAGAATAGCTGCCCTACGCCTCTAGTTAAACTCAATCATAGCGCTTCGACTGCCTCTCTGTCGACACTTACTCCTTACCAGTTTGTTGTAGCGGGAGAAGCACCTTATGTGAGTCCATGGTAATGCTCCAAGTCTTATGATGTGCCACTGAGAGATAACTGGCATAAACATAGGCTTATCTGTTTGACCGGCGAAACATAGGCAGAAGGACAACAGAGGAATGGGGAGTGCCGCCATCTACAGACGAGATAACTACTTGCGTCCGGAAGTTTGGTCGACCATCTGGGAGGAACAAGAAAAAGCAAACCTGGACTGATCATATCACTGGCTCCAGAATGTCAAATTATAATGGACATGAGGTCAGCATTCCTTTTGACCGATTGTAAGGGCAGTTTGAAGTTGAAAGCAATTCTCATAGGTTATCCTTTGTGAGTATTCACCAGTAATTTCTAGATCTGAATAACGCCACCGCACAGCATACACTGAGGATGCCACTTATCTTTTCTCGACCTTGGACAGCCCAACAGAATCAGGACCTTCCTCTACGATCATCGATAGTGCTGGAAAAACAGAAGAAGAAAAGCTTGAATTATGTCAGTAAGGATTCAAAACATATCCCATACTTATATAAGCTCCCATCGCCTGTCAGGGCTGCCGCAATCTGAATTGGACCGTTATCTGGATACAGACTATCCTGATCAAGGTCAAGATACAGTGGAGGGCATGGAGGATGGGGAAAACGAATTTTTATTTCCAGGGCCGGAGAAGGAAGAGGACGAGAGAGAACTAGAAAGGTATCGCCCTCATATTCCCATAGTCCTGCCACGGAGAAAGTTTTCTGGTGCACGTAACGTTGAGACAGTCAAGGACGGTAGGCTTGATTTTGTAATTATAGACATATCCCACTTGGAGATTCCTGATGTGTCTACTCCCAGTGAACTTCCTTGGATCTAATGACGATCTGGTCGTATCTGGATCGGATGACGGAAATTTCTTCATTTGGGACAAACACACGGCGAAGTTAAATGGTGTATATGAAGGGGATGGAAGCATAGTCAACATCATTGAAGGACATCCATCTTTGCCACTGCTAGCTGTCAGTGGCCTTGATACAACGGTCAAAGTATCTTGTCCAATGTCTTCTGATTCGGCTCTTGTTCATATTGCCATGTACAGCTCTTTGCACCTTCCAAGGGGGTGACGAGTCGGTTCTCGCGCTCCGAAAACGCGGAACAAATCGTCCAGAATAATTTACGCCCTGCCGCTATTGGTCTTAATATTCGAATGTTGCTAACTGAAGCTGCACTCCGTTCTGGGCCAAGGTCATCAAGTGAATGTGTTCATCAATAATGATCGAAAATAGTATTAAGCTTGTATATTATACATATATGATAATTGCCTGCCAAGGAATGAGGATAACAAGGATGTATATTCAGAACCACGGGTGGTATGTTTCGCCCATCTTTGCTAATTGAATGGGATTTGTGGCAGTAGAGATCAAATTGGTCAATGACTGGATAACAGGAACTGTCGCTGTGGCGCCATTGTTTTGAAGTTGCTGGAAAGAGGATCAAATCAGTCTCGAGAGACAGCGGCTTCAGGCACTCACGTTCTCCCTTTCAGTCTTGCAGGCCATCACTTCAGTACGCTTGACCACATTATCGACGTTGGCTGCCACACCCTGGCGGAAAGCAGCATCACCAACTGTCCAAGGCCGTCTCTGCATTATCATCCAGGAAATAACCTCGTCTCTTCCAAATAGACATAGCTGCTGTTCTAGAGCGTACTGCAACGGTGTTAGCTTCTTCAGAATCTCTATCACAAAGACGCATTATACCTCAGGTTCAGTCAAAGACCGAGCGATAGCTAAGATACCCGAAGTCAGGATTCCTTCAGTAAATATTGGACCAAGGAAAGTTTGCATGTTCAGAGTCAGGCGGAAGGGAACCACATCACTAGTTGCGCACACAGGAAGATTGCTAGATATTCCTGGGAGAAGTTCTGTCATGGCAATTTGACCGGTAGACCTGCATATCTGGAAACGGCTTGGATGGCGACTGGAGAGGCAGAGGGCATATGTCATAAAAGAGCATGCTGCAAGCTGGGAAGCAAACTGTCTGCGCATTCGCCACAATTCGCTTGGGCCACTCATGGAGCGAATCATATACTGATAATGGAGTTAGAATAGATCTTTACTAGACAGGGTTTTGAACCCACATTCGTTAGCACATTGTCAGGTATTGTCTTGACGGAAATCTCCTCATATATGTCTTTTTTAAGGCTGATATACTCGGTTTTAGTCAACTAGAGGATATTGGTCAAGTAAGAGCTGGGAATCACGGTAGGGCAGTTTAAATACCTGTCTCGTTGAGTTCTGGCGGAACTCGCGCAAAGTCTTCTTGACTTTCTCCCCTGCAAACAAGATGGGCTCTTCCCTGGAGATACCTATCTCTTCGCAGTGTAGGTCATATATTTCTCCGAGAGTCACGTATGAAGAGTCCGTTTGGAACAAACGCAAAGTGGGACTACAAGAAACTGCGGCTGGTAAGTGGAAAGAAAGGTTGCGTTTTCGTGTCTCTTTCTTCCGTTGTAGAACACTGAATACCTTCGTCAAGAATAACTGCTCCAGTTGAATAATAAATGTCATACCCATTGAAAGTACGAAGCACTTGCACGACCTTGTCTTCTCGACGGGTCTGGCGATGACAAGGCATTTGTACCATGAATGAAACCTTGCTGTTGTCGTTAGCATGAAGAGTCAATCTCTTCCAGCTGGCTCCATTCGACCGGCCCAGCTCAAACTTTGAGGCGAACTTCTGGATTTTCGTGAAACCTTGATTTGTGTCTTTGTCCTGAAGCATGTGTAAGAATATATTTTCAATAATAACACCGGCTAACTGACCTCAGTGTACTGTCCCGGAATCTCAATTTCATCAATCTTATTATATTGGAATTCCGTCAGGTAATGGCTGACTAGAGCGAGGGGTTGAATACGGGGACGCGAGTCGAGCGTTCGTTCATACTTGTCTCTCCACCGTTGCAGTCGGCGGATATACTCGATATGATTAGGTTTGGAATCCAAGAAATCCTTCTCAAATTCTTTCTGCGGTCGGCCTTTTGAGAGGATGGAGACTTTAGTCAGAGCTTTAACTCACCCTTACTATGCCTGCCATAAGCGAGGCAAGGCGGACCAGAGTCTGTTGAGTATGGATGGAAAGAGACCCATCGTCGTCTGGAGCATTCATTCGTAACATATAGTTCTATATAACGATTGAGTTGATACATTGACGCCAATGAAAGCACGAACCGAGATTGCATCTCCAAGAAGAAGGTAGATATGTCGATATATGTCCTCTTCAGGGGGTGGTTTGAACTTTTGGTGGATCTGATCTACCATTGTTTCTAGGCTCAGAACGAGTAATGGGAATGCTGTCTTTAGAACTTGTAAGACTTCATCAACGGATTCCGGAACCTGACGAGGTAATGCAGTGGCAGTGGCGACGGCGGTATCAATAGATGTTTGCCCACTCTGATTTAGTGGGCTCGTAGTGTTAGAGGATCCTTGAGTTTGAGTGTTAGTGGCAATATTGTTCATGTCATTGCTCTCTTTGGCCACCTGCTCATCTGATCGGCGAGCGGTGTCAGGCATCGGCTGATTGAGTGAAATAGCTCGAGCATGAGCAGCCTTTCGCATCAACTGGAGATCTTCTCGATATGTGCGGAGATGGTAAAATAGCGCCTATGAGGCAATCAGCATCTTTGAATAGCTTCATGATTTTAGGGGTATACCTGGGGGTAGTGCCGCGCAAGATTCACAAGTAGATAACGTGCTTGTTTGGATTCTCGATGATTCAGGGATTGACAGAGTTGCGGCGTGAGTGTGATCCAGTACCAAAATGCTGCATCGCCCTTGTAAGTGTCAAATGCTTTTGAGATGGTCAAGGCACTGTCATCCAAACTAAGAAGCCAAAGAATACGATTGAGCAGAGGTCTACTCTTTCCATTTTTGTAGAGCCCAGCAGCTTGGAGATAGCTGCTGACGGCACTGGAAGCGTATGTGAGATCTGCATTTTCAGCCCCAACACCCTTGAACATGCGATCATTGAAACGGCCCCATTCTGCCCAGGCTTTTGCTTGGCTTGTGTCGAGCTGTACGGCATGACCAAAAGCCTGGTTTGCTTCTTCGTTCCGCCCAAGACGAGCATGAAACATCCCCTTGAGCGTATAGAATTCAGCCTTCTGGCTACTTGAGAAGAACATGAGGTTTGTATTGTTGATGACGTCTAATCCTGCCTGTAAATCATTTGGTTTTTGATAATGGCAGCGAGCTTGCTCGCGCAATTTCAAAAATGCTTCTGATATCTCGATGTTCGGTAGAGTATAGATTTTAGTCAGTGATGTGAAACAAACATCAAGGAGGTCATGTTTTCGAGCAACGTGAGCAAATCGATTAATGATCCAAGCTGTTTCGTGGTAGCCACGAAAGCCATATGTATTCGTATTCGCGTTGCCATTGCCATTGCTTTGACTATTGACTAAGGGCATGTAGGCATTATTGATTGCGTGAAAAACGTTCTGCCGCCACGCAACAAGATCACTCCACAAGTTGATATCATCTTGCACATTGGGTAAACGCTCACGCCAGGCTTGGAGAACCATCTTCAGCTCAGACGATTTCTTCTCCAAATTTTGTGCGTTTGTCTGTGAAAGGGACCCGAAGATCTGCACGGCTTCCTGCAGCTCGACGAACTGTTGAAAATGTTGAAGAAGGGGGATATGAGCAGTTGACAGGTGTGTCGGAAGTCCGGCCCATTTGCGTAAGGACATCTGCATAGCATCTTCAAGGACCTTGGTGAATTCGTGGTTTTTATCAAGAGCACCCGGGTTGTTAAGTAGGGCCAGGAAAGCCTCAAAAACACGACGGCGAGGTGTAGCGATATCCGGTAGTTGTTTTACCTGCTCCTCTAAAATCTCTTTATCGTCTGCCCAGTCCTTGATCCTCCACGCGCTCTCAAGCATGAGTTCATGATTTCCTTCGCTTTTGGCGAAGTCATATAGGATATCCCATTGCTGAAGTTTTTCGGCTGCCGAAACCCAATGATCCTCCCATAGACAATACTCCGGTTCCGAAAATGCGATAGTTCCTGCCCTCGCTTTTGCCTGAGCACTCTCATATGCAGCAGAAGCTTGTTCCCAGAAACCATGCTGCTCGAATGCCAATGCAATGTTGGTCTCTTGGTGCAGACAGCGACGCCTCCACACACCATAAAACATGTCTTCGTCTGCCAATTCAGCATAAACATCAGCAAGAGAGTCATAGACATAATCTCTAATGTTAGCTTCGTCATCTTTGACCAGCTCAAGAGAGGATCCGAGAATTTCTAGTGCTATATGCCAGGCTCCAAACGTCTTCGCTAGATATTTGACGAGATGAGGAGGGAGCACTAGAGGAGGCGAGCATCCTTGAATTCCTGTCAGAAGGGTTTGGACGACATTTGGACGTAGATGGGCTTGCTTGATGTGATAGTCTTTGCTCAGGAGATTAATCATATGATTGGTGATCTCGATTTGTTCGCGCCGAGATAGACTGGACCATGCCGCAGGGAACACGGAACACCACATCTCGTGCGCGGTTTGCGGGTCAAGGAAAAGTAGGCGTTGTATTGGACGGATGACACTCCGAGAATCAGGCCGCTGGATGCTGGTAATAGGGTCACTATGAACCTGGCGACGATCTGTCGTCGCTGGCGCATCTGGGTCAGCAGCTCCGAGTATGAGGTGCAGAGCAAGATAGATCCAATTGTGATCGGCAAGTACATCCCAGCCTTGAACACCAAAAATATATGTCAAACGTCCAAACAGCGACCTGGGAACGCTGACGTCCAACAGATCCATGAAACGCTCCCTCAGTGAGGAATCCTTTGTACGGCAACCTAGAAGGAAGGCAGGCTCAAGCCTGGTGGTGAGATCACTCCTGCGAAGGGACGGCTCAGTATAAATGTCATATATGAGTTCTAGGTAAGGATGGAAGAGAACCTCTCCACGCGTCTCATAGAAAGTCATCTTTTGTATGAGACCGGCCTTCTCCTTCATTGTCGGTTGAGTTTCCTGTCTGTGCATTGCCCAAGTTCGTGCAAGATCTAACATATATCGACATAGCTGAATGCTCTTTGATTTCTCCACTAAGACGACGAGGGTACTAAGCAACCATCGCCGCTGATCTGCAAGGTGTGCTACAGAGATTTGACATATCTCAAGAAGAAGGATAATCAGGCGGACGTTCCCTTCGGTGCCATTAGCAGGAGGCGATTGAATATGGTCTTTAGCCAGTTTGCTCAGGAGTCTCATGAGCGATTGACTGAACACCTCAACATGCTCTGGAGTGACAGTGACGACAGACTTCAGCATGAGTAAAATGTTTCTAGGGGTATTACTGTTGCGAAGACCTTCCTCGATTGTTGTGTTCACAAAAGAGTGAAAGTCGGAAAATTCTGTCTGTTGATCTTCCTCCTCTTTAGGCAAAGGAAAAAGCCGAATGAGATGATCAAAAATAGGATGTAGTGCATCCTGGAGGGCATGATCATCTGTTAACAGACCTTTCCGAATGAGGTTTTGGAGAGCGGTGGCATTCGTCGTGAACCATATATCGCTTTGTTGCGCAGTGATAACCTGGAGAACCTTTGCAGCTGCGACGGCTAGTGACAGGGCAGTGTCGACTGACAAATCATTCTAAAAAGAAAATCAGTAAATACTCAGAAATTTGACTGGTGTTTGACGCGCCTGTTCAAGAGTTCGAGAGAAATAGCGTAGCCCAACCGTGACCTCTGTCCAGCCATTAGGGCCGACCATAGATTGTAAAAGAGAAAGGGCTCGGGGAACAAGCGCAGTTTTCGCTGCATTCTCGTGAGGGAGAGTCGCCAGTCGAACCAGATAGCTGATCATGTTCTCACGCAAAGCAATGGGAGTAACCCAAGCAGCTTCATTCTGATCCCCCCGCAAAGTTTTTACTTCCCAGTCAAATATGACTTGAAGTATTTCAATGGAAAGGGAACGCATTTCTGGTGTTGAGGATGTTGACATGCCGAGCTTGGTCAAAGAGTTTGCCATGTGCGGCACGAAGAGCGAGCGAACTGGATAAAATAATTGAGGTTGCTTGATGATCAGATGGTAGATGGCAATCATTTGAACGAGGCCTTCTTCAGCGAGTAGGCGACGGGTGGTTTTTGCCCACTGAGGGTGACCCGGTTCAGCTGAATCAGACTGGGGAAGGATGGGAGTGAGAGTAGCAAGGGCCTCCTGGCGGACCAAAGGTTTGCCTTCTGAATGCGATAGCCGCAACAGGCCTGTCCAAGCACGGAGGATAAACTTTTGTGGTGTAGGGAAAGCGGCAAAAAATCTGGCAGCGAGCAGGTATGCAGTCTGCTTGACGATAATATCGTCACTATTAGTTATGTAATGCCAGGCACATTTAATGATATCTTTCTTGACATCCTCAAGGAGGTCTGCATAGCTCTTGACAAGAGTTGTGGTGAGGTGAAGTAGCTCAATCTTGAATAGATCGTCAGTATCTGCAAATGCCCCTGCCTCAGTAATAGGTTGCCAAATGAGCCGGTGAAGTTGATTAATAAAGTCATTGTCTATCAGGCGTTTGTTTTTTGATTCAGAAGACGCATATACAAGCAGCATCGGTGTGACAATATATCGTAGGAATGCTCCCTTTTGGTCCCAGGGGACACTGGAATCCCCAAACCAGATCAGGAATTGAAGGAGCACATTCCGACGGAAATTGCCATCTTCGCTCAAGGCTACATGTCTATAGAGGAATTGGGACACATGGATGACGTCCATACCCAAGTTTCGATCGAATATGGCTACGACGTCGAAAAGGAGGTCAATACGTGGTGATTGTTCGAGGGCCTTAATAAATATTCCAAGCAGAAGGGAATGCCGCTGAATGAGGTCTGGTGCCCCTGATTGGCAATTGGAGGAGCGCCATACTTTGACAAGGGCATCAATGACAATCCCATAATCCGATATCCAAGTGGGAGAAATCTCTGCCAAATCATGGAACAAGAGTAGGGACTGGGTGAGGAGGCTCGTATCGTTGCCCTGATTTATCAACAACGGTGTCCTCGAGGCCAGTTCACGTTCAAGGTTCGGAGCATACCGTTCGAGGAGGATGCTTCTCAAAGTACGCAGATATTGAGGTAGCCTCAGATGTCGCAAAAAGAAATCAATACCTTCAGCAGGGTAGCGATCGAGATATTTCGCAAGAGGCTCAGAGAAAGGACTCCGTGTAGAAAAGTGCATTTGTGCTTCAGTCTGAACTATGGCATTGACGAGGTTATCAAGGAAAATATTGGCGGTGGAAGGAAGGAGGTAGAAAATATTGGCAAGTTTGACTAACTTCGAGATTCCTTCATGATCAGCCAGAGGAAGTCTCGAGGACTGCTGAAGCATCTGCGGATCTGCAACACTTCTGAAATGGTCCAAAAGTTTATGCCCAATCTCAACCTTAAAATAATTCGTGAGCAATTCGAGAAGACGCGCAAGGCCTTCGAGACCAGGAACGGAGAGACGCTTGGGATCGGCAAGGTTCATCAAGATGGGTCGTAATCCTGTTTGCAAGAGTTCCTTTGGAAGGCGACTCTGGTGGGTAAGCACCATCCTTAGACCCTCATGAGCAACGTCTTTGACTTCAGGCGAAGGTGAGTATAACGACTTGAAATAGACACCCGTAACTCTACGAGAATATCAATAGATTTAAAATATACTCAAAAGTAGGGTTTACCGTTGTCGGGTTTGGGTCTGACGTGAAAAGAAATCGGTGATAGGCATAGCTGCTGTTAGCAACCTTATACAAGCGACACGAAGTTTGGTTATTTCAATGGTTCCTTGACGCACGCTCCCTCGACCCAGTAGATGGATATCTTCTGCATCTGCAAGCGCAAGTGTTTCATGCAATAACCGTAAAAGCTCTTCATTAAGCTCAACAAGGGGAGGCTCGAGACTGACACAATAACGGATTGCCTCAATCATCCCGATCTGCTTGGAAAATGGAAGTGCACGCAGTGGCTTTGTGTATATACCACTCAGCATGCGATCACGATGAGGCAACAACCATTCGACTGCGGGCCGACCACTGAGGGAAACGAGATAAGTGATGCATTTCTGTGAGGCTTGGCGAACAATAGGATTAGAATTTTGTATTTCGGGGAAGAAGATGCCCATGAGGTTGATAAGCTTGTTGCGGGAAGATGGCATGCCTTCACCAGTAAAATCAAGATGAGAATTGCCAATGCGAAGGATGTCGAGGAGAATATCAATTGTATTATCGATATCACGAGGAACATCGAGAGGAAGGTCTTTGAAAATATGGAGTAGGGTCCGCACAAGCTCGCCTTCACGTTCACTGATCCATCTATGAGCTAGATCCGGGGTTTTGGTCATAAGCTTTATGCCACTGCACCCAGCACTCTTTCGTATCCACTGTTCATCAAGACAGAGCGCAGTGAAACGATTCGTCATATGATGAAGGATGGGCAAGATATCCTGTGGAATGACATTTGGCAGGTTTTTCATAGCTACCAGGTCTTCCAGAATCATCGCGACAAGGTCCTGCATTGCTTGCGCCTGTTCAGGCTGATCCTTGGCCAAAGCGTGCGGAAGAGCATCCAGGTAGGAGTGTAACAAACGATTAGGGCCACTTTTGGGATCACGGTTTTGTTGTTTGCGAATGGAAATCTCGAAAATGGATTTAGAAAGTTTTTTTATATACGTCTTAGCGTCTTCGCTGAGTTCGGGAATAAAAACAGCATCATAAATTCCCTCCAGCGCACGAGTAAAAACTTCCTCTCCGTTTCGACCTTTCACTCCCTGGGGAAAATCAGAAGATGAAAGACATGTCAAGGGAGACATACCTCATACAAAATCGTTGAAAGGCAATTCTGAAGATAATCGAAAGCATAATCACGATCAGGACTGGTAAGTTTTGTCAAGTTCTTCGAAACAAGTGTTGAGACAGGACCGAGATCAATCTTCTCCCTCGTCCCGCCAAAGGAAATGACCATCTTTGCAGATTCAGAATGATGACGATAGGTAAGCGCAGGCTCTTTCGTGAGCAAACGCCTGTTGCGTCCACCAAGTTTTCCTAGAATACGGATAGTCGTATGTGCAGCATGATGACTTGCTGGCTGAGGTTTGAGGTGGTTAAAAAGTGCTTCCATAAGCTCCCTGAGCACCGTACTAAGAGTAGGATCGAGAAAATCCGGTGTCAAATTATCGATGCACAGCTCGAGAGTGCGAAGACCTTGCGATATGAGTTCCGAGCTTCCACGTAATGCCAACGCCAGAGGCTGCATCAGATATGTGAGGTGGGGCAGCAAATGAGTCAATCGCAGAGGCACAGTAAGACAAAGCTCGACAATCATGTCACGAGCAATGCCTTCAGATGCAAGTAACTGACGATTAAGATTTTCGAGCATTTCAGGAAGCAAGGGGAGAACCTCTTTATAAAGAAGTTCAAAGCGCCCGCCGCCGCCGCCAATAGCACGAAAAAGAGCTCGAAGGAGGTGAAAGTAATGCGTAGGTTTCGATGCTTTGGCGGCCAGAGGGAAACAATCCATCAATAGCTTGGCAAGATGAGCAGCAAGGATTGGCTCATTGAGCATAGGATATTGGGAAACAGCGGCGAATGCCATTTTGTATAACCTGATGGTAACTGCAGCGGTCACGTCATCCTGCTCCCCAAGAAGGGATAATCGATCGACGAGATACTTGAGGACGATGGCAAGCAAGGTCGGTGATGTTTGTTCCCGAGCAAAGAGAAATTGGCAAATATTGAGTAAGAGTATGCGCGTTCGAGCGCAGTCAAAGAAGAAATCAATCTTGTGAGTCCACACTTCCTGGAAAACGTGCAGATTTATCTCAAGAAGGGAATGGCCAAACCACTCCATTGCATCTGAGTAATCATTGGCACTCCTGGGATCAGGGCGAGGCTCAGGATCGAGTAAAACCATGCACCGAATGCAACCCTCAAATAAACGAAAGATATAAGTTCCATCAATCACGGGTGCGTCGCATTTTTTCAATGAAGCGAGACAAACACGAAACCCATGGATCAATGCTCTGAAAATGACGCGCGATTCTATGAGGACATCAGAAGAAAGGTCTAGAATCGCCTTCAAAGCATACCTGCAATTACATCCTCTGGTTTCTCAACTGCATAGTTCGCCCCACCAACAGGTCGGGATTTTTCTATCAAGAAAATATCTGCTGTCACCGCTATGTCGTTCTTTTGGCGATCCAGCAGGCCGGAAACTTCTTCTTGTACATTTGCCAATCCTTCCAAACGTTCCAGACATGACTCAAACATATGAGTGAGTAATCTAGAAGCTCCTTGTGGAGTCTCTTTAATAAGGATTGCATCTGTTAAGCCAAACATCATCTTGGCAAAAAGCGTATGAAGGCTGTTGCTGAGTGCAGGGTCATGGATAAGGCAAGAATAGGAATCTATAACATAATTTAACTGGGTGGGAGCGAGATCATTCCGCAAGTGATGGACTAGATCGGTTACAGAACTGTAGACAGCGACACTGTTGGCGATAATCAGTCGAGCATTTATCAACGAAGATTGCACAATCACCGTAGCATTTCTCTGCTGGCAATGCCGGTTCCGAGTAACACACGCTCATCGAAGAGCTTGTCTAAGTGATCAAACAACACACGACGATGATTTGTATTCATCAGATGGCGGAAAACAACCATAAGTTCCTGTTATGAGGTAAATTTTGAACATCAAACTATGAAAACGCATTACAGACTTTTCTGAGAGTAATGCCATTGCTCGGGCAGTCTTGAAGCAAACGCAGCGCTTTTAGTATGAGGTTTTCGACATAGGTTTCTGACTGTTCTCCAGAGAAACGCATGTTATAAGCGAGATATGATAAGATCTATATAACACTTTTAATATACGACACTGACCTATGGAGTACACACATGCCTTAATCTGAGAGTGTATAAACTCACTATACGCCCCTGCATTCTTGACCGTAGGAGACATCCCAGCCCATATTCCCCCTCCAGCCTCAAAGTCAGTACGAGCCTTGTGTTGTGCAGGAGATTCCAAAGCTAAGACTTCTATTGCATGAGGAATTGTAGTCTGCATTGCAGGGGACGCCAGCTGTTTGTGGATTTGGGACATGATGACGATGACCATACCCATTTCCCCGAGAATTTTGAAGCTGCGGATACTGAACAACACATTTGCAGGATCAAGGACAGAAGAATCCTCGGAGAGTATCTCTTCTACTAAAGCCTTCATATTCGCAAAAATTTGCAGAGATACGGCAACGAATTCGTCCAGACTTTCTCCTGTTAGTATACGATACGCCCGAATAATATCGACGAGTAGCTTGCAAGCCGTAGTACCATTTTCTTCGTTATCATGCCGTATGAGGTGTAGCATGCAGCTGTATATGGCTTGTGCATGAGACCGAAGGCTTTCAGTCATTGGAAGCCGACTCAGTATCTCCAGCAGTACACGACGAAACGCATATTCTGGTGTATCTTTCAAAAATGCTGATTCCCCGGAGCGAAGCAATTCAAGTAGAGCAGGAATAAGATAAGGATATGCCCGTGCAGATTCTGTATCTCGAACAGTGTCAAGAATCTCCCTGATTTCTGAGGCAACCGTGTGTTTGGTACGGAGATCTACAGTTACAGTGAGTAAAGCAGTGAGGGAGAGAAGGATGATGTGGACCAATATTTGGGTCAGCAATGCGAGCAACGCGTTGTTCAAGGTCTGATATTGACGAGACGTGTTGAACAATATCCATAGGAGCTGGACCTGGCAGAGCCATAAAGTGGGAGACTCACAAGATTAACACTTTCAAATGCTTGCTTTAACCCACACTTTGTGTTCACGTGATACTCTCAATTAGGCAATCGACATCAGCCTATGAACTTGTCAACCAAACCGCTCTCAAGGAACCTACAAGATGAATGTAGACTCACTGTTTGGTGTGAGTGATTTGATTTTTGAACTATTGCATCCTCTTATCCGTAGCAGGCATCAAATTTTCCGCTTGGGAGTCTAAAGCGTAAAATGCCTGATAATCCGACACCAGAAATGTTGAAACGAATAAAGATGGATACTCCCCCAGCTCCGCGGCCCCAAAATGAGAAAGGAAGGAGGAAAACAAGCGTAGCTGAAGATGAGCAGGATGCTGATTTTGCGCCAGGAGGCGATGCTGATTATTTTGTGGATGAGGATGAGGAAGGGCGGTTCTATGGAGGTGGTCTAACACAGGAGCAAAAACAAATATTGAACATCTTTGACTCAGCAGCAGGAGAAGGGCCCTCGGAAGAAGTAAGTGATCTATTTTTCTCGCGCAACTCCAGCCCAACTGCTCTCCCAGCTGGAGGGGTTATCCGTCACCTCGATCCGCCGGCTGTTGCTTCGGTTTGAACGTGCAGTCAATAAGAACACAGAACAACGATCCAAATACCCTGATGATCCCACTAAGTACATTTTTTTTAGTCTTCAACTTTATACGAAGCTAACGCACTCCAGGTTCATTGACTCCGAAGCAGATTTAGATCTTGCAATCAAGAGCTTGCTACCATTATCCCAAATACTATCCATTGCATACCCCGAATTTGTCAAGAGTAGCACTCTGGACCTCTTGATTGGTTTGCTAAGCCATGAAAATATGGACATTGTCATCGACGTCGTTGAGCTCATCCATGAACTGACAGACGAGGACGCGAATGCAGATGAGGAACAGGATGAGACAGGAAAGGCAGAAGAATCTCTCAAGCTCCTGGTGGATAATCTTGTAAGGTCCTCTGGATTCAAAGCTTACTCACATTGACCCCAATTCAAGGTTGAAAACTCGATCTTTGACCTGCTTATAGACAACTTGAAACGTGTGAATGAAACCGAAGAATCAGATCGCCAGGGTTTATTCCACATTTTGGGTATGCTCTGAACAAGATGTTCCAATTTCAATCTGACGTGAGCATGTATACAGGAATCTTTGAGAACCTTGTTGGTCTCAATCCTGACCTTGCTACTGTACTTGCTTCTAACTCGAGACTGTTTCCTTGGCTCCTCAATCGGATACAAGCGAAAACCCATGACGAGAACCGTGGCTATGCTGCTGAATTGTTGTCAATCCTGCTGCAGAATAACTCAGAAAACCGTTTGCAATTCGGCCAGAAAGACGGAGTGGAGACTGTGCTCAAGATCCTTTCAGTACGTTCAAGTCGATGGATATTCAAGCCACCCTTATATATATTGTTTTCAGCAATTCCGCAGGCGAGATCCAGTCGATGCAGACGAGACAGAGTTCATGGAGAACGTCTTCGACGCTCTTTGCTCAGCCTCCAGTGAGGCATCGATCAAGAGACTCTTTCTGGAATCTGAAGGACCTGATCTCATGGTGCTCATGATGAAGTTTGTATCTTTATTTATCGTTCTTCCTATCATGTTCCGACTTCCCCTGTAGAGAAAAAATGCAGTCTCGTTCTAGGTCAATCAAGACTTTGGACTACGTCATGTCTGGTCCGGGTGGCTCTGCGATCTGCATCGCCTTTGTTGAGGCATTAGGTTTGAAGACACTATTCTCTGCCTTTATGGGTAAGGTAAGCGTACGTATATAGATATTATCAGTATCTTAGCCCGTCTTGCGTGAAACAGGCACAAAAGAAGAATCTCTCTGCTCCTCCATCAGAAGATTTATCGCACATCCTGGGTATTATCTCTTCCTTACTGACAAATCTGCCTTCCGATTCACCTGAACGTATCCGCTTACTGGCGAAGTTTGTGGAAAATAACTACGAGAAGGTGGATAAGCTATTAGATATCCGCGATTCCGCACATACAAGGCTCAAAGTGACTAACAGGGAGATTGAAATGGACAAAAAGGTTCGGTGGTGATTGTTTCTCCTGATCTTTGCAGTAAACCCGACTTCATCCTAGGAAATGATAGTAAAACGGGAAGTTATCACTGATGAAGACCGAGATCTTTGGTATTTGCGCCAATTGGATGGCGGGCTTTTCACACTCCAGACTGTTGACTATATTCTGGGTTGGATCATAATGGAAGACGATGGGGTGAGTACAACCTATTGTTCTGAAGAGATTTGGGTTAACAGGTTGTCAGATCCGAACCCACGCAACACAAATGCTGAACCGCAAAGACCAAGGTCTTCGGAGCATAGTACAAACCCTTCAGATCTACCATGACAACGCTGAAGAGCAAGGTGATCCCAGCAATGAAGAGCCCATACAAAAACAAATTCTCAGTAGTCTGATCGAAGCCTTAAATTCTTAATAATATTTAAAGCGACAATACACACTGTTCCACTCCCTATGGTGGCAAGGATGCCAATGAAGAAGATACTATCATGCTGAGCGCACCAGAGGTGCGCTGGAGCTCAGCTTGAAATTGAAGCTCAACCATGACCTTCTTATGTAGTCGTACGAATAACGAGTCGATCAGAGGTGCCTGTCCAATCACTGGCTGATATATTTCTGTAGGCATATTAGAGTCAGTGGCATAGAGAATAGATATGAACTCACCGATGAGCAATCTGGCAACATCGCAAACTAATTCTCCAAAACGTGGATCAGTCACATATTTTAAGAGGAGCCTGAGAATCGGTTCGAGCAGTACATCATCACGACCTGAAAGAGCGATCTTCAGACCATCTCGGTGTATCAATTCCTGTACTAGAGAAAAGGTTATGACTGGTGGAACGTTCTATCCATAAATTAGAGAATTGGTCAACTCGAGAAGGGAAGTTGTAGCTACCTTGCCAAGCACGGCGTCAAGAGCTGCGGAGTATCTGAAAGATTTGAGCAGCCGATCATAATCTCTGAGACGTTTCTTCCTCCGACCCTCTACCGTGAGCTCGTTTGCATCACCCAAAGGTTTGACTTTTCTCCTGTCTTTTATGTGTCCCTGCCCTACTCCTGCTGTTTGTTCATCAAATAAACCAGAATCGGTCAAGCCGGCTTGAGCTTCGGAGCTCTTCTGCTGCCGTCTGCGCACTGACAAGGTACCATCCGCCATTCCACCAACGATATGAGTCTCATCGGGCTACCCAGCTGAAATTCAGTCTTGAAATATGGAAGGAAGCCAATGATTCGTACCGAGATGGCTAAGCACAAAATCGGTGCTGGATATCGCATAGTATGCAATACGTTATAGGTGCTCACGTCATAGACCTTGACCATATGATCGAGTCCACCGGTAAGAAGACGGCTGGCATCAGAGTTGAAGGTCAAAGCGGTGACCGTCTTTTGGTGATTAGAGATGGCCCGTAAACACCTTCCACCAGCAATGATGTCCCAAATGCGAATGATGGGACCTGCGGAAGATACAACAGCAGTCCCGGACGGGTACATTAGAACTTGTTCTACCGGGCCACTGCTAGACGAACTTCCCCCCATGGTCATTTCGCATTCACCCGTTCTTGAATCAAACAACCGGACAGTAGAGTCGTACGAACCAGTGAGCACCAGATTTGGGTTACAGGTCGAGAATTGTCCGGTACGAACGTAATCGGTGTGGTCGAAGAATGTACATATTGAAGTCTGGGAAGGGATGTCCCAGACTTTGGCAGCGGTATCGTCGGAGCATGTCAATACCTGCGTCGGACTCAGGGAGGAAAACTTGGAAATATGAACAGGCTGCTTGTGAGAGTCCAACGTGCGCAGAATTGCTCTTGAATTGACGTCAAAAATCTGCCAAACTCCAATGGTTGAAGGTATGGAGCAACAGCTGCAAACTGACAACACACCTGCACCAGCCCACTGTCATCTCCTGCCACGATAAGTTTTCCATCACCACGTATATGGCCACTGCGTGCGATGTCCTTGAACCGAGAGATAGTTTTTGTTATTTTTTGTGTTCGAGGGGCGTAGATTTGCACTCTGGTTGCCACTGTTACTGCATAACAGTGTGGTTTTGCAGCAGAGAAATGTACAGAGGTCACAGGTGCATATTCTTTGATAAAGACCGGGTGCTTATATTGGCGCCAGTATCTTGACTCTGCTGTGTGCTTTTCGCGCACTGGACGAGCATGCCTTTTGATGGCGGTTGGTAAAAAATCCATTCCATTACTTCTTTTACAGGATCGGATAGATAGGATCAATCACGTGAATTTTAGATCATCGATGACAATTTTCAATTCATCCACTCATCCATTCATCCTCTCAAGATGTTGGTGTTCTCTGACAAAAAAACAGGTGACGAGATGTTCACCGATGCCTACAAACAGTGGGTGTGTGCTTACTCTGTCATGAGAGCACCTCTCACTACCAGCCCGCAGTACGGAACATCACGATGTTGTATGGGAGGTGGACTGCGCTTCAATCGTCATCAAAGAAGGGGATGTTGACATCGGTTGGTTGTTATGTATGTCCTTCTGACTTGAAGCTGAGTTTCCCTCTCAGGCGCGAATCCCTCTGCGGAAGGGCAAGAGGAAAGTCTGGAAGATGGTTCACAAACTGTTATCAACCTCGTTCATTCATCTGGACTCGTGCAGACCAACTTCACCAAAAAAGATTATTTAACTCATATCAAGGTACGTAATACATCTTGACAGATCTCACAGGACCTCTAACTCACAGATGTTCAGACATATATCAAAGATATCAGAGCAAGACTTCAAACGAATGAACCTGAGCGTGTTACCTCGTTTGAAAAGGGTGCCTCAGCATTTGTCAAGGTAGTGAGCGCTAATTTCCAGGACTATGAATTTGTAGGCATTTTCACTTCGATTCAACCCAAGATATTGAAATTTATGATAGTTCATTGGAAAATCTATGGACCCTGATGGGATGGTTGCTCTCCTTAACTACCGCGTAAGTTTCGTTTTATGTCCTATGGACATAAGATAATTTTGCTTACCTGTTCATCATCAGGAGGATGGCACTACGCGTAAGTCTACCTCAACAACCAGACTCGCACACTGACAAACACGCTCTAGCCTATCTCACATTCTGGAAAGATGGTCTGAAGGTTGATAAATACTAGTCCACCTCTAGACACACCTGCATCCCGATCTTTGCTCTTGTGCTATCATATAATCAATGAGACCACCTCACGCCTTGATCCCAAACCCCACCCTTGGCGCTCATTGCCCTTGGTATCCAATATTCTACCAAACACATCCCTCTCGTTAATTCCTATTCCCACGTCTTTCATCGTTGGCCGCTTCTTGATAATCATTAGACGGTGTATATCATACCCGGTACAATATATTGTCTTTGCCGGTGCAACAAGCTGCGCCACCTCCCTGGTTCTTGGGCCTTGGGACCTTGTTGATGGTAGATTACACAAAACTGATAGGAGGCCCAAGATAGGAGCCCGAGACCGAGCCCACTAGAAATCCTTTTGCGAAGCCTTGGATAGGAACAGAGAG